>Ga0315277_10000081_pt1 | contig 153058 bp, 155 predicted proteins | sample YL17G05_15_MG_FD_203695 | JGI IMG/M metagenome (GOLD analysis project Ga0315277, IMG submission 203695) | Sediment microbial communities from Yellowstone Lake, YNP, Wyoming, USA - YL17G05_15 | ecosystem: Environmental > Aquatic > Freshwater > Lake > Sediment | place: USA: Wyoming | collected...
GCAGGAAAAGAGACCAAGCGTGAAGAGAAGCGCATTGAGGAAGAACCCACGCAACTAGCCAGAGAGCAGGCAAGAAGACAAACTGATCTGGTTAGAGAGCAGGCGATTCAGAAAGAGCAAGCAGGAAAAGAGGCCAGGCGTGAAGAGAAGCGCATTGAGGAAGAACCCACGCAACTAGCCAGAGAGCAGGCAAGAAGAGAAACTGATTCGGCTAGAGAGCAGGCGATTCAGAAAGAGCAAGCAGGAAAAGAGGCCAGGCGTGAAGAGAAGCGCATTGAGGAAGAACCCGCGCAACTAGCCAGAGAGCAGGCAAGAAGACAAACTGATCTGGCTAGAGAGCAAGCAATTCAAAAAGAGCAAGCAGCAAAAGAGGCCAAGCGTAAAGAGAAGCGCATTGAGGAAGAACGCACGCAACTGGCCAGAGAGCAGGCAAGAAGACAAACTGATCTGGCTAGAGAGCAAGCAATTGCCGAAGATCAGGAAGCGATAAGGCGAAAAGCCAAAAATCAACCACCAGAGTAAGTTAGAAGCCTGAGGTGGCCGAGCAATTTGCAGGGCCTTTCATTCTTCTCGCCCAACCGTTATCCCGCCAACTCTTCCCGTCTCCTGCGGTAGTCCAGGTCTATCCGCTCAGCATCGCCCATCAGGCCCTCCCATTCGGCCGTCAACCTTGCTACCTTCTCTTTTAACGTCATATATTCACGATTCACAGCAACTACGTTCCGCGAATCCTGGTAATGGGAGGGGTCAGACATTATAGCTTCGATTTCTTGAATTCGCGCTGTGTTCGCTGCCATCTCCTGCTCTATTTCTGTGATGCGTGCCCTGACGGGCGATATGGCGCGGTAGTACTCGTTACGCAGCTGACCCTCCAGTGTTTTGCGTTGACGCTTTCTCACGGTCATTGATGGCTGATGTAACTGGCCTATACGAGACTGGGTTTCCATCGTATCCGCTTGACCGTTCGGTGCCCTGTTCCGCCATAGGTAATCATCGTAGTTACCCGGGAAAATAGTTACCTGGCCATCCCGCACCTGAATTATTTTGTTGGCGATCTCCCGGATGAGGGTACGGTCATGAGTGATGAAACACAAGGTCCCCTGGTAAGCATCCAGAGCATCGGTCAAAATCTCGCGGGACGGAATGTCCAGGTGGTTGGTAGGTTCATCCATAAGAAGGAGATTGGCCGGCCTTACGAGCATCCTGGCAATGGCAATGCGGGTCTTCTCCCCACCCGAGAGCACCGATATCCTCTTCGTCACATCGTCACCACTGAAGAGGAACGCCCCGGCCAGACCGCGCAAGCGCTGTTCCGGCTCGTCCGGTGCTGCGCCCCGCAATTCCTCAATGATGCTGTTGTAGGGGTTGAGAGACTCTATGTAATACTGGGCGAAGTATGAAGTAGTCACGTTATGCCCGAGTACACGCCCGCCTCTTTCAAAGGGCAGAACACCCGCCAGCATGCGCAGAAGGGTTGTCTTCCCGGCCCCATTTATCCCTACTATGGCAGCGCGATCTCCCCGCTCCAGTGCCAGGTTAAGATCCTGGTATACAACATGCTGTCCGTAAGATTTGGCAACGTGCTTGAGTTCGATTACGACGCGACCGCTCCGTGGAGGCTCTCTAAAATTGAAATGTATCTTTTTCGTTGCCCGAGGTACTATGATCCGCTCAATCTTGTCCAGTTGCTTGATCCGGCTCTGCACCTGAGAAGCCTTGGTGTTTTTGGCCCGGAAGCGCTCAATAAAACGCATCTGCCGTGCGATTTCTAGCTCCTGTCGCCGGGCGGCTGCCTGGCGAGTCTCGATATCCTTCTCGCGCGCACGGATGTAGCTATCATAATCGCCGTGGTGGAAGATAACGCACTCGTCCTCGATGGCTATGACCTTGCGTACAACATTGTTGAGAAAGGCCCGGTCATGCGACGTGACCAGAATAGCACCGTGATAGCGTTTCAGGTAGGTTTCAAACCAGCGCTGTGTCTCCAGATCGAGATAGTTTGTGGGTTCATCGAGGAGCAGGATATCGGGATTAAGGAAAAGGAGTCTGGCCAGTTCAATACGTGTTCGCCAGCCGCCGCTGAATTCAGACAGCGGACGCCCGAAATCTGACCGGGCGAAACCCAGTCCAGAGAGGACGATCTTTGCCTCGTGTTCGGAGCTATAGCCACCCTTCGCTTCATAGAGGGATTGCAGCTCGCCCAGCTTTCTCAGCAGGCTATTCACGGTTTCCTCGTCCCTTTCCTCTGCCAGGTCTTCTTGTACCAGCCCGATCTTATGCGCAAGGTCCCTGACAACATCGGACGAAGCAGAGACATATTCCTGCAGACTCCGCTGCGATGATGGTTGGACATCCTGGCGAAGATAACCGATAGCGGTGTCACGTCGCAGAGACACGCTTCCGGAATCCGGGATGATGTTGCCCGTTATGATTTCGAAAAGGGTGGTCTTCCCGGTCCCATTCCGTCCAATGACTGCAATGCGATCGGTCATGCCAGCGGTGAAGCTAACTCCGCTGAAAAGCTCCTGGTCGCCATATGACTTGGAAATGCCGGTGACAGTAAGCATATGATCCCCTTACGGTGACATCAAATTGTACCAATATTTGTCAAATCATACGAAGGACCATTTGGCTGAGATAACAGGATCAATATTGAGAGAAACCGCTATGAGGAAATCCTAATCGACCGCCACTTGTTCGTATGCGCCCCGTCCAACACCAGGTGATTCAGAGGGCAGGATTAAGCCTAACAATCAGCCATTTTGTTTGGTTCCTCGTCTTGCATCGACCAGGACAAGCGACCATGTAAAGCATCGTATGCTTAACTCTGTTGCCCATGACTAGCAAGTTAGGGAAATGGCTCTTAGCGCTTGAAGGTGTCTAGGAAAGCTGCACAATCCGTTAAGAAGTTCAACAGGCGCGATGTCTTCGGGCTTTGGCCGGATGCTCCTGTTAAAAATGCTGGCAAAACAGGGTATAATGGCCGAAGCCAGAACTCAAAAAACAGCAAAGGTACGACGCTTTGACCAAGAAGCAGCCCATATTCTACGGATGGTGGATAGTCGTGGGGCTGTTCGCGATAGATATCGTTGCATCTCTGGGGAGATACAACCTGGCTGCTTTCCTACCCTTCATCATGGACGAACTGGGCTGGGCACGGGAGACAATAAGCCTGGCCCAGAGCATCTCCATATGGCTGTACGCCTTCTTTGTCCTGCTGGCAGGCGTACTGGTTGACAGAATCGGAAGCCGGAAGACCTTCCTAATCGGAGGCGCCATCACCATTTTAGGCTGGGTCCTGTTCTCCACCGCACAATCACCCTGGCAAATGCATTTGTACTACGGAGTGGTCCTGTCGCTGGCAGTCGGCATGACCCATTACGTCCCGGTCATGGCAACAGCCCGAAAGTGGTTTGTAAAGCGGGCGGGAGTGGTAGCCGGCATCACCGGCAGCGCCTGGGCTGCGGGCAACTCCATTTTTCTTCCGGTAATGACCGGGATGGCCGATTCACAGGGCTGGCGTTACACTTCCTGGGTCCTGGGCATCTGTTTCGGCGCGGTCATTATCCTGTGCGCGCTGTTCATCATCCGCGATACCCCGGAGTCTGTCGGGCTGCGTCCTGATGGCGAGGCATCTCTGCCCGCTGCCGATCCTGCGGCATCCGTAGAGGTATCCTGGGATGTAAAGCGTGCCCTGAAAACATCGCAGTTTCTGCTACTGTTCATCACCTATGCTGTATATAACATCGGCCTCAACGGCGTGGTAGCCCATGTGGTGACGTGGGGCACAGAGCTGGGCAGCCCGGAGGCAACTGCCGGGATCTTCTTTACAGCATTCGCCGCGCCGTGGATGCTCGGGAGTATTGCGGGCGGCTGGCTGGGCGACAGATACGGAAAGACCCGCGTGATGAGGGTAGGCCTCATCCTCGCCACGGCGGCTATGCTTTACGGAGGCTTGGGAGTACACAGCCAGCCGGGCTTGATGGTGTGCGCCATCGGCGTGGGCCTGGGCACAGGACTGCAGGTCCCTTTGTATGTTCCGCTGCTGGGCGACCTTTTCGGCAGGGCGCACATAGGCTCGCTTTTCGGCATTATCACCTTCGGCTACGGCCTGATCGGGGGCTGGGGGCCTTTGATCTGGGCCAGGCTCCGCGAAGCAACCGGCTACTATAATACCGCAGCACTGGTGTCTACGGTATGCTATGCTATAGCTATCGTGGCTATTTTACTGGTCCGCCCCATGAAGGCTGGAGGAGGTGCCTAGGCCTATGAAAAGCTCGTCTGGAAGACTCAGCATGACTGATGAACAAGCACGGAATTACGCGGCATCTATTCCCTTCGACCGGCGGTTATACGGCCAGGACATCGAGGGGAGCATCGCCCACGCCCGGATGCTGGCCAAGCAAGAGATAATAACCGCGGGCGAGGCCGGGGCGATAGTCAGGGGGCTCAACTCGATTCGAAAGGAAATCGAGCGGGGAAGGTTCCAATTCAGAATTGAGCTCGAAGACATACATATGAATATCGAGGCGCGTCTGTTTGAGAAGATAGGCGACGTGGCGGGCAAGCTCCATACCGCCCGTTCCCGGAACGACCAGATGGCCCTCGACCTGCACCTCTTCGTCAAAGAGGAGATCCCGAAGACCATTGATGGGATAAAGGCCCTGCAAACTGCGCTGATGGAGCTGGCCGGGGCGAACAAAGACGTCATCATGCCAGGCTATACCCACCTGCAGCAAGCCCAGCCGGTCCTGCTGGCGCACCACCTGCTGGCTTACTTCGAGATGTTCCAGCGGGACAAAGAGAGATTTCACGACTGCCTGGTCCGCACCGACGTCATGCCGCTGGGCAGCGGCGCCCTAGCAGGAGTCCCTTATCCCATAGACCGGGAGTTCGTGGCGCGTGAGCTGGGCTTGAGCAAGGTGAGCACCAACAGCCTGGATGCCGTTTCCGACAGGGACTTCATCATAGAATACGAAGCGGCGGCGGCTATCACCATGATGCACCTTTCCCGGCTGGCTGAGGAGCTTATCCTGTGGTCATCGAGCGAGTTCAGCTTTATAGAGATTGACGAAGCTTTTACTACGGGCAGCAGCATAATGCCCCAGAAGAAAAACCCCGATGTCGCTGAGCTGGCCAGGGGGAAGACCGGGCGGGTATACGGCCACCTCATGGGTATCTTGACCATTATGAAGTCCCTGCCTCTAGCTTATAACCGGGACATGCAGGAGGACAAGGAAGGGCTCTTTGATACTGTGGACACACTGCAATCCAGCCTGGAAGTATTTGCCGGGATGTTGAAAACGATCAAGGTCAATATCGAGCGTATCTCCCAGGCGATGAGAACAGACTACATCCTGGCTACGGACCTGGCTGATTATCTGGTGAAGAAGGGCCTGCCGTTCCGGAAAGCCCACGGCGTGATCGCCAAGCTCAGCGAATATGCCATGAGCAAGGGCAAGACCTTCAGGGAACTCGGACGGAGGGAATACCGCGACTTTTCCCCGCTCTTCAGCGGCGATGTCTATGATATAACTTCAGAATCATCGGTAGCCGCTCGAAATGTGATTGGCGGCACCTCCCCGCAACAGGTGGGGAAGGCGCTGAGGAGAGCCAGGAGACTGATCAAGAGATGATCAAGCTGGCGCCCTCGATTCTTTCGGCGGATTTTGCCCGCCTGGGCGAGCAGATCGGCGAGGTGGTCAGGGCGGGGGCTGATTATATCCATGTAGATGTTATGGACGGGCATTTTGTGCCCAATATCACCATCGGGGCTCCCGTGGTGGCTTCAGTCCGGCCGGTGACTACTCTGCCCCTGGATGTCCACCTGATGATAGAGCACCCTGAGCGGTATGTTTCCCAATTTGCTCAGGCGGGCGCCGATATTATCACAGTGCATGTGGAAGCCTCACCCCACCTCCACGCCACAATCCGGTTGATAAAAGAATCGGGGGCCAGGGCAGGAATATCCATAAATCCGCCTACTCCCCTGGGCGTAGTAGAGGAATTTCTGCCTCACGTTGACCTGGTCCTCGTCATGAGCGTTAATCCAGGCTTCGGCGGGCAGTCTTTTATCCCGGAAACATTGCCCAGGATAGCGAGCATACGCAAGCTCCTCGATGATAGGGCGCTTCACGCCGAGCTCGAAGTTGACGGGGGAGTCAATGCGGACAATGCCCCGGACATAGTCAAAGCGGGCGCCAATGTACTGGTGGCAGGGAACAGCATATTCAGGACACAGGAAGGGATAAGCGGGGCGATGCGGAGGCTGAGGGAAGCGACGGGGGAGAAATCCTAAATCCTAAGCACGAAATCCTGAACAATATCGAAATCCGAAATGCCAATGACCAAAACACTTTAGGGCTTTGGATTTCGATATTTGGATTTGTTTGGAGTTTAGGAATTAGTATTCAGGATTTGCCAGGTGAGATTCTTCGCTTCGCTCAGAATGACAACATGTTATTGAACGATAGCGGCTTGGGGACGTAGTTACCGGGCGGGTTTGTACCGGGTGCGGAGGCACCTCGTGCAGATGTTGACTTTTCTCTTCCTTCCCTCTACCATAATCGTAGCGCGCTGGATATTAGGCAGCCAGCGCCGGAGGGTATGTTGTTTGGAATGGCTTACACTGCACCCAAAATCAGCTTTTTTACCGCAAATCTCGCACTTCATAGAAACTTTCCTGTCTGTTAAATTTGCGTAATGATAGCACAATTATGAGCCCGGGCGAAAGGGCGGGATGAAGACTGATTTAGCCGATGGTCAAACCCTGAAGGAAATGTTTGCTTCAGGAACCGCCTGGCTGGAAAAGAGCGCCCCCGATATCAATACCATAAACGTTTTCCCCGTTCCCGATGGCGATACCGGGACAAACATGGTGCTCACCATGCAGTTTGCCCTGCAAGAGGTGAAGTCCAGTTCGGACAATCAGGCCTCTTCGGTAGCCAAATCGCTGGCTCACGGTGCCTTGATGGGAGCGCGGGGCAATTCGGGAGTTATCTTGTCTCAATTCTTCAGAGGTTTAGCTAAAGGGCTGGAGGGCAAGACCGGTTTCGACGGCGGGGACTTTGCCAGAGCACTGGCCGGAGCCTCACAAGCTGCTTACAAAGGGATTGCCAATCCTGTTGAAGGAACTATCCTGACGGTGCTCAAGGACGCATCTAAAGCTGGTCAAGAGGCAGGTAAAAATGATGCTGCTCTGGTCTCGGTATTGGAAGCCGCGGTAAAGGCGGCTGAGGACTCAGTAGCCCGGACGCCCAGCTTACTGCCGGTACTAAGGGATGCCGGAGTAGTGGATGCTGGCGGGCAAGGCTTGTATGTTTTGCTGGAGGGCGCCCTGCAATTCCTCAAGGGAGAGTCACACAAGATACAGTATCGGAGGCCCCGCCTGGTTGTTGCCGAGAAGGAACTGGTTCCCAGGGCGGCTCGGAGGCTTGCCCAACTGAAAACACCCCACCGGTACTGCACAAATCTTGTCCTGAAAGGGCAGAATCTTGATCTGGACAAGATCGAAAAAGACCTCAAGAAGAAGGGGCAATCTTTGATCGTTACCGGCGACGAGGCTCTGGTCAGAATTCATATCCATAGCTTCAAGCCCGGTGAGATCCTGCAATATGCCACAAAGCTGGGCAGGCTGCATGACATAACTATCAATAACATGGATGACCAATATGCCGAATTCATCAAGATGCAGCGGGAAAGAATGCCTCAAGTGGATATCACTATGGTAACAGTGGCCACTGGAGACGGGTTTTTCGAACTGCTTAATAGTCTAGGTAACATAATCATCGTCCCCGGTGGTCAAACGATGAATCCCAACGTTAATGAGCTCTTGCAGGCTGTGGAGTCCGCTCCCTCGGACAACATCATTCTGCTGCCCAATAACAAGAACATCATGTCGGCTGCTGCCCAGGTCCAGTCCTTGACTTCCAAGAAAGTGAAGGTGATTCCCACCAGGAATATCCCTCAAGGCATAGCGGCATTTCTGGCTTTCGGTTATGACCTGAATCTTGAGCAGAATGCCAGAGCCATGGAGAAAGCAATCGGTAGAGTAAAAGCTATAGAGGTTACCAGAGCAGTACGCGAGACACGTCTTAACGGCCTGGAAATAAAAAAGGGGCAATTCATTGCCATTCTGAACGATGAAGATTTGATAGCCAGAGCTGACAGAGTAGGGGATACTATCCTTGAAGCTCTGGGGAAGGCCGGGGCTGAGAAAACAGAGATAATCACCGTTTATTACGGTGCGGAAATCAAGGGTGCTGAAGCTCAAGAGATAGCTCAGGAAATTCGTGGCCGGTACCAGGCCCAGGTCGAGGTGGTTTACGGCGGTCAGCCCCATTACAGCTATGTGATCTCCCTGGAATAATATAAGAAGTGACAGGCACTGATTCGCTACGAAACGTTCTGGAACTGGAGCGCCGGAAGGGCTACACCGATAGGGCAGTAATCGGCGGCCTGGACAAGTATCTTCACAACCAGGCCGGGCAAATCAGGGAGAGCCTCAATGACCCGCAGCTTTTGAAAGGCTTTGATGAACTCAACTTAGCCATGTCCAACTATGGCTCTTACAGCGTAGACGAGCGCAAGAGATGGATGGTGAATGTCTTTGGCTGGCTGGACAAGCTGGAGGGACCTAAAGAGGGCACCCTGACCTCGCCTCTCCCGTCAAGGGAGAGGAATATGACGGGGCTAGTGACTGAGGCGCGTCGGAGGCGAAAGGAAGGGCTGGAGTCGCCCATAACCGTTATCAAGGGCATCTCGACCAGCATAGAAAAGAAATTCGCCAAGCTCAGTGTCCGGACGGTGCGCGATTTGCTCCATTTCTTCCCCAGACGCTATGTGGACTACAGCCAGAAGAAACCAATCTCCGAACTTATAGAGGGGGAAGAGCAGACTACCATAGGCACAATCTGGCAAGCTAAGGTGACAACTTTGGGTAACCGGGCAGGCACAGAGGCAATTGTCGGCGACGAGACGGGGAACATCAGGGCGGTCTGGTTCAACCAACCTTACCTGGCAAAAAGCTTTCGTACCAATGCCCGAATAGTAATTAGCGGTACGGTTGGCCTGTTCAAAGGGCACAAGGTGTTCGAGTCCCCGGAATGGGAATTGCTGGGAGATAAAGAGTTGATTCACACCGGGCGGCTGGTCCCCGTCTATCCGCTTACCCAGGGCTTATATCCCCGTCAGGTAAGGAAATGGACTAAAGAGACTGTTGATGGCTATGTTTGGCAATTGAGCGATTTTCTGCCCTCGGAGATTAAGACCCGCTGTCAATTATTGGACCTCCCCACCGCCATCGCTCAAATTCACTACCCGGATGACCAGACAATGGCGGCAAGGGCAAGAGGGAGGTTATCCTTCGATGAGCTACTTCTTCTTCAATTAGGCGTGCTGGCTAAGAAGCGAGACTGGCAGGAAAGTCAACCGGGTAACGCCTTTCGTATAGACCAGGAAGTTATCAGCAGATTCTTGCAGTGCCTGCCTTTCACCTTGACCCGGGCGCAAGAGCGGGTGTTGCAGGAGATCCTGGACGACCTCAAGAAACCAAAAGCCATGTCACGTCTTCTTCAAGGAGAGGTCGGCAGCGGCAAAACCGTAATTGCGACCCTGGCTCTCCTGATAGCGGCAGCCAACGGTTACCAGGGGGCATTAATGGCGCCCACCGAGGTCCTGGCCGAGCAACATTACACCAATATCTGTAACTACCTGTCCCAGGTTGGCAGCCAAGAGCCCCATTGCGAGCCGGGTGAAGGGACTATCAGACGTTATAGAGAATTTCTCTCCAAGCCGCTGACCATCGCTCTGCTCATCGGAAGCCTCAGCGGCGCTGACAAAGAAAGCCTGCACGGTAGAATCAGGCAGGGTAAAGTGGACATTGTTATCGGCACCCATGCCATTATTCAAAAGGAGGTAGAATTCAAGAAACTAGGGCTGGCGGTGATAGACGAGCAACACCGCTTCGGTGTATTGCAGCGCTCTGCCCTGCGGCAAAAGGGATTTAACTCTCATGTTCTGGTCATGACAGCCACGCCTATTCCCCGCACCATGGCACTGACGCTCTACGGAGACCTGGACCTATCCGTTATTGACGAGTTGCCCCCGGGACGGCAGGTTGTGAAAACAAAGTGCCTGGAGCCACAGGACAGGGAAAAGGCTTATGCCTTCCTCCATCGCCAGGTCAGCAATGGCCGACAAGCATTCATCATCTGCCCCTTGATTGAGGAATCCGAAATACTGGAGGCAAGAGCCGCCACAACCGAGTATGAGCGGCTGTCCCGGGAAGTTTTCCCGGATTTAAGATTGGGACTGCTCCATGGTCAAATGCCTGGTCCCGAAAAGGAAGAGGTAATGCGCAATTTCCGAGGCGGGGACCTGGATATTCTGGTGTCGACCTCGGTGGTAGAGGTGGGCATTGATGTACCTAGAGCCTCAGTCATGATGGTCGAGGGTGCTGAACGCTTTGGTTTATCCCAGCTCCACCAGTTCAGGGGACGCGTGGGGCGAGACAAAGAACAAGGCTATTGCCTGCTTATCCCGGCAAAGCTTTCGCCGGAGGCCAGGGAGCGCCTCTGTCTGATGGAGAGGGTTCATAATGGCTTCGCCCTGGCTGAGAAAGACCTGGAGCTACGGGGGCCCGGGGAATTTTTCGGCACGCATCAGAGCGGCTTGCCCGACCTCAAACTTGCCAAACTTACCGATTTACGCAGTCTGGAATTGGCGCGGCGAGAGGCAATGACTCTTTTCCAGAAGGACCCCGATTTAAAGAAGGCTGAACATCAACCTTTACGTCAACAATTGAGCCAAGCATGGTCCAAAGACGCTGAGTGGAGCTAGGTCCAGGCAAATCTTGCGATTTTCGTAGGAACCCGTTAAATTTAGCATCAAATTCGTTGCAGTTGATTTAGTCATGCTTAAGCAAGAACTGGCTGGATGTTTGCAGCAAGCCGTATTGAAGGCACAGCGGGAAGGTGCCCTGGCTCCGGCCGCCCTGCCCGAGGTGCTTATAGAACATCCTCAGAATCCAGAACACGGCGATTTTGCCTCAGGCCTCCCTTTGAGGATGGCACGGGCTATGAGGATGTCCCCTCTGGCTATAGCGGAAAAAATCATCGAGCATATAGTGCCACCACCCCAGGTTGACAAGGTCTGGATTGCCCCTCCCGGCTTCATCAACTTCACCTTACGGAAAGACTGGCTGAGCACGGAGGTTAAATCAATCCTGGTTGCCGGCGAGGCGTACGGCGATATTGAGATAGGCAAAGGTAAGCGGGTCCAGCTGGAATTTGTTAGTGTCAATCCTACCGGACCTCTTCACGTAGGTCATGGCCGTGGTGCTGTCTTGGGCAGCACTTTAGCCAATGTTCTTACTGTCGCGGGCTATGGTGTGCAAAGAGAATACTACATAAATGACATGGGCACCCAGATAACTAACTTCGGGCGTTCCCTCCATGCTCGTTACCAGCAATGCCTGGACAAGGAAGCGGCTATGCCTGCAGACGGCTACCACGGCAATTACATGATCGACCTGGCCAAAGAAATTGTCCAGGAGCAGGGTGATAGGTTCTTGTCGTTGCCCGACAGTGAGGCAGTTTCCCAACTAGCAGAGGTGGGGGTTGCCAAGATGCTGCAGACAATTAGGCACGACCTCAAGCTGTTGGACGTCGTTTTTGACAATTGGTTCTCAGAAAAAAGTCTTTACCGGGGCGGGCAATATAGCAGGGCTATGGAACTACTCCAAAGCGGCGGCTATGTCGTCGAGAAAGCAAATGCTACCTGGTTTGAGTCGAGCTCCCTGGGCGAGGATAAGGATAATGTCCTGGTACGCGGCGATGGTTCTCCCACTTATTTTGCCTCGGATGCTGCCTACCATTACAACAAGTTTCTGGAGCGCAAATTCGATAACGTGATTGATATCTGGGGGGCTGACCATCAGGGACACGTTCCTCGAATGAAAGCGGTGCTCAAAGCCTTAGGGTGTGATCCTGAGCAGTTCAAGGTAATAATCTGCCAGCTAGTTACTTTGCGGCGCGGGGAAGAGATAGTCAAGGTATCCAAGCGTAGTGGCGATATCGTTACCTTACAGGAGGTGATAGAAGAGGTAGGCCCAGATCCATGCCGCTTCATATTCCTATCTCGCTCTGCTGACAGCCAGATGGATTTCGACATGGAACTGGCTAAGAAGCAATCGGCAGACAATCCTGTGTATTATGTTCAATACGCTCACGCTCGGATTGCCAGCATTTTGCGTCTCGCGAAGCAACGGGAAATAGACTACAGTCAGGGCGATGTTTCTTTGCTTACGACCGAACCGGAGTTAACTTTAATTCGCCGCTTGATCCTCCTCCCTGAAATAGTGGGACGAGTGGCGGCTGCTTTCGAGCCTCACCACCTGCCTTACTATGCCCTGGATTTAGCCACTGCATTTCACAGCTTCTATAAGCAATGTCGGGTTGTCTCCGAGGACGAAGCGCTCACCAGGGCCCGACTCAAGCTGGTCAAGGCAAGTCAGATTGTCCTGGCTAAAGTCCTTCGCCTCATGGGTATGGCCGCTCCGGAAAAGATGTAGCACAGCGAGACACTTGGCTGCTTGACGAACAACTGCCCACTACTATATGATTATCACTAAGTAAGGTTGCCACTCAATTTACCTCGCCTTATAGCGGAAGGTTATGCGGGTGGGGTCGGTGATATACAAGACGCAAGTAAAGTCAGCCCTCAGGTAGGAATTCAGTATGGCTGCTAAGTATTGTTCTGGCAGCTTTTTATGTTAATTGTGGCGGTTGGCAAGCACACCGCTTAGAGGAGAAACTCAGGAGGGAAATGGCACGCGAGGTCAGAATCTACACAACGCCTACCTGCCTTTACTGCAAAATGTCTAAGAAGGTTGGCGAAAAATACCGGTGCAATGTCTGCGGCAATGAAGTGACCGTGACCAAGGTTGGCGGTGGCACTTCAGTCTGTTATGGTCAGGATATAAAATTAATTAGCTCGTAAGGTTCTAGGAGGAGCGAACAAATGGAAAGTGAACAGGCCAGGACGATAAAAGTGCTTCAACTCGCTGTCCAGATGGAAGTGGCTGGCAAGGAGTCCTACCAGAAGGCAAGCCGGAAAAGCAGCAACAAACTGGCTAAGGAGCTATTTCGACAACTGGCTGATGAGGAAGACATTCACCGTAAGAGATTTGAGGAAATATACAAAGCCCTAAAGAGAGGCCAGAATTGGCCTGATGTGGAACCGCCGTTCGAGAAAGGGAAGACAATCAAGTCTCTGTTCGCCGAAGCCACCAAGGCACTGGGCAGCAAGTTCAAAGTAGCGGAGTCTGAACTCGAAGCCCTCAAGGCAGCTATGGATATGGAGATCAGGTCGTATAACCTATATCACACCCGAAGCGCAGCAAGCATGCTGCCTGCAGAAAAGCAGTTCTACAAGACTCTGGCGGGCGAGGAGCGGGGGCACCATCTCGCCCTTCTCGATTCTTACGAGTATCTCAGTGACCCTGCAGGGTGGTTTACCAAAAAAGAACATTGGTCCCTGGATGGAGCCTAAATGGACAAAGAGGAAGAAGTAGAGTACCTCATGGCACGAGGATTGACTCGAACTGAAACCACAGCCACAATAGTCAGGGGATTTCTCAGGGTGGATATAGGGGGATTGCCGCCTTTACTCGGTGCCGAATTGCAGAGGCCTGTGGAAGCCAGTGAAAAAGATCTGCTGTAAATAAGGACGGGAGGAGATTACTCATGAATCTCAAGGCGCTGCACAATCTCAGCTACGGTTTATACGTGATAAGTTCCAGAAGGGGAGATAGATTTAATGGACAAATCGCCAACACAATTGTTCAAGTCACCTCCGAGCCACCCACCATTTCCGTGTGCATCAACAAGCAGAACCTGACACACGAGTTTATCGCCCAAAGCAAAGTCTTTACCGCTTCTATACTCTCCCGGGATGCGCCACTCTCTTTCATCGGTCATTTTGGGTTCAAATCGGGAAGGGAACTGGACAAATTCAAAGAGGTCAAGTACAAACTGGGTGAAACTAAGGCTCCCACAGTAATTGACCATAGCTTAGCCTACCTCGAAGCCAGGGTGATTAATCAAATAGATGTCGGGACTCACACTATCTTTATAGGAGAACTGGTGGGGGCGGATGTCCTCAAGGAAGGCGAACCCATGACCTATGCCTACTACCATCAGGTCAAGAGAGGCACCACTCCCAAGACAGCCCCTAGCTATATCGAAGAAAGAAAGGAGACGGTATCCAAAATGGCGAAATACCAGTGCACTGTTTGCGGGTATATTTATGACCCCGAGCTGGGTGACCCCGACGGCGGCATAAAGCCGGGAACGCCCTTCGAGAAGATACCCGATGACTGGGTATGCCCGGTCTGCGGAGCAAGCAAAGACCAGTTCGAGAAAGTATAAGGATTAGGCGATGGAGGTATTATGATAGAAAACCTGAGCCAGGAACAATTAGCCGGAATATTAGAGACAATACCGATGGAAATTTCTTTCGTCAATGAAGATGATTTGGTCAAATTCTGGAATAAGCACGAGACGAGAATTTTCAAACGGCCGGTTGCTGTGATTGGGAAATCGGTCCAGAATTGCCATCCGAAGCAGAGTGTGGACAAGGTAAACCAGCTATTGTCCGATTTCAAGGCTGGCAAGAGAGATTCCGCCGGATTCTGGATAGACCTGAAAGGGAGGAAGATATACATACGATATTTTGCTGTGCGGAATAAGGCTGGCAAGTATTTAGGCACATTGGAAGCCACACAGGACATCACAGAGACAAAGAAGATTGAAGGAGAAAAAAGACTTCTGGATTATTGAAAGGGGAGAGAATGAAAGCAAGGCAAATAAAAACCAACGTTTTCTGGGTAGGTGCTATCGACTGGGACAGGCGTCTGTTCGACGCTCTGATACCCCTTCCTGATGGCACAAGCTATAACGCCTACCTGGTGCAGGGCAGTCAGAAAATTGCTCTGATTGACACAGCGAATCCTTCAATGACAGGGGTTCTCATGGCTAATCTTAAGAATGTCCCCGTCATTGATTATGTTATTGCCAACCACGCCGAGCAGGACCATTCCGGCAGTATCCCCCAGGTTTTGGCAAAGTGTCCCCATGCCAAGGTGGTCACCACGCCCAAGGGCAAGGATCTGCTCATGGCCCTCTTACTTGTCCCGGAGGACAGATTCATGACCGTAAACGACGGTGAAACCTTATCCCTGGGAAATAAAACACTGGAGTTTATCCATGCCCCCTGGGTGCACTGGCCCGAGACCATGCTTACATATTTGCGGGAAGACAAGATACTATTTCCTTGCGACCTTTTTGGCTCTCATCTGGCTACCACAGACTTATATGTAGCTGATGAAGGACAGGTATACGAAGCGGCTAAAAGATACTTCGCAGAAATCATGATGCCTTTCCGCACCAGTATTGAGAAACACTTGGAAAGGTTGAGCAGTTATAAGATTGACATCATCGCTCCCAGCCATGGCCCCATGTATGACAAACCGTCGTTCATTCTGGAAGCCTATCGTAGCTGGGTATTCGACCCACCAAAGAACATAGTGGTCTTGCCTTACATCTCCATGCATGGCAGCACTCAAAAGATGGTGGAGTATTTTGTGGGGGCCCTAGCTGACAGAGGCGTCGCGGTTAAGCAGTTCAACCTGGCGGCGACCGATATCGGAAAACTCGCCATGGCACTGGTGGACGCCGCCACGCTGGTCATCGGCACACCTACAGTTCTGGTCGGCCCGCATCCCAGCGTGGCCTATGCGGCATTCCTGGCCAATGCTTTGAGGCCCAGGCTCCAGTTCATCTCCATTATTGGCTCGTATGGCTGGGGCAGCAAGGCTGTGGAACAGCTCGCGGCAATGATTCCCAACCTTAAGGCGGAAGTGCTGACTCCCGTGATAAGCAAGGGATTTCCCAGAGAAGACGATTTCAAGGCTCTGGACAGCTTAGCTAGCACCATCGCCACAAAGCACAAAGAGCGTGGCTTTGCTTGATAGTTTTCGCCTGAAAGGAGGAAATATGCCAAAGGCAGCAATAATCTATGACACCAGGAGTGGCAATACCGCGATGATGGCGAAGTCAATTGAAGAAGGAATGAAAGAAGCTGGCGTCGAACTTTCGTCAAAAAGGACCGTAGGCGCAACTGCAGGCGATGTCAAAGATGTTGACGCCGTGATTCTGGGCTCCCCTACTTACCATAGTGACATGATTGGCTCGATGAAGACGTTTCTTTTTGAGATGGAGAAGGCAAACTTAAAGGGAAAGGTTGGAGCAGCTTTCGGGTCCTATGGATGGAGCGGCGAATCGGTCCGAATGATGAGCGACACAATGAAGCACATCTTCGGAATGGATGTGATAGAGCCAGGATTGAAAACGCTACGCAGACCAGACGAGGGTGGCTTGAAACAGTGCCGGGAGTTTGGGAGGAGGATTGCTGAGAGAGTGAGACAACAGAAGTGAAGAGAGGGGGAAATATGGAATGAAGGTGAAGATAGATTAAGAACCGACGGTTTCTGATGGAGGACTTTTAGGAAAGGAGGAAAAAATGAACTATTGGATGTGCAACGAGTGTAGCTACGTCTTTAAAGCTGAGACGCCGCCGGACGCGTGCCCTGGTTGTCATGCTAAATGCACATTTATGAATGTCAGCTGCTATATCCCTGAATGCGGTGGCCCAGGTCATTACGACCCCAGGTTGGTGGCTCAGCGTGCCAGCGAATCAAAAAAGAGAGCAAAATAGTCGCCGCCAAGGAGCTAAGGCAAATGTAACTTGGGGACATTTCGAAAAGGAGGGAAAAAACTTATGGAAACAGCAAAATTTTATACTCTGCCGCAACTGCTCTTCGGATATGATCAGCTACAGCCGTATATATCCAAAGAACAGTTGACTCTACACCATCAAAAACATCATCAGGCGTACGTCAATGGCGCTAATGCCATACTAGAGAGGCTGGACAAGGCCCGTAAAGAGGGCGCTGACTTTGATGTCAAAGCTACATTGAAAGAGCTTTCGTTCCACATCGGGGGGCATCTGCTGCATTCATTGTTCTGGGCCAATCTAGCACCGGCGGGCAAAGGCGGGGGAAAGCCAACCGGAACTCTGGGCACGGCCCTGGAGAAAGAGTTTGGAAGCTTTGACAGATTTAAGAAGGAATTCAGCCTGGCCGCTACCAGCGTGGAAGGCTCAGGCTGGGCCGCACTGAGTTTCTGCAGGCAGACTAACAGACCAATAATAATGCAGATAGAAAAACATAACACAAATGTTTATCCCATGTTTACCATCTTGATGGTTATTGATGTCTGGGAGCATGCCTATTATCTGGATTACAAGAACGAGAGAGCTAAATTCGTTGATGCCTTCTGGAATATCGTCAACTGGGATGAGGTGAACAAAAGGCTGGAAAGGATATTCAAGTAGTTTCAAGGCAAGGGGCACATAAAAGCAGTGGTTAAGGCGATTGAACTTTCTGCCTTGAAGCATTGCACAAGCAAAGGAGGACAAAATGTGAAAAGGGTTGGTTAGCATTGGCTGCTCATTTCGGAATCTGCTAAACTGACGGTGTAACACGACAAAGAAAATAATTGGAGGTGCAAAATGGTAGAAAAGAACGCTGCTGTTACCAAAGTATCAAAGGCCTTTCTGGGCAAGTTGAATGATGCGATTGCCAGGGAATTACAGGTGGCTGTCCAGTATATGTGGCAACATGTCCAGTGGGGTGGGGTGAAAGGGTTTGCGGTTCACGACGAACTGAAAAAGATAGGCATAGCTGAAATGAAACACGCCGAAGCTATCGCAGAGAGACTGTTTTACCTTGGCGGAATACCAACAACCAAGCCCACCCCCATTTTCGTTGGCAGCACTCTCAAGGAGATGATAAAGCAAAATATTAAGGATGAGGCAAATGCTATAACTCTTTACAAGAAGATCATAGACGCAGCATTCAAGGAAGGTGATGTCACGACAGGTTTTCTTTTCAAGCAAATACTACAGGAAGAAGAAGACCATCATGATACCTTCACCACTTTGCTGGAAGACTTATAGCACTTGGAGGAGAAATTCGCACATATTAGTAGTGCGTGCTCGCTAGTTTGTTAGCAAGAAGGTTGGTGGCAGTCAAATTACTGGGCACACCGGAGTTGAGTGGGCGACGGGGGGGGCTTACGACATGCTTCAGGCTGACATCAGGATTGAACAGCGGTGGCGGCTGAATATGACTGTGCTGCCAAGGGAATCAAAGACTCTGACCTGAAAGAGCTTCTCGTCCGAATAAAGGACCACGAATTGTACCACGCCAATATATTCAACGATCTACTGAAGGGAGAGAAAGGGCGGGGTAGGAAAAGATAGTGGGCGACAATACCAATTCTCAGAAGTCTGACAAGGCCTCAATCCACATAACTGGAATGACCTGCACTACCTGTGCGGCTACTATCGAGAAGGGCCTTTCTGAGACTCCCAGTGTAGAGCAGGCCGACGTTAACTTCGCTTCGGAGAAGGCTTCGATAGAATACGATCCTACAAAGGTAGACCTTGCCAAGATTAAGGATACTGTCTCGCAATTGGGGTATGGGGTCGCCACCAAGAAGTCCATATTCCCGGTGGGCGGAATGACCTGCGCCTCCTGTGTTGCCCGGGTGGAGGAGGCTCTGTCCAGCGTGCCCGGGGTAGTTTCCGCTAGCGTGAATCTGGCCTCGGAGAAGGCTACCGTGGAGTACCTGGAAGGAGCACGACTATATAACCCCTTTATGTTTCAGGTGCTAGGATGACCAATGAGAGGATTATAGAATATTTCAGGTAGTCCTAATGGAGGCAAATATGCCAATAGATCCAATCTGCAAAATGAAAGTTGATGAGGGGACACCATTCAAGACAGAATTAGGGGGGCGGATGTACTATTTCTGCGCCCAGGACTGCCTGCAGACATTCTTGAGTCCGGAAAATGAAACGAAGAATCTGAAACGCAGGGTCCGAGTTGCTCTTACAGGGGTGCTGTTGATAGCCCTCCTCAGGGTAGTTGCTCTAATTGTTTTGGCGGCAGGGGTGTCCCTGATTTCCTGGGCACCGATACCCAATTTGCCATGGTTCACCTGGGGGTACTGGCTGTTGATATTGACCACCCCAGTCCAGATTATCGGTGGATGGAGTTTCTATAAGGGCGCCATCGCAGCGATTAGGGCAAGAAGAGCGAACATGGACTTCCTGATTGCGCTGGGCACAACCACCGCGTATGTCTATAGCCTCATCGTGCTGTTCTTCCCCGGCCTGCTGCCGGTGGATGACAAGAATGTGTATTTCGAGGTCTCAGCGGTCATTATCGCTTTCGTTCTGGCCGGGAAATTCATGGAGGACTATATGCGGTCCAGAGCTTCGGCTGCAGTCAGGAAACTAATGGACCTGCGCCCAGCTACTGCACGGGTTATCAGAGAAGGCCAGGAAGTTGAAATACCTGCCGAAAGTGTCATGGTTAACGAAATCATAGTAGTACGGCCAGGTGAAAAAATACCGACCGATGGTATCGTCACGGAAGGTGGGTCATTTGTAGATGAAAAGTTGGTAACCGGCGAGAGTATGCCTGTAGAAAAGAAGCCCGGTGACAAAGTTATTAGCGCCACTCTGAATAAGGTGGGGGCTCTCAAATATAAGGCGACGCAAGTCGGAGCTGACACAACGCTCATGCAAATCGTGAAGATGGTCGAAGAGGCGCAAGCATCAGTTGCTAATGCACCTATCCAGAGAATAGCCGATAAGGTCAGTGCTGTTTTTGTACCAGTGGTGGTCAGCGTTGCTCTCGCGGCGTTCTTGGGCTGGTTCCTTATCGGAGGCAACCTCACTGCCGGGGTCCTTGCTTTCGTTGCAGTACTGATTATTTCCTGCCCGTGTGCTATCGGTATAGCCACCCCTACAGCCTTGTTTGTCGGGGTTGGCAAGGGCGCGCAAACAGGCATCCTTATCCGCGGCGGTGAGTACCTGGAGAGAGCTCAGAAGCTAACTACGGTAGTCTTTGATAAGACCGGCACCCTCACCAAAGGAGAACCTTCAGTTACGGATATTGTTGGCGACAACAGGGACGAAATCCTCCGGTTAGCCGCTATAGCAGAGAAGAACTCAGAGCATCCGCTTGGCGAATCGATTGTGCGAGCTGCTAGAGATAGAGGGATGATACTTACAGACGCCGATACATTCGAAGCAATACCTGGCCACGGTGTCAGGATAGGCGCTGAGGGGAGAGAAGTACTGGTAGGAAATCGGCGGCTAATGATTACGAATAACATAAGCATAGACGCACAAGAACAGTCTATCCAAGCTCTCGAGGCTCAGGGGAAGACCGCCATGATCGTGGCCGTTAGTAAGAAGGTATCCGGCATTATCGCGGTGGCAGATACCTTGAAAGAGCACTCTATTGAAGCGGTTGAAGGACTGAAAAAGATAGGTATTGAGACCATAATGCTGACGGGAGACAACGAAAAAACAGCTGCCGCCATAGCCAAGCAGGTAGGCATTGACAAGGTCATTGCCAATGTATTGCCAGGCGAGAAGGGGAATGTAATCAAGAAACTGCAAGCCGAGGGCAAAATTGTAGCGATGGTTGGTGATGGTATCAATGACTCACCCGCATTAGCGCAGTCGGATATCGGCATCGCCGTCGGCAGTGGTTCCGATGTCGCTAAAGAAACCGGCGGCATCATCCTGGTTAAAGATGACCTCAGAGATGTCTTGACTGGTATCATGCTGAGCCGGGCTACAATGAAGAAGATAAGGCAGAACCTATTCTGGGCGTTGGCTTACAATTCAGCGGCCATACCGCTTGCCGCGCTCGGGCTACTCAACCCAATGATCGCCGCCGCGGCTATGGCTTTAAGCTCTCTGACCGTTGTATCTAATTCAGCGCTGCTTAATAGGTTCAAGCCAGGCACCAGCGTAACAGAAACATCATCAGTTTTGGTAGCAAGTTCACTTCCAGCGCTATCACTTAGGCAAACCACCCAATCTGACCAAAGCGCTTCGAGAATAGAAACGCCAGTAATGAAAAAAGAGGGAAAGGAGGCACAACAAATGGTCACAGATCCAGTCTGCGGAATGAAAGTCGACGAAAAGAAGGCAGCAGCTACTTCCGAATATAAAGGGAAGAAATACTATTTCTGTGCTGTCGGCTGCAAGAAGGCTTTCGACAAAGACCCTGAGAAGTACCTCGCTAAGGGAAAGAACTGAGTTTATAAGGTGTAAACAATATGTGGAAGTGCACTAATTGTCAGCATGTAGAACTTAGCACCGACAAACCTCAACGCTGCCCGGTCTGTGGTGCTGAGGCAGAGAAGCTCGTCCCCCATGAGGTTCCGGGGATAAAAGGGACCAAGACCCTGAACAATCTTAAGGCTGGTTTCGTCGCTGAGTCCCAGGCACATCTGAGGAACCTGGCTTTTGCCATGAAGGCTGAGCAAGAGGGCTATTCTCAGGTGGCCAGGCTGTTTCGTGCTATCGGCGAGGCTGAATCAGTCCATGCCTTCAACCACTTGCGCCTTTTGGGCGCTGTGTCTGGCACCCAGGATAACCTTGAAAGCGCCTTTGAGAGGGAGAATCTAGCTGCCGGCACCTATCCGCAATTCATCAGAGAAGCCAATGAAGAGGGCAATACGAGCGTGGCCACGGTCTTGAGTTATTCTCGCGATGTGGAAAAGGGGCATGCCCAGCTCTATAAGAAGGCACTGGCGCATACGATGGCTGAAGAGGAGACCGAGTACTACGTCTGCCAGGTCTGCGGCTATGTCTCCGATGGAGTTCTTCCTGATGAATGCCCTATCTGTGGCGCTCCCAAAGAGAAATTCCGGAAGGTGGTCTAGCCAAGTAGGCAATAATTCGAGTAATAGCTAGGATTTATGAAAGGAGAGATTCTATGAGTAAGTTCACAGAGGTAGCCAGAATAGAGGAACTGAAAAGCGGAACAATGAAAAAGGTATTTGCAGAGGGGCACGAAATCCTCCTGGCCAGGGTTGGAGATAAGTATTATGCCACTGACAATCAGTGTCCTCACATGAAGGGCGACTTGTCACAGGGTAGACTGGAAGGGACCATAGTAACCTGTCCCGTGCACGGCTCTCAATTCTATGTCAGTGATGGGCAGGTGGTGCGTTGGTTGAAAGGAGGGCTAATGTCCAAGCTCGGCAGTGCGCTCAAGATGTCCAGGCCCCTTAGGGCCTACAATGTAAAGGTTGAAGGTGGCAAAGTGTTGGTTGAATTTTAGCGTTGCTCGAGAATAGACCAGGAGGTATAAAATGGACAAGAACCTTGCGGCAGAGCTTGCAGTCAACAAGGTATCCATCAAACTCAATCCCTTCGCCGAACAGTTTTTGGCTCGCACTGTAGCCGGGGCAGTCTCTTCCTTGAAAGGACCTGGAAATATACGGGACCTGGAATTATCTCTGAAGGGGGGCGATGTCAACCTTGTGGTCAACGGGGATGAACTTCCCCTTACCCTCTTCCCTAAAGAGATTCTCACCAACACAATAACCGGCTTGGTCTCTTCATTGAAGGGCGTGGGCAAGATAGACAGTTTGAAGATTACCGTTAAGGCACATTAGGGTGACGAGCCATTCATTGTGATTCTAAGCTCCGTCTTGCCCCACTGCGCCCACTTGACTCTTTTCGTCATTGCGAGCGGAGCGTGGCAATCTAAATGCATCCACCGAGATTGCTTCGTCGCTCTGCTCCTCGCAATGACAGGCAGCAACAAACTCCCACTATGTGGGTTTTGACAGGTTTGCTAGCTAATGCTATCATACCTCCATATGATGTGGATTACAGCCAAAATTGATGATAGCAAAATGGTCAATGCAGTTGGGGAGGGGATGCAGGGGGTGGTAGTAGGTGGATGACGACAGTAGTTGGCTTTTATCAGCCTTTCTGATTTGCCCAGCCCTTTCAGTCTTCCTCTTCAACGCTGAGGCAGTTCCTATTTCCCTGCCTGAGACCGGTAGTAAGCTGGTCTCACATAGCGTCTATTCAGGGGAGCATTCACGGTGAACATTAACAGTCTCTTTGTGATATTGTTTTTCCTCTGTCTTGGCTGTGCCGCTTTTTTCTGCAGTGCTGAGACTGCTTTTATTGGTATGCAGAAGCTGCGTCTACAACACCTGATCCAGAGTGGGCACCCTTCCGCCAAAAGGGCGGCAAGGATTCTGGAACAGCCGGAGAGATTCTTGGCTACAGTCCTTTTGGGGATCAATTTCTTTGAGACGGCAGTAGCCACTCTGGGCACAATCATAGCAGTGTCACTAATCCGAGAGCAGAGTTGGGCAGTGGCAATTGCTACCATTGTGATCACTATAGTGACCTTGGTTTTCGCTGAGCTTGTTCCTAAAAGCCTGGCAGTTCGTTACGGAGAAAGACTGGCTCTGAGATACGTTAAACCTCTAGAAGTAATCGCTACCCTCCTCTATCCTCTGGTGTACATCCTGAACCATATCGGGATCAGGCTTACCAGGTTAGTCGGGGAGAGCGAAATTCCCAAGCCGACCATCAGTGAGGAGGAATTTCATACAGCTATCAGTATAGGTGAGGCTGAAGGAGTAATGAAGGGCGATGAGGCAGAGATGCTACACAAGGTGTTTGAATTCACCGACTCCCCCGTGAGCAAGATAATGGTTCCCAGAACGGAAATCGCCTGGGTGGAGCAAGGGACAACCCTAAAGGATTTTCTGGAGCTTTATGCCAGAAGACGCTACAGTCGTTTCCCCGTGTATAAGGATAACACCGACGACGTGGTGGGTATATTGCATGCCAAGGATGTGCTCCTGAAATTAACCGATGAATCTGACAGCAGAGACAGCATCATTGACGATTTAGTGCGGCCAGCGCCTTTTGTCCCTGAAAGTAAACGCCTGGGAGAACTCCTGGCCGAGATGAAAGACGGCGGATACCACGCAGTGATCGTGGTAGACGAGTTCGGGGGTATTGCGGGAATGGTTACCCTGGGGCAGCTAACTGAGGAGATTGTCGGCGATATTCATGACGAGCTAACGGGCAAAGAAAAGGACTTCATTGTAACCGGCGACAGCACCTTTCAACTGGATGGAGGATTCAGGGTTGAGGAAGCTAACGAGGAATTGGGGCTGCATCTGCCCGGCGGCGACTATGAGACTGTAGCCGGCTTTATTCTCGGCCATCTTGGTCGGATACCAAAGCAGGGGGAGCAGTTTAAGTACCAGAACTTGAAGTTCGTTATCACTGAAATGCGTGGCATGAAGATAGAGAAGGTTATAGTAACCAGGGAAAAGAGTACCGCTGCGTCGTAGATCAGAGGAGAGTCTGAGTTTATTCTGAGTCGAAATCGCTGGTCCTCGTTGGTTGATTCTCGTTCTAGCCATGTTTATCCTGGTATTACAACCAGCGCTTAATTGGCACAATCGTCGCGTAGAAATGGCGGCAGGCGAGACCGCATTGGCGCTAAGCAATAACCCTCAAGCCTTTGTTAGTTTAATGACTAAGCTGACCGACCAGAATCTAACCGAGGCCGAACCCAGCCAGTGGGCAAAACTTCTATTTTATGACCATCCCACCTATAATGAGAGGGTGAAACTAGCCCATAATCATATCTCTCGGTCTCAGCCAAGCGGGGTAACCTGAGGAGGACTTTTGAAGCTCATTTTGGTCAGGCATGGCGAAACTCACTGGAACAAGGATGGGCTTGTTCAGGGAGGCGCTAGCGATATCGAACTGAATGATACCGGAAAGGAGCAAGCCAGGAAGCTAGCAGTTTTCCTCAGAGATGAGCCTGTTGCCGCTATACTGTCCAGTCCTTTGCGCAGGGCTGTAGCTACAGCCGAAGTCATAGCCACCCAGCACCAGCTACCTGTGGAGATTGACGAAGGGCTTAAGGAGCTTAAAGTTGGTGATCTGGAAGGCATGTCCATTTCCAATCTACGTACCACGTTCAGCCGCTTTCTACTACAATGGTGGCAAGACGGAGAAGCAACGAAATTACCCAATGGAGAGAGCCTTGTTGACCTGCAACAGAGAGCCTGGAACGTTATTGAAGCTCTGCTGGAAAGGCACGAGACGAGTCCTGAGCCCAAGAAAGAGGCTGCAGCGGTGGTAGTCAGCCATTATTTCGTTACCCTAACCATCATTCTCAAGGCTTTAAATTTGCCTCTGGACTGCTTAACCAAATTCAAACTGGACCTCGGTGGAGTAAGCATTCTGGAGTTTCGGGATTATGGAGCCCGCCTCGTGACGTTTAACGATACCTCCTATTAGTGTTGGCTGGGAGGGACGAAGCAAGGATGCAATCCGCATGAACAAGGCTCAGCTAGAGTCGAAGGTCATAGACTTCATCCAGCGGTATGGCTTGATTCCACGCAAGGAGATAGTCGTCGTTGGCGTCTCAGGTGGTGCCGACTCGGTATGCTTGCTTCATGTCCTGGCAGAATGGCGAAGGACACTGGGGATAAGGCTTCACATAGCTCATCTCAATCATCAACTTCGAGGAACTGAATCCGAGGCTGATGCTGAATATGTGTCCAATCTGGCTGGCTCGCTGGGCATTCCGAGCACTGTCGAGAGCCAGGATGTGGCTGCCTACAGGACTGAAAGAAATTGTTCTATTGAGGAAGCTGCCCGGGAACTACGTTATGCCTTCTTTGCCGGGGTAGCCAGAAAGGTCGGAGCCCATAGGATTGCCGTAGGCCATACCAGGGATGACCAGGTGGAGACCATTTTGATGCACATATTACGGGGAACAGGCGTTACCGGGTTGTCTGGTTTGGCCCCTTGCTCGCCTCTGGCATATGACAGCTTGGGAATGTCCTTGCCAGCCTCTTCTCCATCATTGCCAGGTTCTTCCCGCTCATTGCGAGCCAAGCGAAGCAACCTCCTGGTAGTCAGACCTCTTCTGGACATTACCAGAGAGGAAACAGCGAGTTATTGTCAGAAGCATCAGCTTGACCCGCGCATTGATTCCTCAAACCTGTCGCCTTCCTTCTTCCGAAATCGTCTTCGCCTCCACTTATTGCCGCTGCTCAGACAATATAACCCGAACATTGACCAGGCTCTGCTCCGGTTGGCTGATATCGCCAAAGAAGATGATGCCTTCATTGAACAGCAAGCCTCCGGGTTGTGGGACCAAGTAGCCAGACAGGAAAATGACGCGATTTCCCTGGATAAGAAACGGATGGCTGCCTTGCCGATAGCCTTGCAGAGGCACTTATTGCGAACAGCTGTGACCAAGCTGGTCGGAGATGTTCGAGACATCGAAGCCAGTCATATTGAGGCAGCAAGGGGTCTGCTAAATAAACAGCCTGGCAAAAGAATATCTCTCCCCCACAGCCTTATTTGCCAGGGAGGGTATGACGAGCTTGCGATTACCAGACACCGTTCAGTCACTGCAACCCCTCTTTCTGTCATCGCCAGCGAAGCGTGGCAATCTGAACTCCCTCCCTGTCCCTTCCCCCCGCTGCCGGACGAATTTCATCTTAAAGTGCCAGGCAAGACAGCTTTCTCGGGATGGAACGTGATGGCCAGCATAGTTCGAGGGCAAGTGACCTTTCTATCATCACGACACACTATGAGCACAAGAGAGAGGACCCAGCAGAGCAATCTCGTCGCTCACTTCGACTTAGAAAAAACGGGAATGAACCTATGCGTCCGTAAGCGTCGCCCCGGAGACAGATTTCAGCCTCTTGGTATGAATCTGTCCAAGAAGCTCCACGAGTTCATGGTTGATGCCAAGATACCACATTCGTGGCGGAGCCGTATCCCGATCGTTTGTTCCCCTCAACAAATCATCTGGGTAGTGGGCTGGCGCATCGATGACAGAGTCAAACTTGCCGAAGGTAGCAAAGAAACCCTTCGTCTGGAGTTCATCAAGTCAGAATGAAAAGCTTGTTTATTTTGTCACCCTGAGCAACGGCGAAGGGTCTAGATTCTTCGCTTCGCTCAGAATGACAGAGAGATGCTACTAAACAATTCCGATGAAAACAGTAGACGGGGAATTACTTCTGCGCCGTCTTACCGTCGAAGAAGCCCTGGACCGGCTTGACCAGTATCTCTACGATGCCTTTATGGCTGGCCTGCCCTCTGTGCGCATTATCCATGGCAAAGGGACGGGAAAACTACGCCGCGCCGTACACGAGTCACTAGCCAGGCATCCGCTGGTCAAATCATATCGCCTTGGTGACTACGGCGAAGGAGACTATGGCGTCACCGTAGTGGAGCTGACAAGTCGTTGAAGTTTGCCTCAGCAATTGGAGAATCAGAGGGTTTGGTTGTTGCTTATCCGAGCACCGAGGCTTTATAATGCTTCTTGATTTCCGGGAACTGGAGTATGGAAACGATTAGAGAGACACTAAGACAAGAGCAGGTTCTTGCCGAACAAGAGGAATTATCGACCAAGGCTAGGGACATGCATAATGAAATAGCATTCCTACGCAGGCGGCTTGACCGGCTGGCGAGGTTACAGTCGCTTCTCAAAAGAAAGTACCACAATAGACTAGATAGCCTCTCTGCCCAGATTGATGACATACACATACAACAGCGGGAGCTTAGAAGGCTGATAAAGCAACTGAAAAGGAATACGAAGAGGCAACTAATCAATAAAGAACAGGTAGCTAGCCTGGAGAGGCGTAAGAAAACCGTTATCGAAGCAATAAAACAGACTGTTGGATATAAGAAATCAAGTGATGCCTTGGTTGAAGTAATCGAAGAGGAACACGAAGTCCTTCTTCAGCGGATTCACGACCTGGAGCATACGCTAGAGCTTGTACAACAGGCTGAGCTAGATGATAGGGAGCTCGAGGTTGTCAGCCAGCGAATTTATGCCACGAAAAGAATACTGGAAGAGCATGAGATAGACCTCAGCAAAAGGATTATAGATTTGCTCTTCGAATTCTACATACCTTCCAGAAATAATAAACGCTTTAAACTATAAAGTAGCTATCGTCGGTCTGCCACGTAGGCCCGATTAGATTCCAAGCGTAGTTTCTTGAGGCGCAGCGGCTCACAGCTTACGAGTTCGGTTTGACCGCAGGGTGGTTTTGATAACCCCTGGCAAGCGACATGGCAGTTAGCAGTGCAACCCGTAATCGACTCGAACCTGCCATCAGCTTGCTTTCGGGCAAACGGTAAAGGCAACCCCTCGCAGTGTGGGATTCCCGCGGAATCGCTCTCCTCAGCGGAAAGCTCCTGGCAGGTGGCATAGGTCATGCCCCTGGCTTCAACCAGTTCCTTCACGTTCCGGTGAAAGCTGAGCCTTAAGTCCTTGCGCAGGCGATAGCCTCCGCCTGACCAGGGTGCCTCGTAGATGTATTCCTGCTCAAACTTCTTGGCTGCTTCCGGCGACTGGCTGCAGATAACTTCGTATAGCCGTTGCCATATACTCCTGCCCTCATGATCGCCTGATGGAGCGCGCCTCCTGGATAACCTGCCGGTACCGGCCGTGACATGTTTGGCTCCGGCAGCGGCGAAGATGCCAATTTGCTCACGTATCTTCTCAAACCAGGAATCGCCGTAGAGAGCCTGGAATAAATGGACGAAAATGGGGTCGAGGCGGATGACGGTGTCTATGCCCATGTCAGATAGCTTGCTGGCAGCAGCTACTCTGGCGTCGAATGAAGGTGCTCCCGGTGACAACAGGTCAAGCACCTCAGGAGTCCCTTCGATGGTTATAGCTATGAACTTGGGTTTGTACTCGATAAAGCCAGGCAATTCCAGAAGAAAGGACGGGTCGCCTTTGGTGGTGATGAAAAAGGAGACGCCGTAGTCCATGAGAAGCCGCATCAGTCTTTTGACCTCTCTTTTCAATTCGGGTATGTCCTGACAGGGGTCGGAGATATTGGACAAGGAAATCGGCGGGCATAAAGTCATCTTTTTGAGGTCCCTCTCGACCAGCTCAGGCAGGTTGTCATAGACTAGGGTGTCCCTGGAGTAGTTAGAGTAAATAGCTTCTCTGGCATAGCAGTAGATACAATTATGCAGACATTGATTGGGACCCGCTGGCGTGACATTGATAATCCAGCAATGGAAGCACTTTCGTTCAGGATGAGAGTAGGGGAAATCATGGAAGGTCGAGCCCTTCTTGGCTATCGGCTTTACTGCCACAATCCTATTTTAGCAGTCTGCCATCTTACTCGCAGTTTCATATAACCCCTCTCACCAAGGGACAATAGACTGCCTCGTCCAGGTAAATCAAGAACCGCAATAATAGAAAGGTTGAATGAGAGGAGATTTCAGCTACCCGTAGGCCTATTGAAATATGACGGCCGCCCAACTCGTCTTTGATAACGCCAACGTCATTCAACTACCATATTGCCACGCCAAATCTAGCCATCAAAGTTGGCGATGACGAAACAATAGTTCTGGTTCAGGGTCATGGTGGTAGTGGGGTCATGGATATCAGCAATGGCGCCCGCATTGCTGGTCCAGCCAACAAATTCGTAACCCCTGTCCGGCTCCGCCACCAGGTTGACCACAGTTCCCTTGGCATAGCGAAAAAGCCCCTCGCCGGGGTCGGTTACTGTGCCGCCTATGGTACTGGAGATCGTAATGCTGTACTTAACAGTAAAACCAGGAACACCAACAACACAACCTGTCATCACTACAACTAAGGCTACTATCGTCAGAAAGACGCCAACTCTCTTCACGCGTATCACCCCTACAATGTTATTGTATCACTATTGAAGGAATCGTCAAGAAGCTGCGGTGCCCGGGACGTACATAGGGCTAAGGAGCAACGACATCTCTCAGTGGACAACTGAGCACCATTTCGGGCTAATGGGCAAATTCACCATCGCCTCAATCCTTTCCCATCCAGGGAGAGGAGATCCTTCGCTTCACTCAGGACAGCAAGAAGAGAACTCGCGACCTCCACTCACGAATTCGGGCAGACAAGTTCGGCCACCAGAAGTTCGAGAGCCAATTTGTCGCTGTATTTGCCAGTCTTGATGGCCAAGTCGGTCGCCAAAAGCTTATCGTAAGCCCACCTTACACCCTCAAAATCATATAATTTGGCCTGGCTGAGCGTTTTATCCAAGCCATAGCTTGATTTCAACCCCAGCCTGTCCTGAATCTGCAAACGCGACAACCCCTGTCCTAAATCCCTGGCTTGAGCTATTAGACGGAATTGCCTGGTGATCATGACCAGGATATACGGTGGTGGCACACCCTCATCATACAGCCGATGAAGTATCCGTTGGGCCGACTCGGTTCGACCTTCGGCAACGGCATCCACCAGAGCAAAGATGCTCACCTCCTGGATACAACTTACCAGTTGCCTAACATCATCTTCATTGACAGATCGCTCCTGGCTATAAAGAAGCAGTTTCTGGATTTCACCATCCATTGCCCACAAGTCTCCACCTATGAGTTCAGTGAGCAAATTCACGGCCTGGGGGGTGATATTGCCGCCCTCTTTCTTCACGCGCTGTCGTATCCAGGCTTTTAGAGCCTCGCTTTTCAACAAGGGGAAAGCCTTTACTTCGGCTAATGGCGAAACCTTCTTTAATACAGGATTATTCCCCTTTACTTCCTCATCAACCAGCACCAGCACCGTGGTTTCGGGCATTTGTTTGATATAAGAGTCGAGGCCTTCCCATTCTTTCAGCCCGTCTCCCGTCTTGCCTTTGGCGGATCGCGGCTTGCTTTGTTTCTCTTCAAAGCGCCCTAACAAGCCATCAACTATGACCAGGCGATGCGACGATAGAAAAGGAGCGGCACCACATTTGTTTCTGAGTTCACCTAAAGTTAGATGTCGACCGTCCAAGTCGGTGGTGTTAGCCGCCACCGTCTCCCGATCGCCCAGATCAGCTTTGATTCTCTCCAAAGCTTGGTTAAGGGAAAATACGTCCTGACCATGAAGAATGTAGAGCATGCACCTCGTATTCTATCACAGCACCAGCTTTTCCCAGCAAGGCTTGTGTCCCTCAGAGCGAGGCGGAGATGAACTCCGCCACTACATGTGTTTCGGTTGGGTGGAGATGAGCGCAGCCACGATATTTTTCGACGGTCAAAATTCAATTCGTAGAGGCGGGCCTTGCCCGATTCCCTAAACCCAACCCTGACCCCATGCGAGGGGTTCGACTATGCCAAACGGCTTTTCCTGGCAGAAGCTCAAGCCAAAATATGCTAGGATATAATCGTGAAGGTTGCCATTATCGGGATACCTGAGAGCGGCAAAACGACAATCTTCAATGCCCTGACCAGAGGCAAGGCTGAAGTTGCCGCTTATTCCCCGACCCTGGCTCCCAATATCGGCGTGGCTAAGGTGTCCGATGCCCGACTATCCGTGCTGGAGGACATATTCCAGCCGAAGAAGACTGTTCCCGCGGAGGTCAGTTACATAGATGTCGCCGGTTCCCTCAAGGGCTTCGGCAAAGAAGGAGCAGGGGGAGAACTCCTGAACTACCTGACTACTGCTGATGCCTTGCTCCAGGTAGTCCGGGCTTTCGACGATGACAAGGTTCCCCATCCTGAAGGAAGCATAGAGCCCAAACGAGACATAGCCTCTTTGGATCTAGAACTCTCCATTTCCGATTTAGCTATTATGGAGAGAAGGCTGGAAAAACTGGAGACAAGCTTGAAAGGAGCCAAGGCGGCAGAGCGGGAGCCCTATCTAAAGGAGCAGCTTTTGCTGCAAAAGGTTAAGGCGGAGTTAGAGAAGGACATACCGATAAGACTGCAAGCCCTGGCTAAAGAAGAACTCAAAATGTTAGCCAACTATCAATTTCTTACCGCCAAACCTATGCTGGTAGTCCTTAATATCGGAGAGGAGCAAATATCACAGGCTGCACAATTGGAGGGCGAGATAAGTGCCCTTCACCCCCAGTTTGCCGTGGTCGCTCTGTGCGGTAAGCTGGAGATGGAGCTAGCCCAGCTCAGCGACGCTGAAGCGAAGGAATTCCGTGAATCTATGGGGCTGAGCAGGCCGGCACTTGACCGGGTCATCGATCTTTCCTATAACCTTCTGGGGCTGATTTCTTTCTTTACCACGGTTTCTTCTGAGCTGAAGGCCTGGACTATCCCGGGCGGAACTCCAGCACCCAAAACAGCCGGAAAGATCCACTCCGACATGGAAAGGGGCTTCATCCGGGCTGAGGTTATCAGCTATGGTGATCTGCAGAACTGCGGCAATCTAGCTGAGGCACGAAAAAGAGGTTTGCTCAGGACAGAAGGCAAGAACTACATCATCCAGGATGGAGATGTAGTGACCTTTTTGTTCAATGTCTAGCTTCAGATTTTTGTAGTTGCCCCGATTTTAGCAAAGCCAATGGGTAGGGGCGGGGACAAGCCCCACCCCACATTTGAATACTGGTTGTATTAAACAGGCTGCCAGCTCAGGAAGGGATAGGTCACGTCGTCAACGATGTTCCAGATGTAGCCTGTGTTGCGCGTGCTGGAATTGGCGACTGCGATTATGTCCCACCCCGCCCCCGAGAAAGTGTCGATGTCCTTCATCTGCGCGGTGGTCTTGCCGGTTCCGCCAGATGAAGTAGGCTGTCCACTGGTTTGGGTGTCCCAGAAAGAGTTGCTCACAGTGCCAAAATTACTTCCCACCAGACCGCCAACATGCGTATTGCCAGTCACGCTGCCAGTGGAATAAGAGTTGCTCACGGTGGCCGTATTCTCTCCCACCAGACCACCAACATTCACACCGCCAGCCACATTAGAGCTGGAATAGGAGTTGCTCACAGTGCCAGAAGTTGCCCCCACCAAGCCACCAACACGCTCATCGCCAGTGACGCTACCAGTCGAATAGGAGTTGCTCACAGTGCCGCTATTCTTTCCCATCAAGCCACCAACAGACTCATTACCAGTGAGGCTACCGGTGTAATAGGAGTTGCTTACAGTGCCGCCATTATGTCCCACCAGACCGCCAACAGTGCCATAGCCAGTCACATCGGCGTTCGCCACCCCGATATTCTGGACAACTCCCGCCTCACCAACAACACCAAAAAGCCCCACATACATTTCGTCAGTACGGTTGCTAAACAGGTCACGTACCTCGTATCCTTGCCCATCGAAAGTCCCTGCAAATAGACCATTCTCGGTTCCTATAGGCTGCCAGCCCTGTCCCTGATTGGCTGTTGGGCTCGCCAGCTCCTCATAACCGGCAGTGGTGGAATCCAGGTCGTTCATCAGAATGTGATGACCACTCAAGTTGTCCCTGACGGCATCCAAATCATACCACGTTCGTATTTCCAGGTTTTGGGAAAGAGGACCACAGCCTGCCATCCCGATAATTAAGGCTACCGTAATCAAAAGGATGCCGGATATCTCCACGCAACAGTTTAGTTTTTTCGACATCTCTAGCCTATAATCTTATAGTACTCCTTGGCACCGTCAAGAGGTCAATTTGGCGCGTGTATCAGTGGGATATGCCCTCACAGACGAGTCTACTTATCCGGTCATATGAAGAGTTACGGCTGCCAGCTTAGGAAGGGATATGTCACGTCATCAACGATGTTCCATATGTAGTCTGTGTTGCGCGTGCCAGAATCAGCGACCGCGACTATGTTCCACCCTGCACCTGAGAAGGTGGTGATGTCCTTCATCTGCGCCGTGGTCTTGCCTGTTCCGCCAGACGAAGTAGGCTGCCCACTGGTCTGGGTGTCCCAGAAAGAGTTGCTCACGGTGCCAAAATTCCTCCCCACTAGACCGCCAACATGCTTATTGCCAGTCACTCTGCCGGTGGCATAGGAGTCGCTCACAGCGTTTGAATTCTGTCCCACCAGACCACCAACACGTGTATTGCCGGTTGCACTGCTGGTGGAATAGGAGTCGCTTACAGTGCCTTCATTCGTTCCCATTAGACCACCAACACAATCATTACCAGTCACTCTGCCGGTGGCATAGGAGTCGCTCACAGCGTTTGAATTCTGTCCCACCAGACCACCAACACGTGTATTGCCGGTTGCACTGCTGGTGGAATAGGAGTCGCTTACAGTGCCTTCATTCATTCCCATCAGACCACCAATATAATTATTACCGGTCACGCTGCCGGTGGCATAGGAGTCGCTCACAGCGTTTGAATTCATTCCCACCAGACCACCAAGATAGTTATTACCAGTCACGCTGCCGGTGGAAAAACAGTTGCTTGCGGTGCCCCCATTCTGTCCCACCAGACCACCGATATAGTTATTACCAGTCACGCTGGCGCTGGAAAAACAGTTACTTGCAGTACCCTCATTCTGTCCCACCAGACCACCAACACTCCGAGCACCAGTCACTATGCCCGTGCAATAGGAGTCGCTGACATTGCCACTATTACGTCCCACCAGACCGCCAACACTCGAACCACCAGTCACTCTCCCGGTGCAATAGCAGTTGCTGACATTGCCACTATTATCTCCCACCAGGCCGCCAACATTATTGTTACCGATCACACGGCAGGTGGAATAGGAGTTGCCTACAGTGCCCTCATTCTTTCCTACCAAACCACCAACATCGTCATGACCAGTCACATTGCCGTTTACCACGCCGATATTCCCAATGACTGCTCCTTCTCCAACTACGCCGAAAAGCCCCACTCTAGATTCATCAAAACGGTCGATAACCAGGTCACATATCACATATCCCTGACCGTTGAAGCTCCCGACGAATCTATCATTTTCAGCAGTAGTTCCAGTCGGCTGCCAGCCCTTTCCACCATTTGCTGTTTCGCTCGCCAGCTCCGTATAACCGGGAGTAGTGGAGTCGAGATCGTTCATTAGAACGTAGCTACCTCCTAGGTTGTCTCTGATGGCATCCAAATCATACCAATCCCATATTTGGTCTCCAGTGATCTCCTCAAAGTTAGCCGATATGGAATAGCTGCCGTTGATGGTTATGGTGGTTGAGGCAGCATAAACATCGGCAATGGTACCCACGTCGCCGGTCCAGTTGGCAAATTGGTAACCTTCATCAGCTGCTGCTGCCAGGTTGACTATCGCTCCTTCATCATAGGTAGAAACTCCTTCACCAGGAGTAATTACCAAGCCTCCAGTGGTGCTGGAAATAGCAAGGGTAAATTGCTCTGGAGGTATTTGCTCGAAGTTGGCACTGATGGCATAGTTGTCCTGCATGGTTATGGTAGTCACAGGATTGTTAACATTATCGACGGTTAACACATCTCCAGTCCAGTTGACAAAGTAATAGCCATCATCAGCCGCAGCCACCAGGTCAACCAGCGTGCCGCAGTCATAGGTAAAAGTCCCCTCGTCGGGAGAGGTTACCTCGCCACCATCTGTGCTGTTTGTAACAAGGTCGTAGCTCAGCAGGGCAAAGTTGGCGGTCACATTCTTAGCTCCATCCATGGTGATGTTGGTTGTAGTAGAGTTGGGGTCGGCAACGGTGCTGCCGGTCCAGTTAACGAACTGGTAACACTCCTCAGCCTCGGCCACCAGGTCGACCACCGTGCCCTCGTCATAAGGGAAATTCCCTTCTTCCGGGGTGGTTACCGACCCTCCAGCGGTGCTGGAGGTAGTAAGGACGAATTGTTCTGGAGGTATCTGCTCAAAGTTAGCAGTGACGGAGTGATCTCCTTTCATAGTGATTGTGGTTGTGAAGGCGTTGATATTGGCAATAGTGTCCACATCGCCAGTCCAGTTGACAAAGTAGCACCCCTCCTCAGCCGCAGCCACCAGGGCAACTACCGTGCCGCAGTCATAGGTAAAAGTATCCTCGTCAGGAGAGGTTACCTCGCCACCATCTGTGCTGCCCACTGTAAGGTCGTAGCTCATTAAGGCAAAATTGGCGGTCACATTCTGAGCTTGATCCATGGTGACGGTCGTTATGGGCGAGTAGGGGTCGGCGACTTCGCCTGTCCAGTTAACGAACGTGTAACACTCGTCCGCCACAGCCTCTATGACAACCACCGTTCCATCGGCAAAAGTCGGCCCGCCGGAGACAATCACCTGGCCGCCTTCGCCACTTGAGGTGCCGAGATACCACTCAGCAAGGCCACCGCAGCTGGCACCATCACAGCTTCCTATCCCGGCAATCAAAATCACCATAATGAGAAAGATGCCAAGCCTTTTCATGTAGTCGTGCACTCTTGAACTAAGTATTGCCTTCATACTTCACCTCCGGATTCTGTAGTCGCCTTGGACAAACGGGCCCGATCGATGTTGCCGTATGTGTTCATATGACCATCGTAGGAACCATGTAATCCCCCTGACGCGCACACTTGACCACCAAGCTTAGGTCGATCCTAACGTAATATTTCTTACCGACACTATGCTATCAGACCCTATTATACTATTACCCAAACAAATGTCAATGGGTTTCTCGCCTGATCTCCAGGATTTTTCACAATTTCATCACCATTCTGCAAAAAGTCCGTAAATTGAGTAACACTTGTTGTAAAATACCTCTGCCCGCGAAAAATGTCAGTACCATGTTGCATTACACAATATTTACTGATTTAGATGGCACCCTTCTGGACTCGAAAACCTACTCCTACGAGAAATCACTGATGGCGATAAACCGACTCAAAGAAAAGGCCATACCTGTCATATTCTGCTCAGCCAAGACCAGGGCAGAGCAGGAGGTATATCGGCGTGAATTGGGACTGTTTCACCCTTTTGTAGTGGAAAACGGAGGCGCCATCTTCATCCCCCAGGGTTATTTCCCGTTTCCGTTTGACTACCACAAGGCCGTCGACGACCTTCTGGCTATCGAGCTGGCAATCCCCTATAGGAAGGTCAGGGAATTCCTGGTCAAAATTGGCAAAGAGAATGACTTTGGCTTCAAAGGCTTTACGGATATGAGTGCTGCCGAAGTAGCTGAGATAACCGGCTTAAATCCGGAATCTGCTAGATTGGCCCAGCAAAGAGAATACGATGAACCGGTAAAGTTTGAATCCTCAGGAAAGAAAGACTTGAGTAAGTTCCTAGCAAAGCTCGGGGAAGCTGGTCTCAATTGGTCTTGTGGAGGGCGCCTTTATCACGTTATGGGAGGCGGCGGTAAAGGGAAGGCAGTAGAAATTCTAGCTGGCTTGTATCGCAGAATGTTGGGAGATATAAGGACCGTCGGGCTGGGCAATGGTCTGAATGACTTACCGATGCTTTCGCAAGTTGATATACCCATCCTGGTACAGAAAAGAGACCATAGCTGGGAAGATGTGAATTTGCCCCGCTTGCGTAGGGTCCGGGGGATTGGCCCGGAGGGCTGGAGCAAAGCAATCGCAGAGGTATTCGGAAGTTAAGACACAGCTCAACAATACTGACGGATGAATATAGAGCCCCTGAAAACGCTGCTTCCCAAGAGGTAACAAATTACCTTACAGATTTTGACAACAACTGGGAGTCTGATATTATGGCTTGAGGGGATAGGACATGTTCATTGAGAGCCCGAGGTACACAGAACGTTTTGGTTCAGTGAGAATGAGCCATGTGCAGAGAGTGATATCCCTAGACTCAGGGATGAAGAGACGACCACGTTTCCGTGGCACCATAGGAGTAAGACAGATAGACGAGGAAACGATCCGGCACTTCGAAGACAGGATGGCAATCGTCATCCCAACTAAAGATGAGAAGCTCAGGCTGCTGGAAGGTGTGATTAGCGGGGTGCCCCACGATTGCCTGGTAATAGTAGTCTCCAACAGCCAGCGCGAAAGGGTCGATAGATTCAGAATGGAAGGCGATATTATAGACCAGCTTTGTCGCTTTACCTTTCGCCAGGCCTTAATTATTCATCAGAAAGACCCTGCTATCGCCAAAGCAGCCATGGAGGCCGACTATGGTGACCTGCTGGATGAAGACGGTCTAGTGCGTGATGGCAAAGGTGAAGCCATGATAATAGGGCTACTTGTAGCTAAGGCAGCGGGAAAGGAATATGTGGGCTTCATTGATGCTGACAACTATTTCCCAGGGTCGGTACTGGAATACGTGAGGAACTATGCCGCAGGTTTCAGCCTGGCACAGTCTCCCTACAGCATGGTGAGGATATTATGGAGATATAAGCCCAAGATCTCGGCCGGGCTATACTTTAGAAAATGGGGAAGGATATCGGAGATCACCAACAAATACCTGAATAGCCTGATATCCACCAAAACCGGGTTTGAAACCGAGGTTGTGACAACGGCCAACGCCGGTGAACATGCCATGAGCATTCAGCTAGCGGAAATCCTGCCATTTGCCTCGGGATATGCTGTGGAATCTCAAGAGTTAATATCTCTGTTCGAAAATTTTGGCGGCATCCTGCCCACCAAAGAATCAAAGGTGATAGAGCAAGGAATCGATATACTACAAATTGAGACCAGAAACCCTCACCTTCATGAAGAAAGAGGAAATCAGCACCTCAATGAGATATTGCTGTCCTCGATGAGCACAATTTACCATTCGCCCTTGTGTGATAAGGAAGTTAAGCAGGCGATCCTGGCGGAGTTGATCAACCAGGGGATTCTCAAGGATGGGGAGTTGCCTTCCCCCGTTCATATTAATTCTCCACTAAACAAGGTGAAAGTCAATAAGTTTGTAAGCGCTGTACGAAGAGATCTCGATAAATACCATGTACTGCACTGAATGCAGACTTCAGGACGAAACCGTGCCCGGCTCGATAGTCTTGCCTGGCCAAATCTTGATTCCATCAGATAGCTTGCTCCCTTTGCCAATTAGCACATCATCACCTAGAATGCAGCCGTCCGAAATTTCGCTTTCCTCACCGATACGACAACGGCAGGCAACCAGGCAGTTCCTCAACTTGGCTCCCTTGCTGATTTGACAGTCCTGCCATAATACCGCCCCTTCCACTACAGCGCCTTCTTCTACACGACATCGTGTCCCCAATACGGCAGGCCCCCTCACTATGGAATTCCTATCAACAAAACAGCCTTCGCCAATTATTGCCGGCCCCTCAATGTGAGCTGAGGGGTGAACAAAGCTCTCTCCTTCAAATTTAATACCCTTATTGCCTACGTAGCGTCGGAGCAAATCGTGGTGCAACTTCAAATACTTATCTGGCGCACCTATGTCAATCCAGTAATCCCGGAACGGATAGCCGTATATAGCCTGCCCTTTCTCCAAGAGCGGTGGAAAAACATCACGCTCAAACATGGAGAAGGTATCGGGGGCGATGCAACTCAGAATATCTGGTTCCAGGATGTAAATACCAGCGTTAATCATATTCGTAGTTACCATTTCTCGACTCGGCTTTTCTATGAAACGTTTGACCCTGCCCTCACTGTCGGTCTCCACTACACCATACATGGTAGGGTCTTCTACCGGTGTCATTGCCAGACTGGCTGTAGCTTTGTTTTTGCGGTGCAGCCTCATCATCCGACTCAGGTCAATATCAGTGAAGATATCCCCATTCAGGACAATGAACGAATCGTCCAAGAATCTTTCAGCATTTTTTACTGCTCCGGCTGTTCCCAAGGGGCGGTTTTCTATCGAGTATGTTAACCTGACGCCGAGCTTGCTGCCATCGCCAAGATAGTCCTGGATTTGCTCAGGTGACTTCCCAACGGCCAGAACTATATCAACAATATTGTGTTTTTTCAGGTACCCCCCGAGGTGCTCAAAGAAAGAGCGATTCAACACAGGAACCATTATCTTGGGAGTGTTACAGGTAAGGGGACGCAGCCTGGTCGCCTCCCCACCAACCAGAATAACAGCCTTCATCGCACCTAAATCTACCCTACCCCAGACAAATGCGTCAACCTTCCCGGCCAACTTGCGGCTCCCTTTCCACAATCCGATAACCCACTGTGATTTGCCATAACTTCCCCTCTGTGTTACTTTTCCTTATTAGGCGGCTGCTCAAATTTACCGTATCCCACTGTCTGATAAATCAGGCAACTAGATGATTTGTGAGCGGGATCATTTCAGAGCAAGGAGGAAAGATGGAGGTGATGGTCAATAAAACAAAGGTGTCTACAGTCCAAGGAGATATCACCAGGCAAGGCACCGATGCCATCGTCAATGCTGCCAACTCCAGCCTAATGGGTGGCGGCGGGGTGGATGGGGCGATTCATCGCGCCGGTGGACCAGCAATACTAAAGGAATGCCAGGAGATCGTTGCCCGACAAGGAAGACTGCCCACCGGGCAAGCGGTAATAACCACGGGGGGAAATCTCAAAGCGCGGTACGTGGTACATACTGTTGGTCCCATCTGGCAGGGTGGCAGCGGAAACGAAGCTGAGCTTTTGAGAAGCGCCTATTACGAGTGTCTAAAATTAGCGACCGGGAACAAATTGGCCAGCATTTCCTTCCCTTCCATAAGCACCGGAGCCTACGGCTACCCGGTTGACGAAGCGGCAGAAATAGCAGTGGGCACCGTCGTTTCATTTCTCAAGGAGCAAGCTACATCCCTTGAAGAGGTTGTCTTTGTCCTCTTCGATTCGCGGACTTGGCAGAGCTACTGCTCCGCTCTTCAAGTTTACCTTAAACGCTCAGAAGCGTAACAAAAGGAGTCCTCAAGCGATAACCATCTGAGAAGGCCGAGATTTATTCCCCGCGATAAAGAGCGGGTGTGAGAAAAATGAAGTTGCTCCCTTTTACGTGAAGAATCCCTTAGGATCGAATAGCCTTAGTAAAGTCAAATCCTCTATGGCTACGGGCTGAGCCTCTTTTAGACTGGGACTGACCTTGAGTTGCCAGCCGACTTTGTCTCTTATCCGGGCTATGGCTTCTTCTACTGTCTGTTTTGGCCTCAGTGGAACATAGGTTGTCAGCGTAAAGGTCTCTTCTCCGCCAATCTTTTCGAAAACGCCGACATCTGTTACCAGCGTCGTCACCTTTTTCCCGCTGAAGGTAATATAGGGTACTTTTTCCACTAGTCTCTGTTTGCCCGAGCTGATTACCACTACGGTCTCTCTGTTACCATTAGCTATATCGTTGGCTCCTCCTGAGCCAACCAAGTATGCCAAGCCGGGAATTCTTGTGGAGTTCACATTGCCATATTTGTCTATCTGCCCTCCTGCCAGAACACCCAGACATTGATTGGAAGAGCCGCCGACGAATACTCCCAGCACAGTCTCAACGTTGGTCAGTATTTTGCTCGTGTGCATGTTATGATAACTGAATATAAATGGGTCTGAAGCTCTGGGGAGGTGACCATACATGCCTATCTCAGCCATCAAATCCACATCATAGCCTTTTTCTTTGAGTCTATAGGCTGCCAGCCAGCATGCCAGATGTGACAGCCCGACACCAGCGAGTATGGTCTTGTATCCTCCGGCAATGAATTTGTGGTTTATAACCTGCGCAGCGGTGACCACTGTTCTCTCTAGCGAATTCGGCTCTTCCTTGAAATCCACATTCGGTATCTCAGCCGCTATTTCGTCTTTCCAGGAATCCGAGTGAGCCTTCTCTTTAAGGTACAGAAGCCTGTCCCTACCAAGTTTGGCAAGATAATCATCGTGATCCTGGCAATCCAGAATCCAGTGCTTTATCCACTCTGAGAATCTTTGCTCGTCTCTCGATGCTTCCCTGCATTCAGTGAGGAAGTCGTAATCTTCAAAGTAATGCTCGAATTCAGGCAGGCCGCAGTTTGGCATTCCCGCGGGATGTGCCCCGTAAGGGGCTTCGCAGACCGCCTTGACCATATAAGAGGGAATTCGGACAAGATGTGAGTGCCTACGTATATACTCCGTGGGAACGATTTTCTCCGCGCTGACGATGACTCCCTGTTTTGCCCCCCAGGCTCCAAAGACGTCAGCCCCCAAGGGGTAGGTCATGATTGTGTTTCCGCAGCGGTCTGCAGCAGCGCCGTGGACCAGTGCAATATCCGGCCTCAATGCCCTCATGAGCCCTATTTTATCGCCGGGGACAAACGGGTCATCGATGACCGTAAATGATTCCTTGTTTTCCTCCTCCATGGAGCTTCCCACAATTGACCTGGTGGGCATTACGCTCCATCCCATTGCTCCAGCCAGAAGTCTCTGGGGGATGGTGAGCATCGTCCAGTTCTCGAACTCTACTTCGCCGGAGAGGTAGGCTTTTTGAGCCACAGGATTCGGTCCTGACGAAGGGTATACGTCACCAATGAAACTGGCTATGATTTTCTTGGCTAATCTTCCGTGAATTAGAGCCAGCACGGTTGCTGCGATGCCATTGTTTATGATGATGAACTCGGGGTTCTTGTCCCAAAACTCCCTTACAAGCTGGTAGAATAGAGCTCCGCCTCTTCCGGCAAAATGGATGGACATTCCTCTCTTAACGTGCCCTCTTATAGCTTCATCAAGGGAGCAGACCTTGTCTTCACCTTCAATTACGGGAAGTTGGAATTTCGAGTCTATGAAAGCTTTTAGTTCATGCGGTTCCATTGTCCTTCAGAAGAATTCCCGAGCAAGACAGACCCCGTGGTCTAAACAGCAACATGCCGGCTTCCACAGCCGCAGTCTAGTCGGACAGGGTCTTCCGGAGGAGTGCCTGCAGCTTTTCGTATTCGCCGTCCAGCATGCGGTAGCAGTGCTTCTCTTCAGGAAACTTGTTGCTCTTCACATCCTCGCCGAACTCACGCATCGCCTTTTCGATGATTTCGGCCAGGTTCGCGTATTTCTTGACAAACTTGGGAGTGAACGCCTCGAAGTAGCCCAGCATGTCGCCGATGATGAGTAACTGGCCGTCAGTGTACATGCCGGCACCGATGCTCAGCACCGGTATGCTGAGCCTATCCGTGATGATTCTTCCCACTTCGGGAGGGACGGCCTCCACCAAGAGGGCGAAGGCACCCGTCGCCTCGATAGCCAAAGCATCCTTGATCAATTCCATAGCCGCATCTGCGGTGCGCCCCTGTGCCCTGAAGCCACCAAGCTGACCTGAGCTCTGCGGCGTAAGTCCGATGTGTCCCATCACGGGCATTCCGCCCTCAACTATCCCCTCAATCTGCTTGATGACCCGCCGGCCCCCCTCCAGCTTGATGCCATCGACGCTGGCCTCTTTGAAAAACCGGCCCGCGTTCACGATGGCGTTTTCCCTGGAGACCTGATAGGAAAGAAACGGCATATCGCCGATAACAAAGGTAGCGGGAGCGCCCCTCCTCACTGCCTGAGAATGTTGGATCATCTGGTCCATGGTAATGGGCACTGTTCCGGGCAGGCCGTGAACCACCATGGCAGCGCTGTCACCCACCAGAATCATGTCCATGCCGGCTTTCTCACAGAAGCTGGCCATAGGGAAATCGTAGGCGGTGAGGAAGGTGATTTTGTCACCCTTTCTCTTCATCTCTCTAAAGTCGAGCACAGTCTTCTTGGGCATCCGCTTCTCGCCCTCCTTCCTCATCCGGGCAGAGGTACCCTGAGGTCCTTGGCCCCATGTTTTGATACCTTCAACCCGGGCTGGACCTCGCCAATCAGTTCAATGATGTTCTTAACGGAGCGGACTTTGTCTCTTGCCAATTCGGCTAGTCCGTCTTCAGACGTGCCCCACGGCATATACATCACGAGCCCTGGCCCGGGCTCCATCTTGAGGTAGCAGGGCGAGGCCACCCGTGCTATTTCCGGTGTCTCATAAATCCGGTTATAGCCGCCCATGGAGGCCCAGAGCTGGATGTGGATATCCAGAGGCAAGCTCACGACCTTGCGGATAGAAGCAAGCTGGGGAAGGGTGAGGTCTGCCACCGGGTTGCAGCTCCCGGCACCTAGCGATTCCACCAACTTCACTCCCGTGGCATTGGCATGCCCGGCGAATATAGAGACTTTGAAGACGATATCCTGTGGCAGGTCGCCGTTCTGCTTCATGGTGTTGAGCAGAGATAGCACGCCCTCGTCCCAGACGAGGAAACCCCGGAAGCCTATATCAATGCACCGCTCAACTTCCATGAGGTAATGACGCACCGTGTCCATGCCCCTCATCCTCATTCCCGAAATCGCCCCCTCGGGAGTGGCAATCTGCCGGCCCGTGTACCAGGCAGGCCTCGGCCCGGGAGTCATGATAACTTCCACCTGATTGTCATGAGCGATCAGGGCAAATTCCTTGAGCTGTTCGCGGGTCAGCATGCAGGCCCCCCGCACCACGGAAATCGAGCGGTGAAATGGCACTGCCTGCTTCCTCGCCTCGTCAATTGCGGCCAACAAGACTTTGGGCGTCTCTATCCCGGAGAGCTCCACTCGGTAGTGAGCGCCATCGGGGAATGTCTTCGTTGAGGTGGGCAGGTCGTAACCATCGCTGGCGGGGAAGCCGGCCCTTTCCATGGCCTGGGCGATCTTATCCATAGTTCTCCCTCCAAGGACCCAAGCTAACAAATGACATGCTGGCTTCGCTTTTTCGGGTTCCTAGCCTATACTATATGACGCCCCTCGCAGTGTCAAGCTTGCCTGACCATAGACGACGCTCAATAGGCCTCGGGCTCGGTCTATCCACCGTAGATTACATTGTCTGATTACATAAGGTACTGTATGATAGGGTAGAATGTAAGTGGCCACGATAGCTTAGTGTTGATACTCAACTTAACGGCAAGGAAACAACAGTCAGATAACGGGCATAAGAGAGGACGGACATGGAGATAATCCCAGCCGTTGACATCAGGGGCGGCAGGTGCGTCAGGTTGTATCAGGGTGATTATAACCGAGAGACCGTTTTTGATGAGGACCCCGTGACAGCAGCCTTGACCTGGTATTCCCAGGGGGCACGATGGCTCCACATTGTCGACCTGGATGGAGCAGTTGCGGGTGAGCCCAAAAACGTGGCGGTGGTTGAGGAGATAATAAAGGAGACTGGCCTGTTAATAGAACTAGGCGGCGGTATCAGACAAAAAGAGGTGGCAGAGAAACTGCTGCATCAGGGCGTAAGCCGGCTAGTTCTGGGGACTGCGGCGATAGAGAACAGGGAACTGGTCAAGAAGCTATGCCAGAAGTTTGGCGAGGCTATCGCAGTTAGCCTGGACACCCGAGATGGCACGATAGCCATCCGCGGCTGGCAGAAGAACACGCCTGTTGAAATCCTCCAGCTGAGTAGAGAGATGGTTGACACTGGAGTGAGTCGCCTCATTTATACTGACATAAAAAGGGATGGCACCCTTACCGAGCCCAACTTTGATATGATAAAGAGACTGATTGCTGCAGCAAATGTCCCTGTCATCGTGGCCGGGGGGATTTCCAGGTTGGAGCATCTACAGAGGCTTAGGGAACTCGGTGTAGAAGGAGCAATTATAGGCAAAGCTCTTTATACCGGGGATGTAAACTTGGGGGAAGCGATAATCAATTTCGGAACTTAAGCCGACTCAAGGAAACTTGCGATTTCCTCGGCTGCCCAGCTAATATTTAAGGCAAATTGAGCGGAATCCCCAAGAAGCCGTAAGGCTTTCTGGGGTTAACTCAGGAGGCAAGTGTTAAAGTTTGATGATAAAGACCTGATTGCAGCTATTGTCCAGGATGCCAGGAACGGTGAAGTCGTCATGCTAGGCTATATGAACAAAGAGTCGCTGAGACGCACATTAGCCAGCGGAGATGTCTGGTTCTACAGCCGGAGCCGGCAGCAATTGTGGCACAAGGGAGAAACCTCGGGTAATTTCCTCAGACTCGAGTCCATCACCAAGGATTGCGATAGCGATGCCCTCCTTATCAAGGCTGAGCCTACGGGGCCAGTATGTCACACCGGTAACCGGACTTGCTTCTTCCAAGAACTGGACAGTGAAGACACGGCGTAGCAGCCTGCTCCACCTTTTTTGGCAAGCGCTGAATTTATCTCCATCCACCCAGGGCAGGGACAAGTCCCGCCTATATGCCAATACTAGAGAAATCCTAAATTCCAGGCACCAGATCCTAGACAATCTCAAAAATCAAAATGATAACTCAAGATGCAAAAAAGTAGTGCGAGGCTTCAGCCTTGCGCAAAGGCAAGACTGCACGACCTTGAAAGGTCGCACTACGATTGTGTTTGGAATCTAGCCACAGGGATTGCCGCGCTTCGCTCGCAATGACATCTGATTCCAAAAAGGAAAGGGGGCAGCTTCACGCTGCCCCCTTTTGAATCTTTGTCTCTTTCTCCGGTTGCTAGTTCAGGCAATCTCTTTGTTGCCGGCTCCGGGAAATCAACCAAGCAATCTCATTGAGATTCCTCTCTCATCACCCAGCAACCAAGCGAGAAGAATACTCCATTGTTAGACTACCACTGTTAGACTACCACGCTCTTTATGGGCACGGATCGAAGGCGGCACCCGTGACGTTGCAGCTGAAAGGCTGGAAGAGGCCACACGCTATGCCAAAGATCAGGTCGTCTAACCAGGCGGGGAGACCCAAGGTGACAGCAAGGGGTGCGATTACGCCCCCCACCAAGGCCAGGCCCCACCCCAGCATATCGACTGTCCAGGAAAGGGGACCGCCGGTCCATGGAGCAATCGTCAGCACGACATCATCCAACCACGTGGGCAGACCCAGTGGAACCGCCAGCGTACTCAGAAGCCCTCCCACCATCGCAAGACCGCTCTCCAGGATTGCGAACGGGATCTTGGCATAACTGTCCGGCACGATTTCTGTCAGCGGACCAGCTCCGTCAGGGTCATATCCACATTGTGCCGCCGCACCAACGGGCAGCACTACCAAGGCTAATACAGCCAGGGCAACACCGATACTAATTAATTTTTTCACCTAAACCTCCTTTATTTTTTTGTTTTGATATCTTGACACTACAATACCATCCCGAGTTCCCGGGCCCGGGACGACACACGATTTTCTTCTTTAACTCCCCCTGAACACCTCCTTTCCGGGTTTTTCGCCCATCGCAACTGGTGGCTTGATTGTCTGAGGCAGAACCAGCCACAAATGTTAAGAACTTGTTAAGTAAGTATATTTTACAGAGAGCGGGTTGTCAAGCCCCCTGAAGGACTTTTTCCGGGGTTTAAGAAAATCTAGCGGGGCACATGTCTTGACAAATCCATCAAAGTGAGGATATTATGTTTCCACTCAAATAGAAGAAAGGCGATAACAATTTAGTTTTCCTGAAACAGGCGTATAGGTCGCGTATTCCATAGATTCATCCCAACACATTTTGCGGGGAAAATTTTTCTGTTACGAGAATCGAGAGTGCACATAAAGAGAATACAAGTTGCGGTCATAGCCGGGCTTTTGTTAATGCTGCCAGTATTGCCCCAACTGGCCTTGGCTGACGGGCCAGCGATATTTGATGTCTCTGTGACGGACATCACCGGGACTACCGCCGAAATCAGCTGGAACACCAATACGACCAGCGATAGTCGGGTGAACTATGGCGACACCGTCGGGTTGGGCACGACTGCATATATTAGCAGCAACGGCACCACCCATAACATAATCCTTGCAGGCCTAACCCCTGGCACAAAGTATTACTTTGAAGTTCAATCCACCGATGCGTCCGGCACCGCCACTGATAACAACGGCGGCGCATTTTACTCTTTGTATACAGTTGCGCCAGCGGAGTATTCCATTACCGTTGAGCCAGTTTGTGGAGTGTGTGGCGAGCTGGTCGAAGTGGGGATTTGCGGCGAAGTGATCGGTGTAACGGCACTCGTCGCCGCGGCCGGCACGTATCATATTTGCTGGGATTCCGTCTCAACAGCGACTGTTAAAGACACGTTCGTAGCAAGTGGGCCTGGAGTCTACGAAGTCACGTTCTTTCTCCCCGAGTCTGCCAAGGGCATTCATACCGTCTATCTAGTGGACAGCACTCCCGTCCAGAAAGCGTCTGCTACCTTTGAAGTCCTTCCCTTCGTAAGGATTAGTACCGAGGAAGGACCGGTGGGCACGAACGTGACTTTCAACGGCTACGGGTTTGTCGCATCGCAGCAAATTCAGATCATATTCAAGGGTGCGGTCATAGGATCAACTACGGCTAACACTGTGGGCAGCTGGATGATAGCTTATACCATCCCGGCCAGCCCTGGCGGTGGCTATACATTTGAGATCCAAGCCAAAGAAGGTACGGACTTCTGGACCTGGGTGCTCAAGTATTTCAAGGTGACTCCCAAAATCACCGTCACGCCGAGTTCGGGGACGGTAAGGCAGACGGTTGCCGTAAATGGCAGTGGCTTTGCCAAGGATGAAGACGGCATCAAGATTACCTTCGATGGTAAGGTGGTGAAGGAAGACATCTATGCCGGTGTAGATGGTTCCTGGGGTGCCGTTATCGCTGTGCCGGCGGTCCAGAACGACCGCTATGCCATCGATGCCTCAGGAACGTCTACCAGGGCTCGCTACGTGCCCGATGTCGAATTCACCGTGGTGCCCGGAATATGGATTGAGCCGATATCGGCTTACATAGGCGATACAATTACTGTTACCGGCGGTGGATTCGCACTCGGGGAAACGGGCGTCCGAATTTATTTTGACGGGATGGATGTTACCCCTACTACCATCACCGCTAATATGACCGGCTGTTGGGAATCCTTTTTTGCTCTGCCAACCAGCACCTTCGGCAGCCACACAGTCTCGGCTTCCGGTGACATAACCCAGCCTGCTGTGACGAAGACCGTCAACACCAAAGCCAGAATACTGGAAATCAGCCCCGTCGAGGGGGCCCCCGGCGACTCAATTAGCCTTCATGGCGACGGTTTCCACGGCAGTCAAAGATTGACCGTGAGTGTTGTCGGAGTCCCCGCGTCAGGGGATATGTCCAGCCAGTCCAATGGCAATATTGACATCAGCTTTCGAGTGCCAAAGGGAACCGTTGAAGGCCAACAGACGGTGGTGGTAACCGACGAGGGCGGAGCCAGCGGCTCGGTTGCCTTCACAGTAACGAAGAAGACCTTGTCAGTAATTCCGCTGCCCATCTCACCCAAGGGCAGCACTCTAAGGTCAGGGATGGTGACGTTCCGCTGGCAAGGGACAACAGGTGGCACCGGCTATAGTTACACCCTGGAAATAAGCGGAGAGGAAAGCAGTTGGTCCAAATCAATTGCGGAAAGCACCTACCCGCTGACTGAGGACGAGGCGTTGGACACACCAGGGACATACTACTGGCGAGTTAAGATAGTAGATGACTATGGCAACGAAGGCCCCTGGTCGGAGTCTATTGAGTTCAGGGTATCCCCGATTCCGATCTGGGTATGGGTAGTAGTAGGGCTGGTCGTGCTGGTCGTTCTCCTGGTCGTGGCCTACCGGGAAACAAAATTCAGGGTGACAGAGTAAGTTCAAGCCGCAGAAATCTTCATAGTTCTGCGGTGAGGTCGGCAGTGGGCTGGATTGCCAGGTTGGGGGCGAGGGCAAAATTGACCGTGGGTAACCGCGCAGACGGTATGAGACTTTTCGGAAAGGGCAGGACGATGTTAGCTCCGTCGACTGGGGAGTGTGGTATCGTATGATAGCCTTCATGTTGCTCGCACCGATGATATTTTTTTCTGCGCTCATGAGCATGTTCGCGGCCGTGATGGGTATGCTTGCTGCGACTTTCGCTTTGGTCGTCGGTCCGCTTGTGGGTGCTATGGTAGTTTGTTCCACAGCTTTGCTGGGTGCTTTGATGCTAATTCTCTCATGAGTCCATGTCAAGACTTGGATGCGGGGTGATCGAGAAGAGCAAGGTGAAATTCTCTCAGTGCGCTAAGGAGAGTCAGACGATATGAGTTGTTTAGTGCTCCTCCTGCTAACCGCGGTCATCATTTACTACGGCGCTGCGATAACCTTCTTCCTGGCGATCGGGGCGGTGCCGCTGGCCATACTATGTTTGATTCTTATACCATTGGCTATCCTCTTCACATGGCGCATCATCTATCCCTGGCTGGTGCGGATGGGGAGGTGGTCAGCTCAACTCAGAAACCTTCTCTTTCTCGCTTTTGTGTTGACAGCCGTGGGTGTTGGCATCGGTTATGTTGTCGATGTCCCGAGCGTCACACTGCCACTGGTAGAAATACAGGTACCGGTAACGGTCCTGGCCTTTGCACCACTGTTCATCTTCTTGCTCCTACTGGCCGTAGTGGTCTGGCTGGTGAGGTTATGGCGCCGTGGCTGGCCTCTGACGAGAAATTTCTTCTGGGACATCTGGTTTCGTACTGTTGCCCTGTTCGGGAAAATACTGCTGGGAATTCCTCTGGGCATAGCCTGGTTTCTCTACCACCCCCCTCTACGCTGGTTCATAGCGGCCTTCCTGTTTTACCTCAGGGGGACTGCGGCGGCAGCAGCCTGGCTTGTGTACAACCCACCACTGCGGAGCACACTGAAGGCTGTCGCTGCCATTACCCGCTTAGTAGGTCGAGCCGTAGCCGGGCTCCTGTACAACCCTCCGATACGCTGGCTCATAGAGTTTGGGACTTTCGTCCTCAGGCTGATAGCCCGCCCCATCAGCACAGTAATCTATTGGTTTGTCTCCTGGTGGCCTATCACGGGCGTCAAGGGGACGCTAGATAAGGGGCTAGTAACTGAAAGTAGGTCCTATCAGGACTACAAGTATGCCTGAGACGGTGAGCGTCGCTCAACAGGCCGAGAACTCATACGAACAAACACTCGGCCGACCCTCTTCTTGCCAAAGGTTGTCGCTCGGACGTCAAGCTAGCTTCCGATATTAAATCCTACTAGGGCTACAAGTATGCCCAAAATGACGATACCAGCGCCGCCTAGCAAGCCAGCGACGTCCATATGAGTGAAGAACCGGCCAAATATCTCCTTTCCGTAGGCCGCCATTCTCGGCGTCAAGCCGTTTGGCTCTGCAGGAGATTCTGGCCCTGTCTCGGTGGAGGCTCTATCAAACATGGGCAGTACCATCTTTTTCCACTCGCGCGATTCCCGATAGACTACACCGGCTATTATTATGCCCACGATGGCAATAAAAATCCCCAGGATTAGCACCAATGTGCCCAGTCCAATGTCAACTATTTCAGCTGGCAAAGGGTTAGCTGTACCCACATCGAATAACATTGCTGGTAAGGGATTGGCTATGCCCGGTTCTAGGAGCATTTTTCACCTCCTATTCCCATCAAGTTCATTTCACAATCCTCTTTCGGGGTGACCATCAAATAGTCCCCCCGTCAAGCGAGCCTCAATTTGCTTTAGCGTAACACAGCTACCACATGGTGTCAATATCTCTCATTTGCAGGTTCTGCTCTATCTCGATTGACAGCCACGCTATCTAAAATTGATGGCGTTAGGGTATTGCCCTCTGGAAATACTGTTGCTGATGGTTGGTTGTCTATTTACTTTACTTACAAAACGGGGCAATCGTCAATTGAAGAAAAAGTTAGATTCATAGATTGGCTAGCGAGGATACTAGGTAACTCAGATTACGAAGCTGGTTATGATACCCATGTTGCTATGTGGTGGACGGGGAACAAAGGCATCAACGGGGAAAATGAGCCGTTCTTTACTATAGATGTATTACCTCGTCATGTGGAAGCGTTTCTTAATATCCTCACTGCTAACATAGGTCACGATATGGGGGAAGCACCTTCTTTCACACTCAGGGCAAATTGCCACAACAGAGCCTCCAGCATAGTGAAAACGGCAAGTGTCTCGTTCAATCGTATTTGGGCAATGAAGGTCAAGTTCCGTATGGTGTTTGCGGTTGGTACATTGGCACTGATTGCCAGAAGTGTCAAAAGCCGAATCGCTAGCTTTCTTATCAGGTTTCCTCTCGGGCATACGAAGATTATAGAAGTGGCTAATCAACAATGTCAATCATATTCAAGTAATTGAAAGGAGGTAAATATGGTTACTAAGAAACGATTTAGTCAGGCAGAGTGGGACAAACTGACGCTACGCAGAGCAAAGGCGATATTAGCTCTTCGTAAGGCTAGGGCGGAAATTGCGAAGTACGAAAAGACGCATCGTGGCTATAGATAGTCTAGCCATAAATAAGCTTTTTGAGCCAGTCTTGTTCAGGAGGTTTATTCTTGTTGAGTTCTGGATACCTACCGTGTGTTTTTTTGAAGTCTGAGAGCAATCTAGCTTCGGCTTTGGCTGCATCTTCAGGCTTAGTCTTGCGCTTGCGGAAGTGGGTACAGGTTGCGAATGCAATTTTCCCCTTATGGCTAAGTAGTCTAGAACGAACGGATTTGTCGCTTTTGCCAATGTACAGTACCGCATTACCCCTAGCCCTTCCTATCTCATACACACCCGTTTCTGTTGTGGAGAGAGCCTCTATAATCTCTTTCCTGAATAATACCCATTTAGTTTTGATTGGCATGGTGCGCCTTCTGGTTATGATTGACGCTACTTACAGATTAACATATCCTCTAGAACAAAAACTAGAGGGTATAGCGAATGACCGCAGGATTCACGAGGGTAATAATAGAAATGGCACTTGATACGGTGGACAAGGCAATAGATATAGATATGCCCAAGTGTAAGTTTTGCCAATCTACGGCAGTCGTCAAGAATGGCAAACGAAACGCCGTTCAATACTACATCTGCAAAGAATGTGGTAGAGGCTTTGTCTATAACAAGGGCTTGCCACGAATGAGATACCCAACGGATATAGTGGCTGACGCTGTTTATGACTATTATGCCGGGGTATCACTAAACAAGATACGGGAAGGAATCAGCCAGAAGATAGGATTGAAACCTGCCGATAGTGCCATTTACGGATGGGTAAAGAGGCTGACCAAAGTAGCACTTGCCGAAGCTAAAAACTATACTCCGAAAGTGGGCGATAAATGGCTTGCTGATGAGTGTGTTCTAAAGCTAAAAGATGGCAAGAAATACTGGCTAATCAATGTCATAGACTATGATACTCGCTTCCTGCTAGCCTCTAGGCTGTCTAGTAGTCGTGGTATCAAGGATATATGCCTGACCTTCAAGGAAGCCCAGAGGAAAGCCAAGAAAAGCCCGAAGCTCATGCTGACCGATGGGTTGAGGAGTTACATAGACGGCACTGACTTGGTGTTTGGGTCGGACACGAAGCACGTAATGACTACGCCTTTTGAAAGGAAAGAACTATCTACAAACATCATAGAGCGATGGCACGGCACACTGAAAGACAGATTAAAGCCAATGCGGGGGATGGACAAGTCAGAGACTTATCAGCTTGTCCTTGAGGGGTTTATCCTGAACTACAACTACTTGAGACCGCACGAAAGCCTGAAGGGTAAGACACCCGCGGAAGTAGCCAAAATACACTTCCCGTATAAAAGCTGGCTAGATGTAATCAAGAGCCAGATACCGAAGCCACCGCCAAAGTCTGATAGGGAATTGACGCTTGAGGAAATGAAACACCCGTTCAAGCCTTATAGGAAAAGACCAAAGCCAAAGGCGAAAAGGAAACAAACCACAAAACGAAAGATATATCATATGGTAAGTGTAGCGAAGGCATGAATAGGTTTAATACAAGGCGACAAACAGAAAGGGTAGGAATAGCCCCTACCCTCCCTGTTATGGTTCGTATGGAAAGGGGTATTGCGCTAGAAGAGACCCTTAATCAGTTCAAGGGCGATATAGGTAAGAATTATGGTAATAATGGTCGCAATACCCTTTTCTATGGCTTTATCAATCACGTCATAACTCACCATCTTCGGGGGGCGAGATTGCCCACCCCATCAGAAGAGGCTGACCTCTTACCTAATTTTACCATAGGAGGTGTCAATCAAAGACGAGCAGAACCCATTTGCAGGAAGAGTTGTGCTAAAATCCAGCAAGGGTCGATATGGTAAGTGTTGACGAACTGAGATATTGGGTAGCTTTCTCCGGGATACCCGGGATAGGCCGGGTCCGTATCTCCCGGCTGAAAGAGTACTTTGGCAGTCTGCAGGATGCCTGGAAAGCTCCCGAAGGCAAGCTAAAGCAAGCCGGGCTGGATTCACGAAGCACAGATGCTCTGGTGACCCTACGCCCGAGGATCTCCGTGGATGCCGAGATGGAAAAACTGGAACGCTACAAGGTAAGTGTGTTGGTCTGTGATGATCCTAATTATCCCTCGAGATTAAAGGAAATTTATGACTATCCGCCGGTCCTCTATGTTAGGGGTAGTCTGCCAGCCGAGGATGAACCTTGCCTGGCCATAGTCGGTACCCGTCGTCCCACCGTCTACGGGAGGCAGGTGACCGAAGAGATTGTAACGGACTTAGCCAGAAGTAAGATCACAATTGTCAGCGGATTAGCCCGAGGAATTGACTCCGTGGCTCATCGGGCTGCTCTGGATGCCGGGGGCAGAACCGTAGCTGTGTTCGGCTCCGGCCTGGATACCGTTTACCCCGCGGAGAATGCCAAATTGGCTCAAGCCATTATCGAGCACGGTGCTCTGGTCAGTGAATATCCGTTAGGCGTCAAACCTAAGGCCGAGAACTTCCCGCTCCGCAATCGCATTATGAGTGGCTTGAGTCTGGGGGTGCTGGTAGTGGAAGCCGGAGAAAGGAGTGGAGCTCTGATCACCGCCCATCAGGCGGTGGAACAGAACCGAGAGGTCTTCGCTATTCCAGGTAGCATTCTCTCCCCAGCCAGTCAGGGGACCAACCGCCTCATTCAAGAAGGAGCTAAGTTGGTTCGCAATTATAGTGATATACTCCAAGAACTGAACCTGACCATCGTAGTGCAGCAAGCAGAAATCAAGGAATTTTCCCCGGCTAACGAGGTTGAATCTGCTATACTGGAACACCTGAGCTCTGAGCCCTGTCATATAGATGAAATCTGCCGCCGCAGCGGTTTGACTATGCCAGAAGTAAGCAGCACTCTAGCGATGCTAGAGCTCAAAGGGATTGCCAGACAGGTAGGAAGCATGAACTACGTGCTGGCTCGAAGGAACTAGAACCTAATGGGACAGAATTTTCCGGAGGTGCCTCAGTATCCATCATAGGCTCATACAAAGGTCTTCTCCCCTGACGGGAGAGGATTAAGGTGAGGGGGAATTTTCCCTCCCGCAAGGGACGGGAGGATTATGAGAGGTTTTGCAGTTGGCTATATAGTTAAGATAGGATGAATCATGGCGAGTAAATTAGTTATCGTCGAATCTCCTGCCAAGGCCAGGACGTTAAACAAGATTCTGGGGCGTAGCTATAGCGTCAAGGCGTCTCTCGGACATGTACGTGATTTGCCCAAGGCAAGCCTGGGGGTAGACATAGAGAAGGGATTCACTCCCAAGTATGTCATTCCCCCGGGAAAGAAAAAGATAGTCGGCGAAATCAAAGAGGCAATTGGCAAAGCTCGGTCTATCTATTTGGCTACTGACCCTGACCGCGAGGGAGAGGCGATTTCCTGGCACCTGGTACAGGCAACCAAGCTGGACAAGAATGACAGACCCGTTCATCGCGTAGTCTTCCATGAAATAACCAAGGATGCAGTTCAAGAAGCTTTCCAAAGTCCCCGCTCTATCGATATGAACCTGGTAAATGCCCAGCAAGCCCGGCGCATCCTGGATAGACTTGTGGGCTACAAGCTGAGTCCGCTTTTGTGGCGAAAGGTACAGAGGGGACTTTCGGCAGGCAGGGTTCAATCGGTGACTGTGAGGATGATTGTGGACCGCGAGAAAGAGATTCGAGACTTTGTTCCCCAGGAGTACTGGATTATGGAAGTTGAGCTGGCTGTGTCTGAAGAAAAGAAGGCAGCTTTTAGAGCTAGGTTGTTCGCTCTGGCCGATGGCACCAAGCTGGATATTGGCAGTAAGGACGAGGCGGACAGGGTCATGGCCGACTTAGAAAAGGCTGCATATGCAGTTAAGACGGTGGTGACTAAACAGGTAGCTCGTCAGCCGGCCCCACCTTTCATCACGAGCACCCTGCAACAAGAGGCCTGGCACAAGCTGCACTTCACCGCCGGGCGAACTATGGCTATTGCCCAGCAACTCTATGAAGGCTTGCCCCTGGGCAAGGAAGGGTCGGTAGGACTTATCACCTATATGCGCACCGATTCCACCCACGTGGCTGCCTCCGCCATAACCGAAGTGAGGGAGTTTATCAGCGAGAAATACGGAGACAAATTCCTCCCATTAAAACCACGCAGTTTTGCCAGGAAAGTAAAGTGGGCCCAGGAAGCTCACGAGGCAATCAGGCCCACCAAAATTTACCGGCAGCCGGAGCAACTCAAACCATTTCTCGACCTGGCCCAGCTAAAGCTCTACGAGCTTATCTGGAAGCGCATGGCCTCCAGTCAAATGTCAGCAGCTTTGTATGACACAACCAATGTGGAAATAAGGGCAAGCAATACTGGAAATCAACCTGAAGGATATCTACTCAAAGCAAGTAGCTCTGCGGTCAAATTTCCTGGTTTCATAGCTGTCTACAGCGAAAGCAGGGATGAAGATGAACGCAGCGAGAGCTTGATTTCCTTGCCCAAGCTGAGGGCTGGAGACAGATTACTTTACCTGGGAACCTCTTCCGAACAGTGTTTTACCCAGCCGCCACCCCGCTACACCGAGGCCACATTGATAAAAACACTGGAGCAGAAAGGAATCGGACGCCCCAGTACCTATGCCCCTATCCTGTCCACAATTCAAGAGAGAGACTATGTTAACAAAGCCGAGGGTAAATTCCATCCTACGGAGCTAGGGTTAACGGTCACTAAGATTCTGACTGCGCATTTCCCCGAAATCGTTGACCCTGGTTTCACAGCCCAGATGGAAGAACAACTAGACGAAATAGCCCAGGGTAAGTATGAATGGATAGCTGCTTTGAGGGAATTCTATCCCCCCTTCCAGGATATGCTGGATAAAGCCTGGACAAACCTGGAAAAGGTCAACATGACTCAGGCCAGTGAGGAAACATGCCCCAAATGCGGCCGCCCCATGGTCATAAAGGTCGGACGTTTCGGCAAATTTATCGCCTGTAGCGGTTATCCTGACTGTAAGACGACCATGCCCTATGTAGTCAAAACCGGGGTTTCTTGCCCTCAGTGTGGCGGCGAGCTTGTGAAAAGAATCAGCAAGAAGAAGAGGGTATTTTATGGGTGCAGCAAGTACCCCAAGTGCCAGTTCACCGTAAATCGCCAGCCAGTGACTCAGCCCTGCCCCGACTGTGGCAAGCTCCTGGTGCAATACAGGGGGGACTGGGCTCAATGCATGGCCTGCAAACGCAAAGTGAAAGTGTCGGAGACGGAGAAACAAAAAGAGGAAGTAGCCCTATGAAAATTCTGGTTATCCACGGACCGAATTTGAATATGCTGGGCAAAAGAGATAAGTCAATCTACGGAGAAAAGACCCTCGGCGAAATTGACGCCCTACTGAAGAAAGATGCCCAGGCTCTAGGTGTCGAGGTGGTGACATTCCAGTCTAATCATGAAGGTTCGCTCATAGATTTCATCCAGGAGCAATCGCATTCCGCTCAGGGCATCATAATTAACCCCGGTGCACTCACCCACTACGGACTTTCTCTGCTCGATGCCCTGGTTGACAGCAAATTACCAGTAATTGAGGTCCATTTATCCGATATTTACCATCGTGAGGAATGGCGTGCCAAATCTGTAATTGCCCCCATAGCTGAGAACCAGATAATCGGCTCAGGCTGGAGGGGATACATTATTGCTCTGCAAACCTTGACCGGCAGACTCAAAGCTAAGCCTGCACGTTAGGATTCCAGGCTGGCTTTGTTTGCTCAAACGGTTGCTGTGAAATGGCCAGTTGGCCGCAACACACCAGAATCTATGTGGAAGTAGCCAAAGACCACTCCTGTTGATGTTCTCAAGATTGGCGTTTCTTAAAGTCTTCGAGATCAAGCGTATTTATGAAGTCCTTGTATGCCGACAGCCCCTTCATCTCTTGTTCATCCACTTTCCCTTCGGCAGCAGGTTTGCCTGTTTCTTCTTCCAGTATGATGCCCGCCTTCTCCAACACCGATTCCTCAACATATATTGGTGCACCGACTCTTACGGCCAGGGCCAACGCATCGCTAGGTCGAGAATCAATGTCCAGTTGTTGGCCATCGACGGTAAGTGCAAGCCTGGCGTAGAAAGTGTCTTCCTTAAGCCCGTTCACCACTATATACTGAACTGAAGCCCCCAGTGTAGAAATCACAGATTGCAGCAAATCATGCGTCAGGGGGCGAGACAATTCGACATTTTGCAGCTTTACGGCAATAGCGTCTGCTTCAGCAGGACCAATCCAAATGGGCAGATAACGATTAGTCCCTTTCTCTTTCAGAATCACCACCCTCTGGTAGTTCATCAAACTAACGCGGATGCTGTCAATCGTCACCTCTATCATGCCATGCCTCCTTTGCGCTGTCTATTTTACACCTAGAACCCGAATTAATCAATGAACACAAGTCAAAAATCCAAGCTCGAAAAAGTCCAGTCTCTTGCCAGATTGCCATAAAGTGTGAAAAATTGGATAATTGTTGCGGAGGAGTCATGGCAAAACTTATCCTGGCCAGGCACGGAGAAACCATGTGGAATGTGGAAAAGGTATTCCGTGGTAGAGCGGATATAGGTCTGGACGAAGTGGGCATTAGACAAGCAGAGCTATTGGGCAACTATTTAGGCAATTGGAAATTGGAGGCTATCTATTCCAGCCCTGTAGAAAGGGCGCTAGACACAGCAAATATTGTTGCCCGTCACCAGAAAGTCAGTGCACGCATAGCCGAGGGCCTCACAGATTTTGATTTCGGGGAATGGCAGTCTCTGTCCGAGCAACAGGTGAGGAGGCTGTATCCAGACCTCTTCAACGAGTGGCACAATAATCCAGACAAGGTAAGAATGCCTGGCGGAGAGAGCCTGGAAGACGTAAGAAGGAGGGCTGTTGAGGTAGTCAATGACATCGTGTCCAGACACCAGGGCAACGTATTGCTGGTATCGCATAGAGTAGTGATCAAAGTCTTGATATGCTACTTGCTAGGGTTGGATAACTCACACTTCCGGAATATCAATCAGGATGTTGGTGGAATCACAATCTTCGATTACGTGGACGGGCGCTTTGTCTTGACCAGGCATAACGACACTTCACACCTGCGAGACCTGCAGAAATCCGTACTTGGTGATTTTTGAGCTACCCCCGCCTCCCTGCTCTTCAGGAAACGTATGCGCCCCAGCACCGCTCTCTCCAGTCACGGTTCCTTGAACCAAGCAGAGAGCTGCCTGAAACGCTCGATATGCTGCTGTCCTTACCTACTTAAGGAAATGCCTGCTGATTTACGCCGTTTTCAGTGCTGAAGTGCAGTTCGGGCAGCGGCTTGCCTTGGTGGGGATAGCGGTGAAGCAGTAAGGGCATTCTTTGGTTGTCGGTGCCGGCGCTTCCACCTTTTTGCGGGCTTGCAGTTTGGCTATCGGACGCACAATCAAGAAGAAGACGGCTGCTGCGATTATCAGCAAGTTGATAATCGCATTTATGAAGACTCCGTAGTTGAGTGTAACCGCCCCGGCCTGCTGGGCGGCAGCCAGAGAAGCATATGGTCCGGGGCTTGTCGCACCCTCTTTAAGGAGAACATAGAGGTTGCTGAAATCGACGTTGCCCAAGGCGAACCCTATGGGCGGCATAATAACGTCTTTAACAAGTGAGTTTACGACTAAACCAAAGGCGACACCGACTATGATGCCCACAGCCATATCAATCACATTGCCTCTCAGTACGAATGCCTTAAAGTCTTCTAACATCCTTGTTCCCTCCTTTCCTCTTTCTTTGTAATCCATCTTACAGCGTCCTTAACTCATTATCAATGCCTTTCCCCCGGTTTTCAGGGACTCCCTGCCTAGTCCCTTGGCATCTCCGGGTTTTCAATGAAATCCACCCACCCGAATCAAGGATTCAGTAAGATATGAAACAGGGAAGCCAATTTCCTGAGGGAGTACGGGATAGCCCTTGTGCTATGGTAGCGCGCCTAGAGGGATTTGAACCCACGACCCCCGGTTCCGAAGACCGGTGCTCTTGTCCGCTGAGCTATAGGCGCAAAAATAAATTGGGGTGAACGGTGGGATTTGAACCCACGATCTCCAGGGCCACAACCTGGCGCCTTAACCACTGGGCTACGCTCACCACAATCACAGATTATTATACTTTACAATGACTGTTCCTTTCAATCTTGGCAGCGAGCCCTTTGGGCACTTTGTTGTCGAGTGAAGTCAAGCTATGTGAACTTGGCAAACATGCTATAATTGCCGTTCCTGAAGCGCCATCCGAGTAGAAGACATGAGAATCTGCCTGTTGACCTATAGGGGGAATCCTTACAGCGGCGGGCAAGGTATCTATATCTACTACCTGTCGCGCGAGTTCCGCCGGATGGGTCATGAAGTGGAGGTAATCGCCAGCGCACCCCTCCCCGAAGTGAGCGAAGGAGTAATCCTACATCAGCTTACAAGCTCAAGCATATACCACCCCGGAAGCTCCTTCAAGAAGAACCTTCCCAAAGTCAGGAATCCGATCGACCTGTATGAACTTTGCGCCAGCCGCCTAGGAGTCTTCGCCGAGCCCTGGGCATTTAGCTTCAGGGCTTATGCCAAGCTGAAAGAGCTTTGTAAACAGCGCCGTTTCGACATTGTTCATGACAATCAAGGCCTGGGTTACGGGCTCCTCTTGATGAAAACGCTGAAGATACCGGTCATAGCAACCATACATCATCCTCTCCCGATAGACAGCCAAGCTGACCTGGAGCAAGCCAATGGGTTCAGTCAAAGATGGAGGATCAAAAGGTTCTATTCGTTCATTCGCATGCAAGCTTTGGTGGCGCGGCATCTGGACCGGGTAATCACGGTGTCACAAAGCTCCGCCAGGGACACAAACCTCTTCTTTAGGGTGCCCGCTGACAGACTAAGAGTGGTCTACAATGGCATAGATACCGATATTTTCAGCATGAATGAGAAGGCAAGCCAGGCCAGCGATGGCTTGATCATGGTCGCCAATACCGACGATAGGAAGAAGGGCGTACTTTACTTGCTGCAAGCATTGCAATTGCTGAGAAAGGACGGCATAAAGCTGACCATTGTGGATGATGCTGACCGGCATTCTTCCTACATAGAAGATGTGGGGCCACTACCTTCGTATGGTTTCAAGCTAGTAAGAAAGCTCAATCTAGACGGACTGGTGCACTTCACCGGAAGGCTAACACGAGAGGAAATGGTAAAACGCTATTCGGCGGCAAAAATAGCGGTAGTGCCCTCCCTTTACGAGGGTTTCGGGTTACCTGCTGCTGAGGCTATGGCCTGTGGCGTTCCCGTCATAGCCACCACTGGCGGGGCGTTGCCTGAGGTAGTAGGAGACGCGGGCATTCTAGTGCCTCCCAGAAACGCTGATGCCCTGGCTGCCGCAATCAAACAGTTGCTCGCTGACAAGCAGGCACAACAGCGGATGAGCGAGGCGGGGAGGAAAAGAGTGAGAGAGAAATTCAGTTGGGAGCAAGCAGCCAGAAAAACGCTCGAAGTCTATCAAGAGGTACTGTCAACAAGATGATTACGATAGAACCTGACATTCTGGGTGTCAATAATGGGGACATTACTCTTGACGCTGGCTGTGGCGATGGCAGACACTCTTGGGAAGTCTACAATAAAACGCATTCACTCGTCGTGGCTTTTGACATTGACACGGTGTGCGTCAAGAAGAACAAGTATATGTTAGATTCACTGAAAGAACAAAGGAAGATCAAAGGCGACTATCATGTCCTCCTGGCAAATGTAACGAATCTGCCGTTCAAAGCTGGCAGCTTTCACAAGATCATCTGTTCTGAAGTCCTGGAGCATATTCCCGAAGACAAAATCGCAGTCGGGGAGTTGATAAGAGTGCTGCGAAAAGAGGGCGCCATCGGGATTAGCGTGCCTCACTTCGTGGCTGAATCAGTCTGCTGGAAGTTATCTAAAGCGTACTATGGTTTCCCCGGTGGGCACATCAGGAAGTACAAGACCCGGCAGCTTCTCGACCTTGTGGACACTGCCGGCTTATCCGTTTATACGGTCCGTTACAAGCATGCCCTTCACTCTTTCTACTGGATGCTTCGCTGTGTTTTCGGAGTCAAGAAGGAAAAGGCCAAGATCCCCGCACTCTATAACAGGCTCCTGGAATGGGACTTGCGGGCTAATCACAGGTTCTTCCGCTGGCTGGAAGGCTTATTAAATCACCTGTGCCCCAAGAGCGTCGCCATTTACGCCCGGAAAAAAGAGTGTGTCCCGTCGGAATAGCACCACTTTGTCGAACTGCCCCGGTTTCCGAGACACGAATTAGCTGCTCGAGGGCGAGACCTCCCCATCCAGCCACAGCTTCTCTTTCGTCAAGCCCGTGAAAGTCGGGCTTCTAGTCCACTACCACCCGCCGGTAGATTCTGCCAGTTTCAGACTAACGGAAGAAGGCAATAAGTGCTACCACCCCTATCAGGATGAGCCAGATGCCCACCAGATAATTGAGGATCTTAGGAAAAATCATCACTATTATGCCAAAGATAAGGCTGATGATTCCTCCGATGAGCCCCACCTGAGGTAGTGAGTCAAGAAACTCAAACATAGATTATCACCTCCTATAACCTAACTGTTACTAGTATGATATGAGAATAAGCATTTCGTCAATAGGTAAGTCTCCCATTGTTACCAATTGGGCTTCATCAAGCGCCAGACAATCCCAGGCTTGAACTGGGTCATGCTTCCGAGTAAAATAGCAGACACATGATTGGGTTTGAGCATATCAGGAGAATGTCCCGGATATCCCCGTCTAAAATAGTGTTTCTGATAATAGATGGCCTGGGTGGTCTGCCTCATCCTGAAACCGGCAAAACGGAATTGGAGTCAGCCAGGAAGCCCAATCTGAATCACATAGCCAGGAACTCGATCTGCGGGCTCATTGACCCCGTTGGCCCAGGAATCACGCCGGGCAGTGCGCCGGGGCATCTGGCCATCTTCGGCTATGACCCCGTCCAGTATCATATCGGGCGGGGAGTGATGGAGGCTCTGGGAATAGACGTAGAACTGAAGCCAGACGACATCGCAGCCCGGGGCAATTTCTGCACGGTCGATGACAAGGGAATCATCACCCACAGGAGGGCAGGACGGATTTCCACCGACAAAAATACCGTGTTGTGCCGCCTATTGAGTCATATCGCCGTAGAAGGGGTCGAGATGTCCGTGCTGCCGGTGAAAGAACATAGATTTGTGCTCATCCTCCGAGGCGAAGCTTTGTCTCCCGAGCTAGGGGACTCTGATCCCCAGCAGCTAGGGCAAGCCCCCAAGAAAATAGAGGCATTATCGCCTCAGGCACGGAAGACTGCGGAGATCGCCAACGAGTTTGTCTCTCAAGCAGCCGGGCTCCTACAAGGCAAATCTCCAGCCAACATGGTGCTTTTGCGAGGCTTCTCTCGCCGCCCTCACGTTCCCTCGATATCTGAAATCTACAAATTAAAGCCAGCCGCCATTGCCGCATATCCTATGTACCGGGGACTGGCCAGGCTGGTAGGAATGAAGGTGTTGCCAGGGGATGAAAGCATAACGGAGCAACTGAGTAGTCTGCACCGCCACTATGCCAAACACGACTTCTTCTTCATCCATTTCAAGAGCACCGACGCCCGTGGGGAAGACGGTGACTTCGAGGCTAAAGTCCAGGCAATCGAGGAACTCGATAAAGCTCTGCCCGCTTTGCTCGAATTGGACCCCGATGTCCTGGTCGTCACAGGAGACCACTCCACCCCTGCAACCTTGACCATGCATAGCTGGCATCCAGTCCCGTTCATGCTGAAGTCCAAATGGTGTCGTCCCGATAATGTCGCTGAGTTTTCCGAACAAGCTTGCCTGGTCGGCGGCATGGGGCGCTTTCCAGCCACAGAAATAATGCCCTTAGCTATGGCTAATGCGTTGAAGCTTGATAAGTTCGGCGCCTAAAGAAACTCAAAAATCAAAGGCCAAACATCAGAATTACAATTCAAAATGCAAAAACCCTCTGACTCTTGCTCTGTCATTTTGCATTCTCATTTTTGCTTCTTGCATTTCACACCGATTTGTTCAGGATCTAGAGACTAGAAATTAGAACTTCTCGGTTTCGGGTGGAGCGTCCTCTGCCAAACCTGCCTGCTGCAATTCTTCCATAAGGCGAGCTGCTCTAGGATAGCCAATACGAAGACGGCGCTGTAAGAAAGAGGTGGAGACATGTTTATACTCTTGTGCCAGATGCTTTGCTTCCTCCAGAAGAGGGTCGAGAGGAGCAGTCATTTGGCCACCTGAGGGGCGTTCAGCCACCTCATCAAAGTCGACAGAACTCACCTTAATTTGCTGCTGGTTGCCCCAGAAATACACCAATCTCTCAATCTCAGCATCCGAGACGAAACTGCCTTGAAGACGTTTGGGTTTGCTGGCTTCAGTTGGCATGTAGAGCATATCGCCTCTACCCAGCAATTTCTCGGCACCTACCATGTCAAGTATGGTCTTGGAATCTACGTGAGAAGTAACGGCGAAGCTGATACGGGTAGGAAAGTTAGCTTTAATAAGCCCGGTAACCACATCGACTGAAGGGCGCTGTGTGGCTACAACGAGATGAATTCCTGTAGCCCGAGCCAGTTGGGCTAATCGACAAAGCGAATGTTCTACCTCATCCGAGGCTGTCATCATCAAGTCAGCCAGTTCGTCAATAAGGAGCACCAAATATGGCAATCCATCTCCAGGTGCGCGGTCCTTGTTGTAACCTTCAATATTGCGCGCTCCTGCCTTGGCAAACTGACGGTATCGATTGTCCATCTCCTGATTAAGCCATTTCAAAGCTTTTATTGCCTTGTCCGTATCCACAACCACAGGAGCCAGCAGGTGGGGCACTCCGTTGAAAGTCACCAACTCCACCCTCTTGGGATCAATCATGATGAATCGAACGTCATCCGGGCTATTGTGCAAAAGCAGGCAACAAACAGTGGAGTTCAGACAAACGGTCTTGCCACTGCCAGTAGCTCCAGCAATGAGCAGATGCGGCATCCTGGTCAGGTCGCCTGCCACTGCCTCACCACCAGCACCTTTGCCCAAAGCCAGAGCTAACCTCGAGCGGGCTCTAATCTTCTGAAAGGCAGTACTTTCTATCGCACCGCGCAGGGCAACTGAGCCAAACACGGTGTTGGGAACCTCAATGCCCACCACCGGCGCCCCGGGCACGGGAGCCTCAATCCTTATGCTGGACGCAGCCAGGGCTAAAGCCAAATCATTGGCCAAAGAGGTAATTCTGTCTACCCTTACCCTGGTTCTGGACACCTCTTCCACCTTTGCTTCGTAGCTACCATTCTTCCCTTTTTCTTTTACCTCTCTATACTTCTTGTCCCAGCCAGGCTCAACACCAAACTGTGTCACGGTAGGACCTATGTTTATCTGCACAACCTTGGCTTCTACACCGTAACTGGCCAGAGCTTCCTCAATCAACCGGGCTCGCTGGTCAATGGCATCCTTGTCCAATTTGACCTCAACTGGCTTATCCAGGATATCAATCGGTGGAAGATGCCATCCTCCGGGGGTGAGGACCGGTTCGTGTTCCGATTGCCACACGGGAGGAGCTGAGCGCTCACGACGTTGAGTGCTCGTTGCCTCTACTTCATCAACTACCCCCACTTCAGTAGAAGTAGTTTCGAGAGCAGTAGCTGTAGCAGGAACTCGCTTGCGGAAGATGAAATTGGAAGCGCGGCGAAAGGCTTCGGTCAAAAGGCGCCAGCCATTTTTAGCGGCGTTCCAACACCGCCGAGGAATGATAAGAATAATGCCCAGAAGGACAAGCCCGGCTACCAGAAGTCCCCCAACTATGTTGGGAGAATGCATTATTATGCTTTGCCCAATTCTGCCTCCCAGTGTGGCATCTTCCAAAATACCTTTCCCCGGGAAGAAAGCAAGGATTCCCCACACAGCCAAAGCCAGACTGATGCTCCCCAGAACCCAATTCCACCTGTGCTTCACTGCAGCGAACCGCCTCCGCCACGTCATCCAGACTAGAAAAGCCAAAGCAATGGCTATTATTATTAGTCCATAGCCAAACAACGAGAGCACGCGATCCCATAATGCATACAGCAGGGCCACTATTACGACGATTAGGATAAGCCTGCGCACTACCGGTGAGGCGATGAAGCTAAAGAATCGCTTCCATGCCGGCCGGCTTTCCTTTGCCTTTCGCCCGGACTTAGACCCGCTTCTTCCCTTAGACACGGACTGATGTCCTCAAGGATAGTAGCCAGAAGTCCACTCCCTGCCGACTACTGGCTACTGACTTCTGAATTCTTCCCTCTTACCTCCACGACCACAGGAATGATGACAGGACGACGATGAATTTGTTCATAAAAGAATCTGCTCAGGGAATCCTTCACCCTGGCATCAACGAAGCCCGGTTCGCTCAAGCGTCTTTGGTCGTGGTCTAAAGCAGCCAGTACCACGTCCCGGCCTTTTTCAATTAGTTTCTGTTCCTCTCCTGTATCAATAAGGCCTCGAGTTGTGATGCGTGGCTTTTCAGCCAGTTTACCACTTTCAGCATCGACGGCAATGGTCACCACAACGACGCCATCCCGCGAAAGTAATCTGCGGTCCCGAAGCACAGTGTTATCCAGTTCGCCCGTTATCATGCCACTGACATAGATGACCCCAACACGAGTTCTGGCAACCACTTTGCCTGAATCTTGCCCGAGTTCAAGAATATCCCCATTGTCAAGGACAAAAATGTTATCCTTGGGTATGCCCATACTTTGAGCTAAGCTGCCATGCAAGCATAAATGGCGATACTCACCATGAACAGGAACAAAGAATTTAGGCTTAACCAGACTGAGCAAAAGCTTCAGCTCTTCCTGACTACCATGCCCGTGGACATGAACTTGAGCCAGCTTGTCATAGATTACATTGGCGCCTTGACGGAAAAGGCTGTCTGTGGTCTTGCTGACCAATGCCTCATTGCCGGGAATAGGAGTTGCCGAAATCACCACAGTGTCGCCACGGATTATCTGGACTCTACTACTGGGGTCACGGTTAGCCATGCGCACCAAGGCAGAGGTGGGTTCACCTTGACTTCCTGTACTCAACACGATAACTCGATTGTGAGGCAAGGTCTTAAGCTCGTCCAGACGACAAACAATGCCGGGGGGAGCAGTAAGATAACCCGTTTTCAATGCCATGCTCGCTATCTCTTTCATGCTCCGTCCGATGATAAACACACGACGACCGTGTTTAGCGGCAACGTCAAACACCTGCTGCACGCGGGATATGAGAGAAGCGAATGTGGTTACGATTACCCTCCCCTTTGCCTCGCTCACAATTCTATCTAAAGTATCGCTAACCACCTTCTCGGAGGGAGTATATCCAGGAAGCTCGGCATACGTGGAGTCAGAAAGAAGAAGCAAAACTCCCTTTGCCCCCACCGAAGCTAATTGGCTAAAGTTAGTAGCCTCGCAAATGGTCGGGGTATAATCAATCTTGAAATCGCCACTGTGCACTACAATGCCCAGGGGAGTGCGAATTACCAACCCCACAGAATCAGGGATGCTATGGCAAACAGAGAAAAACTCTATGGTGAAGTTACCTAGGGTAATCCTGCTCCCCGGGCTAACTAAATTTAGTTTTGCGCCAGTTTTCGCTCCTCGCTGCTTGAGTTCCAGGAGAATCAGCTCTCGAGTGAACTTGGTAGCATAAACCGGAGGGGTGATGCGAGATAAAATGTAGGGCAGCGCTCCAATGTGGTCTTCGTGCCCATGAGTAATCACTATCCCTCTTATGTTTTTCTGTCTCGCCAGAAGATAGCTAATATCTGGGATAAGCAAATCAACTCCCAGCATTTCCTCGCTGGGGAACATGAGTCCGGCATCAATGACGACGATGTCATTGCCGTATTCCAGCGCCATCATGTTCTTGCCAATTTCACCCAATCCGCCTAAGGGGATGACTCTTAATTTATGTGTTGGCATGATTTTTTCCTTTCATCCAGGACATGACCCTAAAACAAGCTTAATTGTTGAGATTCAACTGCGTCTTCAGACAGGTCCTTATCTTGAGTTAATATCTGCGGGATCTTAAGCATATCCGTTTCAATGGTCCGTCGCAGAGAGCCTTGATGGAGAGCTGCTGCTGGATGATACATAGGGTAGTAAATGACGCCTCCCAACCTGCGCGGCTTTCCATGAACCTTTCCTATGCTGTCGTTGGGAAAATACCGGGCTAGAGAGTAGCGTCCCAAAGTAATAACCATTTGAGGCTGAATTATCTCTATTTGACGGTCAAGCCATTTGCGACAACTCTGTATTTCCGCTGGTAGGGGCTCACGATTTTGGGGCGGACGGCACTTAATCACATTAGCAATATAGACTTCTTCCCGCCGCAAACCAATTGAGGCTAACAGTTGGTCCAGAAATTGCCCTGCTGGACCGACGAAAGGACGCCCTTGCTGGTCTTCGTGCCAGCCAGGAGCTTCACCGATAAAGACTAGGTCCGCATCTCCCGCTCCCTCACCAGGTACCACTTTGGTGCGATACTTAGCTAACTCACACTCCCGACAAGCTCCAATTTCCTCACAAAGTTGTGCTAAAACTGACATCTAATCCGATGGTAGCATATCTACCTTTGTCGGTCAATGTAGGCTCTTCTTAGACCAGGATCCCTCGACTACTCACTCTTCTTCCTCATCCTGCTCCCAAATTGGCTCGGTGAATTGGTCAATAAATTCAGCCGTAACTCTCTTTGCTATCCTATCCATCTCTTCATCCACCCGCTCAGCCAGATGGCCAAGTTCGGCCAGGTCAAGTGTAATTCCTAAAATTTTGGTCAGGATACCAAGCACAGCCAAGGAGGCTTTGGGATTCGCTATTTGCGTGGCATACGATGGCACCTCGCCCAACAGGCAAATCCCTTCCAGCCCCCTTTCCTTGGCCATTCCCAGTATCAATCCGTTCAGACCAGCGATGCGCAGGTTGCCTCTAAGAATCACGTTGTGTTTGCCTAGCTCGTCCACCAAGTTGGGGTCTGTGGCCGCTCCCCAGACCTTCATCTCTTCACTGTGGTGGATGCGCGTTACCGCAGCGGCACAACTATATACCCTTGACACTCTAAACCTTTGCGCCACGTCCAGAACACAGTTAACGAGCTCGTACCCTTTGAACGCCGGCTGCTCTTCCCCAATAAAAATCACCAAGCCTTTACTGGCTTTGGGATACTGCCAGTAATAAAATTTGCTCTCGGGAAAACGAGGGCTTTCAACTACGTTCTCTTTGACCGTGACACCCACCGGTTCAAAGAAGTTAACAGCTTCAATTTCCCCTATTTCCGCAGCATTTAGCTTCTCCACAATATATTTCGCCGCGGTTAGGGAAACGTCGCCAATGCCCGGCCAGGAGGCAAGCATAGAACAAGTCCTTGGGCGCGGGTGCCTATGAAGCTTTATCACTTCTCTCGTATCCATCCTAGTTTCCCTTGCTCGTCACCGATACGCCAGAGCAATATAAAGGCGGAGTCTGCAAAATCCCACCCACCCATCTTGCTTCCTGCCCTATGGCAAGAAGTTCTTTTGACACCTGATATACGTTACCGGCAATCATAGTATCTTTCACTCTCCTCAGTATCTCGCTGTTCTCTGCATTGTAGCTCTTGGCACGAATAAAGGCAAAGAGCCATGCACATCTGCGTGACGATCGCGAGTGAAGTGCTGCAACTCGACACAGTTGTTGCTAGCGCTAAGCTGCACAATGTCCTCCTGATATAGTAGAATGTTGTCAATCTCCTGATATTACCTTGGTTACGGCAATGAAATTCACCGATAAACTGCTTAATGCCAGCCGAAAGCACAAGAGCTGGCTTTGTATCGGACTTGACCCCGACCCTGAGCTTATGCCCGGCATGGACGTCCTGCAATTCAACACAGCCGTTATCGAGGCTACCTCTGACCTGGTCTGCGCCTATAAGCCCAATCTGGCTTTCTACGAAGCTTTAGGCACCGAAGGGTTGGCTATCCTGGAGAAGACCATAAAACATGTGCCTCGTGATATTCCCGTAATTGGCGATGCCAAGCGCGGTGATATCGGTAATACCGCCAGAGCTTATGCCAGGGCTCTCTTCTCGGTTCTGGGCTTCGATGCTGCTACCGTCAATCCCTACCTTGGCTTCGATTCCCTAGAGCCGTTCATCAACTATCAAGACAAAGGCATATTTGTCCTATGTCGGACATCAAACAAGGGAGCCACGGATTTCCAGGATCTTTCCACCGATGGCCTGCCACTGTACGAAGTAGTGGCTAAGAAAGCCAAAGAATGGAACATTTATGGCAATATCGGCCTGGTCGTCGGAGCTACCTATCCTGAAGAACTGAAGAGAGTTCGCTCAATGTGCCCCGAAATGCCTTTCCTCATCCCCGGCATTGGCGCTCAGGGAGGAGACCTGGCTTCGGCCATCGGCTACGGAATGGATGCCCGGGGCGAGAAGGCAATTATCAATGTGTCCAGGCAAATTCTCTATGCCTCCAGGGAAAAGGATTTCGCCCAGGCAGCAAGGGGTGTGGCTGAAAAACTCCGCAACCAGATCAATGACTACAGACACAAAGCTCGGTGATGTGGTCCGGCTCCGCAAAGCGCACCCCTGCGGCAGCTACGAGTGGGAAGTGGGGTGAGGGTGGGCGCCGACATCGGCCGTTAAATGCCTCAAATGCCAGAGAGGGGTGCTTCTGGGGAGAGACCTGTTCAAGAGAAAGGTGAAAGAATTCGTCTCCAAAAGTGACTGACTACCCAGCTTCGGAACGATAAGAACACCTTTCAATGGATTGTGCAGTGACGTAACAAGACAGGCAATTGTTCAACGGCGGAGCAAAATGCACAATTCCAAAGCCAAGATGCGACTTGCCCGGTTACAGCTGGTGCCAGCTATACGGGAGGGGGGAGATAGGATATTTGAACTAGCCAGGAAGACAGGATAGGACCCCAGGGTACCTCAGTTTCCTGTGACAGAGCCCGCCAAACCTCTTTTGTTCATTTTCTGCATTTCTTATTTCGGCATTCTCTATCGCGCAGTGTGCGACATTACCCCGACAAATTTACTTGTCTTTCCCGTAGCTCTCATTTGCTGCAGATGAACTGGGCTTCCGCTTCGATGTCCGGGTTGCCGAGATATACATCTCGGCAGCATGAAAGGAGCTACGTACCAGCGGACCAGACATAACAGAGATAAACGCCAATTTCTTTCCCACAATTTGATATTCTTCAAACTCTTCAGGGCGAACGTACCGGACCAACCGGTGGTGCTCTAGCGAAGGCTGCAAATACTGACCTATGGTTAGAAGGTCGCACGCAGCCTGTCTGAGATCAGCCATTACCTCAATGACCTCCCCTCGCGATTCACCCAATCCCAACATGAGTCCGGATTTGGTCAGGAGACGGTTGTCGAGCAGTTTAGCTTGTTTTAGAAGATCGAGTGACTGCCGATATTTCGCTTGCGGACGAACCTCCGAGTAAAGTCGTGGCACCGTTTCTATGTTGTGGTTAAGAACGGCAGGGGAGGCGTCTACTACCGTTTGCAGGGAAGAGGTTGACCCCTGAAAGTCAGGGATAAGGACTTCGACTGCGATATTTTGATCATATTTATGGATCGCTCTGATGGTTTGGGCGAACTGGGAGGAACCGCCATCGGGAAGGTCATCTCTGGTTACAGACGTAATGACTACATACCGCAGACCCAGTCTATCGACTGCCTGCACAATATGGTCCGACTCTTGCTGGTCGGGAGCTTGGGGCTTGCCCCCCTTCACCGCACAGAAGGTGCAATTCCGAGTACAAATATTACCTAGTATCATGAACGTGGCTGTATCTTCGGCAAAGCATTTTGTCCGGTTGGGACAACGAGCACTTTCACAAACGGTGTGCAGCTTCAAGTCACGGCTGAGCTTCGTTGCCTTGTTCAGTGTCGAAGGCTCAAGAGCGCCTAACTTCAGCCACTCTGGGCGTCTAGTATAGCCAGCCATCTATCACTCTCCTGCTCACAGCCTAAGCCAAATATCTCCGAAAAGCATGCAAGTAGTTTTTCTATGATCGTCTCCATCGCTACCCAGTGCCCCAACAACTCTGAAACCGAGGTCATCACTTCGCCTGCTAACCCACAAGGTCTTATATATCTAAAATAGCGCAGGTCGTTAGTTACGTTGAGAGCGAATCCGTGCGTAGTGACAGAACGGCTGACGTGTACAGCTATAGAGCAGACTTTCTTCTCGCCCACCCAGACACCGGGGTATTCTGCCACTCTGTGGCCTTGGATGCCCAGAGCCAGCAACGTCTTGATGATAGCCGCCTCCAGTTTCCATATATATTCACGCACACCGAGACCGTCTTCTTTAAGGTTAATGATGGGATAGCCTACAAGCTGTCCCGGACCATGGTAGGTAGCACCTCCGCCCCGATTGGTATGAAAAACGGCTATTCCCTCTCGAGCTAGTCTCTCCCGAGGAACAACCATGTCCTCTTCCCCCTCGAACCGCCCCGTGGTGAAGACTGATGGATGCTGTAAGAGCAGTAATACGTCACCAATTCTGCCCTCAGCCCTTGCCTGCATTAATCCTTGTTGCAACTTTAGGGCAGCCTCGTATGGCACTATCTCCAGGTAGGGTGCAATACACACTTTCTTGCTGGTGGAAATACTCATCAGTAACGGCTAAGTCCTCAAGATGTGGATGGCACCTTCGAGCTGACCCATGGCTGTTTCGCGCACTGCCTCAGGTAGAGTGGGATGGGCGTGGATGGTGTGGACGATGTCCTCAGCCGTTGCTCCCAGTTGTATGGCAAGCACGCCCTCGGCGATGAGGTCGCTGGCATGGGGTCCCATGATGTGCATCCCCAGGACTCTGCCACCGTCGGCATGACAGATCATCTTGACCATGCCAGTCGTCTCGCCCATGGCTATCGCACGACCGCAAGCGGCGAAGGGAAATTTGCTCACTCTGTAAGGAATCCCACCGTCGTTGGCTTCGTTCTCGGTGATGCCGACACCGGCTATCTCGGGTTGGGTAAAGATACAATTAGGGACGGCGCGATAATCTGCCTGTCGAGGATGCCCAAGGGCATTCTCGACAGCTACCTCTCCTTCGTAAGAGGCAACATGAGCCAGCATGTTCTTGCCCAGAACATCCCCGATGGCATAAACATCTTTGATGTTTGTCTCAAGGTATTCATTCACCTTGATAGCCCCCTGGTGCATCTGTATGCCAAGCTCGGATAGGTTCAGACCCTTGGTGTAAGGCGCACGCCCGGTAGCCATAAGAACCATCTGCCCGTCAGCCCCCTGTTCGCCCTCCGGGGTATCCCAAACCACCCTGAGAACCGCTCCCTTCCTCTCAATAGTCTTAACAGCAACTCCAATCTTGACTTCAATACCTTGCCTCGGTAAGGTCTGGGCGAAACGTCGACCAATCTCTTCGTCAATCGGCTCTAGTCGGAGAGGACGTCTCTTGACGATGGTTACCTTTGTCCCCAACGCACTAAAGATGCTGGCAAACTCAACACCCACGTGACTACCCCCAATGACTACAAGGCTCTCCGGGAGTTCTGTGAGCTCAAGGATCTCATCGGTGGTCAGCACCCCGGGCAAGTCTCTACCAGGGATAGGGAGTGGGGTCGACTCTGAGCCAGTGGCGATAATAAGCTTCCTGGTTGCTATCTCTTCGTCATTCACTTTGACCAGGTGTGGAGACAGAATGCGACCAGTGCCCCTATAAACACTTATCTTGTTTCCTCTCATCAACTGCTCAACACCGGACACTAACTGGCTAACGACCTTGCCCTTGTGAGCCATGATTTTGGGGAAATCTATCCCTATCTTGTTCACCTCTATACCGAAATCGTTTGCCATTCTTGCTTCAAGGAGCACCTCCACGCTTCTGGCAAGCGCCTTGGTGGGAATACAGCCTCGGTTGAGGCAAGTACCACCTAGCTTGTCCTTCTCAACCACAGCCACTTTAGCCCCCAGGTGAGAAGCGTGAATTGCTGCCACATAGCCAGCAGGACCTCCGCCAATTATCACTATGTCCCTTTCATCCAAAGCTTTAGCTCCTCATCTGCCAGCGCAGGTCTGGATTTCTGGCGGCTCGGACATCGTCCAGCCGCCTAACTGGTGTGTTGTGGGGGGCAGTATGCAGAATTTCAGGGTTTTCCTCGACCTCTCTAGCTATCTCTTTCATAGCCTCGACAAAAGCATCAAGGGTCTGTTTGCTCTCCGTCTCGGTAGGTTCGATCATCAGGGCCTCGTCAACTATCAAGGGGAAATAGACGGTGGGCGGGTGAAGACCGTAATCAAGCAAACGCTTAGCGATATCTACAGTATGAACCCCCTTTGCCTTTTGCCGTCTCCCGGAAAACACTACTTCATGCATGCAAATGCGGTCATAGGGCAGGTAGTAATATGGTTTTAGCTTTTCCTTGAGGTAGTTAGCATTCAGAACCGCGTTCTCACTGACCTCCTTTAGCCCTTCGGCTCCCAGAGAACGGATATAGGCATAAGCTTTACACATTACACCGAAGTTGCCGTGAAAATTAGCTATCCTGCCTATAGACTTAGCTGGTGACACAAGCTTATACCTGCCATTGTTCCTGGTCACCAGAGGCGAGGGCAGAAGATCGGCAAGATTCTCCTTAACGCAGACGGGACCTGAGCCTGGTCCACCACCGCCATGGGGAGTGCTGAAGGTTTTATGGAGATTTAGCTGGACATAGTCATAGCCCAACTCCCCAAATTTCACCCGCCCCAAGAAAGCATTCAAGTTCGCCCCGTCAGCACCAAGGAGCCCTCCCCTTTCATGGACCAACTGGCTGATTTCCAATATTTGCGGGTCAAATAGACCTAAAGTGGTAGGCATGGTTAATGTTAAGGCGGCCACCTCCTCATTCATCGCCGATTCCAGGCTCTTCATATCTACGTTACCTTCACTATCGGACGCCACGACGCCTACCTCAAATCCGCACATAGCAACACTAGCTGGGTTGGTTCCATGGGAAGAATCGGTCAATAGTATCTTCTTCCGAGCTTTATCCCCTCGGTCTTGATGGTATGCTTTCACCATTAGCAAGCCAGCAAACTCACCGTGCGCTCCAGCTATGGGAACCAAGCTGGTGGCATTCATCCCAGTAATCTCGGCTAAATACTCTTGCAGCTCAAACATAAGCTGCAGGGCTCCCTGAACTGATTCCTCTGGCTGGAGGGGATGAATTGAAGCAAAACCAGCAAGTTTGGCAATATCCTCGTGCCATTTTGGATTGTATTTCATGGTGCAGCTGCCTAGCGGGTACAATCCCGTATCCACTCCATAATTGAGCTTACTCAGAGCAGTGAAATACCTCATTAGCTCGACTTCACTTACCTCGGGAAGCTCAAGCTCTTGTCGGAGTAGCTCCCTGGGAGGCAACTCGGTCGGAGGTACATCCAGAGCCGGGAGACTGCACCCAATCTTGCCCGGCTGGCTAATACCAGGGAGTAAGTAATAATCACTCATGTCTTGCCCCCTAAAATGCTCCTAGAATTTCTACTAATTTGTCTATCTCCTGTCTGGTGTTCATCTCGGTAACACAGAGCAGCATACCATTCTCTATTATGTGGCTTATATCTAAACCACCGATTATGCCTTTCTTCAAGAGGGCCTGGTTAATCCGGGAGGGTGCTATCGGGCAACGAATGACAAACTCCTTAAAGAAAGGCTTAGAGAAAACGGGGGAATACCCCTTGAGTCTAGCTATTTTCTCAGCGGCATAGTGAGCCTTGTGATAGCATAGCTCGGCCACGTGCCTCAGCCCTCTGCCACCCAGAGTGGCTAGATAAACCGCTGCCGCCAAGGCCATTAAAGCTTCACTGGTGCAGATATTAGATGTGGCCCGTTCTCTTCGAATATATTGCTCGCGGGTCACCAGGGTCATCACATATCCTGGCTTACCCTCAACATCCACCGTCTTGCCCACGATCCTACCCGGCATCTGGCGCAAGTATTCTTGGCGACAGGTAAAGACGCCCAAACCCGGTCCCCCGAAACCTGTCGGGTTGCCCAACGCCTGACCATCAGCGACAGCAATGTCAGCCCCATATTGGCCTGGCGGCTTAAACATCCCTAGAGAAATGGGATCCACTATGGCAATGAATAAGGCACCAATATTACGGGGTCTCTGAACATGGGCTTCCATCTCTTCAAAATAGCCAAAGAAATTGGGTTGTTGCACTACTAGACAGGCAGAATCCGAAGATAGGCTTGAGTTTGACTCCACCGTCTCTATAGAGAAATTCCGACCTTTGACATAAGTACTTATCACATCACGGTAGGCCGGGTTTACAGTGCTCGACACAGCGATCTTGCCCCTTTTGGTTATCATGCATGCCATTATGGCTGCTTCCCCAGCCGCTGTGCTGCCATCATACATTCCAGCATTGCTCACTTCCATTCCGGTGAGTTGACAGGCCAGCGATTGGTATTCATAGGTGCCTTGTAGTGTACCCTGGCTGACCTCAGCCTGATACGGAGTGTAAGCAGTATAGAATTCACTCCGGCCAATAACGTGTTCAACGGTGCTAGGAATGAAGTGGCGGTAGCTGCCGCCACCCAGAAAACAAGCATAATTATCCAAACCGATATTACGGCTCGCCAATTGATTAAGCTCCTTTTTGAGTTCCAGCTCAGAGAGGCGGGATGGTAGCTTAAACTGTGCGTGACGTAACCTTTCAGGTATATCCTGGAATAGTTCCTCGATTGAGCCGATACCGATTTCCCGCATCATGGCCCTGCGATCAGCGTCGGTATTAGGTAAATAGGGTGATGGCACTATACTCGTCACCTGCTTGTCTATTCTGATTCGTTTTCAGATAATTCGGCTACCAATTTATCATACTTCTCACTATCCATTAAGGCATCAAGCTCTGAAGGCTTGCTCAATTCTAGCCTAACCAGCCAGCCAGCCCCGTAGGGATCTTTGTTCACCAGCCCGGGCTCATCAACGACAGTTTGATTGATTTCCAGCACCCGTCCGCTGACTGGCGCAAAGATATCCGAAACCGCTTTCACCGATTCTACCTCGCCCATCTTCTTGCCATGTTCCACTTGAGTCCCGGGGGCCGGCAGGTCCAGGAACACTATGTCCCCCAGCTGCGATTGAGCATAATCGGCAAGCCCTACCTTGCCCTTGTTCCTGGACTCGGTGCAAATCCATTCATGCTCCTGTGTGTACTTATATTCCTTTGGGTTCATTTCTTGCTCCTCTCTTGTAGAATTGTCTGCTGACTACCTGAGCAGCTACCGGTTTGCTGCGAATCATTATCTCTATATCAGTGCCGATGGTGGCTAGCTCAATTGGAACGTACCCGAACCCGATACTAACATCCAGGGTTGGTGAATAGCCACCGCTGGTGACTTTCCCTACCTCTTGACCGCCTCTGACAATCATGTAGCCTGTACGAGCTATGCCCTGCCCTGTCATCTGAAAACCGATAAGCTTGCGCCTTATCCCTTGACGCTTTATCTCAAGCAGAGCACTCTTACCGATGAAGTCACCGGCGTTCAATTCCACCAGCCACTCCAACCCGGCCTCAAAGGGATTGGTGTTCCTGTCCATGTCCTGCCCATACAACAACATACCTGCTTCCAATCGCAAGCTGTCACGTGCGCCCAAGCCACAAGGTTTCACCCCCTGCCTCATAAACGACTCCCACAGGCGCACGCCGTTTGTCGCGTCGCTGATTATCTCAAATCCATCCTCTCCCGTATATCCTGTCCTGGCAGCAAGTACCTCTACATCATCTACTCTTGTTTGGGCAACACCGAAGCGAGGCAAATGGCAGACGCCCTTCAGACCCCGCAGTCGGGAAACGGCCGAGCCCTGAACAGCCAGCATAAGCGTATGGGCGGATTCATCTTGAATGACGATGTCAGGGTCCGAACCCGCCCAACGTTTCAGCCAGCCAAGCTTTTGCTCAATGTTGGCTGCATTCCAGACTACCAAGAAACGATCAGTCTCCACCCGATATACCAGTAAATCATCCAGGATACCTCCGTCCTCCAAGCACAGGAGACAGAGCTGTGCTGAACCTATCTCCAGCCTTGTTGGCCGTCTGGAAAACAGCCTGTCAAGAAAGGCTCCCGCCTTTCTTCCGGTTATCCAGACTCTACCCATGTCGGAGACGTCGAAAATACCTGCTCCAGAGCGGACTGTCCTGTGCTCCTCCAGAATAGAAGTGTACCAGACAGGTAGCTCCCAGCCGGCAAAATCCATCATCCTGGCTCCCAGTTCACGATGTACTTTGTTAAGAGGCGTCTTCTTCAACAGTTCCATCATTTATCTTCCCGTACAAAAGCTTCCTATTTACATTCTTCCCAAGAAAACAAAGGGGAAGACCTGTTTAGCATAGGTCTTCCCTGTCTTTTTACCTGAGAGATCGCCCGCTACCAATTTGCGGACTTACCCCTTCGGTGCCCTTATATCCAAGCCTCTCCAGGGATTTTTCCTACGGCAGTCCTTTTGCCTGAAAGTTTCGGGAGCTAATCCCTTTCCTCTTCGGCTCCCTTTGCAGGGTATCTCCTACCGTAACCTATCAACCTTACCCACTATTATCACAGAAGGTTATAGCATATTTTCTCCATAGTCGCAAATCCGCCGATAGCGTCTTCTCCCCCGAGGAAAGAGGCCCAGCAATTAAGGCGACACCTCCAATTAATACGAGATGTGGCGCTCAAAGAGCTTGGAATAGACCGGAAACCACTCTTGCCCCAGACACGATCGCTACTGGACAACAAGTCAAAATCCCCTGCACGAAGCGCTAGTGCCTGGAATTGCACTTTTTGAGTTAGAAGGTTAACCATAGCTAGGCGATAATTTACAGATTGAGCGAGCGATTCGTTTTCTGCCAGAATTACACTATAAGCCAGCCAGGCGAAGGTCAGGAAGTAGGCGAAGGAGAACCAGTTTATATAATGCTTCCCCTGCAAAATAGAGGCTGCCACAGTATGAACCTGAGGTCTAATGACCTCATCCCATATCTGAAGTGGGTCTAAGTGTAAGATAGACAGGACTTTTGGTCTGGAATTCGACCTTTCGTCAGTTGAGCACTGAAACGATTGCATAGTCCCGGCTAATGTGTCCTAACCACTAGACTGTGACCCCCAGTTATAGTAGTCTATCTTCTCCATATCTCTACTTCATTGACGAATTTTTTCATGAATATGAAAATACTCGTTTTCTTACACGGAACGACTATAATGCACAGAAATGCTAAAGGTCTTGCTCAAGATGAAATAACTAGGCAAGTTATGGGGGGTGATGAATCTCTTCATGATTACGCATCATACATTCCTGTCGGCAACGCTGCTGAGAAATTACAGGAATGGAAGAGACAAGGAGCACAAATATGCTATTTAAGCTCCCATAAAAATGCCAAAGATGTTGAAAACGACAAGTATGTTTTGAAGAAATATGCTTTCCCCGATGGTCAAATCTTCTATCGTCGAAATGGAGAGGAATACAAGGATGTCGTTGAAAGAATTCAACCTCTTCCAGATGTGATTGTTGAAGACGATTGTGAATCAATAGGTGGAGCAGTTGAAATGGTCTATCCTAATCTTAAGCCAGAATTAAGAAACAGAATTAAATCAATTGTTGTTAGGGAATTTGAAGGCATAGACTGCGTTCCTGACAGAATTTACCAGTTAACGAAATAAAGTCAAGGCCTGGGCTTGAAATGGAATTGGGCACTGCATCGATACCAGAAAGGGATAAGCGTATAGGCAATGAACATTCGAGAGTACAATAGAGACGCCTGGGATCGTGAGGTGGGAAAAACCAACAAATGGACCATCCCGGTGAGTGCTGAGACCATCGTGAAGGCACGCCAGGGTGACTGGCAGATTGTTCTCACACCAACTATACCCGTTCCGGTAAACTGGTTTCCCCAACTCAAGGGAGCGGATGTGCTATGCCTCGCAAGCGGCGGCGGGCAGCAAGGCCCGGTGTTAGCAGCGGCAGGCGCCAATGTAACCGTCTTCGACAATTCACCGCTGCAGTTAGAGCAGGATCGTTTCGTAGCGAAAAGGGATGGGTTGAGTATCCGCCTAATAGAAGGAGATATGGTGGACCTCCATATGTTCGATTCCATGAGCTACGACCTGATAGTTCATCCAGTGTCAAATACGTTCGTGCCAGACGTGCGGCCAGTCTGGCGGGAAGCGTTCCGTGTGTTACGACACGGGGGGATACTTCTGGCAGGTTTCATGAACCCTGCCGCCTACTTGGTGGACTACGAACTTGCAGAACGTACGGGCGTGTTGCAGGTGAAATACCGCATTCCTTATTCGGACGTTTACGACCTACCGGAAGAGGAGAAAAAACGCAGGCTGGAACAAGGTGAGCCCATGGAATTTAGCCACACCCTTGATGAGCAAATAGGCGGGCAACTTGCAGCCGGTTTTATTATTACGGGTTTCTTCGAAGACAGGACTCCTCCTTCACAGGAGGAACCCCTGACTATGTACATGCCTAATTGCATGGCGACGCGGGCAGTCAAGCCATAATGAGTCCCTAGCCCTATCCCCTGGAGCGTGATCACAGGTCTGAGCCCATACCGCCTCAACCACAAGGTCCGCCGATTCTTCGTGGTCGGATGGATAACCCGGCACTATCATCAACTGCAAGACCTCTCATAAGACTCCATATAGTGATGAGATGAGGCCAACGAGGCAAGCGACACTCAGCTAGACATTCTCTATTTAAGAGAGGCAGCTCCTTATATGCGACTCTCTGAGGATTACACACGAAACCGGCGGGCCCACCAATAGTATCCGACCGCAGCAATCAACGCTATCAATGCGATGGGCGCCCACACCAGTCTCATGTCGGAAGGGAAAGCGTCAAGCAGTATTCCTCCCAGCAGCGGACCCATTGCTATGCCTATGGTCTCGCTTAACCCGTAGAATCCCATATATCGTCCCCTCTGGTCTTGCGGAGAGAGTTCCCCTATCACTGAGAGCGTGACCGGAGAATGTATGATCTCCCCTGCTGTAATTATTGCCATTGCTCCCAGAGCCCATCCAAATTGTGTAATCCAACCAAAAGATAGATAGCCTAACGCATAAACCAAACTCCCAACTATGAGAGCACGGAATTTCGCTACCCGCCTGAGGGCAAGCGTCACTGGGTATTGAAAGAGAATCACTATCAAGCCATTCAAGGTGAGTAATAGACCGTATTGGGCGGTGGAAAAGCCGACCCTATCCACGGCGAAGATGGATAAGGTACTTGCCATTTGCCCCATAACTATGAACAGCAGGAGACTCACCATCGTGAAGACCAGGAAGGCTCGATCGCCGGCAGGGGGGAGTATGCTACGGACGCCTACCCTTCTACCCGTTCCGTGCGAAGACTCGTGGACAAAGAAAAAGACAATGAGTGAAACGATGGCACAGGTTAGAACCGGAACCCCAAAGAGCCAGCCATAGGGCAAAAAGGTGGCCAGATATCCCCCTATGGCAGGGCCGGCCGCCCAGCCTATATTAGCTCCTATACGCAGGATTCCATATGCTTCTGTCAGCTTCTCTTTCGCAGTGAAATCTGCCACCATGGCTGAGATTACGGGACGTGTCATGGTGAGCATTGAGCGGCCGGCGATGTAGGCAACTGTGATGGCCCACACTGGCGCTGAAACTCCAATGAGAACGGCTAGCCCTGAATATAAGAATATACTCACGAAAGCAGCTATCAATAGAACCGGGCGCCGACCAAATCTGTCAGAAAGCGCTCCTCCAAGCGCCTGGCTAACGGCTGAGCAAAGCCCGGCAGCCAGGAGGATGATTCCGACCATAGTCATGGAAAGGCCTCTATCCTGATAAAGATATAAAGATAGAAACGGCATGCAGATGGAGAAACCGATTACCGTGAAGAACTGAATGATAGTGATAATCCATACCCCGGGTTCAAATCGGTGAAAGACCTTTCGTAATGGGCTTGTAGCTTTTCCTGATAATTCTTTCACGGCCTGCGTAAAACACATGATTATAGCTCTTTTGGGTCCGTTTGCCTCTAGTTTCGCTAAGAGGCTGTCTGAAAATGTAGTGCGAGGCTTTGGCCTCGTGCAATGGGCGCGACCTTAAAAGGTCGCACTACAGAATTCGGGGTGAAACACTTCCAAGATGCTCAAAAATGAACGGGAAATCAGGAATTAAGCAGCCTTGTTAGTAATGCCTTGCGGGAGGCTCAAGCTACCAGGCGCATCTTTGCAGTATCAACGCTGGTATACCTCTATCATGCAGACAAAAAGACAGCCCGGTCAGATAGCCATGCAGTTAGCTACTTCATGCAATCCGTTGACAACTGACTGACAAAGACATATCATACCGACGATGGCGACAGGGTAATTCCTGGCAACCAAAATGAACTGATTGATGGTTGCTTTAATATACAAGTCCTCACAATCTGGCCTTGTCTGGCGGGTCAAGCGGGGGACAGGTCGGGGATCCTGGCTAAAGCGAAATCCAGGTCCGCTTGTTTTTAGGAGCCCTACGTGTGACCCAAATCCAGGATGCATGCGCTGTTGCCATCACACAGAAGGCAACTAAAGAAGGATATCGGTTCACATGAATTTTCCGCACTTTTCTCCTGATGTTCCATCCAAGCTGAGCGAGGAACAGGTCAAGAAGAGCCTGAGGATCAGCATCTTCGATGGCTCGGCTTATTCCGTAATGCTCGGGCTGACGCAGAACTACATTACGCCATACGCGCTGACAATGAAAGCAACCATTCAACAGATTGGCTTGCTCACCAGCGTGCCCAATTTCACCATGGCAGCGGCGCAGTTCGTAGCTCCGACCCTTTCTGAGAGGATGGGAAGTCGCAAGGGTTTCATACTACCCCTGGTCCTTATGCACGCCTTGATGTGGCTGCCGATTCTCCTCATTCCCTATCTGTTCCAGACACACCAGGTCTGGTGGCTGATAGCGTTCATGACTTTGGGCACCGCCGTTGATTCTGCCGTGAACCCCGCATGGGGAAGCATGATGGCGGACCTGGTGCCGACGAAGATGCGCGGTCGATACTTCGGCCTGCGCAACCGCATTACTGCCTTTGTCTCCATGGCATTCAGCTATGCCGCCGGGGGCATCTTACAATTGCTCACGGGCAATACCGACCTGGCTTTCACCATCATATTCGTCGGGGCAATGGCATCACGGCTGGTCTCGCTCTACTTTCTATCACGGATGTACGAACCATTGAGCCCGGCAACCGAAAAGCGGAGCCAAGAAAGCACGCTGAAAATAGCCCGGGGCCTGTTCTCCACCAACATCGGTATGTTCATAATGCTCTGCGCCTTGATGACCTTCTCGGCGACTGTCGCCGGACCGTTTTTCTCTCCATATATGCTGAACGAACTTAATCTCAGCTACATCGTCTATACTGCCCTCAACTCCGTGACGGGCCTGGCGGCCGTTGGCTTTATGACATGGTGGGGCAAACGGATCGATAGGGCGGGGAGTATCAAGGTGTTGAAAATTACGTCCCTTTTTGTTCCGTTTGTGCCACTCGGGTGGCTGCCAAGCCACAGTCTATGGTGGCTTGCCATCATGCAGGTATTTTCCGGGTTCGCCTGGGCGGGCTTCCAGCTCTCCAGCGGCGTCTTTATCTTCGATGCGGCTCCCCCGCAGAACAGGACGCGTTACATAGCTCTTTACAACTCGCTGATATACCTCGGTGCCAGCGTAGGGGCTCTGGTCGGCGGTATTGTGACGCCACTCTTGCCACCTATTATGGGGAGTTCTTTCCTCTCGATCTTTGCAGTTTCAGGAGCGGCCCGGCTGGCCGTGGCGCTGTTTTTCTTGCGACGCATCAAGGAGGTGCGCAAGGTGCCGCAGATTGAAGCCAGCGAACTGCTATTCAGCGACTTTCAGCGCCCCTGGATAGATCGGGCATACGGCTACGTGGTGGCCTATTTCCGCCGTCGCAAAATTGACTGACGGTCAAATCTGTTGCGCTGTGAGATACCAAGGAGTCTAACAAAGGACGACTTGACAACGCACCGTTTCTCGACTATTTCTTGAGGCGCTTCGTCCACTGCTTTCGAAACTTGTTGACCTTGGGCGAAATCACGGCCTGGCAATATGATTGTTCCGGATGTCGTGAAAAATATTCCCGGTGGTAGTCCTCTGCCGGATAGAATTTGTCCAGCGGCACAAGCTGCGTCACGATGGGTTTCTGCCACAGGCGAGCTTCATTGAGTTCTCTGATGAGCGCTTCAACGATGGTTCTCTGCCGGTCGTTGTGATAGAAGATGGCAGAACGGTATTGCGTGCCCACATCTTCACCCTGCCGATTCGATGTCGTCGGATCGTGGACTGAGAAGAAGATCTGCAAGATTTCCCGATAAGAAATCTTGCCAGGATCGAAGGCCAACTGGACCGCCTCGGCGTGGCCGGTGGTATTGGTGCAAACTTCCCGGTAGGTCGGATTGGCGGTGGTGCCGCCTGTGTAGCCGCAAATCACATCCTCAACCCCATCCACCTCCATGAAGATAGCTTCCAGGCACCAGAAGCAGCCGCCGGCAAGGGTGGCGACTTCTGTTCCGGCCCTCCCGGTCATAGCTTCTTCTCTGGCGTGAATTTCAGCGCAATGCCGTCTATGCAATAGCGTTTGCCAGTGGGCTTCGGTCCATCATCGAAAACGTGACCGAGATGGGCACCGCACCTGGCACAGAGCACTTCCGTCCGCGGCCTTCCCTCACTTCTATCAGGCTGCTGTGCCACGTTGAGCGGCGAGATCGGTTCATAGTAGCTGGGCCAACCCGTCCCTGAATTGAACTTGGTTGAACTGCGAAAAAGGTCAGTGCCACAACGGACGCAGCGGAAAACACCGGGTTCATGGACCTGGTCAAATGTGCAGGTACCTGGATCTTCAGTTCCCTTCCTGGTGGTGATTTCATACTGCTCTGCGGTCAGTTGTTTCTTCCATTCCGCATCTGTTTTCTCTATCTTCTCTACCGTCACCACCTTATTCTGTCTGGTATCATAAATACGAACGGTCGCCATACAATCGCCTCCTGCAAACTTCCTCGCGCCATTATAGCACGCTAGACAGCTCTCATCGGCCAGTCATTTGTATCTGCAACTGTTGACATCGTATGAGCAGTGGTTTATCGTTAATGCAGAGATGCAGGCGAAAGATGCCAGACACCTCGGGGCAAAAGTCGCCCTTTGAGGAGTTCAATCACTTATTATGGCGACTATTAGGAGGGGCCGATGAACGAAGAAGGCAAGACAACAAAAGTTCCAAACGCCATCAAGAAGATGTTGCTAGCGGATGAACAAGTCATGGCAGTGATAAAGCAATCGAGGTTGAAGGCTGCCATCACACCCGACTCCATAATAATCACTAACCAGAGAATAATCAGGTGCTCTCCGTCAGCTTTGGGATTGCGCAAGGAGATTGAAGATTACAGATATGAAGATGTAGCCAATCTGAAAATCGATAAGGGAATTTTATTTGCCACCATCACCGTAAAGCGGCGCTTCATGAGCGAGGACTTAATCCTAGACGACCTCCCAAAGGGTCGGGCAGATTACATTTCCAGGGTCATTCAAGAGAATCTCAGGCGAATGAGTGGCGCCACCACATCCCCGGTCACAGCCAATCAGCAGGGCTCTCCAACTTCGCCCGAGGACCCTCTTCAGATCCTGAAGCTTCGCTTTGCCAGAGGAGAGATTACTAAGGAACAATTCGAGGAAATGAAGAGAGCGTTGGAATAGACCTGACTGACGCTCTGGTCCTCCTCTGCCCTGTTCTTGAAGCTGTAGTAACATGGGGACAGACCCTGCAATTGCTTCTTGAATGCCAACAATACGCCCTATTGTTGGACGGCTTTCTGAGTGTTTGTGACAGGGTAGCCGGTTCTTGTCTCAAAGCAGTATGGGGGAAAAAGAACACGGCAAAGGCCGTCATTGAACTTGTCAACGCGCTTTGCCACATATAGAATGGGAACAACGTGAGCGTTTTCGTAACCACTTTGCAGGCAGTACTTGCACTCCTCGGCATTGGCCTACTGGGCTTCTGGATCATTGGTAGAAGACGTGTGCCATCCGATACGCTGGCTTTTCTGTCCTCATTGGCCATTGACATAGCCTTACCTTTACTCGTGGTCGCCAATCTCATATCTGATTTCTCGCCGCAAGAGTATCCAGACTGGTGGCACATGCCACTTTGGTGGCTTGGTTTCGCAATCGTATCACTGGCACTCTCGCTGTCAGCGTCATTCCTGGTGAAAAAAGAAATACGGAGCGAGTTTACTATAGGTCTCTTCTACCAGAACGGGCTTTTCTTTCCTGTATTGATTATTGTTGGCCTTTTCGGTGAGGGTAATCAGTATTTGGTCCCGCTTTTCCTGTTCACGATATTTCATCCTTCGGTTATATTTAGTACATTTACCTTGTTTTTTGGCAAGCGCATCCAAAGGGAAAAGCTCAACTGGCGCAGGATTGCGAATCCGGTGCTCGTGGCCACCGTCGTCGGGCTTGTCATTGGCCTCGTCTCTGTCAACGAGTACGTACCCGAGTTCTTGGTCACTATCGTTACCATGGTGGGAGCCATTGCAACACCGCTCTTCATGCTAATACTGGGTGGGAATATTTATAACGAGCTCGTGTATAAAGCAGATGATAACAAGAGGTCGGACATCCGGGAAGTCGTCAAGTTCGTCGCGATTAAGAACGTCGTCTTCCCGCTCATTTTTCTCGCTCTATTACTCTGGCTGCGCCCCAATTCTACTGTTGCCCTGATCGTTATGCTTCAGGCTGCCGTACCGCCTATTACAGCAATACCAATCTTGGTTGAGCGGTGCGGAGGGAATCAGAAAATTGCCAGCAAGTTTGTTGTTGCCAGTTTCATATTCAGCATATTCTCAATCCCGGCGTCCCTATATCTGTTCAGCAGGTTCTTCCCAATTCTCTTGTGACAGTGGCCCGCTCGTTCAAATCTCGACGACTTCCCAAAGAGACTGGTGAAATCAATACAAAATCTGAGTCATCAAGCTAGATCCCGGATATCGCATAGCCTCCATGATCTCCGGGCATTGCCCCAGACAACAGATCGAAGCCCATCGTGCTGTTCAGGCCTTAACCCGTGCTTTCTTCTCATTTGTCGGGGGTCACAGCAATGCACACATGTTGAGTTACAACGTAGACTTCTACTGCCAGAGTTAAGCAATATGGGCTATTGCTCAGTCAGGTAACAAAACGGTACTTTGTGCAATCGGTTGTCAATTGCGTATTACCCTCACAGTTTGCACAATATGTCTGGCGAAGGCTAGAGCATGAGTTTATTTGTTTGTCATTGTTGCTGGGGCGAGGATTCCTAGTCGGGTAGTTGTGGATGAAGATCAAGGCTGCAGCATTATGTTTAGCGCGCCCTGGATAACTCGGCGAGGATAAATGACGTTGGCGTTCAATGTCCCTTCAAAGGGATCCTGAATCTCGACAACGCGATTTTGGGAGTCAATGTATGCCACTGGTAAAGTACTACGCTCTCTAGCCGCATGGAGCGAATGCGGGAGCAGTCACGTTGCAGGTGAAAGGCGTGAAGATCGCACACACTATGCTATTAATCAAGTCGCCTAGCCAGTCAGGGAGACCGAGGGTTGGAGCAAGGGAATCCACTATGGTCCCCATCAGGCTCAAGTCCCATCCCAGCATATCGACTGTCCAGGAAAGGGGCCCTCCGGTCCATGGACCAACCATGGCCACGACATCATCCAGCCAGTCGGGCAGACCCAGTGTGTCCGCCAGTGGACCCAGAATCAATTCCACCATCTTAAGACCGCTCTCGAGGATTGCGAACGGGATCTTGGCATACGTTGTCGGCGCTATACCTTCGTAATCACACGGCGCCACCGTCGACGTAAAATTCTGGTCCCCGAGGGAGCCCATCATAGGGCCGGGGACGGTGATGGTTGGTGGGCTAAAGGCATAGCCCGCCAGTGTCGGGGTGAGAACTATGTTAGTTTCTCCATAGGGCACGCCTGTCAGTACGTATTCACCATTCGCATCGGTAATATCCTGACCCGTCCATGGGCTATGGGCCGTCACCAAGACACCTGGCAGCGGGGTGCTGTCCACCCGGATATAGCCGCTGACATTATAGGTGACAATATTAACTATCACGCTGGTGCTTTCATCATCACTGCAGCCATTGCTGTTGGTTACTGTCAAGGTATAAGTGCCAGTCATGGCTAAGGTGGCATTAGAGCGCGTGGCATTCTGAGCGCTGCTTGAAAAGCCACCAGGGCCAGTCCAGCTGTAAGTAGTCATGCCGTCAGGGCCACCATATAACTCTATGGTAGCTCCCTCAAACACTGGTGAGTTAGAGGAGGCTGTGGCTGTGGGCTTGGCATTGACCGTCACATTAGTGGTGACAGGATCGCTGGTGCAGCCACCATTAGTAACTATCAAGGTATAAGCTCCGGCCATAGCTAAGGTGACACCAGTACGAGTGGCATTTTGAGCATTGCTTGTCCAGCCACCAGGGCCAGTCCAGCTGTAAGTAGTCATGCCGTTAGGCCCACCATATAGCTGTATAGTAGCTCCTTCACAGACCGGGGAATTGGAAGAAGCAGTGGCTGTGGGCCTGGAGTAAACCGTTATGTAGTTGGTTACAGTCTTGGTATCATTGCCGCAGCCATTGCTGGCCGTTAAGCTGACATTATAGCTGCCGGTGCTATTATACTGGTGAGTCGGGCTCTGGAGGATGCTGGTACCACCATCACCAAAGCTCCAGCTCCAGGTGGTGGGGCTGCCTGTCGATGTATCTGTAAATTGCACACTTAAGGGAGCACAGCCACTGGTTACATTGCTGCTGAAAGCCGCCGTCGGTGCTGCGTTGACTACCACCGTCGTGGTGTTGGTGGCAGTGGAGTTACTGCTGTCGGTTACCATCAAAGTGTAATTGCCAGCCATAGCCAGGGTGGCATTGGTGCGAGTGGCATTTTGAGCGCTGCTTGTCCAGCCACCAGGGCCAGTCCAGTTGTAGCTGGTCATGCCATTGGGGCCACCGTACAACTGTATGGTAGCTCCCTCACAGAGTGGTGAATTGCTTGAGGCAGTGGCCACCAGGGTGTAATAGACAGTTATCCGGATGTGGTCCACATAGGCAGTTCTAAGACTGTTCCCATTACCTTTTATTGCGGAGATAACAGCTCCAAAACCGGAGCCGTTGACGTCGGCAGGGGTCCAGTTCAGCCCCCAAAGGTCCGTTGCATTGCCGTAGGATACATATGTATTCGTGTCGGAGGCTGGCCATATTGCACCCGTGCTCTTGTCATTTCCACTTATCGTTCCGCCTTTTGCCAAACGAATACTGTTGTCACTTATCTGATGACCGTTGCCAGTTCCGCTGCCTCCATACCTATCTACTTCTACCACAATGCCCTGGATTGTCACGCCACTGGGAATAGCAAAACCAAAATTAGTTACTTTCAGATAATGACTAACTTCATTTTTGTTAGACCGGCAGTAGCGTACTGGTTATTCTGAGTCAGTGAGTTGTTGACACTCACCCATGCTACTGTCCCAATCGAACTGTCATCGGCAGCAGTTGTGCCGTTACTTGTTACGCTTGCCGCCTGTGCTGGGGTAGCCATTGGCCCGGCTATGACCAGCACCAGGCTCACCAACACTATTGCAGCTACCAAGCCAGTGATTTCTCTTCTCATTGGTCTTTACCTTTGTTAATCCTGCCTATTGCCCCAACTCTCTCTTGTCCTGGAGTACCCCGGCCTACGCACCGCCCAATATTTCCCCGCAAGCCAGCATCCCCTTTAAAAAACAGAAGCCGACTCTATTCAGGTCGGCTACATCATTAGCTTGTTAGCTGCAAGGGAGCCCACTTTAGAAACGCCTCACCTTTTATCGCTCAATTCGCAATTGGCACAGAGACTGAAGTTCAGGGCAAATATCTACTAGTAGCTTCTGTGCAGATTAGGTAATATCCGATGGAAGAGTAGCATTTCTCCTAAACGAATGTCAAGTGTTTAGATCATCAATCTAACCGGAGGTACCTAGCATTTAGGATTGCCGTTTAGGATTATGGGACAGAAATAGCGGTTTCCTAGCTGACATGGCCAGATTGAGAGACTCTGGGTCGTGACTGTAGCCCACCGTGGTAGATTTTATCAAGCGAAGTTCCTACCTTCGTATGTGGCTCGAACTCAAACTTTTTGTCTCTAAAGAGCGTCAAACATGCGTCCACTGCCCTGGAGTCATACAGCACACCTCTGTTTTGTGATATTTCCTCTAACGCCTTGTCTATGCCCAGAGCTGCCCGGTAAGGCCGGTGAGAAGCCATGGCATCGACAACATCAGCTACCGCCAATATCCTCGCCTCCATGACAATATCTTCGCCTGATAGGCCCGAGGGATATCCGGAACCATCCATTCTTTCGTGGTGTTGAAGCACAATCTTGGCAACAGGCCAGGGAAAGTCGATGGTCTTTAATATTTCGTAGCCGAGTCGCGGGTGCGCTTTAATCATCATGAATTCGGGCTCAGATAACCCATCGGGATTCATGAGGATTTCAGCAGGTACACGGACTTTGCCAATATCATGAATGAGTCCAGCCAGGCGGAGCCCACCAATCCGCTCTTTAGAAAGGCCAACCTCTTTCGCTATGGCGCAGGCAAGCTGAGCCGCCCGTTGCTGATGACCTGCGGTATGGGGGTCCCTCATCTCGACTACGATGGTCATGGCCTGTATGGCGTGCTCCATGGCCCTTATGAGCCTCTCGGTGTTCTGCCTGGCTTCCTCCTGCGCCTTTTTTCGCTCGCTGATATCGCGCGCTATCGCCAGAACCTCGACAGGCCGTGCCTGCGCGTCACGCAGGAAGGTATACTTAACCTCGACTGGGACTAACGAGCCGTCCTTGTGAATCAATTCCAGCTCTAACGTCCGGGACCGGGCGAGGTCCTTCTGTCCCCTGCTTTCTCTACCGAGCTCCTCTTTCAGGAGCCCTGTTACGAGCTTGAATGAAACAGTAGTGAAGATTTCTTGCATGGACCTGGTCATTGCTTCCTGAACACTATAGCCCACCAGGGGTGTTATAGCGGGACTGATGTATGTGGGCCGCATGTTCATATCCACGGTCCACATGGCATCTGCGGCGCGCTCAGCTATCAGACGGTAGCGCTCCTCAGTGTCAAAAACTGCCCTTTCCACTTGCCTGCGCTTCCGTTTTGGCATCGGCGATTCGGTCGCCGCCTCATCTAGATCTACTTTCCCCTGGACTGTGTTTCTGCCTAGTCCCGCACCACTATCTTGTGCTTTTCCATGTGATTTGGCCATCATACACCTTCTTTTAGCTATATTTCGTACTCACATTGCAGGCTCACCAGCGGCAACACAGAGCCCAGTTCACACGTCTGCATATGCTCCATCGAATATCATGCCGATTAGCGCAACTTTGTGACGCGCAAACTCGCCCATCATATCTATGTTGGTCTTGAAGTTTTGTTTCCTATAAATACCATTATATCCTTGTTTAGGAAATAGTCAATGTTTTGTTTGTGCGGTGTCCAAAACGTGCCAAGGAGTCAAGGAATCACAAAACGCTAAACCGTTACACTTCGACAAACATCGGCCGCGCTTTTCACCCATACGTAGGATTGCCGTCTAGGACTGTAGGACAGAAGTAGCGGTTTCCTGTCTGACATGGCGGGATAGTCCCTCTGCAAGAGATGAATTTGAGAACGTCAATACGCAGGATGAAAATGACTATAACCGGAACTGTTTCATGCCTGATGGGGCCACATATTGCAGTTCATCCGGCAAAATCTCTAGCAAGGTGTAATCAGGGTCCTCGGGGCTGGACCAATGATTGTTGAAGAAACCAATCTGTTTTGCGATGCTGGTTTTTGTCTCCCTAGCTTTAATGATTTTAGCTTTCCCCAGTACTCGTATACAACAGTCTTCGCCATTCTCATCGAATTGATAGGTAAACTCTACATTTGCATTCTGCTTGATTTGTGCGACTTTGTTGCTGGAAGTAGAGGTAACCATCCAGAACCGACGATCCAAATATATCAATGTCATTGGCCTTACCCTTGGATGGGTCCCATCCATAGTGGCCAACGCAACAAATTGAGTTTCTTTGAATTGATTTAATATTTGCCCTACATCATCGCTTGTACAAGTCATTTTTTGTCTTTCTTCACATTTCTGTCAAGTCAATAAGAGGGTCATTATAGATAGACATGCCTGCTAAATCAAACCGCGGGTTGTTTGACTTCGAATTCTACATACTGTTGGACAAACGTCGGGATCTCGACATAGACTTTATCGGGAGAGGCTCTCTTTTGCTCAGAATCAAGGACTAACAAATGCTGATTGACGCTCATTGTCACCTCGATAGATATGAAGAGAATCTGCCGTATGCATTAGAGCAAACAAAGCAGCACGGGATTTTCACAATCAGCAATTCCATGGACCTTCCCTCATACAAACAGAACGTGAAGATAGCTGCGACTGCCGACCTTATCTTACCTGTTTTTGGCATCCACCCCTGGAATGCTTCCGAATATGTCGGCTGTCTCAACGATTTGGATTGGGCTGTTTCTGAGAGCCCAATGATAGGCGAGATTGGCCTGGATTACCACTTCATTAAGGAAACGTCACGATACGACGACCAGAGAGAAGTATTTGAATACTTCCTGAGAGCGGCGAGCAGGCAGAGGAAAATTGTCATCGTACACACCAAAGGTGCAGAAAGCGAAACCTTTCAGCTTCTGAAGAAGTACAATACAGAGCGTGTAATTATCCACTGGTACTCAGGTCCGTGGCATATCCTTAAAGCAATGGTAGAGCACGGATTCTACTTTACCATCGGAGTTGAAGTGCTGTTTTCACAGCATATACAGGATATTGCAGGCTACTTGCCGGCGGAGCAAATGCTTACAGAAACGGATAACCCCGGAGGTAGCGCATCGCTTACCGGGAATATCGGGACCCCATTGCTAATAAAGGACGTTATCGGAAAGCTGGCAGAAATCAGAGGCACTTCTGACCGGATTATCATGGCTACAGTTCAAGACAACTTAATAAGGGTTGGCGACAATGACCCCTGGCTAACAAGAGTACAAGCTTCCAGTGGCTAGAAGATTACATTTCTGGATAGTTCTTTGTAGGCAGCCCGGCATTAGTGACCATCCGCTTTAGCCGATCGGCAGTGACACAAGAGAATGGCTTAAAACGGGGGACTTGTTTTGGGCCTATAATACGAAGTATAATTGACTTCCTTCAGCTACGGATAGGAAAGGAAAGATATGCCGCCTTATGCCTTTTTCCAGAAGCAATTCATGCCTTTATCCGAAGCCAAAATCGGAGTACTGACCCATGCCCTTCACTACGGCACCGCGTGCATCGAGGGCATTCGCGGTAACTGGGATAGCAGGCAGAGAAGATTTTGCCTCTTTAGAATCCAAGACCACTATAGGCGAATGCTTGGCGGCTGTCGTATCCTAAAAATAACTCTCCCTTACACCGTTGATAAGCTTTGCCGATTGAGCGTGGAGCTCGTGAACAAAAGTGGCTATCAGGAGGACGTGTATATCCGCCCTTTGGCTTACAAAAGCTCCGAAGCTTTAGGGGTACGTCTTCACAACCTGGAGGATGATTTCCTTATTGTCGTGACCACACTTCCTCCTTACCTCGATGCAGAGAACGGTGTCCGCAGCTGCGTCTCGTCGTGGCGTCGGGTGGATGATACCATGATCCCACCGCGAGGCAAGATCTGCGGCATCTATGTGAATAGCGCCTTGGCCAAAACCGAAGCCTACGAAAACGGCTTTGATGAGGCAATATTGCTGACTCAAGACGGACATGTTTCGGAGGGCAGTGGCGAGAATATCTTTCTCGTTCTGGAGGGGAAACTGATAACTCCACCTTCATCCGACAACATCCTGATGGGCATCACCAGGGACACAGTCATGAAGTTGGCCAAAAATGAGTTGGGGATAGATACAATTGAGAGGCAGGTTGACAGAAGTGAACTTTATGTGGCTGAAGAATGTTTCTTCACGGGGACGGCAGCCAATGTGGCACCTATACTGGAAATTGACCATCGCCCGATAGGCACTGGCAAGATCGGCAGAGTTACCGCAAAATTACGGAAGCTGTTCGCCGAAGTGATGGTGGGGAGGAATGCCAAATACCCCGAGTGGTATTACCTGGTTTCCCCTAAAGCCGTTAAGGTGTGACTCATCCTTCGACAGGCTCAGGATAGGATTCCTTAAACAGGAATTGTCCCCGGATTTACCTGCAGAGCCTTGAGCAAATAAAGAAGCCGGCAACTCTGCTCCAGGACAACGGTATAGTAATAAGCCTCTTCCAGCAACTGGCTGGCAGCAAAAGTCCCGTGCCCTCGTACCAGAACTACCCTGTGCTCCCTCAATAGCCGGGCTATTTCATCGGCAGATTCCCCCGCCTTGTCTTCCGTCCCCGTACTTAAGATAGGCACCCTGGACAACAATGCCCGCCCTTCTATATCAGGGGGCACAATCTCTTTCTCCGTGAAGGACAAGGCAACAGCGTACGGCGGATGAGCATGAACCACAGCTAATGCCGGGGTATTCTTATAGATACAGCGATGAACTCTCAGCTCGGTTGAAGCCAGGGGCGTAACCCGATTGTTCTTGTCTATTCCCGTCTCCACCAAATCCCCTTCCTGAATGTAGCCCAGGGCGCTGCCTCGATGGGTAATAACCAGATGCTCCCCAAGTTTGACGCTCAGGTTACCTCCCTGGGGAGAAACCAAACCTTGAGTGAAGAGAGCTTGGCCTATCGCCTGGAATTGGGACAGCATCGCATTAAACAAAAAATCAAATGTCAAAAATTAAAAGCCAAAAAGGCTGAGCGTACTTCTAAATTCTCCTTTGTCATTTTGCATTTCTATTCTTGCTTGCTGCATTTCATAACCTACGATATACACAGTATGCCAGCCACCATCCTCCCCAGTATCTTGACATCCTCTCCAGCGTCATAGAGCTGGTAATTCATTCTTGCTTTGGCCAAAGCCACTGAGTGGTCATCCGTTACCAGCTAATTATTTCTTATTCAGCTTCTTCATTAAGCTAGACTTGAGTCTGGCGCCCTTATTTCTATGAAAAATCCCTTTGCTTACTGCCTTATCTATGTTACTTACCGCCAGCATCGCTTTCTGCTTTGCCGATTCTTCCCCGGCATCAGCTGAACTCCTCGCTTTAACTACACTCGTCTTAACACTGCGGCGCACCAAGCGATTCCGCAACCGCTTTCTCTCTGCTGTTCTGGCAACCTTGTTACCTTGCTTACTAGCTGACACTTATTTCCCCCTTTCTTGTTACGCTTACTACGTTCCACACTGAGTGAATTCTAGACATTATTTTGCTCAGCTGGGCAGCACTCTTCACCTCCAAGGTAAAATGCAGGGTGACGCTATCATCACGGTGATTGTCCATGCTTACCTCACTGAGGTTTACCCCTTCCTCGGCTATAATAGCACTAATATCCCGAACAAGGCCAACTCGGTCCCAGGCATCGACCGCAATCGTTACAGGGTAAACTTGCGCCACAGCCCCCCACTCAACCTTGACCAACCTTTCTCTCTCTTCCTCATGGACAATGTTAGGGCAATCTTTGCGGTGCACAGTGATACCCCGGCCTTGAGTAATATACCCAATAATCTTATCTCCGGGCAAGGGATGACAGCAATTAGCCAAACATGTAAGCAAATCCCCCACGCCCAGGACGTTAATGCTCACAGGACTGATCTTCCGCGGAGGCAGAACTTCAAGCCCCTCTTCAGTCGCCTCCAATGATCCGCTCAGTCTAAGCATTATTTGAGAAGAATTGATGCTGCCACTGCCTAAGGCGGCAAAAAGGTCATCTGCACTGTCATAGTGAAGCAGGCGTGTTACCTTGTCAACACCAGGCAGACCGACGCCCAATTTTTTAGCCTCTTTATCCCAAATCTGTTTGCCAGTCTCAATACACTGACTTCTTTCCTGCTTGGCAAACCATTGCCGAACCTTGTTTCGCGCATGAGATGTCTTAACGTAGCCAAGCTCAGGATTGAGCCAGTCCAGACTCGGCCCTTTATCCATTTTGCTGGCCATAATCTCTACCACGTCGCCATTCTTGAGAGCATAGTTCAAGGGCTCAAGCCTGCCATTCACCTTTGCTCCAATGCATCTATAGCCCAAGTCTGTGTGAATTCGAAAAGCGAAATCTAGAGGGGTGGCTCTCTTGGGCAACTCCTTTATCTCCCCCTTAGGAGTGTAGACAAACACCCGGTCTACAAGGACATCGGTCTTGATAGATTCCATAAATTCTTCACTATCAACCTCCTCCCTCCAATCACCAATCTGCCGCAGCCAAGCTATCTCATCCTTGAACTTCTCTCCTGCTTTCCCTTCTTTATAAAGCCAGTGAGCAGCTACCCCGAATTCATTCACCCGATGCATGTCATGGGTGCGAATTTGTATTTCCAAGGGTGTTGTGGCCCGACACATTACCGTAGTGTGCAAAGCTTGATAGCCATTATCCTTGGGATTAGCAACAAAATCGTCGAATTCCTCAGGCATGGGACGCCAAAGATTATGAGTTACACCTAACGCCTTGTAGCAATCTGACACCGAGTCCACTAACAAGCGCAACGCAAAAAGGTCATGGATATCCCCAAATTTCTTGCCCTGCGCATCATATTTGCTCATCTTTTGATATATGCTGTAGATATGCTTCGGTCGGCCATAAACCTTGGCTTTGATGCCGACCTTATCCAACTCCTGGCTCAGCATCTGACTGGCTTCGCTTATGAAGCCCTCTCTCTCAGCTCGCTTTCCAGCCACCAGGCGAGCAATCTGATGATACACACGTGGTCTTAGATAGCGAAAGGCTAAATCCTCTAATTGCCATTTCACCTCCCTCATACCCAAACGGTGCGCCAGCGGAGCATATATCTCTAGCGTCTCTTGAGCGATGGCCCGCCGTTTCTCCGCGGGCAAAACCCCCAGTGTCTGCATATTATGCAGCCTATCTGCCAATTTGATAAGAACCACTCTCAGGTCTTCAGCTGTGGCCAGGAGCATCTTCCGCAGGTTGTCTGCCTGAACCTTCGATCTTGCTTCTTCAGTTCGAGCTCTACTGGCAAGCTTGTTCAGCTTCGTAACTCCATCGACAAGTTTGACTACCGGCAAGTCGAATTTGGCTCCTATCTCTTCTAAAGATATACCACAGTCCTCGGGGACATCGTGCAACAGGGCAGCAGCTAATGTTTCAGCATCAAGGTGCAGCTCAGCTAAAATCATAGCTGCACTCAAAGGATGCTCTAAATAGGGCTCTCCTGTTTTGCGCACCTGCCCCTGGTGAGCTTTGGCAGCAAATTCGTAAGCTTCTTTTACCAGACCTATCTTATCCTCAGGCAGATAGGTGCTAGCCAATTCTATGAGCTTGTTGCCTTCCATCTAATTCATAATACTGTAGTAGCAGAACTAACGCAAATTATGGCCACCCCCACAAATCCGGTCGCATTTCGGGGTAAACTTCGTATAGCCATCGCATTGGCCAAACTCCAAATCCTAAAATCCAATCTCTAAACAAATCCAAATATCAAAATTCAAAGCTCTAAACTGTTTTGGTCATTTGTATTTTGATGAGAGGAATTAAATCTTCCTTTCTTTTGTTTGGGATTTGGCGCTTGGAATTTGGGATTTCTTGTTTTCCTGTCCTTTAATTGGAGCATTCATCCTTCGCCCGCTTCGCGATACCCTTTGTGCCACCATCTCTGCAAATCACAATAAATAATATGGTAAACTAGGAGATAGAGAAGGAGGACATTCGTGCATAAAGCACCTCGGGGCACCTTCGACATCCTGCCACAAGAGCATGTTTACTGGAAATACGTAGAGGAGAAGGCTGCTTCGTTATGCCAGCTCTATGGTTACCAGCCATTGAGCACGCCCATATTCGAAGATGCTGAAATTTTCACCAAAGCTGTGGCAGGGGGAACAGATATCGTCGACAAGGAAATGTATATCTTCGAGGACAAAAGTGGGCAAGAATTGGCTCTGCGGGCCGAGGGGACAGCCCCAGTCTGCCGGGCCTATCTGGAGCACGGATTATTCAACCTGCCTCAACCCGTGAAGCTTTACTACATTGGACCGGCCTTCAGGTATGAGCGCCCGCAATCAGGGAGGTATCGCCAGCATCATCAATTCGGCTTTGAGGCTTTGGGCGAGGCCGACCCTGCCCTCGACGCTGAAGTAATCGAGATGGCCCGACACTTCTTCTGTTCCCTGGGATTATCCCAATTCCTTATTCAACTCAATAGCATTGGCTGCAAGCTTTGTCGCCCCGGATATTTAGAAGTACTGAAGCAGCATTATTCAGATTACACGGACCGTCTTTGCCCTGACTGCAAAGTCAGACTGGTCAAGAACCCGCTACGTCTGCTTGATTGCAAGAAGCCCACTTGCCACGAGATAGCTAGGACCGCACCGAAAATTACTGATTATCTATGCCGTGAATGCCAACTCCACTTCCAAAGTGTTCAAGAGTATTTGGAGGTGATGCACATCACCTTTCAATTGAACCCTAGATTGGTCCGTGGGCTGGATTATTACACCAGGACAGTATTCGAGGTTGAACCTCAAGAGAATGGAGGGCAAAGCACTCTTGGCGGAGGCGGTCGGTATGATGACCTCATCGAGGAGTTAGGAGGCAAACCAACTCCGGCGGTGGGCTTCGCGGCCGGGCTGGAAAGAATAATATTGAATCTGAAGAAACAGAAACTGGATATTCCAGAATTGCCCAGACCTGATGTTTTCATTGCCTACTTGAAAGGAGCAGCCAAGACCGAGGCGATGAAACTTGCCTCGGAGCTACGCAAAGCCGGCATTGCAGTTATCATGGCTACAGGTGATAAGAGCCTGAGAGCGCAGATGAGACAGGCTGGTTCCTTGGATATTGCCTGTGCCCTCATCCTCGGCGAAGAGGAAGTCAGCAAACGAAACGTGATGTTGCGGGACATGAGAAGCGGAGAACAGAAGACTATCCCCTTGGCTGAAATTGCCGCATTTCTCAAGCAGCTCAGAATATGATATAATATACTATGCTAGTAACCTCGAACGGAAACCTGAGCGTTTCCTCTCATGGTCTGATTCAGCACTTCGGCAAATGCACTCGGAAACGAACCACCTATGTCCCAAAATGACATAAATAACCAGGCAAAGTCGGAATATACCGCCAAAGATATCCAGATTCTAGATGAAATCGAGGCTGTACGCCTACGCCCGGGCATGTATATTGGCGGCACCGATCGTCACGGATTACACCAAATCCTCTACGAGATAGTATACAACAGCATAGACGAAGCCATGGCCGGCTGCTGTGACCATATCGAAGTAACCATCCACGAAGACAATAGCATCACTGTGACTGATAACGGACGGGGTATCCCTACGGAAAATATCCCGGGGCAAGATATCACAGCCCTAGAAGCAGTGTTTACTCGCCTGCACGCCGGAGCCAAGTTCAGCAATCATGTCTATGGTGTGTCCAGTGGACTCCATGGCGTTGGTGCTTCAGTAGTGAATGCCTTGTCTTCCTGGCTCAAAGCCGAGGTCAAACGCCAGGGAAAACTCTACTGTCAAGAATATCACCAGGGGGTGCCTCAAGGCGACGTAGAAATAGTTGGTGACGCCCAGGACACAGGCACTTCAGTTTCCTTCCTTGCTGACAAGGGAATCTTCGAGAGTATTGACTACGATTTCGATATGGCTTGCCAGCGGCTCAGGGAACTGGCTTACCTGAATAAAGGAGTAGAAATATTTGTCAAAGACGAGAGAGCCAGTCAAGAGAAGGCGTTCTACTTCGATGGGGGAATAGCCAGCTATATTCGCCGCCTCAACAAAAACAGAGCCGTTATTCACCCCTACCCTATCTATATCTCCACCATGACGGATAGCACCGTAATAGAGGCAGCTGTACAATATAACGATAGCTTTACCGAGTCCACTCTCTCTTTCGCCAACTGTGTAAATACCAGAGACGGCGGCAGCCACCTTACTGGATTTCGCTCAGCATTGACTCGAGTTTTCAATGATTATGCCCGGAATACGAAACTTTTAAAGGATGCTGACCCCAACTTAACTGGGGAAGATGTGCGCGAGGGGGCAGTAGCCATCATCAGTGTAAAACTCCCACAGCCCCAATTTGAGGGGCAAACTAAGGCAAGGCTGGGAAATCCCGAAGTAAAAAGCCAGGTTGAGTCTGCTGTAGCCAGCAGTCTGTCCCTATACCTGGAGCAACACCCCAACGAAGGCAAGACAATCATAGAGAAGTGCCTCACCTCCGCCAGAGCCAGAGAGGCGGCACGTAAAGCTCGTGACCTCGTTTTAAAGAGGACTGGATTCGAAACATCAACCCTGCCAGGGAAACTAGCCGATTGTTCCGAGAAAGAGCCCGCAAAATGCGAGATTTACCTGGTTGAAGGTGACTCAGCCGGCGGCTCAGCTAAACAAGGGCGAGACCGCCGCTTTCAAGCCATTCTCCCTCTGAGAGGCAAAATACTAAATGTAGAAAAGGCTGCCAAAGATAAGATTCTGGAACATGAAGAGCTAAGAGCCATCGTCACAGCGTTAAAAGCAAGTGCTGACGAACAATTTGATAGCTCTAGACTTCGCTACCACAGAATAATCATCATGACCGATGCCGATGTTGATGGCTCACACATTCGTACTTTGCTCCTCACCTTCTTTTACCGCCATATGACAGAGCTAATTAACCAGGGCTATCTCTACATTGCCCAACCACCCCTTTACCGCATCAAGTCCGGTAAACAGGAGTTCTGGCTTTACTCTGAACAGGAAAAGGAACAAAAACTCAAAGCACTTAAAGCAGACAAAGTAGAAATCCAGAGATATAAAGGGCTGGGGGAGATGAGCCCTGTACAACTATGGGAGACAACCATGAACCCCGCTAACAGAACCTTGCTCAAAGTAGAGGTAGAGGATGCCATAGCCGCAGACCAGGCTTTTCATATGCTAATGGGTGACGAAGTTCCGCCTCGCAAAAGATTCATCCTAGCCCATGCTCAAAGTGTCAGAAACCTCGATATTTAGCCGTTGGGCTTCCCGACCCGAGGGGGTGTGTGATATGGGGAGAATTCGCTAGGGAATCTCGACGATAACGATAAATATGAGATATGCAAATTTTTTTCACATAATTATTTGTTAGATTAGCGTGCACGAGGCAGACCTGATGCCGATGCCAGAAGAGTTAGGAATCACTTCCGGAGGATCGAAAGTCATGTCCAATAGACAAACAGGTGGATTCGACAGCCTTCGCCAGAATATCATCAGCAGTGCTACCAGAAATCTTGAAAGTATCGCCCCTGAATACGTGAGTGCTTTCAAGAAATCCTTGCAGGCCAAGAGCTACGAACAAAGCTTGATCGAAGTCAAAGGCATCGAGATTGGCTCCCGTTTCAACAAATGGCGGGACATATACACAAGACTTCTGGACGTAGAAGTGGCAATACATCAACTGAAGACTAGCCTGAGTCTACTGAAGGCACCTGCTCCGTCCTATCTTACCGTGGGAGAATGGGTCATTTATCATCATGATGCGTGGGCCATATGGGTACAAGGATTGCTCAACAGATTTGAGAAACTAGCGATAAAGGTAGTGCGTGAGCTAGTAAAAACCTCAAATCCCAACTTCATGAGTCTCGAGACCGACACAAGGGTAGCAATTCGAAATCTCAAGAACCAGGTTGGGAAAGTCCGCGACCCTATTGCTCACGGAGGTGGGCCAATAGAAGTTCTCCAAGAAGAGGGGCTCCTTGAACCAATCTTGTTGATCGGTGGCCAACTAAATATGAAGGATGTGTTTGAGCCAATGGCCAGTTACCAGCAGAAGTGGCACCAGAATTCTTATGGTGCCTCAATTCTGATATTGGCAGAGATAGCCAAATTGAGCGAGAGGCTTAATAGGGAAGTGGCGTGGGACTGAAATGCATAACAAGTTGAACGAACACAGTATTTTCAAAACACAGCGGGCTAACAAATCACTGCACACCGACTGCACGGGCGGCGGCTGAAGCGCGGCGTTAGCCGGCAGACGTCGGATATATCTTGTGTTCTGTTATATATTTTCCTACCTCATCAGGCACCAAGTAACGAATGGACAGTCCCTGAGCTATGCGCTGGCGAATTCCTGAGGAGCTAATCCCGATTACAGGCATATCAAGCTGAATAACTTTGTCCAGCAGTCCTGGTATCGCTTTTCCCAAGTGCTTCAAATCTCTTGAGCCCAGTCTGGGGGGCACCACCAGCCGGCATAATTGAATTACTCTCTGCGGTTGCTTCCACAAAGACAGTTCAGCCAATGTATCCCGCCCGAGGATGAAGAAAAGGCTGGCTTGGCTGCCCAGTTGTTTTTGCAGCAATGTAAGGGTATTCACGGTGTAAGAAGGACCGGGGCGCTCTACCTCAAGAGTACAAAGCTTAAAATGAGGGTTGTCCGCTATAGCACGCCGCACCATCTCCACCCTGTGGGCTGCCGGGGTGATATCACGATCTTGCTTAAGCCAGGGCTGCCCGGCAGGCACGAAGAGGATTTCGCTCAACTCTAACTTCATTCTTGCTTCCTCAGCGATAATGAGGTGGCCCATATGAATAGGGTCAAATGTGCCACCAAGAACGCCTATATTCACTGCTTTACTTTCTCGGTTTCGGACGGAATATCGCTATTTGAGCCGGCGGCGAAATCATTTCCTCATCCCGGCTCGCCTGCTCCACCATTTCCACGGCTTTCCCCGTCAATTCTAGCACGCCTTGGCCGCTCATCGCAGAAATGTAGAAGGCAGGCGCCCCAGCCCTGACAAGGCATTGCTTGACTTCAGGCAGACGCGCTTGGACCTCAGGCAAATCTACCTTATTTACCGCCACGATTCTGGCCTTGTGCGATAAGTATTTGTATAAGGCTATCTCTCTATCCAATGTGCCGAGGTCATCAACAATGGTCGGCGAACTGCCATCCAACAAATAGATCAGCAGCTTAGTTCTCTCCACATGACGCAGAAAATCGTTGCCCAATCCTTTGCCCGAATGAGCGCCTGCAACAAGGCCGGGAATTTCGGCAACGATGAAGTCTCTTTTATCGCCTAGCATAACTCCTAACATTGGCTCGCTGGTGGTAAAGGGGTAATCGGCAATTTCGGGCTTGGCTCTCGATATGGCAGATAGTAAAGTGGATTTGCCCGAGTTGGGAAGGCCGACAATACACATGTCTGTAATGAGTTTCGTCTCGAGGACAATATACCGTTTTTCTCCTGTTCCACCCTTACTGGCAATCTCAGGAGCTTGATTCACTGCTGTAGCAAAACGAGTATTGCCCAGCCCTCCTCGGCCTCCCTTAGCCACCAAAACCTTTTGCCCAGGAGCCTTCAAGTCAGCCAAAGGTATCTCCTCCCCCGAATCAGCTTTAGTGAACACCATTGTACCCACAGGCACTGAAATAGCTAGATCGTTCCCTTTCCTGCCCCGCTGCCGCGAACTTCCACCTCGACGGCCGTTCTCGGCTGCAAACTCTTTTCTGCGCCCCAGCAAGCTCAAGTCCATCAAGTTGGGATCAGCTGTAATAACCGCATTCCCTCCGTCTCCCCCATCCCCACCATCCGGCCCACCAAAAGGAACATACTTCTCCTTGCGAAAGCTGACGCATCCATCCCCACCAGATCCACCCCAAACTATAATCTCTCTCTTATATACCATAAGTTACCAATTTAATATTCCCTTAATTATATATTGATAAATAAGTACTAATTACTATAAACAATGTTGTTAAGGGGTAAAAGAACAGCAACAAGGATTAGAGTTTAGAGGACAATGAGGGTCGGATAAGCAACAATTTATCCACAAATTGCTATTAATTCTAAATAGTCTGATATGCCGAGCCATATCCCTTCTGGGAATTAAGTTGCTCTTTAATTTCCTCAATTTGGCTGGAAAGGGTGGGATTAACACTCAACTCATTAGCTATTTTTTCGTAGCCATGGAGAATTGTGGAATGGTTTCTGCCACCTAATTCTTTACCGATTTCGGACAGAGAGCAGTTAAATCCCTCACGCAAAAGATAGATGGCTACGTGTCGGGCCAGAGTGGTTTTCCTGTCTCTCTTCTTGTTAGCTAGCTCTTCCGCCGGAATGCTGAAATAGTCAGCTACCGTCCGTAGTAGCTGCTTGATGTCTTGTTTGCAGGTCATGTTTGTTAATAACTTGTTGATTGTTTCAGGAGTAATCGTGGTTCCACTTAATCTGGCCTGGGCAGTCAAATATACCAGAGCACCTTCAAGCTGGCGGACATTCTCGCATACCTTCTCTGCGACAATATGCAGTACCCCTTCGAGTTCGGAGGTCATAATCGTTGCTGCTTTAGCCCGTAAGATATTCAGGCGTGTTTCAAAGTCGGGTGGTTGTAAGTCAACAACAAGACCCCCTTCAAGGCGAGATTTTAGCTTGCTGCTAAATGGACGCATGTTTTGGGGAGCACAGTCAGCGGTGATGACAATCTGCCGGTTATTGCTGTATAGCTCGTTGAAGGTGTGGAAGAAACATTGTAAGGTCTGTTTCTTGTCGATCAGGAAATGGACATCGTCGAATAGAAAGATATGGATGTTTCTGAATTTGCTGCGGAACCTGTCAACTTGTCTTTCTCTCACAGCTAATACAAATTCATTGGCGAATTGCTCCGCGGTAATATAGGCTGCTTGCAGCCCATTGTTTGTCGTTAAATGCCCGATAGCATGTAGTAAGTGAGTCTTACCTTGGCCGGTGTTGCTGTGAATGAAGAGAGGATTATAGCTAGTTCCTGGATTTTCAGCTACTTCTACAGCCGCAGCATAAGCTAAACGATTAGAGTCGCTGACGACAAAGTTGTCGAAGGTATACTTTGGATTTAGTCTGTATTGCGTGGCTTTGCTGCTTGTCCCGCCATCGGTTTGAGTAACCAAAGGGCTAGGTGATAGTTGTTCGCGATTCTGGATCTCGAACCGGACGTCGATATCCTTACCCGTAATATCAACTAAGGTCTTCCTTACCAGAGGATAAAGGCGCTTGGATAGCCATTCAGCGACAAAAACGTTAGGAACACCGACGACAAACAGGTTATCTTGGCAGCTTAGCCCCTGGCTATCCCTAAGCCAGGTGGTGTAATTTGCCTTACTAATCTGAATTTGCAGCTTGCCGAGGGCAGTCTGCCAAATCTCTTTTGCTGATTCCAATCTATCCCCATTCCCAACAACGCTCAGCCACAAAGATAGCTGAAAGAAGTATTGAGGAGCGATTAAGATTTAAGAACTTGCCAGTTGCTACTCGTTACCAGTTACAGAATATCAGGTTTTCTCAAACCTTCGCTAGGCAACGTTTGACATAACTAAAAAAATAATGAAAAATAGTTCCAGTATGACAATCCGCGCCGTCTTTATGGGCACTCCGCAGTTTGCGGTGACTATATTGGAATCTTTACTCCGGAGTTCCTGCCAGATCCTTGCTGTGTATACTCCGCCCGATAAGGCGGCTGGCAGGGGGCACGCAGTTGTTTTTCCTCCGGTGAAGAAGTTGGCGCTGGAGCGACAAATACCGGTCATTCAACCCGAAAGTCTTACATCAAGCGAGGTGACGAAGGATCTGGTCAGCCTTCAGCCCGAACTCATAGTTGTGGCAGCCTTCGGTTCTATTCTTCCCCCAGAAGTGCTCTCTTTGCCCAAATTTGCCTGTCTTAACGTTCACGCTTCATTATTGCCGCGCCACCGAGGACCGTCTCCGGTCGCCAATACCATTCTCTGTGGCGATGAACTCACCGGCGTCACGATAATGTTGATGGACGCCGGATTGGATACCGGACCAATTTTAGCCCGGGAGAAGGTGGGGATTTCCTTCATGGATACCGCCGGCTCCCTTAGCTCCAAGCTGGCTGATGTAGGAGCCAGGCTCTTGCTGGAGACCTTGCCCAAATGGCTGGGGGGTGAACTTGAACCGCATGCTCAAGATGAGGCGCAAGCTACTTATAGCAAGTTGATAACCAGTAAGGATGCCGAGATTGATTGGCATCTTTCCGCGCTCCAGCTGTGGCGGATGGTGAGGGCCTACAACCCCTGGCCGGGCTGCCATACCTGGTGTCAGGGGAAACGATTCAGAATCCATAAAGCCATTCCTCTCGGGGACGGAGGGAATGAAGAGACAGGGAAGGTTATTGCCTTGACAGAACAGCCTGGGGTTGGGGTGGTAACCAAGCAGGGTATCTTAGGGCTTTGCCAGATCCAGGTAGAAGGAAAACGGGCAATGTCGGTAACCGATTTTGTCAGGGGGAAGAAAGACTTCATCGGCTGCATTCTGGGGCAAAGGTAGCTTCTCTGGCTAGTGTTATTCAGCAAACATTGCCACGAGCATTTGAAATGGCTGCTTAGTCGAAACCGAGCCAGGTAGTCACGTTCTTGACAGGCTCTCGCTCACTTTCCACTTTGTTGGCAGGGAAATCCCAGTCAGGATAGCCAATGGCTATGGCGGCTATTATCCGCTTGGACTCCGGTATGTGAGTGTATTTTCTCAATACCTCGGGATACATCGTTCCCTGGTCTTCGATGCAGGTCCCCAGGCCGAAGTGTAGTGCGGTAAGGCAGATAGTCTGTATCGCAGCACCAATGTCGAGCAGGGGTCCACTTTCGCTCAGACAGCGGTCAGTGGATATGATGATCGCTGCCGGCGCATCGAAGTAGCGAAATCCTCGCTCCAGCCATTTGCCCCTTTTTTCTTTGTCCTCTCTGGGTATGTCCATAAGCTGGAAAAGCTGCTTGGCGAGGTCTACCTGGCGTTGGCGGTAAACGCTCTCTTTCGGCCAGCTTGTAACCACGTGCTCAGGGCTAGGCGGCACTCCGGAGTTGAGCAGGTCAATGTTGCTCCGTCTCACATTTTCCAGAACCTCACCAGTGAGCACCATAAACTCCCACGGCTGGGTATTCATAGCGGATGGGGCATGGCTCGCCAATTCCAGTATTTGCTCTAAAACCTCTTTGGGCACAGGGTCAGATTTGTAACCCCTGATGCTCTTGCGCGTCTTTACCGCTTCGATAATATCCATGAATGTGTTCCTTTCAGGGGACAGCAGCTATGGGTTCTGATTCATAGATTCTTTCCTCCGCCAGCTCTGCTGGGGTGAGAGGAACGTCGGCTTCAATATCTCTGCCCTCGATTCCTTTAGCCAGAATTTCCTTATAGTATTCATGCTGGATTATTAAGTTCATGATTTCGTTGCTGCCGGTCCAGATCATGAGAAGTCTGGCTTCTCTTAGTACTCGCTCCACGGGGAAGACATTGGTATATCCGATGCCACCGAGAATCTGCATGGCGTCGTTTACCACTTCCCAATTTGTTTGCGTGGCCAACTTCTTGACTTCGGACACCAGTCTCCTTTGATAGCCCGGCGTACCTACTCCATCATCGATGGTCTTAGCCACGGCGTATGCCAGCGCGCTGACGGCATCGAGCTTGGTGACGCAGTCGGCTATCTTGAAGCTCACTCCTTCAAAATTCCTTATGGTCTGGCCAAAGGCCTTCCGTTTGTTGGCATAGCGGGCGGCTATTTCCAGAATAGCTCTGGCACCGCCCACACCGCCAGAAACGATCCTTTCCGGCACCATCAATTTATAGAATACCTTTGCCCCTTCGCTCTCCTTCCCCAGCAGATTCTCCTCCGGCACGGGCACATCGCGGAAGACCAACCTACCTGTGCCCGTACCGCGGCTGCCCATCAAGCCGTAGACATGTTTTACCTCCACACCCATATCCCTCTCCACGATGAAGGCGCTGAGCGAGTCACGGCCGGCTCCGGGGTTGGTGACGGCGAATACCAGGAAGAAATCGGCGCCTTCCGAGCCGACGACAAAGCGCTTCTGTCCGGTAAGGTAATAGTGATTTCCTTTCTTGCGAGCCACGGTGGTGGCACCGAAGAAATCAGAGCCGCCTCTGGGCTCGGTGAGTGCCTCGCCAGCCCATTGTGTGCCGGCGATTAATGGTTTGAGGTACTTCTTCTTCTGGGCCTCGGTGCCGAACACATTCAAGCCCTCGCCAACTATAGACATGACTGAGCAGAGGCAGGCAAAAGGCACGCCCAGTTTATAAATCTCTCCTATGTAGATGATTTCATCCACCCATTTCAGGTCTCTGCCGCCATATTTCTTGGGGAATCTGATGCCTAGCAGGTTTCTCCTGCCGGCTTCCCTGACGAACTCGTAGGGGAACTCGACTTTATCGGCGTCCATATCCAGTATAAGCTGCCGTGGTATGCTCTTGACCAGGTCCTGGACCTCTTGTCTGAACTTTCTGCGTTCCTCCGTTAAGAATACCTCTAGCATTGCTTCCTCCTTTTCACCTCAGTAAGCGGGGCTTATGATCCCGGACTAACCAGCAGAGTGATGGTTTGGTTGTCCCGGAATCTTGGCCAATAGTATAGCACGTGTCAGACTATCCCAAAATGGGGTGCTCTTTGACGAAGGAGGTGAATGCTACTGTAATTCAGTTCGCCCTTGGGTCAAGAAAAGCCATAGCTGAGGCTTCAACAGCGGTTGTCGAGACTACCTCTTAGAGCTGGTTAGGACGAGTCTGCAGCACAATAAGGAATGGCTGGATTAAGCCCTCTTGTCTTTACCGAGTCTAAGTATGGCTACTGGGCTTTGAAGACCAGAGCACCCACAGGGCAAACGGCCACGCACTCGCTACAGTCCTGGCAACCGGACTGACCCACAGGCTCATCCCCAAAGGTGGTCACCATTCTACGGAAGCCACGGTAGGCAAAACCAATGGTTCCCTTGCCCAGTTTCTCCTGGCATACCCAGACGCATCTGCCGCAGAGCACACATTTGTTAGGGTTATAAATGAACAGGAGACTGCTGGAGTCTATGGGTAACTCAGGCAGGATCTTCCTGAACCTTTTTGTCTTGAGCTTCACGCGGAGATGCTTGGCTATCTTCTGAAGTTCGCAAGAGCCATTTCTGAGGCAATTGGCGCAGTCCACAGGATGGCTGGCCAGGAGCAATTCTAAAGCAGTGCGGGCTAGCCTCAATGCCTTTGCCCCTTTGGTATTGACCACCATCCCCTCTGCCGCGGGAGTAGTACAGGCCGTAACCGGCTTATCCTCACCTTCTATCTCCACAAAGCAGAGACGACAAGAAGCGAAAGGCTCGGTCTTTTCCCGGATAGCGCAAAGGTTGGGGATGTAGATGCCATCATTCAGGGCTGCCCACAGGACCTTTTCACCCGGGGCGGCTCCTATTTTCTTACCGTCAATCGTCAGAGAGACACTCTTAACTTTTGCCAGTACCCTGTCCCCTTATCCTCTCCTTAAGGGAGAGAATACCTTTGGGCAGAAGTTGTCTTCTCAGCCCGGTATATCATCCTTTAGAAGAGCCCCTGTACTTTGCCGGTCTTGGTATCAACATCTATCCTTCTGAAGGCAGGATCGGAGCTGGTGCCCGGCATCAGGCTGATTGTTCCAGCGCAGGGACAAAGGAACTTCGACCCCGAGTAAATCAGCACGTCGCGAATAGGCAATGTCCATCCCTTGGGAGTGCCCTTAATGGCCGGATCATGGGTCAAGCTCAGATGGGTCTTCACCATCATGGTGGCGTATTCATCATATTTCTTGTCTGCTTCAAATGCCTTCGCTTTGGCTTCGGCTTCGGGAGTCCAGGACACGCCATCGGCTCCGTAGACGACCTTGGCGATTTTGGCCACTCTGTCGCGCAACTTCATTTCGTTGGGATAAAGGAATTTGAAGTCGTTCTTGTCTTTGCATGCTTCCATGGTGGCATCGGCAAGCTCCAGGGCACCATCGCCACCCTTGAGCCAGTGTTCGCTGAAAGCGCAACGTGCTCCCGCTGCCTCGGCTGCCTTGCGCACCATGGCGACCTCAGCTTTGGTATCCGTATGGAACGAGTTGATGCACACCACAGGGTTAATGCCTGCCGTCTTAATGGTGTTGACGTGGTGTACCAGATTGGCAAGTCCCTTCTCCAGAGTCTTCAGGTCTTCTTTGGTGTAGGCATCAGGCAGTGGCAGTCCGGCCACAACCTTGGGGCCGCCGCCATGCATCTTCAGGGCTCTGATAGTGGCGACCAATATCGATACGTGTGGCTTAAGGCCGCTGTAGCGGCATTTGACATTCCAGAATTTCTCAAAGCCAATGTCGGCAGCAAAGCCGCTTTCAGTGACAACGTAGTCTGCCATCTTGAGGGCAATGCGGTCGGCGATGATGGAGTTTTGACCCACAGCAATATTGGCGAAGGGGCCGGCATGCACTAGGCAGGGCTGATATTCTGCAGTGCTGCACAAGGTGGGGTTAATAGCATTGCGCATAAAGGCGGTCATAGCGCCACCGACTTCAAGGTCACCGGTGGTGACCGGGTTACCCTTCTTATCGTAGGCGACGGTGATCTCGTTCATTCTCTTACGCAGGTCTGCCAAATCATTGACTATGGCGAGCATAGCCATGATCTCAGAACTTACCGCAATACCGAACTTGGACTGCATGAGAAAGCCGTCCATCTTGCCACCGAGGCCAATGATGATATTCCTCAGGCTCTGGGCACAGAAGTCCATAATCCAGCCCATTTCTACTCTGGTCGGGTCAACATCCAGCCGGCGCAAGTTGCGCTTGGCCAGTTCGGCGTCATCGTAATTGCGCTCATGCTGCATTCTGGCGGTAAGCGCTACCATAGCCAGGTTATGCGCGTTCATAACATCATTGATGTCGCCGGTAAGTCCCATGGAGAATTCGGTCATGGGAATGAGCAGCGCGTTGCCGCCCCCGGCAGCAGTCCCCTTGATATTCATGGTGGGACCGCCTGAAGGCTGGCGGATGCAGCCCATTACGTTCTGCTTCCGTTTGCCCAGACCTTCCACCAGACCCATCAGAGTTGTTGTCTTACCTTCGCCGAGTGGCGTAGGAGTAATAGCGGTCACCTCAATGTACTTGCCGTCTGGCTTCTTCTTGAGGCGATCGATGATTTTCAGGAAATCCAGTTTGCTTATTCTCGCATAGGGGATAACCTCGTCCTTCTGCAGTCCCAGTCTCTTTTGCCAGTCCTCGGGAGTAGGCATGTTCTGTTCCGCCGCCTCGGCAATCTCCCAGTCCTTCATCTTTGTTGCGTCGTATGGCATGATAACCTCCTTTGAATTCCTTTTGTTTATTTTATTTCTTCTTGCGCTCAGCTCTTCGTTCAGCCGCCACTACGGTATTGACCATAAGCATGGTGATAGTCATGGGGCCAACCCCTCCCGGCACCGGGGTAATAGCACTGGCTTTCTCTTTGACCGCCTCGAAGTCTACATCTCCCCTGAGGTCAGGGACTTGCTTGGTGGGGTCCGACTTGCTGGGTTTCCATCCCACCCGGTTTACACCGACATCGATAACAACTGCCCCCTCTTTTACCATATCTGCTTTGATGACTTCCGGGGAGCCCATTGCGGCAACCAGAATATCCGCCTGTCTGGTGATTTCAGCCATGTTCTTGGTCCCTGTGTGGACGACGGTCACGGTGGCATTGGCACGCTTGTTTTTCTGTACCAGCATGGCCATGAGGGGCTTGCCTACTATGTTGCTTCGACCGCATATGACCACATGCTTGCCTTCAGGGGGATTGCCGCTGCGGACCATCAACTCCACTGCCCCATGAGGTGTGCAGGGCATGAAATATGGATCTCCGATGAGCATCTTGCCCACGTTGATGGGGTGAAAGCCATCCACGTCTTTAGCCGGGTCGATGAGATTTAGCACCTTATCCGTGTTAATGTGCTTGGGCAATGGCAATTGAACAAGTATGCCATCGACATGCTCTGCCTTATTCATTTCCTTCACTTTGGCGAGGAGTTCTTTCTCCGAGGCGTTCTCAGGGAAGACGGTGGTCTGGGTCCACACGCCTATCTCCTCGGCTGCCTTTTCCTTGCCCGAGACATAAGAAACAGACGCCGGGTCCTCTCCTACGCGAATCATGACGAGGCCCGGCGTTATACCCCGTTCTTTGAGCTTGGTCACCCGCTCCTTTAGCTCCGCTCTGATCTCTTTGGCTACTTCGTTTCCCGAAATTATCTTTGCTGTCATCTGAACCTCCCTTCTTAATTCTTAACTTATCGGTTTACTGATACGTTCCGGCTTAACAGCACCAAGGCGTGCTGCGATATCCTGCACTCTATTGATGACCTCCGGGCTGGAATTCCTGAGAGGGACATTGCCCAGACCAGCCTCTATTATGCTCTGGTCGTAGGGAATAAAGCCCAGAAATTCAAAATCCGGCATGGCGGAGATAAGAAAATCGCTGTCCTGTTCACTCCGAATTTTATTAGCTACCACGCCGATGTTCTTTAAACCTATATCCCTTGCCAGTTCTCTTATCCTGTAGGCTGTCTCAATACTTCCCTTACCGGGCTCTACTACAATAATCATCCTGTCCACAGCCCTCGCTGTCGCCCGTCCCAGGTGCTCGACACCCGCCTCCATATCTATTATGACTACTTCGTTTCGGCGCAAGAGTATGTGGGCAATTAAAGCTTCCAGCAAGGCGTTTTCGGGGCAATAACAGCCACTGCCACCCTTCTTTAACCGCCCCATCACCATTAGTTTGATTCCATTATGCTCCACCCAATACTTCTCCGGTATATCATCAACCCTGGGATTCAATTTGAAGTAAGATCCTGCCTGACCAGGACGCGCCCCTGTCCTTTCTTCAATCAGGTCTGCCATCTCGGATATAGGGGTTATCTTCTCGGGGTGAGGAAAGCCAAGGGCAATTGCCAGAGTGGCATTGGGGTCGGCATCTATGGCCAGAACAGAAAAACCGGACCGGGCAAGTCCAATAGAAAGGAGAGAGGCTAGCATTGTTTTGCCTACCCCTCCTTTACCACTAACGGCAAGCTTCATTTCCAAACCCCGAATTATATCCTCCCCCAGTAAGAGAAATCAAGTCAGCAACAACCGTTATTTTACATCAAACTACCGGCCGCAAACAGCGACCTGGCAGGCAAGGGTGACCAGACTATGTCGCACTGTGTCATGGTCGATCTGCTTTCTCGCCTGTGCCACGTACCCGCAGCTTGCTCGCATAAAGAGAACGATGATAGAATGCAATGTCAAGGCTGCACCAGCCGGCCTGCCGGTGTCACCTGGGTGCCATGCGTGCTTTCAAGGGAGGCGATATGTCGTACGAATACGAAATTAATGAACTGGCCAAGGAAGAATCGTGGCGGATGTTTCGAATAATAGGCGAATTCGTAGAGGGCTTTGATAATCTCTCCGGTATCGAGCCGGCAGTGACCATATATGGTTCATCTAGACTGAGAGCAGATGACAAGCTATATACGGAGACGGAAGAAATAGCCTATCGGCTGGGACAGCTGGGCTTCTCAATCGTAAGTGGTGGGGGGCCGGGCGTAATGGAGGCTGCCAACAAAGGCGCCCGAAGGGCTGGGGTTACATCGGTCGGGCTAAATATCTCCCTTCCCGAAGAACAGGTCTGTAACGCCTATGCCACAAAGTCGATCACGTTCAACCACTTCTTTACTCGCAAAGTCATGCTGGTGAAATATGCCGTGGCTTTTGTCATAATGCCGGGCGGCCTGGGCACGCTTGACGAGCTGACAGAGATACTGACCCTGATGCAGACCCATAAGATAAAACCCTTCCCTGTAATACTGTTCAATGGCGAATTTTGGAATGGATTTCTGGATTGGCTGCGGAGCGCTGTCTTATCCAGGAAGTATGTCTCTAAGAAGGACTTCGACCTGTTGAGAGTCCTGGATCGTCCCGATGATGTTGTTGAGGTGATACAGAGATGGTATGTCGGGCATGAAGTCATTGGCAGGAAGGCCCTGCGCAGATGAGTGTCGTCTCCCTATTCAGCCTTTCCTGTCTGGAATGATGTTGGGAAGATATACAATCCAGCCTTCGTTTCTACACTTGATATGTCAGCTTGACACTGGGTAATTCAAGGTGCTAGAATCCCTTTTTCTGTATGGAGGGTGCGAAGATTTACGCTGTTGTTGAAATAGGCGGCAAGCAGTATAAGGTAGCCCCGAAGCAAACAATAGAAGTCGAGCGTTTAGGTGTCCCTGAAGGCGACACAGTCGAGCTCGACAGAGTGTTGTTTATTGGGGGGGATGGCGATACCCTTGTAGGAAATCCGATTATCAAGGGGGCTAAGGTTGTGGCTACTTCTTTGGGGGAAGCTAAGGGGGAAAAGGTTATCGCATTTAGATATAAGTCCAAAGTCCGCTACCGCAGGAAGAAGGGACATCGCCAGACTTACTCCAAAATATTAGTGAATGAAATTATTAAGGGTTAAGGAGAATAGTTATGGCACATAAGAAGGGCGGTGCCAGCTCGAGTTATGGGCGAGATAGTGTAGCTAAGCGTCTGGGAGTAAAGAAGTACGGAGGAGAACAAGTTCGCGCTGGAGCTATCTTGGTTCGGCAACGCGGGACTCGCATACTGCCGGGAGACAATGTTGGACTGGGCAAAGATTATACCCTGTTTGCGTTAATAGATGGCTATGTTAAATATGAGTCGGCAACCAGATACAAGAAGAAGGTGGGCGTTCACAAATGAAAGCTAAAATCCATCCTAAGTATTATGACCAAGCCAAGGTGAGCTGCCTTTGTGGTAATGCTTTTACCATTGGTTCAACTAAGCCGGAAATCAGGGTAGAGATATGTGGTAAATGCCACCCCTTCTATACCGGTGAACAAAGGATAGTTGACTCCCTGGGGAGGGTGGAACGCTTCAAGAAGCGATACAGGGTAAAGTAGAATACAGTTGGTTTTCTATTCCCTGTTGTGACAGCATCTGTTTTGCCACCAAAGTCCTTTGCCTACAAGATTACCCTGGAAAACTGGAAAGCCATTCAGTGCGGCTACTTTTAGAGATATACTTTATATTTTCAGCTGTTTCTATCATAATACTCTCAGGGATTTCACATACCGGAAACGTGTGGCCTTCGTTTTAGATAACTAGGGAGATTAAAACACTAATGGCAGAGTCTTTTCATTACGGTGGTCAGGCAGTCATCGAAGGGGTGATGATACGGGGGAAGGAGGGCGTGGCCATATCTGTGCGTCAGCCTAATGGACAATTAAACGTGGTCACGCAGCCCCTGGCCGGCATCTACAAAGGGCGTCTCAGAAAAATGCCTTTCATAAGAGGAATCATCGCTCTCGTTGAAACCCTGGTTTTGGGCACGCAGTCATTACTTCACTCTGCTCAAGTTGCGGCAGCAGAAGAAGGAGGAGAGAAGATACCTACGGCGGTCTTATGGGGGACCGTAGCCGTGAGCCTTGCTTTGGGTGTAGCCCTTTTCTTCATGGTTCCTCTCTTCGCCACCCGCTATCTTATAGACCCTTACATAGAGTCTGCTTTGTTGAGCAATCTCTTTGAGGGTCTTATCCGTATTGGCATTTTCGTCGCTTACCTCAAGTTGATAAGTCTAATACCTGATATCAGGAAAGTCTTTGCCTATCACGGAGCCGAGCACAAAGCGGTGAATGCCTTTGAGGCAGGCGTTCCTTTGGATGTGGAGTCGGTTAAGAGGTATTCTACTGCCCATGCTCGCTGCGGCACCGCTTTTCTATTCATTGTTCTAATCGTGGCTATCTTCGTCTTCGCCTTGGTTCCTCAGCCAACCCTATGGATGCGCATACTGTCTCGCATAGCCCTTATTCCGGTCATTGCGGTTATTAGCTATGAAATTATGAAATTCGGGGCAAGTCACAGTAAGAACCGCGTAGTCCAAATTCTGCTGGCCCCCGGCCTGTTGCTGCAGGCTATAACCACCAGGGAACCCGACGATAGTCAAATAGAGGCTGCTATATCGGCGCTGAATGAGGTTATCAAGATCGACCAAACTGCGGATTCTAGTTGCACTACATAGCGATGACGAGAAAGCAGTGTCACCAATCATATCAGAGAGTACGGACCATTGACAGAATAGCAGGCGTTTGCTACGCTATAAGATAGCCACTGACCCTTGAGGCAGTGAGCTAGCGAATTGGATAGTTAAAAGTCCGCTTGGATCGGCGGTGACCGAGACGGACAACAGGAGTTGTTTGAAAAACCCTCTCGGCATAACCGAGAGGGTTTTTTGGTTTATGGATATGTATGATGGATATGCCAGCAGTCAAGGATTTACAGACATGCTGAAGACTGGCTTTATTGGTGCCGGAATGACAGGCAATGCTCTGGCGGTAAGGCTTTCTCAAAAGGGATGGCCGGTGGTGGCTGTGTCCAGTCGGACTTTGTCCTCGGCGCAGAGGCTAGCCAAGAGGGTGCGCAACTGCCAGGTCTGTCATACAACTCAGGAGCTGGCAGATGTTGCTGAACTGGTCTTCATCACCACTCCTGATGATGTTATAGCTCAGGTGTGCAGCGAAGTTCGCTGGCACAAGAAACAGAGCGTCCTGCATTGCAGCGGCGCTCATTCCGTAGATATTCTGGGACCGGCAAAGAGGCTCGGGGCAGCTGTTGGCTCTTTTCATCCTTTGCAGACTTTTGCCGACGTTGACCAGGCCATAGCCAACTTGCCTGGCTCTACCTTCGCTCTGGAGGCCGAAGAGCCGCTATTATCAACGCTGAAGGAGCTAACCCACCTTCTGGACGGCAACTGGGTGGAACTTAAACCCGGGGACAAGGTGCTTTATCACGCAGCGGCCGTTTTCGCCTGCAATTACCTGGTGACCCTGGTTAAGCTGGCTCTGGACTTGTGGAAGGACTTCGGGGTGTCATCAAAAGAGGCGACCAGGGCCTTGCTGCCCTTGCTCAGAGGGACAATAAACAATATTGAGAATATCGGCTTGCCTGACTGCCTCACCGGTCCTGTTGCCCGCGGGGACCTGGGCACCATAGAGAGGCACTTGAGGGCGCTTGATGCCAAAAACCCTTCTTTGCTCACTACCTATAAGGAGCTAGGGCTTCAGACTATTCCTATTGCTCTGGCTAAAGGCAAGGTCAATGAACAGAAGGCAGAAGAAATGAAGACTTTACTTTCTTTGAAAAGAAAGTGAACAAAGAGACTTTGTGCTCAGGGAGGAAGAAAATGAGAACTATGCTGAAAAGTAAAATCCACCGGGCCCGGGTTACTCAGGTCGATTTAGATTACGAAGGCAGTATTACTATTGACCGGTCTCTCCTGGAAGCCAGTGACATCTTGCCCTTCGAAAGGGTGGAAGTGCTAAACGTCAACAATGGAGCCAGGTTCAGCACTTATGCTATCGAAGGTGAGGCGAATTCGGGGATTATTGGTATCAATGGTGCCGCCGCCAGGCTGGTGGCCAGGGGCGACATAGTTATCATCCTTTCGTATTGCCAGGTTCCTGACGATGAGGCAGTCAATATGACCCCCAGCATAGTTCGTGTGGATAGCCAGAACAGAATTGTTGAGCCTTTACCTATGGTTCGTCTCCCTAGATGGGAAATGAAAATAAAAGATTGAAATGCAAAATGCAAAAATGCATAGCAAAATTCAAAGAATTTTACATTTTGAGTTGTCACTTTGATTTTTAGGGAAGGAAGGAAGCCATGCGGGTTACTATTACCGACATAAAAGAGATGAAGCAAAAGAAAGAGAAGATACCTATGCTTACCGCCTACGACTACGTGACTGCCAAGATGGTTGATGAGGCTGGTGTGCCTTTGATATTGGTGGGGGATAGCCTGGGAATGGTGATGTTGGGTTATGAGTCAACCATCCCGGTGACCATGGAGGAGATGATTCATCATACCAAAGCTGTGGTGAGAGGAGCTAAGAAGGCTTTGGTAGTGGGCGATATGCCATTCATGACCTATCATGTTAGCATCTCCGACGCCTTACATAATGCTGCGAGGTTTATTCAGGAAGGCGGGGCACAGGCGGTGAAACTGGAGGGCGGCGAGGTCGTTGCTGAGACAGCTAGACGCCTTGTTGGCTGTGGCATTCCGGTCATGGGGCATATTGGACTTACGCCTCAATCCATACATCAGTTGGGAGGGTTTAAGGTGCGCGGTAAAGGGCTCGAGGAGGCCAGAAAGCTGCTCAACGATGCCCGAATTTTGGAGGAGGCCGGGGCTTTTGCAGTCGTTCTGGAATGCACTCCGGCACCTCTTTCCAAATTGATTACTGAGAAGCTGGCTATCCCCACGATTGGCATCGGAGCGGGACCCGATTGTGATGGCCAGGTCCAGGTGATCAGCGATCTTCTGGGCCTTTATACCGATTTTGTGCCCAAGCATGCCAAGCAATATGCCAGGTTGGCTGGAGAGATTAAGACTGCAGTGTTCAGTTATGTATCCGAGGTTAAATCTCGTAGTTTCCCCACTGCGGAACAAAGCTATACGATGGATGAGAGCCTTGTCAAACAGCTGAAGGCTGAAAGTTAGCGATATGCACGTATAGTTAATCGCACAATCTCGTATAAGATTCCTCTCCCTCGATGGGAGAGGATTAAGGTGAGGGTGAAATCCCCCTCCCTCTAAACTCCCTCCCGCCAGGGGAGGGAGTTTTATAAGGGTTCTGCAATTGACCATAGTAAAGACCATATCCGAGATAAGAGCATTGAGGCAGAAGCTCAAGGGCTCAGTTGGGTTCGTTCCCACCATGGGTTTTCTTCATGAAGGCCACCTGGCTTTGGTGAAAAGGGCGAAAGCAGAGAATTCCATCGTTATGGTCAGCATTTACGTCAACCCGGCTCAATTCGGCCCCGAGGAGGATTTTGGCGCTTATCCCCGCGACCTCGATCGAGACCTGGAGCTGCTGCGGAAAGAGGGAACAGATATCGTCTTTGTCCCATCTGATGAGGAGATGTACCCCCACGAATTTAGCAGTTGGGTGGATGTAGAGAAGGTAACCGAGCGACTTGAAGGAGCATCTCGTCCAGGGCATTTCAGGGGCGTAGCCACCGTAGTGGCCAAGCTATCCAATATTGTCCAGCCAACCAGGGCTTACTTCGGGCAGAAGGACGCCCAGCAGGTAGTGGTCATCAACAGAATGGTGACTGACCTCAATATGGACCTGGAAGTCGTAGTTGTGTCTACGATCAGGGAGAGCGATGGCCTGGCCATGAGCAGTCGCAATGTGTACCTTAGCCCCAGGGAGCGTCAGGCGGCCACAATATTGTTCAAGGCTCTTACATTAGCCGGGAAAGTAAGAGAGGGTGGAGAAAAGGACGCTAGGGAAATTCGCCGGCAGATGACCGCACTTATCCAGAAAGAACCCCTGGCCCAGATCGACTACGTCAGCATTACTGATGCCGAAACACTGGAAGAATTGGATCTAATCGACCGTCCCGCAGTGGTCTTCCTAGCCGTCAGGATAGGCAAAACCCGGTTGATAGATAACTTGCCCCTGGAATAAATGCCTCGTGTGCCATCGTGAGGCTCTTCTTATGTTGTGTCCCGTCGTTTCTCTTCTTTCCAGCGCGTTTTGAATCACAATCTACCCAGTGCATAATTGCACGGATAGGAGGAAGTTATTATTGACTCCTGTAATTTGTTGTAGACAAGAGATAGAAGATGTTATAGTGTGCACCACCCGAACCAGCAATGGTTCAACAAGATAATCAACGGAGGCTACATGTGACAGTAAATCGCGACTTCACGGATGTAACTGTGAAATTGTGGCTCTCGGCGTTTCAAACCAGCGACGTGTTGAGGACGTGTACGGATCAACTGTTGGTGGAATACGGCATTACCAGTGAGCAGTACGACGTGCTTGCGACTGCAAAACACCTCAGTGATCGTGTAAAGATAAGTGACATAGCCACCTGGCTAAGACGTAGCCCAAACAGCGTCAGTATGCTGGTCGACCGCATGGTCAAAGCTGGTCTGGTCAAAAGAGTAAGGGACAGGGGTGACCGCAGGGTAGTATATGTGATCCTCACCAGCAAGGGCCAGAACATCCTTGAACTATCGAGTCCGGGAATCTGGGAGTTTATCAAGGAAATACTGTCGCCACTGTCATATGAGGATAGGCGTACCTTTCTCAGTCTGTTCGAGATGATAAACCGCAAGGCACTTGAGCACCTCAATCCTGGGCGGGATACAGAAGGAATTGTTAGAGATAGGGCCGAGCGTCATGCGGAATTAATGAAACGGGTGCCCGCGTACACTTGGACCGCCACTCCTCAATCCAAATGTCAGGTGGCAAAAAGAAAGAAGGCCAGTTAACCTACTGCAACCGATAGAAATGGTCATAATAACAGCCACTCAAGCAGGTAATGGTCACATCAATACAATAAGGAGGAACCAAACATGGTGACAAATTCTGAATCAGGGAATACAGTTTTGAGATTGTGGCTTCTGCTGCACCGGGTCCGCGATGGAATTGTTCTGTGTGAGGATTCAATATTTGGGAAACACGGGCTTACTACGGAGCAGTTCTCGCTGCTTGCGGCTGTGAAATCGCGAGGTGGTTCTCTAAAGCCGAGTGAGTTAGCCCAGATTGTGGCACGTAGTCCCAACAGCGTCAGCATGCTGGTTGACCGGATGGTCAAAGCCGGTCTGGTCAAGAGGACAAGAGACAGGAAAGACCGCAGGGTAGTAAATGTGTCTTTGACCGGCAAGGGGGAGAAGGCTCTTGGACCGGCAGGTCCGGCGGGCTGGGAGTTTATCCAGAAAATCCTGTCACCCCTATCATATAAGGACAAACAAGCCCTTACTAGTATGCTTGAGGTACTAAAATGTGAGGTAGACGGGTACCTGAATCCCGAAGCGGACATGACGGAGATCATTAAGAACAGTTACACAAAGCAGCCTGGTTTATATGAACGGATGGTCAAGAACATTTTTCCCGCCGGCTCCGAAGCCAAACGTCGGGGTGGCAAAAAGAGAAAGACCAAATAATGGGGACATTTGACTTTATCTATATCGGCTGACATAGGACAAATCCGCAGCGTCGACAATAATTCCGAAATATTGAATTTGACCGCAAGTAATTAGCCCCAGCCCTCGATTAATTTGACAACGGAAAAGCCGTGCTGTATAATTGGCATACTCCGTTTAACGGAGATCATTGTCGCACGTTAACAACTGAATAGGTTTTGTGTTCTGTCTGGCGTGAGTCAAGGGAATAAGAGCATAGAGTGGATGCCTTGGCATCAGCAGCCGAAGAAGGGCGTGGCAAGACTGCGAAAAGCCTCAGTGAGCTGTCTAGCTAGCTTAGCTGGGGATTCCCGAATGGGGCAACTCGCTTGGGTGAAACCCAAGCACTCGCTAAAGCGAGAGGGAACTGGGTGAACTGAAACATCTAAGTAACCCGAGGAAGAGAAATCAACCGAGATTCCCTGAGTAGTGGCGAACGAAAGGGGAAGAGCCCAAACCAGGATAGCTAAGTGGACTTAGAGCCTATGCTATCTTGGGGTTGCAAGGCGCAAGGGGCAGATTCTAAGGTCTGCCGCAGAGTGACAAAACTTTTCCTTAGTCAAATGCTTCTGGAACGGGCAACCATAGAAGGTGATAGTCCTGTAGGCGAAAAGGGAAAGACTCTGCTTGTGTTCTTGAGTACCACGGGACACGTGGAATCCTGTGGGAAGCAGGGGGGACCATCCTCCAAGGCTAAATACTGCTGATGACCGATAGTGAACCAGTACCGTGAGGGAAAGGTGAAAAGCACCCCGGGAGGGGAGTGAAATAGAATCTGAAACCCTATGCTTACAAGCAGTCAGAGGTCCGATTTATCGGACTGATGGCGTGCCTATTGAAGAATGAGCCGACGAGTTGATCTATGTGGCTAGGTTAAGCAACTTAGTTGCGGAGCCGAAGCGAAAGCGAGTCTGAATAGGGCGAGGCTCAGTTTACTGAGCAGGTCGCATGGATCAGACCCGAAACCGGGTGATCTACCCATGGCCAGAGTGAAGCTCAAGTAAAATTGAGTGGAGGCTCGAACTTGTGAATCAGGCAAAATTCTAGGATGAGCTGTGGGTAGTGCAGGTGAAATGCCAATCGAACTCGGAAATAGCTGGTTCTCCCCGAAATGCATTTACGTGCAGCCTCAGGACGTAATTTACGGAGGTAGAGCTCTGGATGAGCCAGGGGCCGTGAGGTTGCCGAACTCAACCAAACTGCGAATGCCGTAGATAGAATCCTGGGAGTGAGACTGTGGGGGCTAAGCTCCATAGTCGAGAGGGAAGCAGCCCAGACCATCAGCTAAGGTCCCTAAAGGCAGGCTAAGTGGGAAAGGAAGTTGTATTGCAGAAACAGCCAGGAGGTTGGCTCAGAAGCAGCCATCCTTTAAAGAGTGCGTAACAGCTCACTGGTCGAGTGGTACTGCGCCGACAATTTAACGGGGCTCAAGTCTGCTGCCGAAGCTATGGTCGAGCACTCAATTCGTTGAGCGCTCGAGGTAGGGGAGCGTTGTCATGGCTGCGAAGCTGTGGTGTAAGCCATGGTGGAGCAATGACAAGTGAGAATGTCGGTATGAGTAGCGTGAAGGCATGTGAAAATCATGCCCACCGTAAACCTAAGGTTTCCTACGCAACGTTTATCGGCGTAGGGTTAGTCAGGCCTAAGCTGAACCCTAATGGGGTAAGCGATGGACAGTAGGTTAATATTCCTACACCGCTGAGCTTTTGTTTTAAAGCAAAGGGGGGACGCAGTAAGGTAGGTTGAGCATGCCTATTGGACATGGTGTGTTTCCAACTCAAGGTGCATCAGGGCAGGCAAATCCACCCTGGTATTAAGCTGAGGGGAGGGAGAATTTGAAGGGAAACCCGAGAAAACTCAACTGAGCCTACACTGCCGAGAAAAACCTCGTTGCTAAAGAGCTTAGCGCCTGTACCGCAAACCGCCACTGGTAGGTGGGGATAAGTGTCCCAAGGTGTTCGAGAGAACCCTCGTTAAGGAACTCGGCAATCTAACCCCGTAACTTCGGGATAAGGGGGCCCACCCTTTAATAAGGTGGGGACACAAAATTGGCCCAAGCGACTGTTTAACAAAAACACAGGTCTCTGCTAAAGCGAAAAAGCTGAAATATAGAGGCTGATACCTGCCCGGTGCCAGAAGGTTAAGGAGAGAGGTTAGGATGGTAACATTCGAAGCTTTGAACTGAAGCCCTGGTGAACGGCGGCCGTAACTATAACGGTCCTAAGGTAGCGAAGTCCCTTGTCGGGTAAGTTCCGACCTGCACGAAAGGTGTAACGACTTGGGCGCTGTCTCAACGAGGGACTCGGTGAAATTGAATTGGGGGTGAAGATGCCCTCTACCCGCGACAGGACAAAAAGACCCTAGCAGCTTTACTATAGCTTGGCATTGAGCTTAGGCTGAGCATGTGTAGGATAGGTGGGAGGCTGGGAAGCTGGGGCGTCAGCTTCAGCGGAGCCAACGGTGAAATACCACTCTTGCTTGGTTTTGGTTCTAACCCACCTTCGGGTGGGGACACTGTCTGGTGGGTAGTTTAACTGGGGCGGTTGCCTCCTAAAATGTAACGGAGGCGTCCAAAGGTTCCCTCAGCACGAATGGAAACCGTGTGTAGAGTGCATTGGCATAAGGGAGCTTGACTGTGAGACCTACAAGTCGAGCAGGGACGAAAGTCGGGCAAAGTGATCCTACGGCACTGTATGGAAGGGCCGTGGCTTATCGGACAAAAGCTACGCTAGGGAAAACAGGCTTATCTTGCCCAAGAGTTCACATCGACGGCAAGGTTTGGCACCTCGATGTCGGCTCGCCGCATCCTGGGGCTGGAGAAGGTCCCAAGGGTTGGACTGTTCGCCCATTAAAGCGGCACGCGAGCTGGGTTCAGACCGTCGTGAGACAGGTCGGTCTCTATCCGTCGTGGGCGTCGGAGATTTGAGGGGAGCTCTCCTTAGTACGAGAGGATTAGGAGGGACAGACCTCTGGTGTGCCAGTTGTTCCGCCCGGAGCAGTGCTGGGTAGCTATGTCTGGTTGGGATAAGCGCTGAAAGCATATAAGCGCGAAGCCCACCCCAAGATGAGATCTCCCACCGGTTTAACCGGGTAAAGCCGCAAGTAGACTACTTGCTTGATAGGCGGCATGTGTAAGCGGAGCAATCCGTTTAGCTGAGCCGTACTAATGGCTGAGGCCTTGACTTACGTCAGGCTGAGCACAAAACCTTATGAAGCGCAGTTTCGACGCGGGGTAGAGCAGTGGTAGCTCGTCGGGCTCATAACCCGGAGGTCGTTGGTTCAAATCCAACCCCCGCCACCAGGAAAAAGCTAAGGGGAGCGTTATCGCTCCCCTTTTGATTTCTCGGGCCAACAACCCGTACAAAAAACCTGGCAGCCTCACCTTGAGAGGAGAGTCGCACTGAAGCCGATTACGGACGACGGCTTCGGTGGTAAGGAATACGAGATAAAGGAAACAACGACACCACCCACCGCACCTGTCCGGTACGTGGCATCGAGACGTGACGATAAGAATTTTCTACGGGCAGCCGCCCAGGCGCCGATTCTCTATTGTGCTGAGAGTAGATTGAGACCCTAATCTAGATTTTCTTCAGGTCGTTTTCAACTAGCTTCAGCTTGTCATCGGTGATGACGCCCTTGGAGAAGGGCTGAACCTGTTTCAGGGTCATGCCCATCGCCATTTGCAGCTGAGGGTTGCCGGAGAAGCCAGGAAAATGCTTCTCAAGTATAGCCTTTGCCTTCGGGTCCGCAAGTAGGTCCTTGAGGCTGGAATTGATTGTAACTGCCATGCTTTCCCTCCTTAGTGTTTTTGCTATAGACCGCTATGATATTGCGGAAGCGCTGTCCTGTCAAGTATCCGTAAGTGTCCACAACCTTCCTGTAGCAGACACAGGATCTCGGTTGTCAGCACAGGTAGGTCATTAGGGAATTCCTGAGCAGAGTTTAGAGGTGTCCTCATCTCTTATAGTCAAATCCGATCCAAAATGCTCTGCTGCACTCTGTTGCATCGTGATTTTCACGGTCGTCCTGCGTTTTCCATTATTGCGATTATTGCGGCTGGCTCACATGTGCCACTATGAAAATAGTCTATGTCATGGTATTATCCTTCACGTTATGCTGGAAAGAGCATAGAAGGAGTAAGTTGAAAATACTCTTAGTTTATCCCCAGTATCCGGATACCTTCTGGAGTTTTAAGCATGCTTTGAAATTCATTTTTAAGAAGGCTGCTTTCCCTCCCCTGGGCTTATTGACCGTGGCTGCCATGCTTCCCGAGGAATGGGAGAAGAAGCTTGTGGACCTGAATACCACAGCCCTGACAGACAAAGACCTTAAGTGGGCTGATTATGTGTTTCTCAGCGCTATGGTGGCGCAGCAAAATTCGGCGAGGGAGGTCATCGACAGGTGCAAGAAGTTAGGGACCAAGACTGTTGCCGGTGGCCCTTTTTTCAACCGCGGCTATGAAGATTTTGGGTTTGATGATATAGACTATCTTATATTTGGCGAGGCTGAGAATATACTGCCGCTGTTTTTAGAAGATTTAGAGAAGGGCTGCGCCAAGCATATCTACACGTCTGAGGAATTCCCAGATATAAGGAAAACTCCTGGGCCTTTGTGGTCACTCATCAACAGTAAAAGATACCAATCAATGACTATCCAGTATTCCCGAGGCTGTCCTTTCAATTGTGAATTCTGCGATATCGTCATACTGAACGGCCATAGGCCGCGAACCAAGGACAAAAGTCAGGTCATAGCCGAACTGGACGCAATATACGATAGGGGATGGCGAGGTGGCGTATTCTTTGTCGACGATAATTTCATTGGCAACAAACGGAAGCTGAAGTCAGAGATTCTGCCGGCAATAATCAAATGGATGGAAGAGAAGAAACGTCCCTTTACATTTTATACGGAAGCATCTATAAATCTTGCCGATGACGAAGAGCTAATGCGTCTGATGACTGAGGCAGGATTCAACATGGTGTTTGTGGGCATCGAAAGCCCCAGTGAGGAAAGTCTAGTCGAATGTAACAAGGTGCAGAATAAAAATCGTGATTTGTTGGCCTCGGTTAAAAGGATGCAGAACTATGGCTTGCAGGTGCAGGGAGGATTTATTGTTGGGTTTGATAGTGACCCGCTTTCCATCTTCAAAAGCCAGATTGAGTTCATCCAAAAGAGTGGAATTGTTATGGCTATGGTTGGTGTACTGATGGCTCCTCCAGAGACAAGGCTATACAACCGTCTAAGGAAGGAGAACCGCATACTGCCGAAGGGCTCGGGTGATAATACGGATGGTTCAACCAACTTCATCCCCAAAATGGGTCGCGAAGCGCTTGCCAGTGGCTATAGGCATGTGGTAGATACAATCTACGCCCCCAGGCAATACTATGAGCGTATTAAAACCTTTCTAAGAGAATATAGACCTAGCAATAAGGGAAGATTCAAGATTTCTCTTCTCCATCTAATAGCATTGACAAGGTCCACGTGGGCTTTGGGATTCAAGGAAAAAGGGAGAATACATTATTGGAAGTTCGTTATCTGGACCTTGTTGAGAAAACCAAAGGCCTTCCCTTTATCCATGACGCTGGCTGTTCAGGGGTTCCATTTCCGCAAAGTCGCAGAGAAAGTACGTGCATCCCTGGCCAGTGATATCCGCGGGTTTGGAGCAGGCAAGAGAACCAGTGGGCAAACATAATTAACCCCAACTGGGAATCAACATCAGATGTTCTCGCCTTGAAACATGCCTTGATAGCCCTGGGCTACCTCGCGGCTTAAAAACAGGAAGACTATCTGAACAATTCGAGCGTTCCTGTGTAGCCGGAATCCCTGCGGATTGTAGACCACCATCAGAGACTGCGACCTGCCCGAATAACCAGCATCCCAGACCGCATTATGAATGCTGACTCCGCAGCGCAAAAGACTCGACCGAGGCATTGCCAGAGCCATTAAGTTCTTGGGAAGATTGACCACCTCGTTGTAGGTAATTAGATAACAACCGGGCAACAGGTCTACTCGGCCCAGGCCATCGAAGACCAGCGGGGAAGTACCGGAAAGGACTCTGTTCTGATTGCTGGGGCCCAGACTGCCCGGCGAAGAAAACAAGGCGACTTCATTCAGGGTCAAGTCTATGCCATTGGGTTGAACCTGCTGCTGGGCATCATACAAATTCTCTACCAGGGGAGGGGTTGCCCCCAGCATCTTCAGGATATCTTCTTTGGAAAGGATGCCAAACACTAATTCACCAGCGGATTAGATTGATGCAGCCCGGGTCGTTTTCACTTAGTATAATCCGTGCGGAATCGCCAGACAAGGCAGCCTTCCTCTCCATGGCTTGCCCGATTTCCTCTCTCTTGATGGGAGAGGATTAAGGTGAGGGTGGCGAAGTCTTCGCCAAGGAATGAGATTCTCTCTATGATAGTTTCGCAAATCCTGTTAATATAACTACTATCGCAATTTGTTCGTTGATTATGTGTAGACCGTGGAAGTGGTAGCAATTGTGGGTATGACAGGGGCTGGCAAGTCGGAAGTAGCCAGGGTATTTGAAGAGCATGGCTTTAAGAAAGTGCGGTTTGGGGATATCACGGACGAGGAGCTCAACAACAGAGGACTGGAGCCGAATGAGGAAAATGAGCACCGTATCAGAGAGGAACTGAGAAAGAAACACGGGATGGCTGCTTACGCCAAATTGAGCTTGCCCAGAATTGATACCTCACTGAAATCATCTAATGTCGTAATAGATGGACTTTACTCGTGGGAAGAGTATATCTTGATGAAGAAGCGCTATGGGGAAAGGCTCAAGGTGCTGGCGGTCTGGTCCTCGCCTGCTATCAGACATGCCAGGCTTGGTCATAGAGCAAAACGCCCCTTGACGCTCGAAGAGGCAGCCAGTCGAGACAAGTCCGAGATAGAGAATATTAACAAGGGTGGGCCAATCGCCGTGGCCGACTTCACTATAATAAATGAAGATTCGCCGGAGGTGTTGAAAATGGAGGCGGAACGAATTCTATCCGCTTTGAAATGAAAAGAAAAACCAGGCCAAACATTGATGAGTATTTTCTCAAGATAGCTTCTGTCGTAGCGGAGCGCTCCACCTGCCACCGCCACCACGTAGGCGCTGTGGCTGTGAAGGACAAGCATATACTGGCCACTGGATACAACGGGGCAGCCGCCGGGCTAAAAGATTGTCTGGAGCTTGGCTGCCTCAGGGATGAGCTGGGCATAGAATCTGGAACCAGGCACGAAATATGCCGCGGCATTCATTCCGAGCAGAATGTAATTATACAGGCTTCACTCCACGGAGTGAGCCTGGAAGGTGCCACGATTTACGTTACTCATTCGCCTTGCATACTCTGCGCCAAGATGCTGGTCAATGCCAGGATAGAGCGCTTCGTAACTTTTGGCAAATACGCTGATGACTCTTTTACGGACTTGTTCCGAGAGGCCGGAATAGAGTTCAAACTGCACAGAAAACCACCCACGGAGATAACCCACCTGCCCTGAAACGAAGGCTTTTTCTATAGAGGTGCCGTTGTGTGGACCATTCCTTCCCAACCCATTGATTTCACCTCAGCAGCTTCTGCAGGATTAGCTTATCATCACCGGGCGCATAGAAGTCCGGGATGCGAGCTATTATCTCGTAGCCTTGACTAATGTGAAAATGCCTCGTTTTCTCATATGCTGGCGTGGATGATGTCTCAATTATAGATAGTCTTCCTTTGGTTTTCACGATTTCTTTCTCTGCAGACTGCATGAGAGCGCTGCCTATTCCCTTGCCTTGCTTCTCCCGAGCGACAGCCACCCAGTAGATATCCCATGTCCCTTCAGTCAGCGGCGTGGACCCGTAACAAATATAACCTTCTACAGTCGAGTCAATTTCAGCAACAAGGATGTGATAGCCGGAGCCTGAGGGGTCATCAAGATAGCTGTCAATTAGTTCCTCAGCTACCGCCACTTCAAAGGGTTTGAATTCTGGTGTGGCGCGCAGTATTTCTATTATGCGAGGTTTGTCTTCGTGGGACATAGATCGGATATCGATCTTCATCGTCTTTTCTATCAAGAGCCAATTGTACAATTTTCTCAATGAATTGAGTATAGGTCATCCCGGCGGCTGCCGCCTGACGGGCCGCACCGGTCCCGGGAGAAATGTCTGGGTTGGGGTTCACCTCGATGACGTTTAGCTCTTCCTGTTGGTCCAGCCGCATGTCCACCCTGGCATAACCCCGGCAGCCAAGCAGTCTGTAAGCCGTCATTACTGTTTCAGCAATGCGTAGGTGCTCTTCAGCCTCGATCTCAGCCGGGCACACCGGTTTTGTGCCTTCAAAGTAGAGGCTACCAGTCTCCCATTTGGCATCAAAGGTAAGAACCTCCGGCATTCCGGGAGGTAAAGAATAGACAATTTCCGACACGGGCAAGACAGTGAATTCAGAGCTACCCATAACAGTGGCGTTAAACTCACGACCATTGATGAACTTCTCAACGATGGCACCCCCACCGTAGTAGTGGCTTATAACGCTAACCTGTCTTTCCAGAGCCGAGAAGTCATGAACCACGCTCTCCGATGACAGGCCGTTACTGGCATCATCGCAGCGAGGCTTAACAATGCAAGGGTAATCTAGGCGGAACATGCGTAATGTCTTGGGATTTAGTAGCTGGAAGTGCGGCGTCCTGACTCCGGCCGCTTCGAGGATTAGCTTGGTCTTAGCCTTATCGAGAGCCAGACTGAGTACTGATCCGGGACAACCGGTAAAAGGAATGCCCATTTTGGACAGGATTTCTGGTATCACTGCTTCAGTCTCAGGGTAATCACAGAAACCCTCGAAAAGGTTGAAGACCAAGTCCGTATCGAGGTTTCTCAGTTCTGTCTCAGCTTGCTCAAGTGGCGGCAGCAAAGGAACCACGGTGACGTCAAAGTCAAGCTCGAGCAAGGCCTGGTTCACTGCGTCCACCGCCTCAAGAACACCGAGCACTGACTTTTCTTCGCCGACCACACCAGAGTGTGACTGCTGTGGTTCGTTATAGACGATGGCTACACGCATACGCATTGTGGATATCTCTCTAGTGCAGCATTAAGCACGGCGCTTATTAGTTGTCTATGAGTCCATCCCAATTTCTTGGCCATAATGACCAGGTCGCTGTGGGTACCCAGTCCGGGCAGAGGGTTTATTTCCAGAAAATACGGCACTCCACCGGCGCTGATGCGGAAGTCCACGCGTGCAAAGTCACGGCACCCCAGAGCCTGAAATGCCTTGAGGCTGGAAGCTTGTATACGTTGCAGTACCTTTTCCTCAAGACAGGCCGGGCACTCATAATCAACCAACTCCAGGTAATTGCGTTTTACCTCAAGAGTATAGAGGAAATAATCGTTCCTTTGTTTCGGAAGTATGCGCATCACGCCCAGGACCTTGGGTGGTGAGTTGCCTGTGATTCCCACGGTGACCTCATCACCCAGGATAACCTTTTCCATCATTGCTGGTTGGTGATATTTATCCAATGAGCGCTCTATTGCCTCGTTCGCCTGTTTGGCATCTTCAACAAGTGAAGTGAGGCGGATTCCCTTGCTTGAGCCTTCGTATGCTGGCTTGACGATAGCCGGGAAAGGGAAATGGCAACAGTCTATCTCACGTAGCTCCTGTCTATCATTGATTACGCGCCAGGTCGGGGTACTCACTCCTTCTGATGCGACCAGTTTTTTGGTCAGAGGTTTGTCCAGGCATATGGTCAGACATTGTGGATCGGAACCGGAATAGGGTATATTCAGCATCTCGAGGATCGAAGGCACCTGAGCTTCCCGACTGCGGTAGGTGCCTCGCCCTTCGGCGATGTTAAAGACGAACTCCACCTTATTGTGAAGGATCTTGCTCAAGAAGTCCCTACCACCGCCAAGCATGGTTACTGTGTGCCCCTGAGCTTCAAGAGACGTAGCTATCAGCTCTACGGTTTCTGAAGAGTCATACTCTTCACACATATCATCGCAGTCAGTTTGCTGGGGCGCGATTGTCTCCTTCAGGTCATATGACAAGCCTATCCGCATTTGGAACTCCTTCTAACCCAAAGTGGCAGCCGCTTCTTGAGGCACGTTCGCGGTGGCGCTACCGGCTGGACATAGTACCTCAGCAGGTGATTCAGTGCGTGCTAGTTTCGCAGGGTTTCGATAATGGAAAACGCGCTCCTCGTAGTTCCGCAGCACCAATTCGCCTTCAGTCTGCGCCAGGACGTAGTTCGGCTGGAGAGGGACCTTGCCACCGCTCTGGGGCAGGTCTATCACAAAGGTTGGAATAGCCAGCCCTGATGTGTGCCCACGCATTCCTTCGATTATCTTTATGCCCGCCTCCACAGGCGTGCGCAGGTGCTCAGTGCCCTGTACCTCGTCACATTGGAATAGATAATAGGGGCGCACCTTAATTCTGAGGAGTGCATGACATAGTGTCGTTTGAGCTTCAACGCTGTCGTTAACGCCACGCAGCAGGACAGACTGATTGTTTACAGGAACACCACTCCGCAGCAGACGGTCACATGCCTCGGCAGCTTCTGGAGTTATCTCCCGGGCATGGTTGAAATGCGTATTAAGCCATATAGGACCGTGCTTAGCCAGTGTACTGCACAATTCGTTATCTATGCGCTGGGGCAGCACCACCGGGAACCTGGTGCCGATACGGATAATTTCGACGTGCTTTATCTTTCTTAGTCGGCTAATGATGCTCTCAAGGTGGCCGGTGGAAAGAGTCAGGGGATCACCACCCGAGATAATGACATCTCTGACAGCCTTGTGCCGGCTTATATGGTCCAGCATGGCTTCGACTTCAGCAGGGGATCGCACCCAACCGCCATTTCGCCATTCTCTCTTACGGGTGCAGTGTCGGCAGAACATGGGGCAGATGTCAGTAAGCACTAGTAGCACACGGTCGGGGTAGCGGTGTACCAGCCCAGGAACTACTGTGTCTTTCTTCTCATCCAGTGGGTCCTCTAGACCCATCGACCCCATGGTCATTTCCATAGGAGAAGGTATCGCCTGCTTTCTTATGGGGTCATCGGGGTCGTCAGGGTTGATCAACGATAGATAATAGGGAGTCACAGATAGAGGATAGCGCATGGCTACTAATCTGAGTTGCGCTTGTTCTTCAGTGGATAAAGGAATGAATTGAGCTAGTTGTTCGACGCGGGTAATTCTGTTTCGGAACTGCCACTTCCAGTCATTCCAGAGGCTGTCTGGAATATCTCGAAAGAATCTGTATCTAGTCGTGGCTATTCTACTTGGAGGTTCATCATCCAAATCATCAGAGATGCTGCGCTTACCTGGGGGGTCCTCTTCAGAGTCGTTGTTGTTACAACTTTCTAGACAGCTTTTCTCTGATTCGAGCACGGACTGACGTTTAAGTTTTACCGATGCCATTTTCACTTTTGTTGCTTTTCCCTCCGTTACAAATAATCTATACCTAGCTAATCTCCATGATATTCAGGAACTATTTGACCTGAATTCCTTGCCATGTTATAATCTACATGTTTTCAACTATATGAAATGTATTTCTTGACTTAATTGTACAGTCTTTATTGGAGTTGTCAAGAGGTTCTAGCCTTGGCGAAAAAATTTTGTAAAAGAAATTTTTGGGGAGTGACGGGGCCTGATTTTTAGAAGGATGTGTGACTATGCCGGGATGGAAGTTTGTCACAAATCATGCCCTGGTGCTTTGCCAGATAGCTCAGCAACCACGGATTACTATCAGAGAGGTTTCTCTGACGATAGGCATTACTGAGAAGGCGATACACAGGATAATCACTGACCTTGAGACTGACGGCTACGTTACCAAGATAAGAGAAGGTAGACGACTGAGATATCGAATCAATCCCGATTTGTGCCTCCGCGATGAAATGCTGCAGGACAAAGCTGTCGGTGACCTTCTTGAGATGCTTGGCTGGAAAAGACGGCGCAAGCCAATACAGAGAAGAGAGCTAGTTGTTGTGGGTGAGAAAGCAGAGCCCTAGTCAACAAGTTACTCAGGAAACATAGGGCAAAGTGGTGAAGAGTCACTGCATGGGCCGATAGAGCAAGAAATCCTAAATCGCAAGCAGCAAATCCTAAACAAAATTCGAAAATCAAAGGTCAAAAATCAAAATGACCTACCAAAATGCAAATCTCTTAACCTTTGCTCTGTCATTTTGCATTTTTGTTTTCACATTTTGCATGGATTTGTTTATAGATTGGATTTTGGGATTTGGAATTCAGGCGACGAGATTGCCACGCCCCGACAAGTCGGGGCTCGCAACGACATGAGGGACTACCGCACCTTCCCTCGGGCGAGTGAGGCAAACATGCCGCCGAAGCAGAGAATAGCGAAAATTATGAACGACGTCCTCATGCTTTCCTGGAAAAGCGGATAGTATTCGGGTGTAATTTGAACCCTCCCCATGTATAGGGCAAACAGCAGCATGGCGACTCCCATACTTAAGACCATGCCCACCTGCCGCATCGTTGCCAGCGTTGCCGAGGCTACTCCGTAAGCCATCTTTGGCGCAGAACTCATAACCGCATTGGTATTAGGAGACGAAAAGAGAGCAAAGCCCAAACCCATCAGAATCAAGTTGCCTATAATGAACGCCAAAGGGGTTTCTTCATTTAGAAAAATGAAGATGATGAGCCCGACAGTGGTCAACGCCATCCCAGCTGAGGCAATAAGCCTTGGTTCAATCCTATCTGAGAGCCTGCCGGCAAGCGGTGAAAAAATAGCCTGCATGGCGGGCATGGCGACCAGAATCAGGCCGGCAGTCTCAGGGTTGAACCCCTTCAGATACTGCAAATAAAGACTTATGAGAAAAGATACAGCGTACGTGGCACTATAGTTAATCAACGCTGCCAGGTTGGAAAAGGTAAAAGCTCTGCTATTTCTAAACAGGCTTATATCCAGGACCGGGCTTCTTGTTCTCATCTCCCGTCTGACGAACGCTGAAAGTCCTATGATGCCTCCCACAATCAACCACACTCCTGACATCGCTGGCAGGAGAGTAAAACCGTATACCAACGCCACAAGCGCAAGGCTATAGATTACTGAGCCCGCGAAATCAAATCTCTCGCCCTTTGCCCCGGTCCACTCGCCTTTTAGCTTCCATAAAACGACGCCGATAACTGCCAATCCCAGGAGTGCGCTCAGGAAAAAGATGCTCCTCCAACCAAGATGCTGTGTCAGAACCCCACCCAAAGCTGGGCCTATGGAAAGGCCGATATATGTTGCCGCGACATTTATTCCCAGGACCCTTCCCCTTTTATTGGCCGGATATACCGTGGTAAGTAATGCTACTGCCGTCCCGGCAAGCATAGCTCCGCCGATTCCCTGAAAGACCCGGCAAGAAATAAGCATGGATACTGACCCTGCCATCCCCGCCAAAAGAGACGAGAGTGTGAAGATAGCTGTGCCAAGAGTGAAGATTTTCCTCCTGCCATATATGTCTGCTATTCTACCGAAGGGAACCAGAAGAGCTGCCGAAGACAGGAGGTAGCCGGTGGCGATCCAGCCTAATATGATTGCATCCAAGGATAGTTCTTTCCCTAGTGAAGGGAGAGCAATATTTACAGCGGAGGCCATGAAGGGAAAGATGAAGGACGCCATTGTGGTGACAAGAAGTACCGCTCCTTTGCTGGCGCTATTGCCCGCATGGTCATCCATAATCAGCCAGTTTAACTCATTTACTGAGAACTGTTCTAGTCATGGTTGGCAGACGGCTCACTAGTCAATAGTTGCTTTACAGTAGATATCGCTGTAAACTTCTGATTCCCTGTAGTTTCATACAGGGAACATAGGAGAGCGCAAAAATGTTTTCAACAAAGGCCGGGGCTACAAAGCTACTGATCGGAGTAGTCATCGGTTTAATAGCATTTAAGGTGGTCGTTGGCTTGCTGACCCACAGTATTAGCATACTGGCCCAGGCAGCCGACAGCTTATTGGATTTGTTTGCTGGAATAATCACCTTCTCGGCGATTCGCTTTGCAGCTAAGCCAGCTGACGCCGAGCATCAGTACGGTCATGGTAAGGCAGAGGACATCGCCGGCGTTGGACAGGCGATTCTCATCTTTATCGCCGGCGGACTGATAATCTATTCGGCAATAGACCGGATAATAACAAAACACGATCTCGTTGAACAACCCGAAGCTGGGATAGCTGTGATGGCGGTTTCCGTAGTGGTGAGCATCTTCCTATCTCGCCATCTATGGAAGGTTGCCCGGCGCACCGGCTCAATTGCGTTGGAGGCTAACGCCCGCAATATTGCCACCGATGTCTACTCCACCTCAGCAGTGCTGGCAGGGCTGGCAATACTACGATTCACCGGGCTCAATATCATTGACCCTATACTCGCTATCGCAGTTGCTGTTTACATCCTCAAGGTGGCTTTTGACACTATCCGTAAGCCGATATCCGGACTGCTCGATGAAAAGCTACCTCCTTCACAACAAGCAGTTATCGAAGACAGCTTGAGGAAACGCGGCCGCGAGGTGTCCGGCTATCACGCATTACGGACACGTCGAGCCGGAAGTCAGAGCTATATAGACCTTCATCTGGTAATCGCCGGGGACATTAGTTTGGAGCAGGCTCATCAAATATGCGACGAGGTTGAGGTCGAAATACAGAGCGTCCTCCGCGAGACCAGCGTAATCATTCATGTTGAGCCGTGCGACTACGAATGTGAACAGTGCGCAGCAACCTGTTCGAAACGCCGAACTACCTGAAAAGGACGGCAGTTTGGCCATTTCAGGGTGGGTTCAGCAGTCAAGGCCCGGAGCATCCAAATTGCCGGAGCAGCCACCCGCCGCCATAGACTATGGCGAAGCCAATCGCCAGGCAAATCAAGAGTATGATTGGACCTCGGAGAAGGAATTTCTTTATCATGACAGCCGGACCTTAGCTTGACTGCTTGTGAGGTTTCTCGGTCTTGGCTCTCCTGGATACAGCGTCTTTATATACCCTGGCCAGGCTCTTGCCATGCTGGGGAATCCTGGCCTTTTCCTTGGCTCGCCGTCTTTCCCTTCGTTCCTGCTTGGTCTTCCTGGCCAGCTGGTCCTGATTTGTAATGTGCTCGTTTACCACTTAATCTCGTATGAGCCGAGGACAAAATCGAGGTCATTTTGAAAAGCGGAGAGTTTCTCTTGGGGGAAAAGGGTCTCATCCATATCAAGGAGCATTTTTGTTTCGCCTTGGGGCGAGCCCAGAATATGTACGCTGCCGAACTCCTTCTGGTTTCTCTCTTGCTCAGCCTGCGTTTTCAGTGCTAGTGTGGTACGCGACTGAGTGTCACCACTGGGCAGAGCATATGTTTGCGACTCAGTCTCCACAACTATGATCCCGTGTTTCTGCAACAGGCCTCGTACCTCATCGCAGAGCATCCCAGGACTTAAGCCCCGATAGGTCTTTTTGATCTGTATTGCCATTTCCTTCTCCTGTCGAACATTGTAGCATTTTCCTTTCATAATTTCACCGTTTATATGGTATAATTGGGAATCTGAGATGAAAAGAGAACTTATGCAAATCTTGGCCTGTCCCGTATGTAAAGGGGATTTGGAGCTCAGGGTGGATGGGGAAAAAGGGGAAGAAATAGTCACGGGTTCTCTCTATTGTTCTAAGTGCAACTATTCCTACCCTATTGTGGATACGATTCCCAATTTGTTGCCGCCGGAACAGCAAGCCTGAATCAAAACCATTTCGTGGAACTCATGCCTTTTTCCAGGAGCCCTGGCTAAATCCGTCCAGATATGGATGAGGTTTGTCAGGGAGTATACGCGACGCCTGCCGTGGGTGATTCCCAGACTTCTACACTCACCAACTTCGCCGGAGACTTGGCAAAGCGTGTGTGGAGCACATCGTATATAGTGGCAGCAATATTCTCGCTGGAGGGTCCAATCTTATCAAGAGGGGACACATCATTCAGGCAGGTATGGTCGAATCGAGCCAGGATTTCTCTGAGGTGCTCCTTTAACTTTGCGAAATCGCAAGCCAGGCCAGTCTCATCGAGCTTGGCTGCTTCAAAACGAGCTACTACCTTGAAGCGGTGACCATGTAGCTTTTCGCACTTACCATGATAGTCTGGGAGATAATGGGCAGCATCAAAATGCTCTTCTACAAATAGCTGATACATTAATGCCTCTTGTGTATATCGCGCCCTGAACAATATCTAGAATTCAAGTTCTAAACCGTTTAGGTTTCTTGGATTTTGGGCGTTTGATATTGTTTAGAGTTTAGAAATTGATATTTACCCTATCCCTTACTATTTCTTCTTTTCTTTGTTCTGCTTGGGCTTTTTAACATTCTTTCTTCCCTTAGTTCCCATTGCTAGCCTCCTGTTTTTGGTATTCTTTGCCATCCGCAGATATTTATGTCATTTCATATAATACCATTTTCGCATCCCCTTTTGCCCTTTAACATCCTTGGCCAATTGAGCAACGCTCTTGCCCAGTTTGGGATGAACTAAGTCCGGGGCGATTTCCGCTAATGGTATAAGGACAAAAGCCCGGTCTTGCAGGCGGGGGTGTGGGATAGTCAAATTCTGAGTGTTCATAACCCTATCTTCATAGAAAAGAATATCTATATCTATGATACGGGGTGCATTGGTAAAGCTGGGAACTCTGCCCATGCCGGTTTCGACGTCTTTAGCGAGATGGAGAAGCTCATCAGGAGACAAATCGGTGGTGATGCGGCAGACAAGGTTGAGAAACAATGGCTGCTCCTTATAGCCTACCGGCTCGGTTTCGTAAACGGATGAGACTTTCTCAAGATTTGCTTTCACAGAAAGCAATGTCAGAGCCTGGCAAAGGTTTTCTTCCCGTTCTCCCAGGTTTGAGCCCAGACAAAGATAGGAAACAGCCAATTCGCTTACACGCCTCTGACAATGGCATCGCCCATCTTACAAACACGTGCCATCTCCTTGACATCATGTACCCGGACAATATCAGCGCCCCTGGCGATGCCGATGGCTATGGTGGCCGCCGTTCCTTCCAGCCGCTGGTCGCCAGGGGGGATGAATGCCACCTTATTCGACCTTTGCTCAGGAGTCAAATCGAGCACCCAGCCTATGAAGGACTTGCGTGAGCTACCCAGAAGGATAGGCCTGCCCAGTATTCTGAGTTCCTCCAGGCGTTGCAGGACCTCCAGATTCTGCTCCTGTGTCTTGCCGAAACCTATGCCCGGGTCTATGATGATATTCTCCCAGGGCACTCCTGCGACTAACACTTGCTTGATGGCTCTTTTCAAATCGGAAATAACCGCAGGCATAATATCCTGGCATGGAGAGTCACGCTGATTGCTCATCAGAACAATCGGGACACCTTTTTGAGCCGCTAACTCGGCTAGCTCGGCTTCCTTCTGCAGGCCCCAGATGTCATTTATCATGTTGGCTCCGGCATTTAATGCCTGGCGGGCTACCTCCAGTTTATATGTGTCCACACTTAAGGGTACCGATACTTCCTTAGCCAGCTTTTCCACAACAGGGACTACCCGCCGTAGTTCTTCGTCAATGGAAACCGGGGCTGAGCCAGGCCGAGTGGATTCTCCGCCGATGTCAATTATGTCTGCTCCTTCAGAGGCCAATTGCTTTGCCTTCGCTACAGCTTCTTCAGCATCGATTATTCCATCGCCGGAGAAAGAATCCGGGGAAACGTTTATCACGCCCATGACATGAGTTCGCTTGCCCCAGCAAAAGACGCTCTTGCCGCATGGTGTGGAACCCAAATTGCCTGGTTTGTATTCGGGCATGTTATTGATTATAGCAGAAGGAAACGGCTAAACCACCCAGGAAAACCTTGCGATTTTCTTGGGAACCCAGTTAATATAGAGCAATTCTGATCGGTCCCCGAGAAGCCGTGAGACTTTCTGGGGTAATTCAAAACAGTGAAGCAAAGCGGGGCAAAGGGGTTTTGACATTTGGGCTTAGGATTTGTTTAGAGCTTAGACATTAGGATTTACTATATATGGCCAAGACATTAGCCGAGAAGATTTTGAGCCTCAAATCGCATGGCGAAGCGAAAGCCGGGGACGTCGTGATTGCTGATGTGGACTTGGCTTTTGTCCAGGATACCACCGGCCCCCTTACCGTAAGACAGTTCAAGGAAATCGGTTTCAAAGTTCTAGCCAAGCCGCAACAGACAATAATATTCCTGGACCATGCCGCTCCCAGTCCCGCTCAGCAGCTTTCTAATGACCATATCCTTCTGCGCGGCTTCGCCGGGGAGACAGGTTGTCGCATCTACGATGTCGGAGAAGGCATATGTCATCAGTTGGTGGCGGAGAACTTCGCGAATCTCGGGGACGTCGTCGTGGGTGCGGATTCTCATACTGTTACTGCCGGTGCTTTGGGAGCTTTTGCCACTGGCATGGGTTCCAGCGATGTTGCCGTAGCCTTGGCTCTGGGCAAAACCTGGTTTCGGGTGCCGGAGAGTTTTCTCATTGAGCTTAATGGCGTCTTCCCCCGGGGAGTCTATGCCAAGGACTTGGTTCTGTATCTCATCGGTCAGATTGGGGCTGATGGTGCTAATTACAGGGCTTTGGAATTTGGCGGCGAAGCCCTGGCTCGGATGACCATGTCACAGCGTCTCACCATCGCCAATATGGCTGTGGAGGCTGGAGCCAAGGTGGGCTTGTTTCCCAGCGATAGAATCACCCGGGGCTTCCTTAGAGAGCATGGCCGGGGCGACAAATACAAGCCATTATCTGCAGATACAGGGGCAAATTACGAACAAGCCATGCCGGTGAATCTCAACCAGCTTGAGCCAATGGTCTCCCTTCCTCACGCTGTGGATAACGTCCGCCCTGTGGCTCAAGCAAAAGGAGTCAAAATCCAGCAGGCATTTATTGGCACCTGCACTAACGGACGTCTGGAGGATTTGGCTGTGGCTGCTGAGATTCTTAAGGGCAAGAAGAGGCATGCCGGTACTAGGTTGCTTATAGCGCCAGCTTCGAGGCAGGTGCTTATTCAGGCTATTGGGAAAGGCTATATCCAGAGCTTAGTTGAAGCTGGAGCGATTATTCTACCGCCGGGCTGCACAGCTTGTCTCGGTCTTCATCAGGGGGTGCTGGGAGACGGCGAGGTTTGCCTTTCTACCGCCAATCGTAATTTCAAGGGAAGGATGGGTAACCCTGAAGCTATGATATACTTGGCTAGCCCCGCCACTGCCGCCGCCTCAGCCATAAGAGGCGAGATTATTGATCCCCGTGAACTCATATAAGAAATAAAAATGCAAAAGGCAAAAACGCAGAGCAAAAATCAAAAATGAAATCCTTTTACACTTTGGTTTGTCATTTTGCTTTTTTATCTTTGACTTTTGATTTCCAGCGAGGGTGAAGATGCCGGATTTGGTGGTCAAAGGTAAAGCCATTAAGCTGGGTGACAATATCTCTACTGATGATATTATCCCCGGCAGGTTTGCCCATCTCAGGAGCAACTTGCCTGAGTTGGCCAAGCACGTCCTGGAGGATGCTGCGCCTGAATTTGCCTCAAAGGTAAGAGCTTTGTCAGCGGGAGGTGAAGGCAAGGCAATTTTGGTGGCGGGCAAAAATTTCGGTCTGGGTTCCAGTCGGGAACATGCGCCGCTGGTAATTAGAATGGCGGGGGTCGGCGCTATACTAGCCAAATCGACAGCGAGGATCTTTTTCCGGAACGCCATAAACCAGGGCGTGCCTGTCCTGCTTTGCGACACCGATAAAATCGGCGATGGCGATGAACTGGAGATGAATGTGACGGACGGTATGATCGTCAATTTGACTTCTGGCATTACCTTAAGCTGCGGCAAGATGCCGCCGATAATGTCCGCCATCCTTGAAGAAGGCGGGCTTATCCCGTACATACAGAAGCATAAGGATTTTGTCCTTGGAAGATAACTTTCTTCTCCCCTGACGGGAGAGGATTAAGGTGAGGGTGATGGCTATTACGAAACACAAAGTAACTTTCATTCCTGGCGATGGCATAGGCCCCGAAGTGGCTGAAGCGACACGGCGGGTGCTGGAAGCTACAGGGATCAAGTTCCGGTGGGACACCGTTATCGTAGGTAGTCAGGCTCAAGACAAGTTTGGCACGCCTCTCCCTGACCAGGCTCTCCAGTCCGTAAGGAGAAACAAGGTCGCCCTTAAGGGACCGGTGACCACGCCCATAGGTGCAGGCTTCCGGAGCGTTAATGTCGCTTTGAGGCAAGCCTTAGACCTCTATGTCTGCCTTCGTCCTTATAAGGTCTACCCTGGCATAAAGACGCCATTCAAAGGGGTGGACATAGTGGTGGTCAGGGAAAACACCGAAGACCTCTATGCCGGTATCGAATTTGCCAGAGGTGATTCGGGGACCAAGAAACTGCTCGATTTGGTCCGCGATGTGGTGGGGAAAGAGCTAAAGAAAGACACCGCTGTAAGCTTGAAGGTTATATCCCAGACCGCCAGCCGCCGAATCGTCAAATTTGCTTTTGAATATGCCCGGCAGAACGGTAGAAGAAAGGTCACTGCGGTTCACAAGGCTAACATACTTAAATTCTCAGATGGGCTCTTCCTGGATACTGCCCGTGAAGTAGCCAAGGAGTACAACGACATAGAATTCGACGATATGCTTGTGGACGCAACCTGCATGGAGCTGGTCAGGAAGCCTCAGATGTTTGATGTCCTCGTTTTGCCCAATTTGTACGGCGATATAGTTTCAGACCTCTGTGCCGGGCTGGTTGGTGGCATGGGCATAGCTCCGGGGGCCAACATCGGGGATGAGGTAGCTATCTTTGAACCCACACACGGCAGTGCCCCTAAATATGCCTGGAAAAACAAAGTCAATCCCATGGCCATGATGCTCTCGGGGGTGATGATGCTGCGTCATCTGGGAGAAAAGGAGAGCGCCGACAGGTTGGAAAGCGCCATAGCTGAGGTCATAGCAGAAGGCAAGAATGTCACCTATGATTTGAAGCTCGAAGCCACCACCGTCGTAGGCACCAGCCAGGTCGCCGATGCTGTGATAAAGAAGCTAAAGCGTTAATCTGAGCCAGTATAGCGAACAAAATGAATGAACATGTGAAACTCTATCCAACAATTGGTGTATGTGGTCTTGATTGTGGTCTATGCCCGAGATACTACACGGTAGGGCCTTCAAGATGTCCTGGTTGCTGTGGCCCGGAATTCTTTAGTAGCCATCCATCATGTTCCTTCATAACTTGTTGTGTCAAGAAGAAGAGTCTTGAGGTCTGTGCGGAGTGTTCAGACTCCCCGTGTTCTAAATTCAAAAGTGATGAAAAATACCAACAATTGAAGGAGTCTTCTTCTTACCCATCGTACAAAAAGGTCATGTCGAATTTGAATTTCATAAAAGAACACGGAATCGAACAATTCATAGGACAGCAGAAAGAACGAATCAAATTGCTGGAAACAATGATAGCCGATTTTGATGATGGAAGATCGAGAAGTTCTTACTGCAAGTCAGCAACTTCACTTGACTTAACTGCTCTTGAGAGTTCATTGGACAAGGCAATTCAGAAAGCAAAAACAGACAATATCAAACCAAACGATACCAAAACCAAGGCCAGAATCCTTAAGGGTATCCTTAGCGGAATTGCTCTTATAAGTTAGGGTAGGGCGGAGGACTAGGATGCGGTCGGACTTTCTAACGGGGCGTCGGTAACTCAGTCCAGGTTTTTGACTTATCAGGTATTACAAGCTACCATATCAACATGAGCACAAAGACTGTGCCCAAGCTAGCTCTTTTTCCCCTCGCCACTAAAGTGAATAAGCAAGGCCATCTCTGCATCGGCGGTTGCGATGTTGTGGACCTGGCTGAGGAATTCGGCACACCGCTCTATCTTATCGATGAATCCACCCTCCGCTATCAATGCCGTGAATTCAAAGATGAGTTCGGTAGGTATTATCGCAATACGCTGGTCATTTATGCCTCCAAAGCCTTCCTGAATAGGGCTTTGGCTCTCATATTCAAGGAGGAGGGGTTGGGACTGGATGTTGTCTCCGGGGGAGAACTGAGCATCGCCCAGTCCGTGGATTTTCCTCTGGACAAGGTCTACTTCCACGGCAACAACAAGACGCCGGAAGAGCTAAATCTGGCTCTGGACTGGGCAGTAGGCAGAATTGTGGTGGACAATTTTTACGAGCTTGAGATGCTTAACAAACTAGCTAAGAGAAGGGGGATTAGCCAGAATATCTTGCTTCGTCTCACTCCGGGAATTGATCCCCACACTCACCAGTATACTACCACCGGGACGATAGAGAGCAAATTCGGCTTTCCCGTAGCTACCGGGCAAGCCGAAGAGGTGGTAAGCCAGGCTTTATCAGCCTCCAACCTTAATCTTCTGGGCTTTCATTTCCATCTCGGCTCCCCGGTGCCCGATGTTCAGCCTTACGAACTGGCCATGGAGATTGTGCTTCGCTTTGCCTGGGGAATGGGCCGAAAATTCGGCTTCGACCTCGGCGAATTCGACATCGGTGGCGGTTTTGCTGTTCCATACACTGTGGACTCTGAAGTGCCCACAATAGCAGAGTATGCCCGTGCTCTGACGGGCAAGTTGAGCAGTTTGGTTTCGGAACTGGGGTTGAGTCGCCCGCGGCTGGTTGTCGAGCCCGGCAGGGCGATTGTCGGCCAGGCCGGGGTGGCATTATACAAGGTCGGGGCGACCAAGGAGATACCGGGGATAAAGAAGTATGTCTGTGTAGATGGCGGCATAAGTGACAATATCCGCCCGGCTCTCTATGGAGCTAAATATGAGGCTCTGGTAGCTAACAAAGCGTTGGAGTCGGAAGGAAACATGGTTACCATTGCCGGCAAACTCTGCGAGTCTGGCGACATTCTAGTGAAGGACATCAATTTGGCTATGGTGCGTCCCGGCGACTTCATAGCGATTCCAGTCTGCGGTGCTTATTCCATACCTATGGCGAGCAATTATAATGCCCTGCCCAGGCCAGCTATAGTCATGGTAAAGAAAGGGCGAGCGCGTCTTATTCGTCGCCGGGAGACGTATCAGGATCTGATGAGTCTGGACGTAATTTAACATGTGGCAAGTTATCGGACAGGATAAAATTCTATCTTTGCTGGATCACAGCCTTAAGAACAATGCTATAGCCCACGCCTATCTTCTAGTAGGGCCGCGGCATGTGGGCAAAGGGACTTTGGCCATCAACCTGGCGCAAGCCCTAAATTGCGATGGTCCAGAAGTGCCGTGTGGTCAGTGCCGTTCCTGTCAGCGAATCGGGGAGGGCAAGCACGCTGATGTCACTCCTATTGGCCTAGATTCGAGGATGGAAATTGGCATTGATGATATTCGAGGCCTGCAACGCTCAGCTAACCTGCCACCATATGAAGGCAAGTGCAAAGTGTTTATCATTGATGAGGCGGAATATCTGTCTACCGAGGCAGCCAATTCCTTGCTCAAGATATTAGAGGAGCCACCCCCCAGGGTAGTTTGGCTTTTATTAGCTGCTGAAGAGGAGCGCCTCTTGCCGACAGTTATTTCGCGGTGTCAGAGGCTGGAATTGAAGCCTGTGCCATCGGACCGAGTGCAGCAGGTGCTCATCAACTCATACAACGTTGATGCTGATAAAGCTAAGCTTTTGAATCAGTTGTGCCATGGTCGCCTGGGCTGGGCAGTGTCCGCTTTGACGAATGACGATATATTACAGAAGCGGTCTCAAAGGATAGATAGACTAGTCTCCTTATTGACTGCAAGCCTGGAGCAAAGGTTTGCTTATGCTCAAGAGCTAGCCAGCCAGTTTAGCCAGGACCGGAAAGCCGGGATGGATATAATAGAGGCCTGGCTCGACTGGTGGCGTGATTTGATGCTCATAAGAGGTGGTTGCAAAGAAGCCATCATCAATGTAGATTATGAGACAGTTTTGGAGGAACAAGCTGGAGGATTAAGTCTGAGCGAGATCGAAAGGTTTCTGGCTAATCTTGGCTTGCTACAGGAGGCAATCTCGAAAAACGCCAATCCCCGTTTAGCATGGGAATGGCTGATGCTCAATTTACCCAAGAGGGGAAATCCGAAGCACTAAATACTAAAAGAAATGCAAAATGACAGCGCAAAATTCAAAAATCAGTTTAACCAAGCCTTTTTGCATTTTGAATTGTGATTTTGATTCTTTATCTTTGATTTTTGATATTTACTAGAGTTTGTTTAGCGATTAGAAATTAGAATCTAGAACCTATAATATATCTCGATGGCTAACATAATTGGAGTTAAGTTCAGTGCTAGAGGAAAACTGGTCTACTGCGATGCTGGTGAGAAATCCGTGCAGGTGAACGACTATGTAGTGGTGGATACTGATCATGGTCCGGAGGTGACTAAAGTCGTTACTCTTGAAGCCCCGTCTCAACCAGGTGAGCAGTTAATGAAGGTAGTGCGCAAGGCGGAGGCCAAGGATTTGGAGAAAGCTCGGCAGAACCTGGAACAGGAAGCCCTTAGCAAGTGCCGTGAAATGGTCGCCGAACTTGGTCTAAAGATGAAGCCACTGGCGGCCCGCTATGATTCGGAGGCCGAGCGTCTGACCGTGTTTTTCAGCGCTGAGGAAAGGGTGGACTTCCGGGACCTGGTTCGGAAATTGAGCCATGCCGTGGAAAGACGGGTCGAGTTGAGGCAGGTGGGGGCAAGGGATGAAGCTAAGCTGTTGGGTTGCATGGGCAGGTGCGGCTATCCCCTGTGTTGCCAGAATTTTCTAACCAGCTTTGCCTCAGTATCTATCAAGATGGCCAAGGAGCAGAGCCTGGCCTTGAATCCTATGAAGATATCGGGCATCTGTGGAAGGCTCCTTTGCTGCCTGGCATATGAAAGCAAAGACTATGCAGATATGAGGAAGAAGATGCCTCAGCTGAAACAGGAAATATCGACGCGCTGGGGTAAAGCCAGGGTGGTCGGCATTGACTTGTTCAATGAGACCGTAACAGCGCAATTGTTGGATAGTGAGACGGTTAAAGAGATAGCCCTGGCTGAACTGGTTCAGCCGGAAAAGGAGCCTGATAAGGAAGCCGATCAAACTTAGGGCAAATCGAGACTAGGTCAGTTCAGAGAGGGTAGATATTTCTGCCATTCACCATGGTTATTGAGAAGGTGGTAGGGAATATAGAAGCCGTTGTTGCGGGGAGGATGTGGCTGGTGCAGCAATCTCATCCTTGCTTCATCCGGTGTACGTCCGCCTTTGTGCCTGTTGCAAGGAATACAGGCGCTGACCACATTGTCCCAGGTATGCTGCCCACCTCGCCGACGTGGAACAACGTGGTCCAAGGTAAGCTCCTTGGTCTGACGGCCGCAATACTGGCAGGTGTATTGGTCACGATTAAATACCTCGGACCTGCTTAATTTCCTTTGATGCCGGGGACGGCTGACCATATAGACAAGTCGGATTACTGAAGGTATCTGAAACACGGAGCTAGCAGAGTGAAGCTCGCCTCTGTTATTCTCCACCACTTCGGCTTTGCCCCGAAACACTAACACTATAGCCCGACGCGTGCGGCACAAGTTAAGGGGCTCATAACTTTGATTAAGCACTAAAACAGGAGAATTTACCATATTACAACCCGCTTGTTAAGTTCGCCCTGAGAATTCGGTTCGCTCCTCCTGACGTTTTGGCTATTTTATCAAGCCTATCTGGCCGTTGCAATAATCTGGCACATCGGCGGTTTCTGGCGCAAATGTGCAGCCATATACAGGGAGACAAGTTTGAGGGCGGCCAGCATATGGGAAAAGAACGGCAGATTGAATTCCCAACAAGAGAAGGAATAGGGGCTAAGCGGCGCGATACTGTGCTAAAATTTCAACTGATGCCAGCTACATATTACGTCATCCGCCCTATGAAACATGAGGATATCTCCCAGGTAGCCCAGATCGATAGAGAGGCTTTCCCCGGTGAGTGGGTGTTTCGCTCTCAAGCGGCATATAAGCAGGATCTCGCCAATCCGTCCGTCCGTTATCTGGTGGCCTGCAAGAAGAAGGATGTGGCGGAATCTCGGGGACAATTGATTCCGAAACCCCCTTGGTTCAAACGGCTCCTAGGCTATGAGCGTGGTCTTACCGTGCCTGAGTATGTAGTTGGTTTTTCTGGCTTCTGGATGATGGCGGAGGAGGCGCACATTATTGCCATTGGAGTGAGAAATGGTTATCGTAAACTTGGCATAGGAGAAGGTCTGCTCATCGCAACCATTGAACTAGCACAGACAATGAATGCCAATATAGTCACTTTGGAAGTGCGTGCCTCCAATATGATAGCTCAGGAACTTTATGAGAAGTATGGCTTCCGAGTGACAGGGAGGCGACTGAGGTATTATTCCAGCGATGGAGAGGACGCCATAATCATGAGCACGGATGGTATAACCTCTCTGCCATTTCAAGCATCTTTTCAGCAGTTGAAAAAGGACTATGCGCAAAGGCACCGCGAAATTCTTGCGCAGGTCCCCTAACTGTACTTACTCAGGATGGCCTTGAAGGAATCTATAACAAGGCCCAGCTGCTGTCTATCGGCGGCGAATGTGGAGAGTTTGAAAGACCTGGCCAAACCTGGCTGTGGTCCCCAGATGCCTCTCTCTTTTAGTTCTTTATAGAGGAAATATCCCTTCTCTCGAACCCGCTTGGAGATTTCGTAGAGCTCCGGGGCGTCAAAGTGCAGCAGGTCATGCCTGTGTGGTCTCTCGCCCAATTGTGTAAAGCCTAGTTTCTCAAGTTCCGCGGAGAACCACTGTGATTTAGACGCTTGCTCATTCCAATGGGCAACTCTTTCTTTCACAAAGGGAAACGAAGCCATGAGTGTCATCAAAGGAACCCCCCTGACACTGCAGCCGAGAAGCTCAATATCTTTATTGGCGTGCCTCCCCGATTTTCTCAACACTATCTGTTCCCATTTCTTCTTCATTCCCAGTACCCCAACAGGCCCGGCGGAAGCCATACTTTTGTGCCCGCTACCGATAATGAAATCAGCCCCTGTCTCTGCCATGCTTATCGGCATTCTGCCCACAGCGTATGCCCCGTTAAGAATATAGGGGACATTGTACTCTTGGGCGAGTTCTCCTAACCTTCTGGCATCGGGAAGGTTTCCATAATTACCGTCGGGATAAGTCAATAGAATCAGCTTAGGGGCATGTTGCTTCATGAGCGCTGCATATTCGTTAACATCGACCCTGAATTCAGGATGTCCGGAGCTAGGCACCTCGATTATGCTCAATCCCACCCTTTCAGCAGCTACGAACGTTGTATAATGTCTGTTGGCATCAACAAGAATCGAGTCCCCCGGCCTGGCCAGAGAATGCATCACCATAAACTTGCCTTCCCGAGCTCCGTGAGTTATCGTGGCAACCTCACAGTCCAAGAACTGAGGCAGGAGCTCCTGGATAAAGTCCCGGATAGGGGGATTGGTTACATTACATAAACTACCTTGGCAAAAATCACACACCGAATATCCGTCGGCAAATTCCGTCAAAGCCTCCCTGGCGGCATCGGTAAGCATGCCGCCTGTCTGCAGAGGCATGAGGTTAATGAGCCCCTTATGGTCCCTGCGCAACTCGCTGAGTTTCTGTAGCGATCTACTGCTTTTCTGTTCCATCTTCTCCCCCACTTCGGTCAAAAGCTGTTAGCAACCCGAACTGTCATTGCGAGCGACCTGCCCGCCAAGGCTTGGCAGGCGGGAGCGCGGCAATCTCATGCCCCTCCGCGAGATTGTTTCGTCCCGATAAATCGAGACTCGCAATGACATCATCCACATCGCTAAGCCTTATGGCTTAGAGTTTCTTGGCTTCTATAGCCACAAATACAGCGCCCCCGACCTTTATCTTCTTCCGCTGTCCTTCAATATGCTGTCGCACAGCTTCGGGAATCTCCAAATTAAGGTCGGAAAGATGCTTTATGCCCTTTGCCTGATAGGTCAGGTTATCGGTGCTACTTTCTATTGCTGCTGCCACACCCGTGGCGATAGCACGCATATAGTTTATCCCTGTGTACACTCCCGAAGGCACGATGTCACTATAAATAGCGCCATTGGCGACGCAGATCTCGTTGAAACCGGCCGGGCCGATTAATCTCTTGCCGACTTCTTTTTCGAAAACCTTCACCTCGATAGACTCGTCTTTCCAGGCCAAAAACTCACATGGCGCAATCTCGTCTTTGTGCTTTCGGGCAGTTTCCTCAATTGCCCTGGCTATTCCCTGCCCCCTGGCAGTCTGAGGGCTAGCTATATAGCTGATAGATTTGGCTATCTCCTCGTCAGAATACTCGACCACAGTAAATTGGGGATATGCCAGCTTCCTGACATCGTCTATTCCATAGACAAGCATGCCCAATCGCTCGATGCCAAAGCCGGCATTGAACACAGGGTATTTGATGTCGAAGTTAGCCAGGGCCACCGGCGAATACATCCCGATGTCCGCTATCTCGAGCCAGGTGCCTTTATGTTTGACAAAGACCTCCTGCTCCTGCCCCGGAGCATAATACTTGGAAGTTGCTGTCTTGGTCTCAAATTTGATGTCTGAGAAGCCATATTGCTGCATGATGTTCCTGGTCATTGTCCTTCCCGCATCTAAAGACATTTCGGGGTCCATAACAACGATAGATGCGGAGTGGTGGACCCGCAAATGATGGGCATCTTCTCTCTGTTCGTTGCGATATCTGGGGCCCACGGAGAATAGAGCCACTGGAAAGCTGAGTTTGTCCTGTAGTGCTGCCAGGGTATGAAACCAGGTAGCCGTCATGTGGCTTCTCAGAGTCTTGTTGGTGGGCACTGGCTGCAGTTCTTTTATCTCGGGGAAGACCCTGTCCATGAGTTCCGTAGCCTGGTAATCGGTGATGCCCAGCTTGGCGATAAGCTCTTCGATGAGATTGTCCGCCTCGATTTCCCCCTTTTTATAACTTCTCAAGATGGTCTGCAATTTTTCGACGTCCATTCCCTCGGCTATTTTCTTTATCTCGGCTATCCTTTTTGCGCTCAGCCCGATGTCCGGGCGGGGCAATTCCGCCAGATAAAAGGCCCTGTCAAGGATAACCCGGGCTTCCGGTCCATACTGCTTGACCACATCGCTGTCGGGCAGCAGTGTGAGGTTCTCGACCTCGTCGAAACCCAGGTTCACCAATATCTGGCGGGATTTTTGGATTAGTTCCCGGACGAGATGGGGTTTGCCTTTCCTCGTCAGAGAGACTTCCGTGCCGGTGGGAACCAGCTTCGCCGTAGCTATCCAGGCATCGGTGAAATTGCTTTTTGCCTTAGACTTTATTTCCCCCGTATCGAAGGTCGCCACGGTGCAAAGTATATCTCAAATGCTGAGACAGTAGCTAACTTTCTATTGCTTTTTGTCCTTCTCTTCCGGGGTATCTCCTGCCTTCTCCACCTCGATAGTGCACTCTGTGACCAGTGCGGCAATTGCTCCCAGCGCAGCCAGTACTGGAGCCGCCAGGGCAGTTACCGCAGCTACACCAACGCCTGCTGTCAGTGGGATATCTATCAGGGGACGCCCCTTATGTATTAAACGGACTCTTCTGATATTCCCTTGATGTATTAGCTCCTTGATCTTCTCGACCACCTGACTTCCATCTACTGTGAACTTCTCAGTTGCCATTGTCCTTGACCTCCTTATTCAAACTTCGTAGCGTGACCCTTGGGGTCGTGCTGCCCGAGGCTGAAGCCTGGCACTACAGCATTTGGTTTTAACCCGCCGCAGCAAGTATTGCTTCAGCATATTCAGTGCGGCTTCAGCCGCGTCTCGCTTGTTTCCCCTTCGGTTTCCTGGGAAGACATGTTTCTCACTCAGACTCTCATCTCTTGTTGCCAGGCCCAGGTAGAAAAGCCCCACCGGTTTTTCGGTGGTGGCACCCGAGGGGCCAGCGATCCCGGTGTCGGAGACGCACATATCTACATTCAGGAGCTTCCTGCCCCCTTGAGCCATCTCCAGGGCCGTCTGCTCGCTCACGGCGCCATGATTGTCGATGGTCGCCTTTCCTACCCCCAGCAAGGCGATCTTTGCTTCGTTGCTGTAGGCCACTACCGAGCCCTTGAAATAGTCCGAACTACCGGGGATATTGGTTATCCTGTCAGCTATCCTCCCGCCGGTAGCCGACTCAACAGCGCCGATGGTCAACCACTTTCCCGTTTTGGCCCGGTATTCTCTTATCAGCCGGCCAATTTCTGCTTCCAGCTTTGCCATCAAAAGTGCTCAACGACATCGCCTGTCATTCTGAGCGAAGCGAAGAATCTCTGGCATAGCTTACGACCGCGTCTAGAGATTCTTCGTCGTCCCGATTTCATCGCGACTCCTCAGAATTGACATTAGTAGACGGCCTCCTGTCATTATTTATTAATTTTAACACGTCTCCTTGCTATAATTCAGCGATGGCTGAGTTGAGCGACACAATCACCTTTCTGGGCACCGCTGGTGCCCGGTTTGTCGTGATCCGCCAGTTTCTCGCTTCCGGGGGCGCCTGGCTTAACCTCGGTGACAGTCAAATACTTCTTGACCCCGGTCCTGGTTCCCTGGTCCAGGTTGCCAGGAGAAAGCTCGACCCTGCGAAGCTGGACGCCATTGTTCTGTCTCATAAGCACCTGGACCACAGCGGGGATATCAACATCATGATTGAAGCTATGACCGACGGAGGGACAAAGAAGCGCGGCATGGTCTTTGCTCCCGCCGATGCCCTGGACCAGGACCCAGTCATCCTTTCTTATTTGCGGTCTTATCCCCAGAGCATACAGGTCTTGACTGAAGGCGGGTCCTACACAATAAACGATCTTTCTTTTAAGACCCCGGTCAGACATATGCATGCCGTAGAGACGTACGGCTTTGTTTTTCGAACCCCGCGGCATACGTTCTCCTGGATTACTGACACCAGATACTTCGATGCTTTGGCCAGTCACTATGAAGGCGATCTACTGATCATCAATGTGGTCCGATTGGAGCACGGAGCGCCCCTGGACCATCTATCTCTTCCTGAGGCACGCAGCATAATCCAGCAAATAAGGCCCACGGTAGCCATCCTTACCCATTTCGGCATGACCATGTGGCGGGCTAAACCCTGGGAGTTGGCTGAGAAATTGAGCGAAGAGACCGGGATCACAGTCATTGCCGCCAGAGACGGCATGAAGTTCGACCTGGCAGATTTAGAAACCGCCTGAAGGTTTGGTTTTTCCAGCGTCAGATTTGTCCATTAGTGTTTCCGGGTCTCTCACCCGGGCAGGAAGGCTCTGAGTAAATTCCATGAAGGCTCTGGCCTTAGCTCCCAGACGTATGATGTATCAACTACATCGGGATTATTGCATTTGCAGCATCCCTTCGTCATGTCTGCCGCCTGCCGGCGGTCCCAGTTCTTCATGATCTCATCGAACGGGGAAGCCCTGACATTTCCATAAGGTCTGTCATAGTTGAAGCAGTTCGTTACGTTGCCCTCTGGAGTCACGGTTACAGAAGCAAAAGGGACGCGGCAAACATAAGGCGTCATATTCAGCAGGTATCTCTGCAGATAAGTTCGGGAATTGTTTAGGGCATAGCCCTTCTTTTTCAGGGCAAGCAACTCCCTGGCTGCCTCCTGCTCTGATTCTCGCGATGCCAGCCACTCTTTATTTGTCTCCCCGGTTTCTCTCAAAATCCCTTCCTTTGCCGGGCAGACCCACAGCGAGACGCCGAGAGAGCGGGCAAGGTCTGCCATTTGCCCCATCATGTTCTCATTGCCTCGATGCAGGAGACAATTGATTACGATTTTCTCAGGCGAGTTCATCCTTTTCAGGGCCTCTATGCCCTCAACAGCCCTGGCGAAAAGGCCCGGCATGCCCCTGAAAGAATCGTGCCCCGTGCTGTCCGGATAGTCCAGTGAGACTATGATAGAGTGGACTTCCTGGCCAATTTCATGTGCCCTGTCTGGCAAAAGAAATCCATTCGTGATAACGGTGGTCATCATTCCGTTTTCGTGGGAGGAACGACACAGCCGGCCGAGGTCCTGGTGCAAGAGAGGCTCCCCACCCCATATCGCATTCAATACAAATCCGGCAGCCCTAGCGCCTCGATAGAGTCGTTCGATTACGCTGGTTGCGAGTTCATCCGCTTCATTATCGCGCCAGATACAAGTCGGGCACTGGCAATTACATCGTCCTGTAATCAGATGTGAGAGAAAGAACGGCCCTCGCCTGCCCAATCGACTTGCCAGCAGTGTTCTAGAGAAGCGGGCGATGTCGGCCCAGCCCCACAGTGCTTCCGAACCCCGATGCTTTACTGGCACGGCACCCATCCCCTGACATATGAATAGAAAAGCCTCCTGGCAACGACATATTTTCCCAGAAGGTTTCCCCTCAAGTATCGTCTGCGCTGGAGCGTTTCACTTCCGTGTTCGGGATGGGAACGGGTGGTGCCACTCCGCTCAAGTCACCAAGAAGCTCTTTGCCTAAGTATAACCTATTCCAGAAAGAACATGCAAGTCCGTGTACTCGTTCAGTACCTTAGTGACACCTCCTCCTTTCCTTTGTTTTGTTGGTGGAGCTTAAGAAATTCCTGTGGAGTAAGGTATCCCAGTGCCTGGTGAGGTCGTACAGTATTATATATTATTT
>Ga0315277_10000082_pt1 | contig 152317 bp, 136 predicted proteins | sample YL17G05_15_MG_FD_203695 | JGI IMG/M metagenome (GOLD analysis project Ga0315277, IMG submission 203695) | Sediment microbial communities from Yellowstone Lake, YNP, Wyoming, USA - YL17G05_15 | ecosystem: Environmental > Aquatic > Freshwater > Lake > Sediment | place: USA: Wyoming | collected...
CGCCAGGTCTCCAGCCTGAAGACTGAGAATGCCTCCTTGACGCTCATTTCATCGGGCGGCATCTCCGGGGGACTGGACATCGCCAAGTCGATTGCATTCGGTGCGGACCTTGCCGCTGCCGCGCGAACGTTTCTGAGGATCTTAAAGTCGAGCGGTGGGAAAGGGTTGCTTGAAGAGCTGGAGGGGTGGGAGACGGAGCTGAGGGGCGCCATGTTTCTGACCGGCTCGCGCACGATCCCCGAGCTCCAAGATCAGCGGTTAGTACTCAAAGCCTGACGCAGCGCGCACGACCGATGAACTACGAACAGCGGTACCTCCACCACAAGCAGCAGATCGATCGACGCCTCAAGCAGTTCATCCGGCAGCAGGAACCTCGATCGCTCTACGGACCGTTGACCTACATTCTCGAAGGAGGAGGAAAGAGGATTAGGCCGCTCATCCTCCTGCTTTCGTGTGAAGCGGTTGGAGGGACCGCGCGATATGCGCTGCAGGCTGCTGTTGCGATCGAGATTCTCCACAACTTTACGCTCGTGCATGACGACATCATGGATAACGCGGCCTCTCGGCGCGGAAGGCCGACCGTGCACACGAAGTGGGACCTAAATGTTGCCATCCTGGTTGGGGATGAGCTTCTCGCTCTCGCCTACCGGGCTCTGCTGATGACGGAGTCGCACAATATCCAGAAGATTGCGAAGGTCTTTACCGAAGGGGTCGTCGAGGTGTGCGAAGGGCAGGCCTATGACAAAGAATTTGAAACGCGCAGGGCTGTTCGGGTCAACGACTATCTCCTGATGATCGAAAAGAAGACTGCGAAGATGGTGGCGGTCGCTGCGGAGATCGGCGCGCTTATCGGCAACGGTACCGTTGCATCGATCCATGCGCTCCGACAGTACGGTGAGTATGTCGGCCGCGCCTTCCAAATCCAGGACGACCTCCTCGACATCGTGGCGAACGAGAGAGAACTCGGGAAGGCCCTCGGGGGGGATCTCGTTGAGGGGAAGAAGACATTTCTCTTGCTGGAGGCGCTTGCCCGTGCGGAGGGGAGAGAGAAGAGGATGCTCCAGGCCATGGTGAGCGACAAAGGGGTCCCGCGGCGCTTGGTCCCCGAGTACAGGCGCATCTACTATCACACTGGCGCCATCGATGCCGCGCGCCGGCGGATTGAGCGCGATATCGCGCAGGCCAAGCGGGAGCTTCACGGACTTCCGTCATCTGGCGCAAAGGCTATGCTGGTTTGGTTGGCTGATATGCTGCTTCATCGGACGTTTTGATCAGGGGGTCCGGGGCGCATGGTTCAACGCGAAGTCACGATCAAGAACAGAGCCGGACTCCATACTCGTCCCGCCGCATCGCTCGTAAAATTGGCGGCAAGATACAAAGCTGATTTTCTCATTGACAAGGACGGCTTCGAGATCAACGGCAAGAGCATCATTGGTGTCATGACGCTCGCAGCGGAACAGGGAGCGAAACTCGTGTTGAGATTCTCGGGGGAGGATGAGCAGGCGGCATGCAATGCAGTTGTGGATCTATTCGAGAGCGGCTTTGACGAACAGTAGGAGAATGAGACCTCCATGCGTAGGGAACGCTGTGAATCCGTGTTTTGAATGAAGGCTATGACGTCTGAGAGCGTTCAGAAAGAAAAAGAAATTATCCTGAAGGGGATTCCTGCGTCGCCGGGAATTGCCATCGGCCCGGTGTTCCTCTTCCAGAAGCAAGCCCCCGTCGTCGAGGAGCGGTCAATTCTGAACGAAGACGTCGATCGGGAGGTGGCGCGCCTGGAGCAGGCTGTCGCGCGATCGCACCGGGAGCTGGGAAAGATCCTTGAGTTCGCCCAAAAGAAGCTCGGCGACGACAAGGTCAAGATTTTCGAAGCGCAGCTGATGATCCTGGAAGATTCCGTTCTGTTCGGTGCGATCTACAGCCGTATCCGAAAGGAACTCAAGAATGCAGAATATGTTGTTCAGGACGAGATCGGGAAGTACCATCGGTTGATGGCGGCGTCGAAGGATGAGTACACGCGGGAGCGAGCGCATGACGTGGAAGATGCGCGCAACAGGATGCTGCGCAACCTTCAGGAACAGAAGCTGATCTCGCGACTCGAAGGCTCCTCCGTGATCGTCTCATCCTATTTGACGGCGGCCGATGCGATGATCCTCAGCCGCAACGAGGTCCTGGCGTACGCGACGGATATCGGCGGCATCACCTCTCACACCGCGCTTCTCTCGCGCGCGTTGAAGATTCCCGCCGTGGTCGGGTTGAGGAATGTCTCGCATGTGGCCCACGATGCCGACCGGGTCATCCTCGACGGGTACAGCGGCACGGTGATCCTGAACCCGTCAGAAGAAAACGTCAAGCGCTACGAAACGAAGCGCGATCGCTATCACGAGTTTGAGGCTCGGCTGGCGGGCCTCCGTGAATTGCCGGCGGAGACGCTGGACGGGCGCCGCGTGGAGCTTTCCGTCAATGTCGAGTTCGAGCAAGAGCTGGAGTTCATCAAAATCCAGGGCTCCGACGGCATCGGCTTGTACCGCTCCGAGTATCTGCTGGTAGGAAAAGAGGTCTTCCCGTCGGAAGAGGAACAGTACCAGCAATACAGGCTGCTTGCAGAAACGATGTACCCCAAGCGCGTCATCATCCGCACCTTCGACATCGGAGGCGACAAGGTGATGTTGGACCCCGTGAAGGAGAACAATCCCTTCCTCGGGTGGCGGGGGATCCGCGTGATGCTGGACAAGCCCGAGCTGTTCATCGAGCAGCTGCGCGCCATCCTGAGGGCCAGCACGCGGAAGAACGTGGCGATGATGTTCCCGATGATTTCGAGCATCAAAGAGGTGCGGCGGGCGAAGAAGCTGCTCGAAGAAGCGAAGCGCCAGCTCCGCAAGGAGAACGTCTCATTCGACTCGAGGATCAAAATCGGTGTGATGGTGGAAGTCCCTTCGGCGGCGGTTACCGCTGAGGATCTGGCTGAGGAGGTGAGCTTCCTCAGCATCGGGACGAACGACCTTATCCAATACCTTCTGGCGGTTGATCGCGGCAACGATATCGTCTCGGATCTCTATCAGGAATTCCACCCTGCGGTCATCCGTTTCCTCCGGCGGATCATCGAGCGCGGCAAACAGAAAGATGTCTGGGTCGGCATGTGCGGCGAGATGGCGGGTGACCCGCTCGCGACACTTCTCCTGCTCGGTCTCGGCTTGGATGAGTTCAGCGTGGTCCCGAACGTCCTCCCTGAGATCAAGAAGATCATCCGGTCCGTCAAATATGCGGACGCGCGGAAGATCGCCAATAAGGCTCTGACCATGCAGACGGAGGATGAGGTGAAGGACTATCTCAAAGCCGTGATGAAGAAGAAGTTCCCCGACATCCCGATCGATTAGAAATTGAAAATTGTCGGTTGCGCGTTTTGCGCGTCTCCCGCTCTTTGGATTCCGCCCGTAAGCGGGATTCTGGACGGCGGAACCGCCGTACTTGGGCGGGATAGGTTGTCAGATGATGGCTGGGAGTCGCATGCGTCACGCTGTTTTCGAGCGGGAGAAGGAGCGTCCCGTGTGGGACCCCCTTCTCTGGCGGGTGGGAAACTGTATCTTGAACGTACCGTGGATAAAACTTGCTGCTGACGGCTGAAGTCCAAGGGCTCGATGACACTGGATGACATCAAGCGAATCGACCAATCCGGGATGTACGACCGGCTTCTCGACTTTCACACGCAGATCGAGGACGCCGTGCGCATCGGGAAGGAGGCGTCCCTGAAGCTCAGCGTGAAGGGCGTGGCGAACATCGTCCTCACGGGCATGGGCGGATCTGCCATCGGAGGCGACCTGCTTCGATCGTATCTTGTGGATGAGCTCAGGGTTCCCTTCATCGTCAACCGGCACTACGCTCTGCCCGGGTTCATCGACCGGGGGAGTCTCGTGATCGTCTCAAGCTATTCCGGCAACACCGAGGAGACGATTGCGGCGCACCGCGATGCGATCAAGCGGAAAGCCCGGATCCTCTGCATCACCACCGGCGGGGAGACGGAGCGGCTCGCAATTCGACACCGTCAGCCGGTCATTAAGATCCCGGGAGGTTTTCAGCCGCGCGCGGCGCTCGGCTATTCCTTCTTCCCGCTGCTGCTTGCCTTCTCGCGTCTTGGATTTATGAAGCAGCGCGCGAAGGATGCTCGCGAAACGATCCGGCTCCTGCGGTCGAAAGCTCGAGTCTACGGCGATCCTGATGCCACCGGCAACTCTCCTCTGCAATTAGCCCGTCAGTTGAAAGGAACCTTGCCCATCGTCTATTCGTCGACCGAGTACTTTGACGCCATCGGAGTGCGTTGGAGAGAACAGATTTGTGAAAATGCGAAGAACCTTGCCTTCGGGCACGTGATTCCCGAGATGAATCATAATGAGCTTGTCGGATGGAAGATCGGTGCTGAGACCATGGGACACATGGAAGTTGTGTTCTTGAGGGACCGGAGGACTCATAAACGCATTGCGACGCGGGAGGGAATTACGAAGGAGATCATCAGCCGACATGCCTTGCATGTGTCGGAGGTCTGGAGCGAAGGTCGTTCGCTTCTCGCGAGGATGTTCTCACTCATCTATTTTGGCGACTGGGTGAGCTTCTACCTCGCAATCCTCAACGACGAAGATCCCACCCCTGTGATGGTGATTGAGCAATTGAAGGGAGAGCTTGCAAACGTCTGAAATCCTCCGAGTCCGCTCGAACGGTTCCGCGCCCGCTCCTGCCGAAGGCAACGTGAAGGTGTCTTCGGGCATTGAGTTGAGATTCCGTCGATGAAGTTGTTCCTCAAATATTCTCTTCCGCTCTGCCTGCTCTCGCAGCTTGCCTGGGGCCAGTTCTATTACTTCGGGCGCAACAAGGTTCAATACACGGAGTTCGAATGGAAGGTCCTGAGGACCGAGCATTTCGATATCTATTACTACACGGAGATGACGGAGTTGGCGAAGCGCGGAGCGTACTTTGCTGAAGAGAGCTACAAGCTGCTGCAGGAGAAGTTCAACCACAACATTCGCGATCGCATCCCCCTGATCTTTTATAGCTCGCACCTGCATTTCGAGCAGACCAACGTCACGCCGGGATTCATCCCCGAGGGTGTCGGCGGATTCTTCGAGTACCTCAAGGGCCGTGTGGTCATTCCCTTTGAAGGTTCCATCTATCAGTTTGGGCACGTCATCCGGCATGAGCTCGTCCACGTGTTCATGCATAGCAAGATCAATCGCGTTCTGCTGGATCACCGGCAAGCGCAGGACCGTGCCCCGCCTCTCTGGTTCACGGAGGGGCTGGCGGAGTACTGGTCCACAGGGTGGGACACGCAGGCCGAGATGGTGATGCGCGATGCAGTGTTGAACAACTACGTGGTGCCTCTTGAGGATATGGACCGGATCTACGGATCGTTCCTGATGTACAAGGAAGGGCAGGCTATCCTCCAGTACATCTCCGGGCGCTACGGGCAAGAGAAAATCTTCCTCCTGATGGAGAATTTCTGGAAGGAGAGTTCCTTCAGCAACGTGATGAAAGTGACCATCGGCAAGACCTACAAGGAGTTCGATGAGGTATGGCTGTACTATCTGAAGAAGCGCTACTATCCGGTCATGAGCGAGAGCGACCTACCGAGCGGGGTGACGAAGAACGTCGTCAGTGAGGGCTTCAACGCAAAGCCGATCGTCTACCGGCACGACGGTAAGCGGGAAGTGTACTTCATCGGAAACCACACGGGATACACCGATATCTACCGTGCCGATCTCGACGAGGAGAAACCGAAGCCGGTGGTCGTCATCCAAGGTGAGAGGAGCAACGAGTTCGAGGCCTTCCACCTCTTCCAAAGCAAGCTCGATATTTCAAAGGCGGGTTTGCTGGCGTTTGTCACGAAAAGTGGTGAGACGGACGTCCTGCATATCTGTGACCTCAAGCAGAACAGACTCCAGGACACGTTCCGTTTCCGCAACCTTGTCGTCATCGGGTCCCCATCCTGGTCGCCGGACGGGAAACGGGTCGCCTTCTCCTCGGTGGACAAAGCAGGGAACAACGATCTGTACATCCTGGAGCTTGCGACGCGCTCGCTCACACGGCTGACCAAGGATTTCTACGATGATCGTGATCCTGCCTGGTCTCCCGATGGCAAGGTGATCGCCTTCAGCTCCGACCGCGGCCCCGAAGGGAAGGAAGGGACCTTGAACCTCTTCCTGTATCATCTCGACAACTCCGAGATAGAATACCTCACGATCGGGGACTCCAATTTCATGTCGCCCGCGTGGTCGAAGGATGGAAAACGGCTCGCCTTTACATCGGACATTGATGGGGCGCAGAACGTGTGGGTTATGGAGATGGATCGCCCGCCGCGCGAGCGCGTCATGAAGAAGCTTACTTGGCTTTCGACGGCGGCATTCGATCCAAGTTGGGGCGGAGAGAACGATATGGTCCTGACGACGTTCGAGAATTTCAGTTTTCAGATCAAGCGGATAGTGGGCGTCGGGTCGCTGATTGATTCCGTTCATACTGCCCGGTCGTTCCGCTTCGATGTCGGCAAGGAGCTGTGGGAGGCCCCGAAGCTCGACGGATCGTCCATCATGTCTGATGTCCGCTACACCGGTGACTACAGGCTTGATATAGCGCAAAGTCAAGTGTCGACCGACCCGGTCTTCGGAACAGCGGGGGGTGCGGCGATTGCGATGAGCGACGTCCTCGGCAACGATCAGTATTACTTCCTCATCTACAATACGGCTCAGACGAGTTCTCAGTTTCTCGAGAATTTCAACGTTGCGATTTCGAGGATCTCGCTGGGCCAGCGGACAAACTACGCTTACGGCATCTTCCACTTTGCGGGAGATCGATACGATCTGACCGACCCCGACCTCTTTTACTATGAGCGCGCGTTCGGCGGATATTTTGTCCTGAGCTACCCGCTGTCCGTCTTTCGCCGCATCGAGTCGGGTGTCACGCTCACGAACTCAGACAAAGAGATCTTCGGAGGCGTGCCGACAAGGAAGGCGCTGCTCGTTTCAACCTCGTTCTCGTATATCGACGACAACTCGCTCTGGGGGCCAACCGGCCCTCTGGACGGCAATCGGATGAGGCTCACACTGGCCTATACGACGGACGTGCAGCATTCGAACGTCAGCTATTACACGATCATTGCAGACTACCGGAACTACCTCAGGTTGTCGACCCGGAGCGCCTTTGCATCGCGTGTGAATCTTTGGTACAACGAAGGAAAGGAGGCCCGCCGGTTCTTCATGGGGGGGAGCTGGGACCTCAGGGGCTGGCCGCGCTGGACGATCCGGGGCCAGAAACTGTGGCTGACAAGTCAGGAGTTGAGGTTCCCGTTCATCGATCAGCTCGGGATCCGCTTCCCGTTCGCAGGGCTGACCTTCGGCTCAATACGGGGCGCGCTGTTCGCTGATGCCGGCGGGGCATGGGACACGAAGTACATCGACACGCAAGGGAGCTTCGGTGGTGGGATTCGCTTCAACCTCGGCGGTGTGGTCGTGCTGCGCTACGATATCGGGAAGCGAATCGAAAACAATATGAGCAGACTGCAGCAGGGGTTGTTCTATCAGTTCTTCTTCGGTTGGGATTTCTGATGAACTCAGGTCACGGCCTTTGGACGGGTAGCAAGCTTGCTGGCGGCAGGTCCCTCGCGATAACCCTCGCCGGACTGTCGATCTTGTTCGTGCTGATCTGCTGTGTCCTGGGTTGCGCTGGCATTCGCATCAGCAGGCCCATAGCGAAGAGCCCATCGGATTGGGTGATGTACGGCGGGACTCCGGCACGGGCGAACTACGTCCTCGCGACCGTCAATCCGCCGTTGAAAGAACTCTGGGAGTACAACGCGCTCGCAGGCATCTCGAGCACGCCGTTGGTGCGGGACAGCCTGATGCTGATCGGGACGCTGAATGGGGAACTCCAGGCGGTGAACCTGGCAACCGGCGACCGGGTCGGTTACATGGTGCTCGCATCAGCCGTCGCGGGCACGCCGGTATGGGATGGCATTCACGTCTATGTCCCGAGCGCGTCTGGAAAGGAGACGCTGGCCCGCATCGCGCTGCAAACTGGAAAGCGTGAATGGGTCATGAACTACGGGTCGATAGAGTCGTCGCCGCTGCTCTACGGAGAGCTCCTCTACGTCACCTCGCTCGAGGGCATCCTGTACTGCATCAACAAATTGGATGGGACCGAGGTTTGGAGATACGAGACCCGCGACGAGGCCGGACGAAAACCCATACGGTCATCCCCTGCTTCGGATGGCGCGGTGATTACATTTGGCTCGGATGATGGCTTCATCTATGCGGTTGAACGCTCAACCGGAAAGCTACGCTGGAAATTCGAATCAGGTGCCAGCGTCTTCGCGACGCCCATCATCGTGGAAGGCAAGTGTATCGTCAGTTCCCTCGAGGGTACGGTGTATGCCATCGATGTGCTGACCGGTAACCTCGTTTGGAAGTACGACACGGGGTCGAAGATCTATGGAGCGGCAGCGGCTGACGAAGCTCTGGTTTATGTCGGCTGCGCCGACGGCAAACTTCACGCGCTGAGGATCGACTCCGGAGCACGGGCCTGGACGTTTGCGGCTCAAAGCGTCATAGACTGCGCGCCGTTGATCGCAGGGCAGGTCCTCTATGTCGGTTCTCTTGACCGGACGCTCTATGCTCTGCGGGCGAGCTCAGGAGAAGAGCTCTGGCACTTTGATGCGCCGGGCCGCATTAGGGTTCCGCCGGTCATCTGGGGGACGACACTCTTGCTCACGTCCGAAGACAAGTACGTTCTCGCTCTGACGCCGGTACAATGAAGAGACCGCATCTCATACTCTTCGCTCTCACTTGCCTTGCGGCAATCGGACAGGCGCACCCGCCGGCTGACTCGCTTGGCGTGCTCAGCATCTCGAGTGACCCCAGCGGCGCGGATGTCTATCTCGACTCACTCTATGTAGGAAAGACGCCGATCCGAGGATATGCCCTTCCCGAAGGGTCTTATCGGCTGAAGATCTACTATCCCTCCGTTCTTGCCTGGGATGCGCTCTCCAAAGAGGATACGCTCCTCATTGCGGCGCGACGTCAGAGCGAAAAAGTCTACCAGTTGGGGACGGTCCTCCGCGTTCAGTCCATCCCGGAGGGAGGAAGCGTCCTCTATCGAGGAAATGACCTGGGCGTGACCCCACTGTTCCTCACGATCCCCACAAAGCTCAGGGGAGAGATCATCGTCCGAAAGGAAGGATTCGTGCCCCAGCATCTAGCAATTGGCGGCAACGAAAACATCATTGTTGCCGCACGGCTGCAGCCCGAGCAGGGCAAGGCGGGTTTCTCGCCCCCCGAAGTTCTTGCGGAGAGCAAAGTGATCGGCCCGAGTCATTGGCTCACGTATGCCTCAGGCTCCACGTTGATCGTCTCAGGTGTCATCTCAGCGTACCTCAAGGACCAGTCAAACCGGGAGTTCGACCAATTCCTCCTGACGAGGGATCCGGCCCTCCTTGCCTCGACCCGCCGGCTTGACCGTGCGGCGGCGGCCTCGCTGATCGTGACTCAACTCAGCTTCGCGCTCCTCTCCTACTTGCTGCTCTCGGAATGAGGCTGCTTGAACCTCAGGTGTCTTTTCTCTATGTTCAGTTCGAAATGAGGAACCTTCCGTCATGACGATGAGTAACGAGTCGAAGGTCGCGCACCATCTCGTCGATGTCTGCCATCTCTTGTATGAGAAAGGATTCGTGACGGCGACGGATGGAAACGTCAGCGCCCGGCTGAGAAACGGGAATATCCTGACCACCCCTACGTCGATCAACAAGGGGAGGGTCACGGAGGCCGATCTCGTTGAGGTCACCCTAGAGGGCGAAGAGGTCGAGGCTCATCGGAAACCTTCCATGGAATTGGGGATGCACCTCTTCATTTACCGGCAGCGGAGCGATGTGGGGGCGGTCGTGCACGCGCATCCCCCCTATGCAACCGGGTTCGCAACAGCGAGAATGGCGCTGGACATGAACCTTCTTCCCGAAGTCATCTTTGGATTGGGGAGCATCCCGCTCGCGCAGTATGCGACGCCCTCTACAGGAGAGGTCGCAGTGTCGATCGCTCCATTTGTCCATACATCGAACGCAATCCTTTTGGAGAACCACGGCGTGGTCACGTATGGTGCAGATCTGGATGACGCGTTCTTCAAAATGGAGAAAGTCGAACACGCGGCGCATGTCGCTTTCGTGGCGAGAATGCTCGGTGGCGGGCAGCAGCTTTCCTCGAAGGAGGTCGCGAAGCTTTTTTCGGCGTTCGGGAAGAAGGAATCGTAGTCAAAAGACATCTCAGCATGAGCCGGTCGAATATGCCCAGGAAAATCCGCGTCGGCGTTATCTTCGGGGGACGATCTGCTGAGCATGAGGTTTCGCTTGTCTCCGCCACATCGGTGATTGACGCGCTGGACAAGGAGAAGTACGAGATCCTTCCGATCGGCATAACGCCGGAGGGGCGCTGGCTGAGCTCAGGGGAGGCCGTGGCGCTGTTGAAAGAAAAGGGAAATATCGAAGACCTTCCCGAGCATATCCTGGTGCCTGATCCACGGAAGAAAGGCCTCGTCCCTCTCCAGAATTCCTCTGCTGAACTCTCACCCCATCCCGTCGATGTCATTTTTCCCGTTTTGCACGGCACGTACGGCGAGGACGGAACGATTCAAGGATTGTTCGAGCTTGCCGATATCCCCTATGTTGGCTCAGGCGTCCTCGGCTCCGCCTTGGGGATGGACAAGGTCGTGCAGAAACAACTGCTGCGCCAGGCTGAGATTCCGGTCACACCGGACATTTGGTTCTACCTCGAAGAGTTCGTCAAAGCTCAGCGCAAGATCATCGCATCGATCGAGCGAAAGCTCGGCTACCCCTGCTTCGTCAAGCCCGCAAACCTCGGATCCAGCGTCGGCATCAGCAAAGCGCACGACAGGAAAGAACTGATACGGGCGATCCAGTACGCAGGGGAGTACGATTTGAAGCTCCTTGTCGAAAAGGGAATCGAGCACGCGCGCGAGATCGAGTGCAGCGTCCTTGGGAACGAAGATCCGATCGCGTCGGTGCCCGGCGAGGTCATCCCGTCGAATGAATTCTACGACTATGACGCGAAGTACGTCGATGGAAAGTCGACGTCCGTCATTCCGGCGAAGCTTCCCCGATCCGTCGCCAGGAAGGTCCAGCAGTGCGCGGTCGATGGATTCAAGGTGCTTAACTGCTCCGGCATGGCACGGGTCGATTTTCTGGTGACGAAGGGGAGAAACAGGATCTACCTGAATGAGCTGAACACCATCCCAGGCTTTACCTCCATCAGTATGTACCCGAAGCTCTGGCAAGCATCGGGCCTGAGGTATCCGGAGTTGCTCGACAGACTCATCCGGCTTGCCCTGGAGCGCCACCAGGCAAGAATGAATCTGAAGACGACCTATCGTCCGAAAGCGGATTGGTACAAGCGCTGACGTGATTTGCAGAAGGGGGGAATTCCAGTTACCTTTGTCGCGATGGAAGGCCAATTTCTCAGGAAAACCCGGAAGCCACGGTGGTTGCGGGGAATCACGAAGAGGGTCTTCAAGACGAGGCGCCGCGCGGCGATCGCAGTGGCCAGCGTGATCCTCCTTTCGTACGTTCTCTTCAACAACCGGGGGGTTCTTGCGCGCATACGGCTCGAGCATGAACGCCAGGAGATGATCGAGAAGGTCAAGGCAGCGCAGGAGGAGAACCAGCGTCTTGAGGCGTATCTCAAAGCGCTCGACGGCGACAAGAAGACGATTGAAAAGGTTGCCCGCGAGAAATATGGAATGGCGAGGGCAGGAGAGACGGTCTATAAGGTTAGGAAAAACTAAAGAGGAATAAGCAGTAGGGAGTATGGAGAACGTAGGCAGTCCTGGCTTCCAGGCCAGGGCGATGAAGATGGCAAGCCAACATTAGTACCAGCGGCCTAGTGTTGGTTTTTTCATTTTCGATGGCTGTTCCGGTTTTTGGGTTTCCATTCGAGATTTCTGTTTCTAATTCCGCAATCTCCACTCCGCAATTCGAGATACGCGTATGTCCGATCTCTTTTCACCTGAGGAGCCTCATGGCGGCCGGACGGCGACGTACGCACCCCTCGCCGAGCGAGTGCGCCCCAGGATCTTGACGGAATTTGTCGGTCAGAATCACCTGCTGGGAGAGGGGAAGCCACTTCAAGTGATGATTGAGCAAGGAGAGCTCGTTTCGATGATTCTGTGGGGGCCGCCCGGAATCGGCAAAACCACGCTGGCCCGCCTGATCGCCAACCACGTCAAAGCCGAGTTCTTTCAGCTCAACGCGGTTTCCTCGGGCGTCAGAGAAGTGAGGGAGGTGATTGCGAAAGGAGAGAGGAACCTCAGGCATCTGAAGCGCCGCACCATTCTCTTCATTGATGAGATCCATCGGTTCAACAAAGCGCAGCAGGATGCGCTGCTCCATAGTGTCGAAGAAGGCGTTGTAGTGCTCATCGGCGCGACGACCGAGAACCCGTCGTTCGAAGTCATCTCTCCGCTTCTCTCGCGCTGTCGTGTCTACGTCATGGACCCCCTCGAGGCGGAGGATCTCGACGCGATCCTTCAGCGTGCCCTCAACACCGACGGGATTCTCTCGAAGCGATCTATCAAGATCGAGGACAAGGATTTCCTCATCTTGCTCTCAGGCGGCGACGCACGCAAGCTGCTGAACGGGTTGGAGACTGCGCTGCACCTGACGAAGCCCGAGAAAGACGGCTCCGTCATCATCCGCAAAGAGAAGATCCAGGAAGCCTTCCAGCGGAAATATACGCTCTACGACAAGGCCGGCGACCAACACTACGACACGATCTCGGCGTTCATCAAGAGTCTGCGGGGAAGCGACCCGGACGGGGCCATTTACTGGATGGCGAGGATGCTGGATGGCGGCGAGGACCCGAAGTTCATCGCGAGGAGAATGGTGATCCTCGCCTCCGAGGATGTCGGCAACGCCGACCCGATGGCTCTGCCTCTTGCAACGTCGTGCTTCACAGCCATAGACTGCGTCGGAATGCCCGAGGCGAGAATCATCCTTGCCCAGACAGCTACGTACCTGGCCGCCGCGCCCAAAAGCAATGCGGCCTACGCTGCAATCGAAGGGGCATTGGACGATGTGCGGAACTTGCCGAACCTCCCCGTGCCACTGCACATCCGGAACGCCCCGACGCAGATGATGAAGGATCTCAACTACGGGAAGGATTACAAGTACGCCCATCAGTACGAAGGGCACTTCACAGAGCAGCAATACCTGCCGGACAACCTCAAGGACAAACTCTACTACCGGCCCACGGAGATCGGCAAGGAGAAGGAGATTCGTGAGAGGCTGAACAAGCTCTGGAAGAAGAAGCAGCGCTGACACCGGCTGAATTCCGAGCTCTTGGTTGAGAGAAGACCGTCATCTGACAAGGACTGATCAGTGGAGATGACGGTTATCTACCTGAGAGGCTTCGGAAGTCCCTCCCGCGGAATCCTACTTCGCCCCGAGAACTTTGGCAGCTTTATCGATCTCGGCGGGCGCCACCCAGATGACCGACCCGAACCATCCGTTCACCGCAACGGCATCAATTGATTCAATGTTCACGTCCACGGCGGCGAGTGCCTCGAGGCTCTTGACCAGCGCGCCTGTGCGGTCGGCGCCTTTCAACCAAAGAGCGGTGCCTTCATCTGCGACCAAGCCCAAAGCGCTCCAGAGACTCCGCAGCTTGTCGGGGTTCTTCGGCACCACGTACAATTCGGCCTTCCCGGGCTGGGTCGCGAACCCCCAGAGTCCGGACAATCCGAGATTCTTTGCCTTCAGCTCGTTCAGAATCTTGAGGAGGGCACCCGGTTTGTTTTCCAGGTTGGCTTTGAAGTACTTGACACGCTGGACCTTCGCCATACTTGCCTCCCTTCCAAAAAGTTGTTAATTGTTCAATCACCCAGCGGCAGTGTACGAAAAAGGAGATTGACTGTCAATTTGAAGCAGGAGAAGGAGAACGATATTCTCCCCCAGGCTCGGGCGCTTCTCGAGGTTTTGAGGGGTTCTTCGGAGGCCGAGGTCAGGAGGGCGGCTGACGATCTCCTCTTGTTCTGCTATCGATTGCACGATTGCTACATTGTTCTCCGGTCGTCAGGCTCTCGATTCAAGGGGCCAACGTTTGGATTATTGCGCGATGTGATCTACCAATTGGAGTCGAGGCCTGATGATACGTTGGCGAGCGCGGAATGGAGTGGCTTCCTTCGATCCCTGCTTGAGGACATTGTGACCCGAAGGATAGTGATTTCCGAGCGGAGATAGGCAGACTGAGGGTGTGGCGCCACTCGGATCCAACGACCTGAAAGACGGACGATGATCACAGTGGAGCAGATCAAGGCGGTGTTGTCGGAACACAGTCGACGCGAGATTCAGAATCCGGCCCTGACGCGCGCGGGCGTGTTGATACTTCTGTTTCTAAAAAGCGGGGAGCTTCATTTTCTCTTGACCCGGCGGACGCAGGACGTTGAACATCACAAAGGGCAGATCTCTTTTCCTGGAGGCTCGAGGGATCGGGCTGATCACAGCATCGTGGAGACGGCCCTCCGGGAGAGCGAGGAGGAGATCGGACTTCCAAGGAGTGTGGTGCAGGTCCTTGGGCTTTTTGATGACTATGAGACTCCGTCGGGATTCGCCATCACGCCTGTCGTCGGGTATGTCCCGGAGCTCCCGCCGCTTGGCCTCAACACGAGCGAGGTGACCGAGATGTTGGAGGTTCCCGTCACGCTGTTCACAAAAAAGGTGAACGAAAGGGTTGAGACGCGGCAGATCAGGGGAAAGCTCCACGATGTGTACTTCTATCGGTACGGTAGCCACGAGATCTGGGGTGCAACGGCAGCGATGATCCGCGCGTTCCTGCAGACGCTCCACCTCGTTCCATAAGATCTACTGTCTCTTGACGCCCGCGCGAGACCTTTCTCAGAAAAACTTTGTGCTTTTGAGGATTGTTCGCTATCTTGTCTGCACAAGAAATTAGAACGAAGCAGGTTCACACAGGAGAAAAGGATGGCACAACACAAATCCGCAGAAAAGCGTGCCCGGCAGAGCGTTCTTCGCCACGCCCGCAACAAAGCCAACTTATCGAAGATCAAGACGTTGACAAAGAGAGTTCGCTCTTCGAAAGACAAGGAGCAAGCCGCAGTAGCGTTGAAGATTGCAGTGAAGACGCTCGACCAGTTGGCGGCTAAAGGTGTCGTACACAAGAATACTGCGTCGAACCAGAAGTCTAAGCTGACGAAGCTGGTCAACGCGATGAAGTAGGACAGCAGCCCCCGATCTTGTTTCGAGACTTGGTACGATGAAAAACCCCGACCGCAAGGCCGGGGTTTTTGCTGTACCTTGAATCATCTGATCCACCAAACTCAGCCCTGCTGCTTTTTCATCTCCTCAATTTCAGCGATTCTCCGGTCGAATTTTCCCTTCTCGGCAGGCTTGTAGGCCGCGAGCGCCCGGTACGCCTTGATCGCATCATCGTACCACCCTTGCTTGACGTAGATCTCGGCGAGGGTAGGGGTCACAAAACCCACGCTTGCAGGCGTGTCCGCCTCGCTTGGGGGGTGCAGCGCTTTCTCCGTGAAATTGATCACCGGGGTAATCTTCTTGGGTGTCCTGAGCTTGTCTGCAATCTCCTCAATTCTATTGGCATCCTCAGATGACGAGGTCCCTGTACGGCCCGATCCGAGATACTCTTCGAGTGTGAGGGTATCTTCGCTCCCAAAGTACTCGATCCGCTTTCGGGCAGCGAACTTGTCGTACGGCTCCTCCTCTACGGCGCCCTCAGCTGTCGGCGCTTCCGCCCCGAATGCTGCGAAAGGATTCTCTTCTTGCGCTTGTTCGCTCACTGCGGGTCCCTCAGCGCCCTGGGCAGTCTGCTCCAACTGACTGAATGCTTTCTCCAAACTCGGCGCGTGCTCTGGCTCCCCTCCCGGAGTCTCTGCCGCAGAGATCTCTTCAGCAGGGGGCTCAACCGTCGGCGGCGTCTCGAACGGCGCTCCAAAACCAGAGTCTGCCCCTTCCGGCTGCGGTTCTGCCTCAAACGATGCCGCGGCAGGTTCAGCTGCGGCGACCGGAGGCTCGCCAAAAGTTGAAAAGTCATCGGACGGGGGCGTCTCGGGGCTAATAGCCTGAGGCTCTTCGACAGCGGGTTCTGCGGTAAAGCCTTCCCCCCGTTGTGGCTCGTCCATGGGTGCTGCAGGTTGTTCCTCAGCGAGCGCCTCTTGAGGGGGAAGTTCCTCCGGCACCGTTGCCGGAGGTTCGCGAACTGCAGCCACCTCCTCAGGAGCAGCGGTCTTGACGAGAGGTGCCTCCGTGCTTGGAGGGGCTATTTTCTTGACAGCGGCAGTGAAGTCGGCAGACGGGCCGAGGTCAATACTCGCGTGCAATCGTGCGACTGCCTCATTGTTCGGCAAGAGCTCGTGAACGACTTGGAACTCCCGTTTCGCTTCTGCCATCATCTTCAGTTTGAGCAGGGCTTTTCCTTTGATGAGGTGGGCCGTCGAATAGAAAGGATAGTTCGAAAGTCCCTCATCGCAAAGACGGAGGGCGTCCTCAGCCCGGCCCGCTTGAAGGTAGTGACTGGCGAGCCGCGCGAAGAGCGGCGATTGGGGCTCCCGGGATAGTCGCTGCTCAAGCGAGGCGATCCGTTGGTGGAAGAAGCCAGCCATGGTTTCTTCGACTAATGTTGGCGCAACTTGCGCGCGTCGATAGCGTGCTTGATCGAAAGCGTCGAAACGAATGAGAACCCGAGGAAGTAGAGAAGTTGGAATGGCACGGCTGCGATCTCAAGGAAATATATGGAGGAAACCACGCCGAACAAACAGTAAATCGCAAGCAAGATCTCGACTCCGACCACCCAGTTGAACTTCACGGGGACGTACTTCTTCTCGAGCCACGAGTCCTTCTTACCTTCGATGTGATATTTTGGCGTTCGGACAAACTCAGTTTTCTTCTTGAAGAGACCCTCGAACACTGCGCGCGAGTTGTTGACGGCAAACCCCATACTCCCGGCCATAAACAACGGAAATAAGAGGAGGCGCCTTCGCCAATCAGGGTAGACCGCCTTCTGAGAGAACAGATAGAAGAGGAAGGAGCCGATGAATGCAAGCACGAAAACCGACATCATGGCAAAGTACAGCTCGTGTCCCCCCCGATGCTTGATGAAGATGAGGGGAACGTTCAAGATCCCCGCAAGGAGGATGAAGGGAAAAACGATGTTGTTCGTGAGGTGAAATGTGGAGTGAATCTTGAGACGCAGGGGAATATCCGACTTCCAGACCTCCGGGAGGATCTTGCGAGCCGTTTCAATCGCACCCTTCGTCCACCGGAACTGCTGCGTTTTCAACGCGTTCACTTCGGCCGGCAATTCTGCGGGAGATGTCACATCGTCGAGGTATTTGAATCTCCAGCCGCGCAGCTGGGCCCGGTAGCTCAGGTCAAGGTCCTCCGTGAGCGTGTCCGATTGCCAATTGCCCGAGTCGATGATGGCAGCTTTTCGCCAGATGCCTCCCGTGCCGTTGAAATTGATGAAGAAGCCGGCCTTGTTGCGTACCGCCTGTTCCATAACGAAGTGGCCGTCCAGTGCCATCGCTTGCGCCCTTGTAAGCAGGGAGTAGTCACCGTTGAGGTGTTCCCACCGCGTCTGAACGAGGGCCATGCGTTCATCCTGGTAGAAATAGGGGAGTGTCTTTTTCAGAAAGCTACTATTGGGGACGAAATCCGCATCGAAGATGGCGACGAACTCGCCGCCGGCTGTTTCCAAACCGCTCCTGAGCGCACCCGCTTTGAATCCCGACCGGTTAGTGCGGTTGATATGCTTGATGTCGTACCCGAGCTCCCGATAGTGACAGACCGTCTTTGCCACCAGTTCGTATGTTTCGTCCGTCGAGTCGTCGAGGACCTGGATCTCCAGTTTGTCTTTTGGGTAGTCCAGACTGCAGACCGATTCAATGATCCGCTCGACGACGTAGTATTCGTTGTAAATGGGGAGCTGCACCGTCACGAGCGGCTCCTGGTTCAAGGGAGGCAGCTCTGCTTCCTTGCCGCGATTCTTCAGGTAATGGTAGACCATCACGAACCCGTGTGCGCCGAAGGTAAAGAGAACTAGCAGCGAAAAGAAGTAGAGATAGAGAACAAGATCCGTGAAGTACGGACTCTGAAAGATCTCCTGGCGGAGAAGAAAAGTTGCGATTGTCATGACTCGGTTACCATCCTGCTACTGTTTCGTTCAATATGTCTTCCGTTAGTTTTCGAACTGCTTCCGCGATGCCCTCGTTCCGCTGTGTCAATCCGCCCCCTGAGGGATAGTCTCCCCATTGAGTGAAATCCTTCTCCCACACCTTCTTGTGAAGTCTAAGGTCTTGAAACGTCATATGCACCGTGACCGTGACGCGTCGTGTGGCGACCTGATCGCCCCCTTCGACGACGACTGGCACATCTTTTACGGAGGTGATAACTCCTTCGAGGATCGAGTCAGCCGAATTCCGGTCGGCCGGTTGAAGTGTGTTGTCGTTCACGAACCGCTGGAGCAGCTGACTGGAGAATTCATCCCGCAGCGTCGGATCGCCATAGCCGCTCTGGTCCTCCATGAGGGGAATAGCGATCGTCTTGAGATGCGGCGGCACCGAGGCGCCTGTGAAGGAATAGGGACATCCGGCGCACCCAGAGGCAACAAAGAGCAACGAGAAATGAAATATGAAAAAACAAGAAAAAGAAAAATGAGAGTGTCCCGATCCCCCCCGTTCCTTCTGTCTCTCCGCCTTGACCTCCGCCGTATGCAATCCCTCACCCTTGCAGTCCGAACTCTTTGATCTTCCGGTACAGCGTTCGCTCGCTGATGTTCAGTTCTTTTGCGGCCAGTCGCCGATTGCCCTTGTTGCGGTCGAGCGCGGTGGCGATCAAGCGGCGCTCCATCTCGTCGAGCGTCATGACCCCATTCCCGTTCGAGCGATTGACGGTAACATCGGGGGCTTGCTCATGGGTGGTCGCGCCCTGTATGACGATATCGCGCAGCTCGATGATCGAGCTCTTCAGATCAACCAAAGCCCGGTAGATGAGCTCGCGCTCTGCCTGCGCGACCGTCTTGTTGGTGTAGACCGGCAGGTTGCGCTCCGAAAGGGGCTGTTGATAGTCCTTGAGGTGTTTGCGGACATCCTCACCAGTGATGAGCTTTCCGTTCTCCAGGACGAGCATACTTTCGATAACGTTTTTCAATTCTCGCACGTTGCCGGGCCACCGGTAGTCCATGATGAGTTCAGTGGCGTCGTCCGTGAACCCCTCGAAGTGAATTTGGTTCTTCCCGGTGAACTCCTTCACGTAGCGCTCCACGAGGAGCGGAATGTCTTCCCGCCGGTTCCTGAGGGGCGGCAGCACGATGTTGACCGAGCGAAGGCGAAAGTAAAGATCCGGGCGGAATCGCTTCTGCTGGACCTCGTACTCCAGGTCTTTGTTCGTGGCCGCGATGACCCGAACGTCGGCTTTTCTCGGAAGGGAGGATCCCACGCGCATAAACTCGCCGCTCTCCAGCACGCGCAGCAGTTTCACCTGGGTCGACAACGGCGTCTCGCCGATCTCGTCCAGGAAGATCGTTCCCCCGTCGGCGATCTCGAAGTATCCTTTCCGCGTCTCCACCGCGCTGGTGAACGATCCCTTCTCGTGGCCAAAGAGCTCGCTTTCGATGAGCCCTTCCGGAATGGCAGCGCAGTTGACGGTGACGAGCTGCTTCTTCGCGCGCTTGCTCGCGCTGTGAAGCGTTCGCGCGATGATTTCCTTCCCTGCGCCGCTCTCGCCGGTGATCAAGACGGTGATGTCGGTCGGCGCAACCTGCTGTACGACATCGATGATCTCCTGTATCTCGACCGACTTGCCGATAATGCCGTATGCTTTCTGAAAATCCTCACGATCCATACAACTTCAACTCCTCCTAGCGATCACAAGTTGCAGTCAGCGGGTAACGACGATGCTCTCGAGATTGTACTTCTTCTTGATTTCCGCGCTGAACCGCCTCGCCTCGTCCTGGTTGTGAAATTCTCCGATCCAAACCTTATGGAACTTCTTACCGTTGTTGACGATTGTGAAAATGCTCGTCGTATAGCCATCGCGGTCGAAGCGCGCCTTGAGTTCTTCCGCATTCTGCAGAACCGAAAACGTTCCAGCCTGCACTGTATAGATGGGTGTCTCTTTTTCCCCCTTTCCGGGGCGGGCGACTTCGGCGGGGGCTTCCTGAGGCACCGTCTTCGGTTCCTCCACGACGGGTTGATCGCTCGCATATGTTGAAAAAGGGTAGTCCCGCTTGAGCTGCTCCATCTTCTGTTCGGCGGTCTTGTAGAGGCCGATGGAATAGTAGTATTGGTACAACTTGAAGAGCGCGTCGTCGGCCCACTCGCTCTTCGGAAAGTTATCGACAATGGTCTGGTACATCTTCGCCGCTTCGGTCCCGTCGGTTGTCAACACGGCCTGCAGGTACAAGACCCCCGGGTCGTTCTGGAATTTGGTCATGAGTGTCGGCAATTCGGACCTCACCGCGTCGCCCTGTCCCTTCTCGATCAACTCAAGTCGGCGCTGAATGTCCGGTTGGCTGCTTTGCGACGGTTGGGGAAGCGCCGGTTGCGTCACGACACTTTCGAAGACGGCCACCAGCGCCGCCAAGAGAATGGAACCTCGCTTCATGTCGTCATCCCCCCCTTATCCATTCGCTGCCAGTTTACTGCCTTCATAACTCCTCGCGACCCCCCCACGGGGTTTCCGAACAGTGTTGCGGAGTTTGCCCGCTCGACCTTGACATCGATGTAGTGGCCGATCTGTACGTCTCCCTTCGGAAAAACAACCATCTTGTTCGTATCTGTGCGGCCGCAGAAGTCGTCTGTCGATTTCTTACTTTCTCCCTCCACAAGAACTTCAACCGTCTGGCCGATCATCGCGAGGTTCTTCCTGTACGAGACCTCACGCTGGAGATCGATGACCTCGTTCAGGCGCCGAATCTTGATCTCCTCGGCCACATCGTCCCCCATGTGCCAGGCTTTCGTATTCTCCCGACGTGAGTAGCGGAACGTGAACGCGCCGTCATATTCCACTTCGCGGAGGATTTCGAGCGTCATCCTGTGATCATCGTTGGTCTCCGTTGGGAAGCCGGCGATGATGTCGGTGGAGAGGCTCACCGCCGGAATCATCGATCGAATCTTCTTCACAAGCCGCAGGTACTGATCTCGGGTGTAGGTGCGGTTCATCAGTTGAAGGATTCTGTCCGAGCCGGATTGCACGGGGAGATGAATGTAGCTGCAAATGTTTTCGTGGTCTGCAATCGCTCGGATGAGTCTCTCGGACATATCCTGCGGGTGAGAGGTTGTGAACCGTACCCTCATAGTCCGGTCGACGTTCGCTACGCTTGCTATGAGCTCGGCGAAGTCGTGCTCGCCGTCGTTGTACGAGTTGACGTTCTGCCCGAGCAGGGTTACCTCTTTGAAGCCGCGCGCGGAGAGATGCTCGATCTCACGTACGATACTTTGTAGAGTCCGGCTTCGCTCGCGCCCCCGCGTGAAGGGGACGACGCAGAAGGTGCAGAACTTGTCACACCCCCGCATCACAGAGATCCAGGCGCTGATGCCGTCGGTGCGAAGGGGGATGATGTCATCATAGTTCTCGACTCGGGAGAGCCGCACAGCGATTCCTCGCTCCCCCGCGATCGCGTTTTCGATGAGCTCGGGGAGTCGCCGATACTCGTCGGGCCCCACAACGAGGTCCACGTGACTCTCTGATTCTATCAGGTCGCGGCGAAGTCGCTCTGCCATGCAACCCAGGACGCCGATCATCACGCTCGGATTTCTCCGCCTGTAGTGCTTGAAGTCCCCCAGGCGGCCGTACACCCTCTGCTCGGCATTTTCCCTGACCGCGCATGTGTTGACGAAGACGACGTCTGCTCGCGCAAGGTCGTCTGTGTGCTCGTAGCCGGCCCCGGCCAAAATGCTGAGAACGACTTCGCTGTCAGCGAGGTTCATCTGGCAGCCGTACGTCTCGAGATAGATGTGTCGCCGCGAGTTCATCAGATAGGTCGGTCTCGGGATGGCAAATATAGTGAAAGAATGGCAGACAAGCAACCCACACTTCACGCCATTAATTTCTTTTAATATGAAACGGATTCTCAAGCTTCCGGTCCGGCATCTTCAGTTCGTTTGCCAAATAGTCAGTCGGTCCGCGGACAAAAACCGTTGATTGAGGTTGAAAGGCATGGTATATTCATTCTGAAATACAGGGAGGCAGAGCGCGGAGCAGGCATCAAACGCACGCGGCACCCTCGCGGACCGACTGCTCCGTCGAGTCAAGCCCTCGCGTGTGAGTCCTAACGAGTCTTAACGAACGAGGAAAACCCATGACGACGTTACTTCAAGATATCAAGAAGAAGGCAAAACAACTGAAACGGCACATCGTGCTGCCGGACGCAACCGACGAGCGCGCCATTCGCGCAGCGAGGATCTGTACGGATGAGGATCTGGCGACGATCTCACTCGTCGGAAAGGAGGAGGAGATTCGGGCGAAAGCGCAGCAAATCGGCATAAGCCTGGAGAAGATTCGCGTTGTCGACCCGGAGAAGTCAGAGAATCTGGGTGAATTCACGAACATCTATTTCGACTTGCGGAAGGAGAAGGGGATCCAGCGTGGGCAAGCGCAACAGACCATGCGCCGGTCGCTGTTCTTCGGAGCGATGATGGTACGACAAGGAATGGCGGCTGGGAGTGTTGCCGGCTCACTCTCCACCACGGGGGACGTTCTGCGTGCTGGCATCCAGGTGATCGGCGTGGCAGAAGGCATCAGCATTGTTTCAAGCTTCTTTCTGATGGTCTTCCCCCAGAAGACGTACACTTTTGCCGACTGCGCCGTAGTTCCTGATCCGACCGTGGAACAGCTGGCAGACATCGCGATTGCTTCTGCGGAGAATCACAGGAAGCTGACCGGAGAAGAGCCCCGCGTTGCGATGCTCTCGTTCTCGACGAAAGGGAGCGCTGAACATCCGTTTGTTGAGAAAGTTCAACAAGCCACGGCGATTGTGAAGAAGAAGAAACCTCAGCTGGCGGTTGACGGTGAGCTCCAGGTTGACGCTGCGATCGTTCCATCCGTAGGCGAGAGGAAAGCACCGGGCAGTCCGGTCGCTGGCAGGTCGAATGTCCTCGTCTTTCCAGACCTCGACGCCGGCAACATCGCGTACAAGATCGCCCAGAGGATGGGGGGAGCAGAAGCGATCGGCCCGGTCGTGCAGGGTCTCCGGAAACCGGCATTCGACCTCTCGCGGGGGTGTAGTGTGGAGGACATCGTGAACGTTATTGCCATTAACGCGGTGATGGGCGCTGTGTGAACGGGTTCGAGTCACAAGGAGGGTCGAGAGCTCGGTCGTCGCACCAAGTATGGCACGTCGGGCTCCTGCGCTATCGATTTCTCGATCTCTATCGCGGCTTTGTTGTTCTCCTGATGCTTGAAGGTCATGTGCTGCGCGCCTTGCTGACAGAGGATGCGCAGCACTCGGCCCTGTTCAGATATCACGAGTTGCTTCACGGGATCGTGGGTCCCGGATTCCTCTTCGGCGCGGGCTTCGCTTTCGCCATCACGACTCAGCGCCGGTGGGATTTGTTGACGTCGCTGACACCCGCCTTTTTCCGTCGCGTCGGCCGAATGCTCCTCCTAATCGCAGTAGGCTACGCGCTCCATCTTCCTTATTTCTCGCTCCGCAAGACGCTCGAGGTATCGAATCCTCAGGAATGGAGTGCATTTCTCTCCTTCGACGTCCTGCAAGCCATCGGCCTGACACTGCTCGGCTTGTGGCTCATGTTGGTCATTCTTCGGTCGGAGAAGGCGTTCATCCGTTCGAGCGTGGTCCTTCTCCTTGTCATCGTCTACGCAACCCCCTTCTTCTGGTCGCGAGAGCTCGCGGATCATCTCCCTCGGCTCATCTCTCAGGCCCTCAATGGGCTCGGCGGATCTCCCTTTCCGCTTTTTCCCAATACCGGCTTTCTCTTGGCCGGGGCCGTCGTTTCGTGGCAGTTTCTCCGACATGCGCAAGCGGGGGACGAAGCTAAGTTCATCAAGTACTTGTTGATACTCGGCTTTCTGCTCGTCGGATCCGGATATCTGATCGATTTGCTGCCATACGGTACCTATCCGACTTACGACTTCTGGTTCACGAGTCCGAACTTCTTCTGGATACGGCTCGGCATTCTTTGCTTGCTGCTGAGCGGTCTGTGGTTCTTCGAAAGCCGTGTCGGCCATCGAGAGGGAGCGGACCTCTGGATGCCAAAGTGGTTAATCATTCTCGGCGTTGAATCGTTCGTCGTTTATGTTTCCCATCTGATCCTTCTCTACGGGTGGCTTCTCAATCCCCTGGACAACCTGAGATGGTGGTGGGGCTTTCAGCTGAGACTCGCACCGGCCGTCGCTGTCTTCGCGGGGCTCACGCTCGTCATGATTGCGATTTCGCAGATTTGGCATTACGTCAAGAAGAGTCACCCGATGCTGATGAAGGGCATCTATTGGTATCTCGGGCTCACCTTCATTTACTATCTCCTGACAAATCCATACTAGCCAAGCTGTCGGGGCGTCATTTGCAACTGCTCATTCTTTTCTGTATCATCGGGGCGATCTGACGCAATATCTTCAAATTCACTGATTGTTCTCTCCACCGAAATCAAGCGGGCAGCTATGAAAACGAAACGACAGCCATCAGCGGCACCCTCACTCAAGCCGGCGGGTAAGCCCAAGGAGCTACCGATCAACGAACTTCGGTGGCGCTGCAATCCGAACTCTCTGGGAGCAAGGATCAGTTCCGAGATCAAAGCGAGCAGGGAGATCATCGGGCAGGAGCGTGCGCTCCGGGCGCTGCGTGTCGGGCTGGCGATGAAGCACTTCGGTTACAACATCTTCGTGACCGGATTCTCCGGCACCGGGCGAACCACGACCATCAAGCGGATGCTGCGCGAGTTCGAGGGCAAGCAGGGTGAGCTTCGCGATCATTGCTACGTGTACAACTTCAAGAACCCCGACATGCCGCTCGCGATCGCCCTTCCGGCGGGCCAGGGCAAGGGGCTGAAGGACGACATGTGCAATCTTATTCGCGACTTGATGAGGAACATTCCGGCCCTCTTCGAAAGCCGCCGCTATCAGGAAGCGCGGAAATCCGTTCTCGGCCACTTCCAGGATCGACAGAAGAGCGTCCTGCTGGATTTTGAAAAGCGGGTGAAGGAGAAGGGCTTCGAACTCGTTCAGGTCCAAATGGGGAATCTGATGAGGCCGGACATCGTTCCGGTGGTGAAGGAGAAGGCGACAAGCTTCGATGAGATCGAGGCGCTCGTGCAGAAGGGGGAGTTCCCCAAGGAGCAATACGAGGCCTTGAGGGAGGCGCAGGCGACACTCGAGAAACAAATGGCGACGGTCTTCCGCGAGCTCCGCAATATCGAAAAGAAAGTCCAGCAGTCGTTGGAGGAGATAGAAGAGCGGCTGGTGATGCCCCTGGTTGACGAGGGCGTCGAGATCCTAAAGACGACATACGACAGCAAGAAACTGCACGTCTATTTCGAGGATGTGAGGGAAAACATCAAACAGAACCTTGAACGATTTCACAAGCCGGCCCCGCCGATGCCCTCCGTCGAGCAAGAGGAGGAATCGGAGCCGGATGATTTCTTCGAGTACCAGGTGAACCTGCTGGTCGACAATTCCGAGGCGGAGCACATCCCCATCGTGATTGAAACGAATCCAAAGTACAAGAACATTTTTGGCACGGTGGAACGCATCGTCGAAAAAGGAGGGGTCTGGAAGACAGATTTCATGCAGATCAAGGCAGGATCGCTGCTGCTGGCCGACGGGGGCTACCTGGTGCTGAACGCCCTTGACACGCTGATCGAGCCCGGGGTCTGGCAGGATCTCAAACGGACGCTGCGCACGGAAAAAGCTGAAATCCATACGTTCGAACCGATGTACGGCTTCGCTCAGACGGGCATGAAGCCGGAGGCGATCGACCTGAACGTCAAAGTGATCATGATCGGCGACGCTGAGATCTATCAGCTGCTGTACCTGCGCGACGAGGATTTCAAGAAGATATTCAAGATCCGCGCGGATTTCGATTATGAGATGCCCAAGGACACCGAGTCCGTGAGCCAGTATCTGGGGTTCATCAAGATGGTGAGTGAAGATGAGAAGCTGAAGCCGTTCGATCAGGGGGCGATGGCGTCCCTCATCGAATTCGGGGTTCGTCTCTCCGGCCATCAGAACAAGCTGTCGACGCGCTTCAACATCATTGCAGATGTCATTCGGGAGGCGAACTACTGGGCCGGAGAGGAAGGGGCGAAGATTGTTTCATCGAAGCACATCAGGAAGGCCATCGAGGAACGAATCTACCGTGTCAAGCTCGTCGAGGACAAGATCCAGGAAATGATCGACGAGGGTACCCTGATGATCGACACCGACGGGGCTGTGGTCGGCCAGGTGAACGGCCTCTCCGTGTACGACACGGGTGAGCACGCGTTCGGAAAGCCATCGCGCATCACAGCGAAGACAGCTCTCGGCCGCGCCGGCGTCATCAACATCGAGCGGGAGGCCGAGATGAGCGGGCCGACGCATAACAAGGGTGTGGCGATTCTCAGCGGCTATCTGCGGAGCAAGTTCGCGCAGGACAAGCCCCTCATCATGAGCGCGAGCATCACATTCGAGCAATCGTACGGCGGCGTCGATGGTGACAGCGCTTCCTCGACGGAGATCTATGCGATCCTGTCCAGCCTCGCCGAGGTTCCATTGCGGCAGGATATCGCGGTCACCGGCTCCGTGAATCAAAAGGGTGAAATCCAACCGATCGGCGGTGTCGATCTGAAGATCGAGGGATTCTTCGACACCTGTAAGGCGCGCGGTCTCACGGGGAAACAAGGAGTCATCATTCCTCGTCAAAATGTGAAAGACCTCATGTTGAGAGAAGATGTGATTGATGCGGTGAGGAAGAGAGAATTCCACATCTACGCCGTCTCGACGGTTGACGAGGGACTTGAGATCCTGTCGGGCCAGAAGTCGGGGGCGCAACGGCCCGACGGCTCGTTCGAACCGGACACCTTCCACTATCTGGTGAACGCGAGACTGTGCAACTATGCCGAGGAGTGGAAGAAGTTCGAGGCAGGGAAGGAATAGCGGCAAGGCCCTTCACTCTCACCAGGTTGAGGGGGGCCTCCGGGCGCAGCCCTCTCATGTGCCAGCCTCTCGAGGGAAACAACCGGCTCTGAAGATCATCCGTTGGGATGTGCTGCTCCTGAAGGGGAAACCGACGCTCGCGATTCTGCATATGTAGTCCATTCCCCGGTCTTGCACACGGACGCTTGGGGTGATTCTCGACATCCTTGTCCCCCGTAACCCTCCTTGCTTTTCACTTCCCGATTTCTCATATTGCCTGAGGCCGCAAGCCGAGCCTTGTTTTTCTTCATTTGGAGACAGATATTGGCAAGAAGTGTCGGACCATCAATCAGGTGGCGAAGCGGATGGTAACTCGTGACATCAAGATTGCACGGAGGACCTGGACGGTGCCGCAGGCATTTCACTACTGCGAGCGCCTGACGTATGACCATTATGAGAATTTCCCCGTGGCATCGCTGTTCCTCCCGAAGGACAAACGCCGCCATATCTGCGCCATCTATTCATTTGCCCGCATTGCCGACGATTACGCCGATGAACCGGGCCTCACGGCCGCCGAGCGTATCGAAAGCCTCAACGACTGGGAGGAACAACTGTTCGACTGCTACCGGGGGGAGGCTCACCATCCGGTCTTCGTTGCGCTACGTGAGACCGTTGAGCGCTTCCAGATCCCTCATGAGCTATTCCGGGATCTCTTGCTGGCGTTTCGCTCGGATGTCACAACGCACCGGTACGAGACCTTTGACGATGTGCTGGGGTATTGCGAAAACTCGGCAAATCCCATCGGCCGACTGATCCTCCTGCTCTTCAACTACAGGAGTGAGTCGATGTTGCTGCAATCCGACTTCATCTGCACCGGGCTGCAGCTCGCCAACTTCTGGCAGGATGTCTCCGTCGACCTTCAGAAGGACCGGGTGTACATTCCGACCGATGACATACGGGAGTTCGGATACTCTGAGGAGGAATTGTTTCAGCATCGAGTCACCCAGGGATTCAAGGACATGATGTGGTTTGAGCTGGATCGGACCGCGCGAATATTGCGCGAAGGGAAACCCCTTCTGCTTGAAGTTGGAACGGATGTCGCTCTGGAGCTCCGCCTGACGTGGAACGGCGGAATGAAGATTCTGAAAAAAATCGAGCGGGCCCACTTCGATGTGTTGAATCACCATCCACGACTGACGCTCGTCGACAAGGCGTCTCTCTTGCTCTCGTCCCTCTTGAAGTGATTGACCATGGCAGCGCACACCGTCGATAGCATACTGCCGGAAATATCGGAATCTCGGAAGAGCAACTTTTTCTTTTCGATCCTGTTGCTCCCGCCGCCGAAACGAGAGGCGATCGAGACCATCTACGCCTTCTGCCGGTACACCGACGATATCGTTGACGCCGAGGCGGACGTGAAGGAGAAGCATAAGCGCCTTCTGATGTGGAACATGGAGTTGCAGCGCGCGCTCCAGGGCGTCTCGCGCTATGCCCTCCTGAACAGGCTGGTGGCCGTCGTCCGCAAGTTCAACATCCCCGTCGAGCACTTCAATGATCTGCTCAAGGGGATGGAAATGGATCTGGCGAAGAATCGCTACGAGACTTTCGACGAGCTTCGGGAATACTGCTATCGCGCCGCGTCTACCGTGGGATTGATCTGCGCGGAGGTGTTCGGCTACCACCACGACCGGACCAAGCAATACGCCATCAACCTGGGTATCGCCCTGCAGCTGACCAACATCTTGCGCGATATCAAGAGCGACGCAAGGAGGGGCCGGATCTATCTCCCCGCGGAGGACCTGGAAAAGTTTGGATATACCGAAGAAGAGCTTGTGAATTCGGTGTACAACGACCGGTTCAGAGCGCTGATGAAATTTGAGTGCGATCGAGCCCACGAGTTCTTCCGGAAGGCGAAGAGCTTTCTGGCAGAAGACGATAAGCCGCTGTTCTATGCCGCCCGCGCAATGGGAAATACCTACTATCTGCTTTTGCTGCGCATCGAGCGCGCGAACTACGACGTTTTCTCAAAGCGCATCCGCCTTACCTCCCCGACGAAGTTTCTTGTCGCGATGCTGCTTCGATTCCGGAACAAGCTTCCCAAGAACTTCCACCGTTACATCCGTACCGAGCTTCCCGCCTGAGCGCCCATAGTCCATTCTGATGAAACACGATGTGATCATTATCGGCGGCGGCCTCAGCGGACTGAGTGCAGCCGTCGAGCTGGCATCACGCGGAATCCCCACGCTCGTGCTCGAGGCACGGCAGTACCTCGGTGGCCGGACCCGCTCGTTCCTCGACGATACGACCGGCGACGTGGTCGACAACGGCCAGCACCTGATGATGGGGTGCTACAAAGAAACTCGCTGGCTGCTGAGAACCATCGGTGCCGACCATCTCGCGAGGCTCCAACCGAACTTGCATGTAGATTTCCTACGTCCGGGGAAGGGATTTTCGTCCCTCTCGTGCCCTCCTCTGCCGGCGCCGTTGCACGTTCTCGTCGGGCTGCTCAGGCTCAAGAGCCTGTCGCTTATAGATCGGCTGAAGCTCATGAGGGTCGGGCTGGAGCTGCTGAGGAGCCCGGCGAAGGCTGAGATGAAGCTGGGACCGATGACGGTGGATCAGTGGCTCACGAGCTTGGGCCAGCCGGGCGAGAACAGGAAATATCTTTGGGAGGTGATCGCCATTGGAAGTCTGAACGACGACCCGAAGGTTGTCGCCGCTCTGCTCTTCTACCGGGTCTTGCGTGCTGCGTTTCTCGGGCGCAGGCAAAACTCCTCAATGCTATTGCCGAGGGTCGGACTGAGTGAGCTCTTCGTGGAGCCGAGCGTCCGTTATCTTGATTCGCACGGCAGCGGGTCGAAAGCCGGCTGTGCCGTTGAGGAGCTGTTATGTGAAGGGGGGCGAGTTGTTGCAGCGCGCTGCTCGGATGGCGTGACGCGCGGCGCGAAAGCATTCGTCGTTGCCGTTCCCCATTACGCGTTTGCAGACCTCCTCCTTGCGAGCGAAGGTCTCCACGGTCAAGGATACCAGAGCGTCGAAGCGTTGGAGTCGTCCCCGATTGTGACCATAAACCTCTGGCTCGACAGGAGAGTGATTGAGCAGGAGTTCGTCGCTCTGCTGGATTCGCGCGTCCAGTGGATCTTCAATAGAACCAGGATGTTGAACCTGACAGGGAGGTCGGGAGAATACCTCTCCCTGGTGATCAGCGGGGCGGGTCCGTTCGTGGAGATGGAGAAAGGGGAGATCGTCGCCTTGGCGATGGAGGATTTACGAGCAGCTCTGCCGGAGGCCCGCTCTGCGAAGGTGGTTCATTCGCTGGTCATAAAAGAGAAACGTGCGACGTTTTCCCCCAAACCGGGGATCGAGAAGCTTCGTCCCGCAACTGAGACGGAGTTTGAGAACCTCTTCCTGGCTGGTGATTGGACTGCTACGGGATTTCCTGCAACCATTGAGGGGGCCGTGATAAGCGGGAAGAAGGCTGGGACGATGGCTGAGAGGTATCTGGAGAAGACAGGCCCGGTTCAATTGCAGGCTGGTTGATGCAACATCCTCTGGCTGCACCTCTCTGCCACGAATGAGAGCGTGGCCAGACGCTCGCTCTCCACACTTCCTACTTACCCACTTCTCCTGCTGTCCTTTTCCACCTCCCCCTCACATCATTCCCTGCGGATCCACATCGATCGACACTTGCACGTTCCTGTTCTTCCCCAATGCTGAGGACTGATACTGTTCCCTCGCTTTCAGCAGCACGGAGCGGAGGTGCCCGCCTCCGGGATCGGTGTCCTTGAGGTCTTTGACGATGATATGTTTTCGGTAGCGGCTCTTGAGCTTCGGGATGGCCGCATCAGCTGGTCCAAGGACAGTGAAGAAGCGACCACCGTGAGGGATGAGCATCTCTGCAAATTTCTTCGCGTGGTGCTCTACTTCGTTTTCCTTCTCGCCTTTGAATTCGAGAAGAACGATCCGCGAGAATGGGGGGTAATCAAGCTCACGGCGATATTCCAGTTCTTCGCGGTAGAATCCGGGGAAGTCATGCGTTGCGGCGTGCTTGAGGCTGTAGTGGTCGGGCTGCAGAGTCTGAATGATCACCTCACCGGCGAGATCGCTGCGTCCGGCTCGTCCGGCTACCTGTGTAAGCAGCTGAAACGTCCGCTCGGAGGACCGGAAGTCCGGCAGCAGCATCTGTGTGTCGGCGGAGATGACGCCGACAAGCGTCACGCGGGGGAAGTCCAGACCTTTCGCCACCATCTGCGTCCCGAGCAGGATATCCGCCCCACCCGTGCCAAACTGCATCAGGATGCGGTCGTGCGCGCCCTTGCGGCTGGTTGTATCCAGGTCCATCCGAAGAACCCTCGCTCCCGGGAGGAGCTCCTGCAGCTCCTCCTGCACCTGCTGGGTTCCGAAGGCGTGGAAGCGAATATCGACGCCGCCGCACTTCGGGCAGACGGTCGGAGGTGTCTTGACGAAGCCGCAGTAGTGGCACCGGAGGTGTTTCTTGGTTGCGTGATACGTGAGTGTGACTTCGCAGTTCTCGCATCGCTCCACGTAACCGCAGTCAAAGCACTCGACGACGTGAGAAAAACCGCGGCGGTTCTGAAGCAGGATGATCCCCTGCCTCTTCTGGATGCGGTCCCGGATCCGCTCCCTCAAGAGCCTTGAGATTGAGAGGAAAGGAAGCTTTTTGGGAAACTCGATTCCTTTCTCCTTGACTTCCTTCTTCAGCTCCGCGAACGCCTCTTTACGCTCCCGGGTCATATCGACGATCTCGACCTGCGGCAGCGTCGCCCTGTCGACACGCTCGGGCAGCTCGAGCATTTCATATTTTCCGCTCAGCGCGTTGTGGTAACTCTCTGCGGACGGTGTCGCTGAGCCGAGAATGACGGCTGCGTTGATGCTGGCTGCACGCACAATTGCCACATCCCGCGCGTTGTACCGAGGCGAGGAATCAAACTGCTTATAGGATGCATCGTGCTCTTCGTCCACTACGATAAGGCCGATGTTCTCAAGCGGGGCGAAGATCGCTGATCGCGGCCCGATCACGATCTTGATCTTCCCCTGATGCGCAAGCCTCCACGCGTCATATCGCTCTCCAACGGACATCTGGCTGTGCATGACTGCTACATCGTCGCCGAAATGAGCCTTGAACCGCCGGACAGTCTGAGGAGTAAGAGAGATCTCGGGGACCAGGACGATCGCGGTTTTCCCAACCGGCAGGATGGATCGAATCGCCTCGATGTAGACTTGAGTCTTTCCGCTTCCCGTGATGCCGTGGAGGAGAAAAGTCTTGTACGTCCTGTCGTGAAGCGCTTCCGTGATGCGCTCCAGCGCGCGCCGTTGATGGATGTTGAGCTCAAATTGCGGTTCTGGCCCCAACGGCTCGTACTCGCTCTTCCGGACTACCTCGCGCTCCGTGATCGTCACGAGACCCTTCTTCTCCAGCGACTTCAGCGTGGAGAGCGCCACGCCGAGTTGCCTAAGGACAACCTGGACCTGGAGCGGCTCCGCTGCTCGTGTGAGCTCTGCGAGCAGCTTCTGTTGATTTGCGGTGAGTTGAACGGTTTTCTTCTCGTCCGACTTGCCCGCGTACCTGAGCCAATCTCTTCCGCGCTGCGTAGCGGCCACAGACTTTTCGAGCTTGGGTTTTGCTTTCGGTTTCGTGGTCTCCTCCACCCTGACCCAACCCCGTTGCTCCATCTGATGGAGAAGAGCGTGGATACTGCGCGCTCGCGTTCTCTTTTCGAGTTGGGAGACGGTGAGCTCCTTTGATTGCTGCAAGGCGACGAGGGCCGCATGCTGTTTCGGCGCGACCTGTTTTGTTTCCTCGAGCAGTGGGCCGATGTCGTCAACAATCAGCCGCACATGTTGCGTGCTTTCGATCGTGAGGCCCTGCGGCGTTGCTGCCTTCAGCACTTCTCCCCACGGCGCAAAGTAGTACTCGGACATCCAGCGCGTGAGCTTCAGCATCTCCCCTGAAAACGTCGGTTCGGCGTCAAGGATGTCGAGGAGCGGCTTCAGTCCTTTGATCGTCGTGGCAGTGGGGAAGCTAACGATCGCGCCCGACAGCTTCTTCTTCCCGAAGGGAACGAGGACGCGAGATCCAGCCTTTGCGAGCGGTTGATATTCGGGCGGAACGAGGTAGGTGAAGGTTCGATCGATAGGGACCGGGAGCGCGATATCGACGAGGAATTGTTGCATCGGTCCACCGACTCAACGAATCAATGAGCCAACTCTCTTTCGATGATCCTGTAGACTTCCAGCAGCGGCAAATTCTTTTCGCCTGCGATGCGCCTGCATTCCTCGTACTCTGGGATGAGCCTCTCACGCCCGTCGTGAAGAACGGACTTGACGTTGAAGGTGCCGAGCGATGTTGTGACCTCCTTTTGCGTGCGTGGGAGCTTTCGCCGCTCGATTGGGAGGATCCGCACGCCAAGCGTGGAGGTCTCGTGAAAGAGAACGCTCAGTATCGCGTCAAGCTTCGATCGCTCAGCAAGGGTGGAGAGCAGAATGCCGGACCGGCCCTTCTTCATTATCACGGGGGTTAAAAAGGCGTCGAGGGCCCCGGCGGCAAGGAGCCTGTCGAGGACGTACGGGTGGATCTCGGGGTTCATATCATCGATGTTCGTCTCAACGCAGAGGATTTCATCCCAGGCATACTGGGACTCCAGCTCGCCAACAAGAACGCGAAGCACGTTCGGTGTCTCCTCTATCTCCCTTGCGCCTGCGCCGTAGCCGATCGATTCGACCTTCATGCGCTCCGTCGTCAGGACGCCGGCAGAGAGCGCCTTGATGATGGCCGCACCCGTCGGCGTCGTCAGCTCAAAGGGGATGTCGGTCAACACCGTGGGATAGCCTCTGAGGATCTCCATTGCTGCAGGCGTCGGGACGGGGATCTTGCCGTGCTGGGTGTTCACGAACCCGCCGCTGCCGACCCTGATCGGGGATGAGTAGACTTGCTCGATGCCGAGCTTCTCCAGGCAAATAGCTGTTCCGACGATATCAACCAGAGAATCGAGCGCCCCGACCTCATGGAAATGGATCGTATCGACGGTTGAGTTATGGACCTTCGCTTCAGCCACCGCGATTTCCCAGAAGATCTTTTTCGCGCGTTCTCTGATCTTCCCGCTCAGATCAGCTTTCTCGATGATCTCGTTGATATCCTTGAGGTGGCGATGGTAGGTAGGTGCTTCCGAAACGATCACGTCGACCTGTGTCGCGATGATGCCGCTTCGGTCGATATGGCGAGCGATGACTTCGTACCCGGAGAGACCAAGCTTCCTCAGCTCGGCGACGAGTTCGTCGAGGCTGACTCCTGCGCTCAGGAAGGCCCCCAGGGTCATATCACCGCTGATACCGGCGATCGTATCAAAATAGGCTATTTTCATTCGGCTCAGAATACTTCCTCTCCCTCCTCTTCTCGCTGGCCCGGGCTCATCCGGCAGCCGGACTGTTCAACACTTTCTCGAGGTATTCAATGAACCGCTCGGTTGCGCCGATGTTCTCCTCCACGAGATGCAATGACTCCTTCCCGGCTTTGACGCGCGCCTTCTGGTCATTGAAGAGTCTTCTCAGGTGTGCATAGCATTCTTCCGGATTCATCACCACGAAACTTCCGCCGCGTCGGGCGAGCTCGATGGCTTCCTGCGAGTTCTGGTGCTTTGGCCCATACAGCACCGGGATTCCGTAGACTGCCGGCTCCAGCACGTTGTGGATTCCCTGTCTGAAGCTCCCGCCGACGTATGCAACATCGGCGTATTGATACAAGGCGGTCAAGATGCCAATGCTGTCAACGAGGATAACGTTTTCATTCGAGTAATCGTTCAAATCGGAGAAGCGGATGGAACGAAGGGAGTAATTGAGGGAGATCTCCAAACGCTCGAGCGTCTCCACGTTAGGTTCATGAGGCACGAAAATCATCAGGGCGTTGGAGTTGTGCTGCGCGATTCTGCGAAAGGCCGGGAGCAAGACCACTTCATCCTCATCCCAGCTACTTCCGACGACCAGCACCTTTTTTCGCTTGAGGATCGGCGGTGGGATAAGATGCTTCGAGCGTGCCTCTTCGCTCCGCTGCCACACCTGATCGTAGCGAGTTTCGCCGATGACGTGCAGCTGAGGTCGTGTCAGGTCCAACTTCTGAAATGCTTCCACATCTGCCTGCGAGACCGTCAGGATCGACGTAATGCTTTGATAGACGTGGTGGTGAAAGCTCCGCAACACCGGGTAAAGGCGGGAGGAGCTCTTGCGTAAAGTCGCGTTTGCGATGAAAGTCGGTATGTTTCGTTTTCGAAGCTCCCACACGTGGTTTGGCCAGATATCATAGCGCACCATGATCGCTGCCGAGGGCCGGATCATGTCAAGGAACCGGCGAGCGCCCGAGCTGCTGTCGAAGGGGAGGTACGTGATCAGTGAAGCGAGTTTGTAGTTCCGCGAGTGTTCATAGCCAGAAGGGGAAAAGAAGCTCACGACAATATCCAGATCATCGTATCGCTTCTTCAGAGCGGCGATGATCGGCTTCGCCTGCTCGAATTCACCCATCGACGAAGAATGAAACCAAATGCGGCGGCTCTTGGTGAGTTTTTGCACATCCTGGGAGAGCTGCTCGAACAGATGGCGTCGGCCCCGGATGCCGCGGCGTATCTTCTGGTTCACTGCTGAGCCGATCTGAAGCAGCACCCAGAAAATGGGGATTACCAGACCGTTATAGAAGAAATACCAGAACCGTTGCATCAGCCTTTGTTCGCCTCGGACGAAGGCAATGGATTCAAGATTTGCTCTTAGACGAACCGCCCGCCCTGATGGCGTCACTCTCAGTCTGCGGCGTCTCGGACTCCCCGCATCTGATCGAGTTGGCTTTCCCGTTTTCCGCGGACGGGCAATCAATGACGCTGATCAAGCAACAGGTGAGGAACGCGGCAGAGGTGCAGTAATTGAACATACCTGAGGGAAGTACAGCGTTGTGTCAATTTTTGGATTGGAGAACGACGTGCTATTGTAGACAGATTTTCGCCGAAAAGCAAGGAAGTGGCTTCCTTGACTAAGTGCACAAAGCTTGTTACTTTCTGTTGGCAACACCCCAGCTGCTCCAAACGCGGAGAATTTTGATGCCAGCAGCAAGCCGGGAAATCGAAGCGCTGCGAGCCTCCTGCATCTTCGGTGGCTTGAGCACAAGCGTTCTACGGAAGATTGCCCCGCACCTCAAAGCAGAATCCCACTCCCCCGGCAAGATCTTGATGGACATGGATTTTCCTGCTGACAAGGTATACCTTATTGAACGGGGGAGCGTAAAGATCTCGCGCTTCACCGGTTACGGCGAAGAGACGACTCTCAACGTTCTCGGTGCGGGGAACATCGTCGGGGAATCAGGGGTGGTCGATGATCGGACCCGCTCCGCGCGCGCCACCTGCCTCGAGCCAACCACCGTCTTCGCCATGCCGAAGAAAGTCTTTGAAGAACTCCTCAGCGCCAACAACACCCTCGGTTCCAATGTGCTCAGGGAGTTGACCGCCAGATTACGCGTTGCTAACGATAACATTGTCCATCAGTTGGAGGGGCAGCACCGTACGGCCGAGGTCCGGCTGGGAAAGCTCCAGAAGCTTATCGAGGCCAGCAAGATTGTGAATTCCACTTTCGACCTCGACAAGCTGCTTGGTCTGATTCTCGATTCAGCGGTGAAAAGTATCGACGCAGACCGGGGGACCGTGTATCTCGTGGACTCCATCAAGCAGGAGATATGGTCCACGGTGCTGCAGGGCGACAACATGGTGGAAATCCGTCTTCCGTTTGGGAAGGGAATCGCCGGATACGTTGCCCAAACCGGTGAAACGATCAATATTCCCGATGCGTACAACGATCCTCGGTTCAACGCTGACGTCGACAAGGGGACCGGCTACCGGACCCATAGTATCCTCTGTATGCCGATGCGCAACAAGGATGGAAGGATCATCGGCGTTTTTCAACTGCTGAACAAGAAGGAGGGATCGTTCACATCCGACGATGAGCAGTTCATCGATGCCTTCTCCGCCCATGCTTCCGTCGCTATCGAGAACGCGCGCATGGCCCAGGAAATGGTCGCCAACGAACGGCTCTCCGCGGTCGGCCGCATGGCGAGCACAATCATTCACGATATCAAGAATCCTATGGGCACGCTGCGCGTCTACGCCCAGGTCATGAAGAAGAAATCGGGCAACGAGGAGGCCGGCAAGCTCGCGGACGAGATGATTCGCCAGGTGGACCGGTTTGTGAACATGACCCAGGAGATCCTTGACTTCACGCGGGGCGTGAGCTCGTTGAATGTTCAAGAGATCAATTTCGGCGAGGTGATGGGCGCGGTCCTCGATTTCATCGAAAAGGACTTGACGAAGAACAACGTCCGGCTAGTCCGCGAATCGCAGTTCCAGGGCAAGGTGAAGATGGATCAGGACAAGATGGTCCGAGCCTTCTTCAACATCGCAAGCAACGCTCGCGATGCCATGCCCGGGGGTGGTTCACTCACGGTGGCCACTGCGGAGAGCAACGGCTATTTGAGGATCGAGTTCACGGATACCGGGTCCGGAATGCCTGAGGAAGTGAAGCGAAGAATCTTCGAGCCTTTCATGACCTACGGGAAGAAACATGGCACCGGTCTCGGAATGTCCATCGTGAAAAAAGTGATCGACGACCACAAAGGAAAGATCGAAATCGACAGCGAGGTGGGGAAGGGCACGACCATTCGGATCTTCCTTCCCCTCTCGTAATCAACCTTCTCCTCCCGGCGCGTCTTGCTGCTACCGAGCGTCATTTCACCTCCCTCATGAAAATCCACATTGGCCAGAGCGAAATTTCGGTTGTCCAGGGGGATATTGCAGACCAAGAGACTGACGCAATTGTCAACGCGGCCAACAACCAGCTATGGATGGGAGCCGGCGTCGCAGGAGCGATCAAGCGGAAGGGGGGAGTTCAAATTGAGCAGGAGGCAATGGCACAGGGCCCGGTTGAGGTCGGCTGCGCGGTGATCACTGCTGCGGGCTCGCTCAAAGCCAAGCATGTGATTCACGCCGCCGTGATGGGGCAGGATCTTCACACCGGCGCCGAGCTCATCACCCGCGCCACACGCAGCAGCCTGGCACTCGCCGAACAAGAAGGCCTTTCCTCTCTTTCTTTCCCTGCCCTTGGAACCGGTGTCGGGGGATTTTCGCTGCATCACTGCGCGAGCCTTATGATCGGCGCGACGATCGATTTCCTGATGCAGGCAAAACGACTCCGCGAAGTCCGGTTTGTCCTCTATGATGCCGAAGCGAAGGAGATCTTTGAGCGGGAGTTGAACCATCGATTTACCGCGCACAACTGCTAGCGTCAATCCCATCCGCCTGATCGAACCCTACGGGAACTCTGGACGGCTGTTCGGGCAGGCTCATCCCACCAAACAACGTGCAGGCAAGGTTGAACTCGGAATGAGCTCCGCTTTTCCCACCGCAATAATTCATACAAAAATGGACGGGATCCCGTACAGTTGGACTGAATTCCCCCTTTGGGCTCCCTCCCACCTGCGTGTGTCGATGAAGGTCAGGCAGGGAATCCCAGAAGGCGGGACCAGAACAGCAAATGATTGTTCGATAGGCTCCAGCGCGTATCCTCGCTTGGCTTGATGGCTGGCCGAGCAGCCATCGTCAGATTCCCTACGATCGTCCAACCCAGAAAGGAAGTCACCCATGTCAATTCATTCGTCAGCCTCGAAGCAGACGGTTCAGCAGCGCCTTGCAGCGTGGAGGGAGTTCTTCTTCGCTCAGAAGTACCGCTTCGACCTTGGGCAGTCGTTTCTCGTCATCGTGAACTTCACGCTGCTGATCATCACGGCAAGTGACAAGCTGCAGATCATCTTCGGTATCGGGCGACTCCGGTCGCTGTTGATCCTGATAGTGCCGCTGGGGTTTCTGGCGGTGTGGCTGTTCGGCTATTTCATGGACAAGGTCGTGCGCGCGGCACAGATGGCTGAGCGGCAATCCGTGAGACGAAGCGAGGTGTGGGGGAAACACAACACGCAGATGGATCGTATTGAAAAGGAGATTGCCGAGCTCAAGGAACTCCTACGGAGGTGAAGCGAGAGAGGGAACCGCCAGTCTCTTTTTGGTCACTCCTCTATGCCGCGACGAGCGAGAAAGCGATCTGAGCAGATTTCACAAGATCTTCCAGCAAAATGAACTCCTCGAAGGAATGAGGCTTTTGGGCACCAATTCCAAGATTAATCGCAGGAATCCCTCGGGCGTTGTAGACGTTGGCGTCGCTTCCTCCGGTGTAACGTATCGGTTGCGGGGACAGACCGGCGCGTCTCAGCGCATTCTCGACGTCGAGCACGATCGGGCTATTGTCGGCGTGGGCATAGGGCTCGAAGTCGACCTTCGCCTCAAACAGGAGCTTTCCTCCGCCTGCTGCCGGTTCTGAAAGCGTGCGCTCGATGTGGCTAAGTTGATCTTGAATCCGGCTTCTACGGTATGACCGTACCTCCCCCTGGATCTCGACTTTGTCCGGCACCACGTTGGAGGCTTCTCCGCCAAAAATTCTTCCGATATTCACCGTCGTGTCCTCATCAATCCTTCCCATCTCCAGCCTCGAGATGCCAGCACCTGCCAGCCCAATCGCGTTTATTCCCTCTTCCGGAGCAACACCCGCGTGGGCCGCCTTCCCCAGGAATCGCGCGTTGAACAAAGCGAGCCCCACGCATTCCTTGATGTAGACTCCAGGACGTCTCGAACAGTCGAAAACGAACGCGGACTGCACGTTGTAAGGAGTGAGATCGATCGCGGTCGCGCCCCTCAGTCCGACTTCTTCTGCGACGGTGAAAGCAACGAAAAAGTTCTTTTGATGGAGGTGAATCTCGCTCAACGCCTGCAGGAGATAGGCGAGGATCGACACGCCGAGCCGGTTGTCCCCGCCCAAGATGGTGGTCCCATCAGAGGAGATCTTTTCCGCGGTCACGATCGGCTTCAGGTTCAGGGTGGGGAGCACGGTATCCAGGTGGGCGGTGAGCATGACTGCTGGGTGATCCGGATGGAAGTCCGGTGGGAAACACAAAAGATTGCCGGCAGTGCCGCCAAGCTTGATTGCGGCATCATCTTCGACGACGCGGATGCCGGCCGCTCGCAGCAGAACGGTCACGGATTGAGCGATGGTTCGTTCCGCGAGCGCAACGCCGTCGATAGCGGCAAACTTGGTGAAAAGCTGAATGAGGCGCTCCCTATCTGGGATGGGCAGAGACATTCCGATTCCTTGCTCGATGCCTACTGAGCGAGAACCGTGAGATGGGCTTCGACACTCCGCGCGAGCGCCTGGAGATTGTACCCCCCTTCGAGTACAGACACGATCCTCCCGTCCGCATACCTCGAGCTTATTTCGCCGACGAGTTCAGTCATTTTCCCAAAGGACCCCTCCGTCAGATTGATGTTCGCCAGGGGGTCGTCCGCGTGGGCGTCGAAACCGGACGAGATTATGATCAGCTGAGGCTGAAACCGGTGGAAGGCCGGGAGGATCTGGGTGTGGAACGCGTCGAGGTAATCCTTCTCCACGCTGCCGGCTCCCATCGGACAATTCAGCGTGAACCCCTTGCCCTTCCCCGCTCCACGTTCGCTCGCTGCACCGGTGCCGGGGTAGAATGGGTACTGATGGAGGCTGATGTAGTATACCGAATTGTCTTCGTAGAAGATCTCCTGCGTGCCGTTGCCGTGGTGGACATCCCAGTCGAGGATGGCAATGCGCTCAACCCCGTACTTCTGCTGGGCGTATCGGCTGCCGATCGCAACGTTGTTGAACAAGCAGAATCCCATCACCGTTGAACTCTCCGCGTGGTGGCCCGGAGGACGCACAGCGCAAAAAACATTCTTCAGCCTGCCCGCCATAACTTCATCGACCCCCTGCAAAACCCCTCCGGCGGCAAGAAGAGCGATTTCGTAGGATTCCTTACACACGTGTGTATCGCCGGCGTCTAAGACCTGCTCACCTCCGAGGCAACGCATCTTGATCATCGCTGAGTATCGTTCCGGGTGGACGGTATGAATCCATTCGAGCGTTGCCGCTGAAGGTCGAAGGTGCGACAACTGCCTCCACAATGGAGACTTCAGAAGATGCTGCATCAGCGTCTCAAGGCGCTCCGGTCGCTCAGGGTGACCGACGCCGGTGTTGTGCTTGAGATAATCGGGGTGATAGATAAATCCTACACTGCTCATACGAGCCTCAGATGGAGAACACTACGTGTGTGATTGCTGTGATGATCAGGCTGCTCTCTGTAATGTTCGCACGGCGTACCAAAACGAGAGGAGCAGAAAAAGCCCGAAGCCGATCACTTCAAGGATGACGGTGGAAAGCGTTCCGACCCCAATGGTCAGGAACCGCAGGACATCCGTATGCCACGTCAAGGGGTTCAGCCAGGCGAGCGCGCTCAGCCAAGCAGGAACCCGATCCAACGGGTAAAACGTGCTGCTCAAGAACATCAGGACAAAATAGGTAACGTTGATGACGGTATTGTATGTATCGTTCCGGCGGATACGGAACGCAATAATGGCGAGGAAGAAGAACCAGCCGGCGGTCCCGATCGTCATACCGATGAGGACGAGAAGAAGGAACTGCCAGTGGATGGCGATGTGAAGCAGCAGCGTTCCCGCCGCGATCGTGAGGATGCACTGCACGACGGCCATGGAGCACTGGAACAATATCTTGCCCAGGAGGAACTGGCTCCTCGTCATCGGGTAGGTCAGGAACTCGTAGAAAATTCCATTGTCCCGGTCGACGAAGAATCCGTACGATTGGTTCATGCCGCTCCCGAAGCAGGACATGGAAAGGACGCCCGAAAGGAAAAACGCGTTGTAGGCAATCGTTTCCCCGCTCACCTGCAAACCCTGGCCAAGCGCTTTGTCAAACGCGACCCCGAACATGAGGAGGTACAACAGGGGGACGGCGAGGTCGAAAAAGAGCCATGTGGGACTCGTGCGGCGGATCAAGTATTCCCGATAAACGACCGCAAGAACCTCCCGCATCAACCGGCGCTCCCCTCCTTGTCGACGAGCTGAACAAAAACGTCCTCGAGGCTTGCGCTCGTGATCTCGAAATGTTGCACGTGCCCCGTCGCTCTCACAGCCGCGAGGATGTCCAGCGCCAGCGCTGCGTCGCGCACCGTTACCTCCACCGTGTTGTCCTTCACCTCTAGGCGGAGTGGTTGCCGTTCGTGGATGGCTTTGATGACAGTCTCCGAGACTCTCTCGAGTGAGAGAGAAAGATACAACAATCGAAGGCCCAGGGACTTCACATCTTCGACGCTCCCCCCGGCGATGATTGTGCCGTGGTTCATGATGGCCACCGAATCGCAGAGTTCTTCCGCCTCCTCGAGGAGATGAGTCGTCAGAACGATCGTTCGGCCTTTGCGCGATTCCTCTCTGATGGCCTCAAGCGTCCTCCTCTTGTTGAAGGCGTCCATGCCGGTTGTGGCCTCGTCGAGGAAGACGATCGGTTTGTCGACCATGAAGGTCTTCGCTACCTGCACACGCCGTTTCAGACCGCCGCTGAGATCCATCCCCTTCTCATTGAGGTATTCACGCAGCCCAAACAGCTCGCTGAGCCGGTCGATATTCTGCTCGATCTCTTTCGCCGGCAACCCGTGGAATCTCCCGAAGGTGCGGAAGTTGTTGCGGACAGAAAGATAGAGCTCAATGGCGTCCTCTTGAAGGACGACGCAGGTTTGCCTTCGAACAGCCAGGGGCTTCGCCGCGACGTCGTATCCCATGACTCGTGCGATGCCGGAAGTAGGAGCGAGCAACGTGGTCAGAATCTTGATCGTCGTCGTCTTCCCGGCACCGTTTGGTCCCAGCAGACCATAGATGTCCCCGCGCTGAACGCGGAAGGAGAGTCCGTTCACAGCCTTGATCGGCTCGTGGCTCTTTCTCCGGAAAACCTTAACGAGATCCTGGACCTCGATCGCGGTGTCACTCACGTCTGCTCCGAATGGGAAGAATGTCTGAAGAAGACATTGACCTCTGACGGTGCGACAATCTAAGGATCTTTTCTTCATTTTTCACGTTCGCACGGACGAGGGCTTTGCATTTCGCGACCAAGGTCTTTATATTCCCTCCCCAAGAAGCTCAGGAGAATGGACGCGTGAAGCATGATCTCTCCAAGGTGAGGCTCGCGCTCGAAGACTTCATTCGGGGTGTGGAGGTGCACCGGGCAAAGCTTCAATTGACGCTCGATGGCCAGGATCTGACGAAGGAGTTTGTTCAGGCGCTTCTCAAGTTGGGGTACATCCCTGCCGAGGTCCGGGACGTCGGGGTTCGACCGGGTCAACGGGCGCCCGCGTTCTTGATACAGGATGCTACGGCATACTTCGGATGGGTGTTCTGGGAGAAATTCACGGAGAAGAAGATGCGGAAGCTCTGGGGCTCTGTCATTCGCAATGAAGAGGGGGACTGGGAGATTCAGCTGCCCGCGGGGAGAACTGCGTGCATCTATGTCAACGAGAAGGCAAGACTGGAGATGGATCTCGATAGGCCAGCATGACGCAGGGCGACGCTGTTAACTGACTGGCAATACTGGAAGGCGCACTGTTGTTCACTACTCATCTTTCGATACGGACTCCTCCCGACTTCGGCTTCTGGAGCACGGTCTACAGTCATGGCTGGTGCGCCCTGCCTCCGTTTGCTGTGGATCGGCAGCGGCAGGCACTGACGCGGCTCCTCGATCTGAGCGAGGGAACACTTGTGCACTGCGAGCTGCGCGACGGCATGGGACGTATCGCCGTAACCGTTCAAGGTCAGAAGATGCTGGATGACGGTCAGCGTGGGGAGATCAAACGAAGCCTCCGTGGGTCTCTGCGGTTAGAGGAGGATTTCTTCGATTTCTATTCGGACGCTAGACGCAGGCCGCAGTACCGGTGGATACGCGCCGCGGGAGCGGGACGTCTGCTGCGCGCACCGACGGTGTTTGAGGATGTTGTGAAAATGATCTGCACGACCAACTGCAACTGGTCGCTAACGGAGGCGATGGTGGGTAATCTGACGAGCCACCTCGGCAGGCAGTTTGCCGACGGCATCCGGAGCTTCCCGACCGCGGGCGTTCTGGCGGGGGTCTCTGAATCATTCCTGCGCAAGGAGATTCGTGCCGGCTATCGATCCCCGTACCTCCTGGAGCTTGCAGAGCGCGTCGCCAGTGGTCGGCTCAATTTGGAATCCTGGAGGACCTCCTCGCTCCCCTCACGCGATCTCTTTCGGGAAGTGAGATTGGTCAAGGGGATTGGCGACTATGCGGCAGGAAACATCTTGAAGCTGCTTGGGCGCTATGACTACCTGGGTCTTGACTCCTGGGTTCGCACCAAGTATTACGAACTCCACAGCAATGGACGTCGTGTCAGCGACAAAGCGATTAATCGCCACTACGCGCCCTTCGGGAAATGGCGCGGGCTTTTCTTCTGGCTTGAGATGACGCGAGAATGGTACGATCACAAGTTCCCGTTCTGAGATGCTCATCGGTTTCGTCCATAGGTATGTCCGAGCGAGATTCCGTCGAATGGGAGCGGTGAGCAAGTTCATCAACCTTGATTCGTGCCTCCTGCACTATTTTGAATTTGAGCATCCGGATCCGCGCGGCACGGTGTTTCTGGTTCACGGATTAGGAACATCCGCGAGCACGTGGCTCCATATACTACCCGCCCTCATCAAGGAGCATCGCGTTATCGCCGTGGATTTGCCGGGCTTCGGGTTTTCGCGATTCAAGCCGGGCACGTTGTTCTATACTCTGAGTGAGCACTGTGGGGCGCTCAGTGCCCTGGTGGACAGGGCGGCTCGTGATGCCTTTACGTTGATCGGACACTCGTTCGGAGGCTGGATAGCCGCGCGCGTTGCAGCTGCTCACAGGCGGAGTGCACTGCGCCTCGTCCTTGTCGATACAGCCGGGATCTATTATCCGGGTGCGGAGAAACTTCGAGACTTGTTTACGATCGAGTCTCCGGCGAGCATGCGGAGGCTGCTAGACGCCCTGTGGTATCGCTATCTGTGGTATTTCAAGCCTTTCTCGTCTGCGATCTACCACGAGTTGCTGGAACGGAATACTAACAGCATCATCGCATCAATAGGTGAGAAGGACTCTCTCTCCGCGGAGTTCTCTCTCTTGACGATGCCGGTAAGTGTTGTGTGGGGAACAGAGGACAGGGTGATCTCCCCAGCGGCCGCGGAGGTGATCAAGAGGGCCGTGCCTCACGCCTCGGTGGATTTCATCGATCAGTGTGGACATGTGCCGCAACTGGAGCGTCCGGCAGAACTCATCAGAATTGTGCGTTCCATCCTTGCAGGGGATAGACATGGGCTGGATTGAGGATGTGACATTGGATCTCGCGCGGGCTTCGGAGGCTCAGAAGGTCGGAAATGCAGGGCGGGCTCGCACCTCGGCGCGACGAGCTGTCGGTCATGCGATTTCGGAACTACAGAAACAGGAACCTGAACGGTACTACGGCGAGGAATTCATCCGGCAATTGCGCTCCTTCGCGGAAGATGGAACGCTGCCGGAAGATATTCGCGCTGCGGCGAGCAGGCTTCAAGCAAGGCTTACTCATGACTTCAAGTCAGCTTCGGAAGACCCGATTGCTGACGCACTCACGATCATCAACTACATCCGCGACCAGCTCGCCTGAGTCCTACAGGCCTTCCGCAGTCATGTAATCGTCGATGTCGTACCGCATGCTCTCATCGAGCTCGCGCTGCGAGAGCCCCTTCTTCCTGAAGAGAATCATCGGTACTGCAACGATGGTCGTCAGAAGGACGAAACCCATGAACCATGTAAAGCGTTTCACCGAATACCCCATCTAGTTGAGTGTCACAAAGACTTCCAAATGCCACACAGAAATGACGGCGACAGTGAACCATCTCTGTCGCTCCTCTTCCTCTACTAACACGCGTCGAAGCTCTTCTTGTTCCCGTTCGAGCAGTCTTCTATATGAGTACCTGATCGGCATGAGCTTCATCTCTCATTAGTACCTTACGAAACAAAGCCGAATATGTTTGTACTGCATGTCACGCACAGTTGTTCGCAGCAGTAACTCGCGTCGCCTGGCCGGAAGGTGGGAGTCATCGGGGGTGCCCAAGACCTGACCGACCTGACACTCTGACTCTCTTCTGCTGCGCCTGGTGGATCCTTGATCAGATAGCCATCAGCTTCGAGCCGTTTCCGCAACTGACACCCTCCTCATTGCCCCGCTGCGGCGGCCACGGTCATGACCAAACGAGTGCAACTCCGTAGTTTTTTCTATGCCTCTGGCGATCTCGCTGGCAAGGATGGGGGAATTCGATTCTTTACTTGCACCAACACAAAGCGGGATGCGGACCCAGGGATATTTCTTCATGGGTTTCGCAATGATGCGAAAGCTCGTTTGCAAGGTCACTGGTCTGGTTCGTGACACAGCGACGCATCTGCAGGCAGAAAGAGCCGCGTCGAAGAAAAAGGCGCTGCGCGGAAATCGTCCTCATCCCATGTGTCACACGTTGCGATTACTAGGAAAGGGCTAGCGTCATTTGGAGGTCCCCATCATACCTCGCTGGGTTCGTGCCGATTTGTCACGTCTCTCTTTGATCTTGACTTTCATCACATCAGCGGATATATTTATGCGCCGACGGGCGCGGTTCACGGAGGAGGTCACTTCGTTTGTCCAATCTCGCATAGTCCAGCGCTGTACTCACCAGACGGTATTGCATGTCAGAGGACTTGAGCTTTCTACACAATGTTCCCATTTTCGCTGACCTCGGGGAAGCGGAGCTGAGCAAGATTGGCAAGCTTGGGGTCAGAAAGAAGTATAAGAAGGGGAACATTGTCGTCCTCGAGCAAGAGATGGGGGCAGCCCTCTTCGTGATCGTCTCTGGGAAAGTCAAGATTGTCCGGACCGATGAAGACGGGCGCGAGGTCATCTTTTCGATCTTTGGGCCCGGGGAGTTCTTCGGAGAAATGTCGTTGCTGGATGGGCTTGCTCGCTCGGCCAGCGTCGTGGCGCTGACGAAAGCAGAGCTGTTCATGATCCATCGACGCGATTTTCTCAAACTCCTGCAAGAACATCCCCAGGTCGCGATTTCGCTCCTCGGTGAACTCACGCTGCGGCTCCGAAAAGCGGACACGCAGATCAAGAGCCTCTCGCTGAAAGATGCCGCTGGCCGCGTTGCCAATGTCATCCTGATGCTCGCAGATGACATCGGTGTCTTCCGGAAGGGCAAGGTTGAGATCGATGAGCTCCCGCTGCAACAGGACATGGCCAATATGGCGGGAACCTCGCGGGAAACTGTCTCGCGCATGATCCATCAATTTGTTCGTGAAGGGCATATGCAGCTGGAAGGCAACAAGCTGACGCTCAACGATTACGAAGAATTTCGCAAGCAGTATCTGTAGCTCACGTTATCGCCCCACGCCGAGTGGGGGGCCCCGCCGCTCCGGGTCGGTACTAAATCGGGCGCTTCTGAAAGAAACTTCATATGTCAAACCCTCAACATAAGAACGCATGGCACAGATGGAGGAGTCTGGGAGCAAGGGAGATGCCTCGCAAGCAGATGATTCAGGTTCCCCTTCCTCAGCGGCGCGTGCTGATTTGCATACGCACACAACGCACTCGGATGGTGCTCTATCACCGTATGAGATAGTACGAAAAGCTCACGAAGCTGGACTTTCCGCAGTTTCCATTACCGACCACGATAATGTCGCGGGCCTTGACGAAGCCATCGAGTGGGGGAAGAGCCTGGGCGTCGAAGTGATTACGGGACTGGAGTTGAGCGTTACGCTCGGTGATAAGGATGTCCATCTTCTCGCATATTTCATCGACCACAAGAATGAGGAGTTGCTCGACTATCTGACGTTCTTCCGGCGGGAGCGCCTCAAGCGCGCGGAGCGAATCGTGCAGAAGCTGAACAAGATCAATGTGCCCCTCAAGTTCGAGTCCGTTCTGGAGCAGGCTGGGATCGGTTCGGTGGGGCGACCCCACATCGCAAACGCACTTCTCGATGATCGGCTGATCGATACCTACCACGAGGCGTTCGAAAAGTACATCGGAACAGGCGGGCCCGCGTTCGAGAAGAAGTATCAGCTGAGCCCCGCGCAGGCCTTCGGACTGATCTCCCTCGCCGGAGGTCTGTCGTTCTTGGCACACCCGGGCAAATATACGAACGAGGTGGAGCTCGTGGAGCTCATCAAGAACGGACTGGATGGCATCGAGGTGATCCATCCGGCGCATGATGAGAAGCTAAAGAGCTACTATCGTGGGCTCGTCAACCAGTACTTCCTTCTCGAGAGCGGCGGCTCCGATTTCCATGGCGGAAAGAAGAACGACGATCAAACGTTCGGTGTCTTCACCGTCCCGATGCACGTCGTCGAGACAATGCGCAGCAGACTCTTCTCTTGAACGATCGTGAAGATCGGGCGAACGGTACGGCGGAGCTCCGCTAACGGGGCGGGCTATCGATTTGCGATTGTGGTGAGCCGCTTCAACGTCACGATCACGAAGCGGTTGCTGGATGGCGCTATTGAGTGCTTAAAGAAGCACGGCGTGCGGGATGAAGATGTCCGGGTTTTTCCCTGCCCGGGAGCATTTGAGTTGCCCCAGGTGGCCAACGCGCTTTGCTCAAAAGGCGGATGGGACGCGATCGTCTGCCTCGGAGCCGTGATCCGTGGGGAAACTCCTCATTTTGAGCATGTCTCTTCCGCGGCAGCCAGAGGGATTCAAGAGGTCGCGCTGAAGCACTCCATACCTGTTGCCTTCGGTGTTTTGACGACCAACACCCTACGGCAGGCAACGGATCGGTCGGGGGGCAGGCATGGGAACAAAGGTTGGGATGCGGCGCTCGCCGCGATTGAGATGGTCGAGGTTTTTGACCGGGTGATCAGGCGCAAGACGTCGATCCGGACGAGGTAAGGTGGGACGAGAGAAATTGATGAGTAGATTTGCAGCGAAGATTTGTCTGGTGTTGGTCGGTGCGTCATCGATGCTGGTGGGTCGGCAGGGATCACTCGATTTCGGGCGGTGGAAGAATTTCACCGACATGAAACCTGTGCGGGGGGTTGCCGCTGTGGGTGATAGCCTTTGGGTTGCGACCGCGGGCGGGCTTTTCCTGTATTCGAACTCCACGGCCCACTATGCCAAGTTCACAAACTCCGACGGATTGAGTTCAAACGATCTTACGGCAGTAACGATCGATGGAGCCGGCAGGGTGTGGGTCGGTGCCTCCGACGGCTCGCTGAATACATATGATCCGAACTCACGCCAGTGGAAGAGTATTGACGCTATCAGAGAGTCCGATCGAATCCAGAAGGGGATCAGGGCTTTTTTCGTGGAAGGTGACTCGTTGCTGGTCGGGACCGATTTTGGGATCACCGTGTACGAAATGGGGCGCGCGGAGTTTGGTGACACGTACGCGAACTTCGGTTTCCCGACCCAGGCGAAAGTGAACGACCTGATCGTTCACCAGAACCGTATCTGGGCCGCTACGGATCTCGGCGTCGTTTCGGCCTCCCTCGATGCACCAAACCTCTCATCGCCAACCTCATGGTCAACATACCAGACCACCGACGGGCTCCCTGCGCAGTTTGTTTCTTCGGTCGCGGCCTTCCGGGATAGCATCATCGTAGGGACCTCGAACGGCACCGCAGTGTTTGATGGAATCGCGTTCACAGCGGATAGATCGGCGAGTGGAAAGGCGGTCGTCAGTCTTCTGGTCCGTTCAACCGATCTCCTGATTCTATGGAACGATCCGCAGGGATTCACCATCGCAACAAGGTCATCGGTCTTTGGAACCACGAATCCGCTCGCTTCGAACGTGGAGGGGCAGGCAGCTGCGCTTGCGCTGGAACCGGCATCGTCCGCTTTCTGGGTCGGCACAACGTTTAGAGGCCTGGCACGGTGGACCGGGGTGAAATGGGAATATGACGTTCCGAATGGCCCTCAATCGAATCTCTTCAGCAGCGTCGTGGTGGATGCGAACGGAGTGGTGTGGGGCGCTTCGGGCATCAGCGAGCGGGGGGAGGGATTTTATCGATACGATCCCGGTGCGGAGGTTGGGAAGCAATGGAAAAACTTCACGGTCGCGGATTATCCGATAATGCTGACGAATGATTACTACAAGGTCTCGCTCGGAGCGCGCGGCTCTCTCTGGGTGAGCTCGTGGGGTCGTGGGCTCGTCGAAGTCGTGGGCGACTCCATCAGGAGGAGGCTGGACCAGAACAGTGTGCCTTCGCTTGCGAGCTCCGTTGCCCAGGATTCAACCTACGTGGTCATCGGTGGTGTTGCGGCCGATTCGAAAGGCAATTCCTGGATCCTCAATCGCACGGCGGTCAATGGCCATCACCTGGCTGAGCTCGCCCGCGGGGATACTGCGCAGTACAGAACCTCGCCATCCGACGGCGTCTTCACCAACATCGTCATCGACGATAACGACACCAAATGGCTCGCGAACTCCGAGCCGTCGATCAAGTATTCCACCGGCCTCTATTATTTCAACGAGGACACTGTCGTCGCCGGAACCCGGTTCACTGGTGGCTGGGGGTGGATGACCACCAGCGATGGATTGCCGAGCAACACCAACAACACGATTCTCTCACTCGCAATCGATCTTGACGGTGATGTCTGCGTCGGTACGGACATCGGGATGATGATTATCGCTGATCCCAGCAATCCGAAGGCAACTGCGAGCAGGACAAGCCCGCTCCCTCTTCGCGGTCAGGTCGTCCAGGCCATCGCCGTCGACGCCGTGAACGACAAATGGGTGGGCACGAAGGAAGGAGTCATCGCGGTGACCCCTGATGGGACGCAGCTCCTTGGGCAATACACTGTCCTGTCAACCGGGGGCAGGCTTGTGGACGATGACGTACGCTCCATTGCGATCGATCAGCGGCGGGGCATCGTGTACCTCGGGACGGAAAAGGGCTTGTCGAGCCTTGAAATCGCCCCCGTCGAGACCGCGCGAAATTACTCCTCGCTCGAGTTGGGTCCCAATCCGTTCCTGATCCCGAATGATCAGCCGTTGACGATCCGTAATCTCGTCCAGGGAAGCTCGATCAAAATCCTCGCCGTAGACGGGTCACTGATTCTGGAGTTTACCGCTCAAGGCGGCGGACGGGCGTTTTGGGATGGGAAAGACGCCCGTGGACGGCTCGTCCCGTCCGGCGTCTATTTTGTCGTTGCGTTTGCAGATAACGGAAATCAGATCAGCACAGGCAAACTTGCCGTCGTAAGGAGGTGAATGCTTGGAAGAAGCGTAGGAGAATTTCCGAATTCGGATTGCGGAATTCGAAGTGCGAGGGTCGAACGCGGCATGTGCAGGTTTGTCCTTCGTGCTTTTGACGTCGGACTTCTCCGCAGACCTGTCCGCTCTGTGTTGAGCAGGTTGGCGGCAGGTTCCTGGCGTAGAATCTTGAACGGTAAGCTTCTAACTCTGGACTTTTCTGGAAGGGAGGTAGTATCACCTTGGAAAACACGTACAAAGACGAAATCTTCACGAAACGTGTGCGAGCCGGTAAGCGGACGTACTTTTTCGATGTGAAATCGACGAAATCCGAGAAAGACTTCTACATCACGATTACCGAAAGCAAACGTGTGGGAGAGGAAGAGTATGAAAAGCACAAAATCTTCCTTTACAAAGAAGATTTCGAGAAATTCCGTGATGCATTGGACGAGACGGTCGATTACGTCCAAGGCAAGTTACTGGTCCACGCGGAACCTACCGACGGAGAGATGGTGACAGAGAAGCCGGCATAATTGTTACACACTCCTCTGACCCAAAATCAAAAAGGCCCACGTACGAATGGTGCGAGGGCTTTTTTGTCCGGAGGAGGGCATCCGACTTTCCCCTTGACTATCTTGCACCTTCTGGTTATATTTGAACGCTTTTTTCTCAAAAAACACCGTTATTTCGCGAAACTGCTGATATATTGAGCATCAGCTTTTCTTTTCCTGATCTGCGGTGCTGGGAATCTCGGGGGGACCAGTGAGTTCCTTGAGAATCAATATCTCGAACCTATCGGAAGGCGCACATGAGCGCACGCTCGAGGCGAGCCCAGAGGAGATAGGCCTCGATAATTGCTTTTCCAAGACGGTTCACCTCGAAGTGGGACTCGAGAAGACGAGTCGGCAACTGTATGTGCGTGTGCAGTTAAGAACCGGCGGCGTTTTCACGTGCGATCGATGCCTGGATGACTTTGACAATACGATCACGAGCTCGTACACTGTGATCTATGTGACGGACAGCCGGGCAGCGGCTGAGCGTGGTGCGGCGGAAGTGCAGGTCCTGCCGCCCGATGCGGGTTACATCGACCTCGGGGAGGACGTCCGGCAATATGCAATTCTCGCTCTGCCGCAGAAGATGCTGTGTCGGGAGGAGTGCGCGGGCCTTTGCCCCTTGTGCGGCGCGAACCTGAATCGAGGGACCTGTGATTGCCGCCGTGATGAGGTTGATGCTCGCTGGTCAGACTTGCGGCGGCTGCTGAAGAATTAGCAAAACAAGAGAAGTCAACGAATTGATCGGAACTTATTGCCATGCCAAATCCGAAACGACGCCACTCAAAATCCCGCGGACGGAAACGCCGCACACACTACAAGGCAACTGTTCCAGCGACTGCCGAATGCCCCAACTGCCACGAGCAGAAGCTTCTGCACAGAGCGTGCCCCAACTGCGGCTACTATAACGGTCGATCCATCATCATACCAAGAGAAGCGTAGATCTCTATGCAAGTTTCAACAATCCCGCCTTGTCTCTGACTCGGCGGGATTTTGTCTCTGAGGGCGGGGGTCCGAATCCGCCGGCTTCAGGGGGACGATCGAGAGACTGAATTCTTTCACTGCGAGGACGGCACAAATTCCTTGGGTCAGAAACTGAGAATAGTCCTGGATGCGATGGGGGGAGACTACGCCCCCGTGAACGAGGTCGCAGGGGCAGTGCAATCCCTTCGGCAAAGCGACAATGGCTTCGAAGTCATCCTCGTCGGAAAAGAAGAAGAGATTCGCAAGGAGTTGGATGCACACCACGCCCAAGGGCTTTCCTGCTCGGTTGTGCACGCCGATGAAGTCATTGAGATGGATGATTCACCGACTGCTGCGCTGAAACAGAAGAAGAACTCTTCGCTGGCGATCGGCATGCAGCTGCACAAAGAGGGGAGGGGCGATGCTTTCGCAAGCGTCGGTAATACCGGGGCCGTTCTTTCCGCTTCAACCCTTATCTTGGGGAGGATCAAAGGCGTGAGCAGGCCGACGATCGGCGCATTCTTCCCATCCGAGACGGGGATTTGCCTTCTTGTCGATGCCGGGACGAACGTGGACTGTCGCGCTCAACATCTCTTCGAATTTGCTGTCATGGGGAGCATCTATGCCAAGCGGGTTTTCAAATATGAGAATCCGAGCGTAGGACTTTTGAACATCGGCGAGGAGAAGATCAAGGGGAGCGAAGTGGTTCAAGAGGCTCACAAGATGCTGGAGTCGAGCAATCTCAATTTCATAGGGAACGTCGAAGGCAGGGACGTCCTCAAGGGAAAAGCACAGGTCGTCGTCTGCGACGGGTTCGTCGGAAACGTCGTGTTGAAGTTTGGTGAGAGCATCCCCGGCTTCATGAAGGCCAAGCTCAAACAGTACGCCGGCGGGAGCGTATGGCGGAAGCTGCTGATCGGCCTGGCTCGAGGTTCCATCCGGGCATCATTGCGAGAGATGGACTACGAGGAATTCGGCGGCGTCCCAGTCCTGGGCGTCAACGGAGTTTCAATCATCGGCCATGGCGGATCAAGCCCCAAAGCAATCAAGAACATGATCTTGAAAGCAGCTGAGGTCGCCCAATCACAGATCAACAAGTACATCGAAGAAGCCCTGGCAGGCTCCTTGGTGGGGCAAAGGGCGCGCCATGGAGCACCGCTTGTTCACTCACAGTGACGGGAGAGCGATGGGAAAACGTCGAGCAACAATCACTGCTCTTGGTCATTACGCGCCTGAGAGGGTTCTGACTAATGCCGATCTGGAAAAGATGGTGGACACCAACGACGAGTGGATCCGGACCCGGACGGGCATCGTCGAGCGTCGGATTCTCGACCAGGGCGCGACGTCCGATCTTGCAGTTGGAGCCATCCAAGCACTTCTTGCACGCCGCAAGATGGATCCCACCGAGATCGAGATGATTATCGTCGCGACGGTTACTCCTGACATGTTTTTCCCTCCTACAGCCTGTGTTGTTCAGGACAAGATCGGTGCGAGCAACGCGTGGGGGTTTGATCTGTCCGCCGCGTGTTCCGGCTTTGTCTATGCTCTCGTGGTGGGCGCGCAGTTCATCGAGGCTGGCACAGCTTCGAAGGTCCTCGTCGTCGGTGCCGATAAGATGAGCAGCATCACCGATTACGCGGACCGCAACAACTGTATCCTGTTCGGTGACGCCGGTGCGGCGGTCTTGATCGAGCCGTCGGACGACCCCGACTACGGGATGATCGATCACCGCCTGTATTGTGACGGGTCTGGCGGGGCGTTTCTCTACATGAAGGGGGGAGGAAGTCTCAATCCTCCGACGCACGAAACGGTCGACAAGCGGATGCATTATATCTACCAGGACGGCAAGGCGGTGTTCAAGGTGGCGGTTAAAGGGATGGCAGATGTCTCCGTAGAGATCATGCAGCGCAACAATCTCAAGGCTGACGATGTCGCATGGCTCGTCCCGCATCAAGCAAACCTCCGGATCATCAATGCAACGGCCGACCGTATGGGTCTTGATCGGTCTAAGGTGATGATCAACATCGACAGGTACGGCAACACGACCGCGGCAACGATTCCGCTGTGTCTTTCGGAGTGGTGGGAGTGTGGGAAGCTGAGAAGGGGTCAGAACATCGTTCTCGCGAGCTTCGGCGCAGGGTATACGTGGGGCGCGGTGCTGATGAAGTGGTCATTGGAGAACCCGGCCAAGTAGACGGTCTCTCAATGTCGAAGATCGCATTCCTTTTTCCCGGTCAGGGCTCGCAATACGTCGGGATGGGCAAAGACCTCTTTGAGCAGAGCGCGAAGGCCAGGCAGATCTTCGACCAAGCGGACTCGCTTCTTGGCTTCAAGCTCAGCAGCATCTGCTTCGAGGGTCCGGAAGAAGAGTTGAGGCAGACGAAGAACACCCAGCCGGCGATTTTTCTGCACAGTTGCGTTCTTTCTATGCTCTATCGCGGGGAGCCCGCGGCAATGGCTGCGGGTCACTCTCTGGGTGAATATTCGGCCCTCGTGTATGCCGGAGCGCTGACATTCGAAGACGGGCTGAAGCTCGTCCGCCTGCGCGGTGAGTTGATGCAGAAGGCGGGCATCGAGCAGCCGGGCACCATGGCGGCGATCGTCGGACTCGAGCCCAGCATCGTCGGTGAAATCTGCTGCGAAGCCTGGGAGACGGGAATCGTCCAGGCGGCGAACTTCAACTCGCCGGGGCAGATCGTGATCTCAGGTTCCCTTGCAGGAGTGCAAAAGGCGATGGTGCTTGCCAGAAAGCGCGGTGCACGGATGGTTAAAGAACTTCCCGTAAGCGGTGCGTTTCACTCGCCGCTGATGGAGTCCGCGAGGATGGGGTTGAAAGGAGCGCTGGAGAGGACGACAGTCCGAGAGGCGTCAATCCCGGTCTACGCAAACGTGACGGCGAAGCCCGTTCAGAAGGCAGAGGAAATTCGTGAGCTTCTCTGCCAGCAGCTCACAAGCCCGGTGCGATGGGAAGAGATCATTGCGAACATGGTCGCCGACGACGGTCGAGCGTTCGTCGAGGTCGGGCCAGGAAAGGTCCTCCAAGGCTTGGTGAAACGAATCAGTGCAGGCGTTGAAGTGCGAGGGGTGGAAAAGGCCGGCGATGTGGCTGTTTGACGCACTGTTGACCAAAGAGAATTGGGGTGAAGTGATCGACAGTAACCTGAAGCGCGCGTGCCGGTTCTCCCAAGCGTCTGCCAGACGGAAGTTGCTAGCTGGGAAACGAAAGGATCGACTGTGAGTGTTCTCGAAAATAAGGTCACGCTCGTCACGGGCGGAGCTCGCGGAATCGGCAGAGCGATCGCTCTCGCCATGGCGTCGGAAGGAAGCCATATTGCATTCACGGATATCAAACTCGAGGGAGCGGGAGATGAGCTGCTCGGCATGATACGCGCGAAGGGCGTGAAGGCGATGGGGATTCAATCGGATGTGAGAGACCTTGCCGCCGCGCAGAGGGCCGTCGATAGCGTCGTTCAAGAGTTTCAACATCTTGACATCTTGGTGAATAATGCCGGAATCGCACGGGACAATCTTCTCATGCGGATGTCGGAGGAGGAGTGGGACGCCGTTATCGACATCAACCTCAAGGGGACGTTCCATTTCAGCAAGGCTGTCTGTCGGCAGATGATGAGTCAGCGACAAGGGAAGATTATCAATATTAGCTCGATCGTCGGGCTCATCGGTAATCCGGGGCAGACCAACTATTCGGCGTCGAAAGCGGGGGTTATCGGGCTGACAAAAACACTTGCAAAAGAGCTAGCTTCTCGCAACATTCAAGTCAATGCCGTGGCTCCAGGTTTCGTCGAAAGCGAGATGACGGCCACGCTTGCGCCCAAGCAGCGAGAAGCGCTTCTCAGCATGATCCCCATGAAACGAACGGCCAAGCCGGAGGAGATCGCGAGCGTCGTTCTCTTTCTGGCATCGCCAGCGGCGAGTTACATTACGGGACAGGTACTGTGCGTTGACGGCGGATTTGTTATGTAAGAATATCCAGACCGCTTCACTTATACCATCATTTCTCGAAAGGAGTTCTCCAATGGCAGATATCGACAAGAAAGTGAGAGAGATCATCGTCTCCAAGCTCGGTGTGGATGAGGCGCAGATTACACCGGAGGCGTCGTTCACGAACGATCTGGGGGCCGATTCTCTGGACACGGTCGAGCTCGTGATGGAATTTGAAAAGGCCTTCAACATCCAGATCCCGGATGAGGATGCGGAAAAAATATCAACCGTCGGGCATGCGATCAACTACTTGAAGTCCAAGACCTCATAGTCCCCCGTTTGCTCCGGAGAGCTTCGGCGCAAAGACCAGGGGTCTTCACCTCAGCATGATTGCTGAGGCACTCCAAGCGGCCACAAAGGACAGGACAGTATGGCGTTTCAAGGATCAAGGCGCAGTGTCGTAATCACTGGGATGGGTGCAATCACGCCGATCGGTTTGAACGTGGAGGAATATTGGGAGAATCTGCTCGCCGGGAGGAGCGGGGCCGGGCCGATTACGTATTTTGACGCGTCTGACTACGATACCAAGTTCGCGTGTGAAGTGAGGGGGTTCGACCCCATGAACTTCATGGATCGGAAACTCGCCCAGCGGACCGACCTCTTCACCCAGTTCGCTCTGGCAGCCACGGAAATGGCGATCAACGATTCCGGGTTGAATCTCGAAAAAGAGAATCGAGATCGGATCGGCGTGGTCGCCGGGTCTGGAATCGGTGGCATGTGGACATACCACCGACAGTCAGAAACGATGTGGGAGACGAAGGGTCCGCACCGCATCAGCCCGTTCTTCATTCCGATGATGATCTCCGACATTGCTCCTGGGCGGATCTCGATGCGCTACGGGCTCAAGGGTCCGAACTATTCTACGACGTCTGCATGCGCCACCTCATCGCACGCCATTGGCGACGCGTTCATGCTGATCCAGCGGGGCGATGCTGACTTGATGGTCACCGGCGGTGCCGAGTCGGCAATCTGTCCGATGGGGATCGGCGGGTTCAACGCGATGAAGGCACTCTCGACCCGGAATGATGCACCGGAGAAAGCCAGCCGGCCGTTCGACAAGAACCGGGATGGTTTTGTGATGGGCGAAGGCTCGGGCATCGTGATCCTGGAAGAGTTGAGCCATGCGATCAAGCGGGGCGCCAGAATCTATGCGGAACTGGGAGGCATCGGGTTTACTGCGGATGCCTACCACATCACGGAGCCCGCTCCAGGCGGGGAAGGCGCAGTCCGCTCGATGCGCATCGCCATCGCCGATGCGAACTTGTCTCCAAACGACGTCGATTACATCAACACGCACGGCACCGCGACGCCGGTAGGGGACAAGAGCGAGACTGCCGCCATCAAGAGCGTCTTCGGCGAGCGTGCCTGCAAGATGGCGATCAATTCCACCAAGTCTATGATCGGGCATCTGCTCGGTGCCGCGGGCGCAGTGGAGGCGATTGCGACGATCAAGACGCTTGGCTCGAACAAAGTTCATCCAACGATCAACTACGAAACCCCCGACCCGGAATGCGATCTGAACTACATTCCGAACAAGGCCCAGGACCGGGAAGTCAATGTTGCCATCAGCAACACATTCGGGTTTGGCGGCCACAACGCGTCTCTCTTGCTTAGGAAATATCAGGCCTAGGAGAGGTGTGTGCTGGGTGGGTTGGAGTCATGTGTGTCTAAGGCACTCGGAAAACTTCTCAACTGGTTCATCCCGCACCGAAATCGTTCTTCTCGTCTCGACCCCGATGTTGAGCTCTTGATCTCAACGCTGGAAGGAAAGAAGTTCGACTTCGCCCGCTTCGAACGAATTGTTGGGTACCGTCCTAAGAGCTGGACGCTTTTTTTCGAATCACTCCTTCACCGTTCCTACCTTCAACATGCCGGCGAGCAGTGGAAGTCCAACGAGCGCATGGAATTTCTTGGGGACGCGGTGCTGAATTCGATTGTGGCAGAATGGCTCTATCAATCCTATCCCTCAATGGAAGAGGGGGATCTGACGAAGGTACGGTCGCGGCTCGTGAACCGGAGAACTCTTGCCCAACAGGCAAAGGATCTGCGTCTCTCCGATTTCATGCTCCTCAGCGCCAGCGCCGCACAATCCATCGGAAGCGGCTCAGAGTCCATCCTCTCAGATGCATTTGAAGCGCTCATCGGGGCCATCTACCTGGACGGGGGATTGTCCTCGGCGCGAGCATTCGTGCGGCAGAACCTGCTGTCAAACGACGACGTCCTGAGCTCTGCCCTGACGGATGACAACTACAAGAGCGCTTTGCTTGAATATTCCCAGGGTCGATCGCTCGGCGTCCCGTACTATGCCATCGTGCGTGAAGACGGGCCGGATCACGACCGGCGCTTCACCGTCGAGGTGTTCTTGGGATCAGAGAGCCACGGCGTAGGGACGGGGCGCAGTAAGAAAGAGGCGGAGCAGGCTGCGGCCGCTCAGGCATTGGTAAAAATCACCACCCGTCCAACAGACAACAAATAGCTCGACTCGCATGAACAGATCACTTTTCGCAGAAAATGGGTTTCAATCACGGCAGATCGGTCCTCACGACCAAGACCTTCAACAGATGCTCAAAACCGTCGATGTCGAATCGCTCGACGACCTCATCGCTCAGACCGTCCCGGCGTCAATTCGGTTGAAGGGGGACCTGAACGTTCAGCCGCCTCTCAGCGAGTTCAAGTTCCTCCAGACGCTGCGGACGGTGGCAGCCAAGAATAAGGTTGTGAAGTCCTACCTCGGGCAAGGATACTACGGTTGCATTACGCCAAGCGTCATTCAGCGCAACGTCTTTGAGAACCCGGGATGGTACACGCAGTACACCCCCTATCAACCCGAAATCTCGCAGGGGAGGCTGGAAGCGCTCCTGAATTACCAGACGATGGTGATGGACCTGGCCGGTATGAAGGTGGCGAACGCGTCCTTGCTGGATGAAGGAACGGCCGCCGCAGAAGCGATGACGATGGTCTACGGCATCGTGAATAAGCAAGCAAACGGCCACCCGGCGAAGAAGTTCTTTGTGTCCGACACGTGCTATGTGCAGACGATCGACGTCATTCGGACCCGCGCCTCGGCAATTGGCATCGAGGTCGTCGTCGGGGACCACAGGAAGCCGGTCCTTGACAAGTCGTTCTTCGGTGCGATCGCGCAATATCCCGCCGAGGATGGATCCGTGTACGATTTCCGCAGGCTGATCGAGGCCGCACACCGGGTCGGCGCGCTGGCGATCGTCGCGTCGGATCTCTTGAGTCTTGCGTTACTTGCTCCGCCGGGGGAGTTCGGCGCAGATGTCGTCGTCGGGAATTCGCAGCGGTTCGGGGTGCCGATGGGATACGGCGGGCCGCACGCGGCGTTCTTTGCAACCAAGGAGGAGCACATCCGTCATATGCCGGGGAGGATCATCGGCGTCTCGATCGATGCGCAAGGCAATCAGGCGTATCGGATGACGCTCCAGACCCGCGAGCAGCACATCCGCAGGGAGAAAGCAACATCCAATATCTGCACGGCTCAAGCACTGCTGGCGATCATGGCAGGAATGTACGCCGTCTATCACGGTCCGGAAGGGATCAAGAGGATCGCTTCCCGTGTTCACCTTTTGGCGAAGATGCTCGCGGCGGAGCTGGGGGAGCTCGGTTACGCTCAACTCAACGCGGTGTATTTCGACACGATCCGCATCGCGGCGACAGACCGTTCGCTCACCTCGAGAATTCATCAGCTCGCCGTCGAAGCCGACTACAACTTCAGAAAACTCGACGAGCAACACATTGGCATCGCGCTCGATGAAACGACGGAGGTGGAGGATGTCGCCAGGATCAAAGGGATTTTTGCGGCAGCGAAGCGGATTTCAGCGCAGCGGAACGATCTCCCTAAGAAATACGCCGAGCTCCGGGTATCGTTCCCCGAGCCCTTCGAGCGGAAGAGCAGATATCTTCAGCATCCGATCTTCAGGAGCTATCGTTCCGAAACGGAGATGATGCGGTACATCAAGAGCCTCGAGAATCGCGATCTCTCCCTCACCTACTCGATGATCCCCCTCGGTTCGTGCACGATGAAGCTCAACGCTGCGACCGAGCTGATGCCCGTGACCTGGCCGGAGTTCTCGCAGGTCCACCCCTTTGCCCCTCTGGAACAGACGGAAGGGTACCAGATCATCTTCAAGGAGCTTGAAGATGCGCTGTGCGAGACAACGGGGTTTGTTGCCGCGTCGTTGCAGCCGAACTCGGGGGCACAGGGGGAATTCACCGGCCTGATGGTGATCCGTGCCTACCACAAGGATCGGGGAGAGGAGCATCGGAATGTCACCGTTATCCCGTCATCAGCACACGGGACGAATCCCGCAAGCGCGGCGATGGCGGGGATGCAGGTGGTGGTGGTAAACTGCGATGAAGAGGGAAATATCTCCCTGGATGATCTGCGCGCGAAAGCGGCTTCGTATAAAGATTCACTGGCCGCGCTGATGGTGACGTACCCGTCAACGCATGGCGTCTTCGAAGAACGGATCAAGGAGATCTGTGAGGTCGTCCACCAGAACGGCGGGCTGGTCTATATGGACGGTGCGAACCTGAACGCTCAGGTGGGATTGACGAGCCCGGCCGTCATCGGTGCGGATGTTTGTCACATCAACCTTCACAAGACCTTCGGGATACCGCATGGCGGCGGCGGCCCTGGCATGGGACCGATCTGCGTCGCTCAGCATCTTGCTCCGTATCTCCCCGGCCACTCGGTCGTCAAAGTCGGAGGGAGCAAACCGATCCACGCCGTATCATCGGCACCGTGGGGAAGCCCGAGCATTCTCCTGATTTCGTACGGTTATATCAAGATGCTGGGAGCACGGGGCCTGACTGATGTCACGAAATATGCCATCCTGAATGCAAACTACCTCAAGGCCCGGCTCGAGCAGGACTATCCCGTCCTCTATCAGGGAAAGAATGGCCGCGTCGGTCATGAGTTCATCCTGAACACAAACCGGTTCAAGGAGGAGGCGAACGTCGAGGTGGAGGACATCGCGAAGCGGTTGATGGACTACGGTTTCCACGCGCCGACGGTCTCGTTCCCCGTGCATGGAACACTGATGATCGAGCCGACGGAGAGCGAACCAAAAGCGGAGCTCGACCGATTTGCGGATGCGCTGATCGCCATTCACAAGGAGATACAGGACATCATCGACGGGAAGGCTGACAGGATCGACAACGTGCTCAAGAACGCTCCGCACACTGCTCAAATGGTGATGAGTGATGATTGGAAGCACCCTTACTCGCGTGCGCAGGCGGCCTACCCGCTGGCGTACCTCAGGAACCGGAAATTTTGGCCGACCGTCAGCAGGATCAACAACACGTACGGCGACCGGAATCTCATGTGCTCCTGCCCGCCGGTCGAGGAGTATGCGGACACAGCCCTGTAATGGAGAGTGTGATTGCGATGCCGATTAACGATGAGGAGAGGATCAGACAGATCTTGAAGGAAGCGAAAAGCATCGCGGTGGTCGGCGCTTCGCCCAAACCGTGGCGCGACAGCGGAAGGATCGCTCAGTTCTTGATGGAGAAGGGATACACGGTCTTTCCGGTCAACCCAAATTATGACGAGGTGCTGGGTCGTAGATGTTTCCCGAACCTTGCGTCGATCGCGCAGTGCGTTGACGTCGTCGATATCTTCCGGCGTTCGGAAGAGATGGCTCCAATCGTGGAGGAGGCAATTCGTGTCGGGGCGCGGACCGTCTGGATGCAGCTTGGCGTAGTCAATCCGGATGCAGCTGCCCGCGCTGAGGAAGGCGGACTTGATGTCATCATGGATCGGTGCATTGCAATAGAGTATCGGAGATTGATCGAATGAAATCGGGACGAAGGCGTGCTCCGAGCCCCCTTCCGCTGGTCCGGAAGGGGTTTTCGTGTAGCGAGGCACGGATGGCCGCCAAGGATGTCGGTTCAGTCGATCGCTGACGGAAGCGAGAGAAACCATGCGACGGTTGTTGATGGTCAGTCTATTGTGGTGTTGCTGGTGCTCGATCCTGGAGGCGGGAGGGCCGGCGGACTCGTCCGTCGTCGTGAGCAAGATCATCGTGACCGGGAACGAGCTCACCAAGGATTATGTGATCCTGCACGAGATGTCGCTGAAGGTCGGCAGCCCGTTGACGGCCGAGGCGGTGGAGTATGATCAGAAGCGCATTTACAGTCTCGAGCTGTTCAACAAAGTCGACATCGAATACGTCGCAGAAGGGCAGGAGGCCACCCTGTACGTTCGGGTGTCGGAACGATGGTACATTTTCCCCTTTCCCGTTCTCGGGTTCAAGTATCGCGACATCAAGAAGCTCTACTACGGAGCAGGGCTCATCCATGAGAACTTTCGCGGCCGGAACGAGAAGATCCTCGGATCGTTCGCGTTCGGGTTCGATCGATGGGTGAGCCTGACCTATCAGAACCCGAAGCTGACCGATGGCGACGATATCTTCTTCAAAGGATATCTCACCTACAGTCACGTTCAGAATCAAAACGTGAGCGAGGGCCTCTACGATCAACGGGTTCTCTCGGCCAGCGCAAGTCTCGGAAAACGGTTCGGGTTGTACAACACGCTCTTCGCGTACATTGGGTATGATGATTGGGATATCTCGGAACCCGGAGAAGGGAGGACCGCTTCACCAACCGGTCGCGATCGGTTTCTCTCTCTCGGTGTCCGGTATACGCTTGACGCCCGCGACATCCGGGAGTATCCCACAGCGGGCCATCTGATTCTCTTGTCGGCAACGAAAATCGGGTTGGCTCACGCTGAGGTCGATCTCTTCCGGTGCCAGGCTGATCTCCGTGACTACCAGCCACTGGGGGACGGGATCGCCCTCTGCGGAAGAGCCTACGGGAGCTTTGTGAGCGGCGGCATCGTCCCGGCCTATCTTCACGCCTATTTTGGCTACCAAGAACGGCTCCGAGGTTATTTCAACACCGCTCTTGAGGGTGAGGATATCATTGGGGGAAACGTCGAGCTGCGTGTTCCGATCTTCAAGCCTCGGTATCACACAGTCTCCGCGTCCTTTTTGCCGCCTGAATTCAGGGTATGGCGATACGGACTCTATGCCGGGATTTTCGCCGATGCAGGAACCATCTGGTTTCGTACGACTCCGTTCGTCAAATCGCCCTGGTATGTCGGGTATGGTGGCGGCCTGCATTTTTTGCTGCCCTACAGCATCGTGATACGGACGGAATATGCCATGAGCCAGCGGGGCAACGGCCAACTCATTCTTGACTTCGATGCGTCGTTCTGAGCATGGATCATTTCTACGTTGACCCGAAGGATATTCAGGGGCGAACGCTGGTTCTTCGCGGGGACGAACAGAAACATCTCGTCCGGGTACTCCGGAAGAAGGTCGGAGACCGCATCTCCGCGACGGATGGCCGGGACAATTCCTACAACGTTGTCATCAGATTGCTCGACCGGGGTTTTGCCGAGTGTGACATTCTCGAGACTTTCAATCGCATCAACGAGCCGGACGTGGACGTCACACTTGCCGTCTCGCTCCTTCGCAACCCGGCTCGCTTCGATTTTCTGGTGGAGAAGGTAACGGAATTGGGCGTGCGAGGGATTGTCCCCCTCCTCTGTGAGCGGACTGTGCCGAAGCATGAGAAACACTCCAGGCTGGAGAAGATCGCGCTGGCTGCGCTGAAGCAGTCCGGCCGGTCTTACCTTCCGACCGTCTCCCCTTTGACGGAATTTAACGAGCTCGCCCGTGACGCGGATGGATACGCTTTGCGGCTGATTCCGCACGAAGGAACGGATGGCTCTCAGTTCATCGGTGAGGTTCTCAAGAATCATACTCATGCAGATTCGACTCTGATTGCTATTGGTCCGGAGGGTGGATTCTCGGAGCGCGAGCTCGAACTGGCTCGTGAAAACGAATTCATACCGGTTTCGCTGGGACCGAGAAGACTCCGGTCGGAGACGGCCGCGGTCTTGACTGTGGGTTGGAGTGTTGGTGGCCGATGAGTGGAACGCGTCTCAGGCTGCATTTTCGTGTTGTGAACGTCCGAAGAATGAACAAAGGTAAAGGAAGCACCTCAAGTGAAGATCATTATCGTGGGGGCAGGGGAAGTCGGGTTTCACCTTGCAAAGATTCTCTCGGAGGAGAAGCACGACATCACAGTTCTTGACATGAGCGATGCGCGCCTGGCGTACGTGAACGAGTCTCTAGATGTGATGACGGTCGAAGGGGGAGGCAGCCAGATCGGCTCGCTGCAGCGCGCTGGCGCGTCGGAAGCCGACATGCTGATTGCCGTGACCTCGGTCGACGAGGTAAACCTCACGTCGTGCTTGCTGGCCGGGAAGCTCGGCACGAAGAAGAAGATCATTCGGGTCAGCGACCCGGAGTTGTTGTTCGAGGAAGGCCTGGTCAACGCTCAGGACTTTGGCATCGATCTGGTGATCGATCCTGACGGGTTGGTCGCTGACGAGATTGTCCGGCTGATCCGGAGATCGGCTGCGACCGACGTACTTGAGTTCGCGGATGGAAAGATCCAGCTGATCGGACTACGGATTGACGCGGAAAGCCCTCTGATCAGCAGGCAGTTGAGGGCGATCGCCGCAGAGTACGTCGATCTCCCGTTTCGTGTTGTCGCGGTCCAGCGGGGGATGCGAACGATTATCCCGGCGCCGGACGACACCTTCAAGAAGGGAGACCAGGTTTTTGTGGTCTGCAAGACTGAACAGGTCCAGGACATGCTGAAACTCTCCGGGAAGGAGACCGCGAAGCTGGAGAGGATCATGATCCTCGGGGGCGGGAACATTGCCCGGCATGTCGCGGCAGCGCTCGAGAATGAGGTCTCCGTGAAGTTGGTCGAGCCGAGCAAGGAGGCCTCCCTGAAGCTCGCCGACACGCTCCCGAAAACGATGGTAATCCAGGGAGAAGGCAAGGACCTCGACTTGCTTGCCACGGAGGGGATCATGGAGATGGATGCGTACCTGGCGGTGACCCGGGACGAGGAGGACAACATCATTTCGTGCCTGATGGCCAAGCATCTTGGGGTGAGGAAAACCATCGCGCACGTCGAGAAGCTCGACTATATCCCGCTGGCAAACACAATCGGCATTGATGCCCTGATCAACAAGAAACTCTCGGCGGCAAACGCCATTCTGAAATTCGTGAGGAAAGGGGAGATCGTATCGGTCGCCACACTCCACGGGATCGAAGCAGAGGTGATTGAAATGGTCGCCCAGAAAGGTTCTCCGGTGACCAAGAAGCCGCTCAAGGATCTGAAGTTTCCCGGCGGTGCGATCATCGGTTGCGTGATCCACAATGGGGAAGTGGCCATCCCTGTAGGCTCGACGCGGATCAACCCGCAGGACCGGGTTGTGGTCTTCACGCTCCCAAGAGCGATCAAGGATGTCGAAGAACTCTTCTCCTGACGCATGCGTCTGAAACCGGTCCTCTCCGTTGTTGGTCTGCTCCTGGTTGTGGTCGGCATCGCGATGCTGGCAGCCCTTGCCGTTTCGTGGTACTATCGAGAGGGGGATACGATGCCGATACTCTATTCCTCCCTCATCACCATCCTCAGCGGAGCGCTCCTCCTGGTGCTGTTCAAGGCAACTGGCGGGGAAGAACTTCGGCCCCGAGAGGGCTTTGTGATCGTCACTCTGGGGTGGGTAATTATCCCGGCGTTCGGTTGTCTGCCTTTTCTCTTTTCGGGTGCGATTCCATCGTTCACCGACGCCTACTTCGAGGCCATCTCGGGGTTCACGACGACTGGCGCCTCCATCCTTACGAACGTCGAAGTGCTCCCCCACGGATTGCTTTTCTGGCGGAGTCTGACGCACTGGCTCGGCGGAATGGGCATCATCGTTCTCTCGCTCGCCATCCTGCCTCTCCTGGGCACCGGCGGAATGCAGCTATTCAGGGCGGAGGTCGCCGGACCGACCAAGGACAAACTCACGCCGCGGATTGCCGAAACAGCCCGGCTGCTCTGGAGTGTCTACGTGCTCATCACCGCGGCGGAGGTTATCCTGCTCATCTTCGGAGGGATGCCCCTTTTCGATGCGGTTTGCCATTCGTTCGCGACGATCGCTTCCGGGGGCTTCTCGACGAAAAACGCCAGCATCGGATTCTTCAACTCTCCCTACATCGATGCGGTTGTCACATTCTTTATGTTTCTGGCGGGCACGAACTTTGCCTTACACTACGCAGCCTTGAAGGGGAATCTCAAGGCTCATTTCCGAAATGATGAGTTCAGATTCTTCTTGATCAGCTACATCGTCGCATCTGTGATCGTCACCGCCGCCATCGCAGGTCCTTCCGTTCACGGCAACGTGCTCAAAGCGTTCCGTTACTCGGCCTTCAACGTTATGTCGATTATGTCCTGCACCGGGTTTGCGACAACGGATTTCGCTCTTTGGGTGCCGATCGCGCAGATCGTGCTGCTCTTTCTGCTCTTTCCGGGGGGATGTGCCGGGTCGACGGCTGGCGGGATGAAGAACATTCGCGTCTTACTCTTGCTGCGGACGGCAACGAACGAGCTGAAGAAACTCATTCACCCAAAGCTTGTGACGGCGGTGCGCAACGACGGAAGGGCGGTGGAGGCTGAAATCCTCTTTGCCATCGGGGGGTTCATCATTCTGTACCTTGCCACATTTGCCATTTCCGCTGTCGTGCTCGCCGCGACAGGACTTGACCTGGTGACATCGATGAGCGCGGTGGCCACGTGCATGGCGGGCTGTGGCCCGGGGCTGGGGACGGTTGGGCCCGCGTCAAATTATGCTCACCTCAGCGCGATGGCGAAATGGGTTCTCGATGCCAGCATGCTCCTGGGCCGGCTGGAGATCTATAGCGTGTTTGTGGTTTTCAGCTCGTCTTTCTGGAAGAGGTAGGGCTGCTCGGGAAGGGGAGTAGGAAGCCGGGGAAAAGGGGGCGGGGTATTCCAAGTTCTCTCAAACTCGCTTCATGTCACGGGTATTGACCGGTCCACGACCTGAAGAGTATCCGACGCAAGCCGCTTCACCCTCTCTGATAGCTCGCTCATCTTCTCGGTCGTTTGCCGGACGAACGACTCGTCGTTCAGCGACGTAAGATTGATCCGAACATTGAGCTCTGCGCTGGCACAGCCCGCCTGAAGCATCAGCGCTGCGACACCCGCATCAGAAGCAGAATTCCTATTCCCTTTCTCGGCCACAACTTTTGCCAGTGAGAGGGCGTGACCGCAAAGGCTCATCACATCGAGCGGAACGAGCGTGGCTGACTTTGTCGCTTGCTGGATCGCCGCAGCACGCTGCTTCTGCTCCTTCTCGGTGCTCTTCGACATCCCGAAGGCTGCCATCACCGCGTTGAAAGCCTCTGTGTCCTTCTCGACGAGCGCCGTCATCTTCTTGCGCAAGTTTTCGGATTCCACCAGGACAGATTGCAACTCTGCTTGGACATCGGCGTACTTCTTCTTTCCGATCGTGAGATTGCAGACCATGGAGGTGAGTGCTGTTCCAATGGCACCGGCGAGGGCCGCCACGCTGCCGCCTCCGGGCGCAGGGGAGTTCGATGCGAGTTCGTCGAGAAACTGAGTGACCGTGCGAGAAGTGAGCATGGCGTCTCCCATGGATGATAGCAACTGTCTGCCTGGCAAGGGCAAGCAGCCAACCTCGTTAGCTTACAGCATGTACTCGATGATCTTCTTGCTTGGATCGAATAGCTCCAGCTGACTGAGCCCCAACTCTTTGATCGCGACCGAAACCAACTCACCCTCGGAAGCTGCGCCTCCTCTCCCTCCACGCTCAAGGTAGAATCGACCGGCCATCAGGAGAGCGGTCAGAGGAGTAAGGCCGACAATTTCGCTTCCCGTTGCGTCAAATCCAAGGGTCCTTGCCTGCCGTTTCACCTCTTCGAACGCAGCGTGCGGAGGTGTCGTCTCATAGTCGACCAGATTGATCGAAACCTGGGCAATGTCAAACCGCTCCAGGAACACTCCCATGGCTTTGACGGCTTTGAGCGTGCCCGGGATTTTCACGGTCTCGCCTTTCTCGTTCTTCACGACCTCACCCGCGGCGTTCTTCAGGGACCCGCCGCTCTCGCGGACCCTCAGGGCAATTTCTTGTGCTGCAGCAGGGTCGGGCGTGTTGAGGTTCACGTTGTAGGCGATCAGGAATTTTCTTGCGCCGGTAACGGTCGCCCCGGATTTCTCATTGAACTTCGCCGGACCATAGTCCGGTTTCCAGCTGGGGTCGGCCAGCTTGTCCGGCAGGCTTTCGTATTCCCCTTTGCGGATGGTGGCCAGGTTTCTTCGCTCGGGTTTGGTCGCGGCGTACTCGTAGAGGTAAATCGGTATGTTAAGCTCGTGGGCGGCTCGCTTGCCGTATTCGTTCGCAAGTGCGATGCAGTCGTCCATCGTAACGCCCGAGATGGGCACGAAGGGGACGACATCGACCGCACCCAGGCGAGGATGCTCACCTTGATGCCTCCGCATATCGATGAGCTCGGCTGCGACCTTCGTCGATCGGTAGGCCGCCGCGAGAACCGCATCGGGCTCGCCGATGAACGTCACGACCGCACGGTTATAGTCTTTGTCGGGCTCAACGCTCAGGAGCTTCACGCCCCTCACACCGCGTATGGCCGAGGCAATGGCGTCGATGACTTCGGGGTTTCTTCCTTCGCTGAAGTTCGGCACGCACTCGACAATCTGCTTCATCATCCGCTTGTTTGCACGTTATGGAAATTCCAGGATTGTTCCTTTCTTGATGACTTTTGCCACAAGGTTAGTGCCAAAGTGATAGGCGAGGTAGCGGTAGTTGGGTATCTCGCAGAGAATGATATCTGCATGCTTGCCGGCCTCGATGCTTCCAACGGTGTCAGACAGGCCAAGCGCCGCGGCGCCGTTTAGCGTTGTGGCTGAGATTGCCTCCTCTGGCGTCATCGACATCTGTGCACAGGCGATGGTCATCATCAAGGGAAGGGAGAACGACATGCATGAACCCGGGTTGAAGTCGGAAGCGATCGCAACAGGAACGCCGGCGTCAATGAGCTTGCGGGCGGGCGCGTAGGGATTGCGGAGGAAGAACGAGACACCGGGGAGAACCACCGCCACCGTTCCGCTCTCCTTGATCGCACGGATGCCGTCGCCAGTAACATGCTCAAGATGATCAACCGAAGCGGCATGCAACTCGGCTGCGAGTTGCGTTCCGCCGATCGAGTCAAATTCGTCGGCGTGGAGTTTGGGGCGAAGTCCAAGCGAGAGACCTTTCTTCAGGATCTGCCTCGATTCTTCGACGGAGAAATAGCCGACCTCGCAGAACACATCGCAGAACTGGGCAAGATTCCGTTTCGCGACGTACGGGAGCATCCGCTCGCATACCAAGCCAATGTATTCGCCTCTCCTCTCTTTGTATTCTGGTGGAATAGCGTGAGCCCCGAGAAACGTTGCCACGATCGTCATGTAATGTTCTTCGGCCAGCTCTGCAATTGCCTCGAGCATCCTGATCTCCGCGTCGGGATCCAGACCGTAGCCCGACTTGATTTCGACGGTTGTCGTGCCATGCTTCATCATGGCGTCGAGCCGCCTGCTCGCGATCCGTTTCAGCTCTTTTTTGGTCGCAGCCCGAGTAGCAGTGACAGTGTTCAGAATTCCCCCTCCCCTGGCGGCGATTTCCTGGTAGGTTTTTCCCTCGGAACGCAGAGCGAACTCATTCTCCCGTGTCCCCGCAAAGAGAGCGTGGGTGTGCGCATCGACGAAGCCCGGAAGCGCAACAAACGAAGAGGCATCGAGGATATCGGCGTCGGGAGCGAGGTCGCCGGCAAAGGAATCAAATTGTCCAACCCACCGAATCGTGCCGTCCTCAATGAACACGGATGCGTGTTCCAGCACGCCGAGATCGCGCATCTCCTCCCCAGGCTTACAGGACTTTCCATTGCTGCGGACGGTGACGAGCTGTTTGATATTTTTCAGCAGGAGCTGCATCGGGACAGTTTCAAGCTTAGAGTGTCAAGTCTGAAGTCTCAAGTCGGAGGCTGAGCGTTCCGGGCTTCGAGAAGAAAATAGGCCCCTTTCGCGAGGTGCAGATCAACGATCAAATTGTCGAGAGCATACAAAAGGTGTGCGGCAGAGTACTTGAATCTTTGCGGCCACCGGATCTTCGCCGCAAAATAGTACCAGAAGGGGGAGAATGTGAAGTGCGCGACGAGAGCAAATCGTTTTGAGATCTCGCGGACGATCGACTCCTGAGAGATCTCTTCGAACGGTGAGTCACGATGAAGCGGGGCCGGAGATCGTCTTTCCAAAGCGTCGCGTTTTCTCGACTCGTCTGCAAGGAATGCTGAGAGACGATGCCGCAACTGCCACTTGACACGATATGGCTGATAGGTTGGCAGGATCGCGTAGAGGACCGCGGCAAGGATTCGTCGCGCCGCACCCATACCGCTAAAATCCATGACCAGGAACGAACCCGACGGCTTGAGGCTTCTGCGAACCTCATCGCAAAGACGGTCGAGCTTAAGGATGTGATGGAGCGAATCGTGTGCAACGACGCAGTCAAACGTCTCGGTGGGGAGAGTTATTGTGTTCAGATCGTCGACCAGGAAGGTCGGCTGTTGGCTGGCAGACGATTGGCGCGCCCTCAATGCGGCTCGCTGGATGCGCTCCGGGCTCAGGTCGACAGCCGTGACGCGGACGCCGCGTTGGGTTAGTTCGACGGCTAGGGTTCCTTCGCCGCAGCCGAGCTCGAGGACGTTCGGGCCGCATGCGGTCGCGCGCTCGATGAGATATCGGTACCATCTCCCGAAGAAGATTTCAAAGAGCTGTTGATCGTGCCAGATCTGCGGATTCTGTGGATCCCGCTGAACCTGGCCCCAATGCTTCGATTCCTGCGCTATGAGGTCACGATATCGTTCTTCGTCTGCCACGGCTTCTCGGTTGAGGCAACTGGATGGCTGGCAAGCGGCATGAACTTCATGCACGCTGCGGATCGCAAGAAACGAAGAAGTGCATTAAGAATCAAGAATGCGGTTTCTGATTGGAATTCTTCAACTCACGCTGTTCGAATCCGGAGCACGACAGGACAGGGAGACGCGGATATTTCGGGAAGTGAGGATCTGTCTTCGATCGCTCGCACAGATAGTAGACGGTGTTGTGTGTTCTTCTGACGGTCGTCCCGTGCCGGCAACGCAAGCACAAACCGATTTCAGGGTCCGGCAGGTTCTCAGGCATGCGTCAGGATGTCCTACGATCGGGTCCGCCGGAGTTGGACATGCTTGAGATGATACGGAAGAAGGGCAGCGTAGATGACGGCGTGAATCGGAGTGGGAACGCCGAGCTCCCACCCGAGACGCACGACCGTGCCGTTCAATGCTTCAACCTCCAAAGGCTTCTGACCGATGAGGTCGTAGCACATGGATGAGCGAGTGTCGCTCTCAAATCGTTTCATGCCCTCGAGCATCTTTGGCTCGTTCAGAGGCTCGATGTCGGCACCTCGCTTCCAGGCGAGCGCCTCCACCTCGTGCATCGCGTTGCAGACCAGCGATATCGTTTCCGGCTGTGCAATGATCTCCCCCTGCGTGAGGCGCGACATCGCCGTGAACGAACCCATGGAGGTGATGAACACAAACTTGTTCCAGAGATCGTTCAGTACCTTTTCCCGCAGATCGGTCTTGATGCCGGCACGGACAAGCAGGTGATGAATCTCCCGAGCGCGCTCGGTGATCGGACCACCCATCGGTCCGAACACGATCCGCTGGAAGCCGCCCGTTTCGGTTATCTCGCCGGGGGCAGCAATACGGGCTGAGACATACGCTACGCCGCCGTATACGTGGCCATGCGAAATAAGAGAGCTGATCTTCTCCTCGTTATCGACGCCGTTCTGAAGGCTCAACACAACAGAGTCTTTGTGGAGGATGGGAGCAAGCTGTCGCGCCGCGGCCTCCGTATCGTAGGACTTGACGCAGAAGAGCACAACGTCCACAGGGCCGGCGTCTCGTGGTTCATCGGTCATTTTTCCCGGAGGAATGACGATGTCACTGCCAGTCGATCGGATGCGAAGGCCGGCCGTTCTCATCGATTTGAGGTGGTCGCCACGGGCGACGAACCAGACGTCGTTGCCAGCTTGCGCCAGTTTCGCTCCGAAGAAGCCGCCGACACCGCCTGTGCCGAAAACGAGAATCCTCACAGATCTTATCACAATACAAGATATGAAACAAAAAAGGGAAAGAAGAAACTTCTCTCCCTTACGAAAGCTCATATTCTATATGTTCAGGTGACTTTACTTCTTTGCTGACTTGATAGCTTTCTTCCGCTGTCTTGCTTCCTCTTGTTGCTTCCCCGCAGTGGCTTCACTTGGGAGCGAGAAAGCTCCTCGCACAGTTTCTATGATCCATTTTGTATCAGGCTTTTTCGGCGGTTCTTTGTATTTTGTCCACACGAGTGTGCCTGCAGAATCATTTGCCATCTTTGACCTCCACTTGACTTATGTCTAGCTAAAGGATCGGAATCATCCCGATGAAATTAGCTTTGTTTGTCAGGTCTTTGAAGATTCTCTCGTCGAAAAGCGATTTGCCCAGGTCTTCCTTGCTGTCGATGTTAAGCACACCATTGACTCTTCGCTTACTAGGCTGGTTTGAGAAGATTTCCCAAATTGGAACACTGATGATCGTCTTAAGGTGCTTCGTTTTCTCACGCTGCTCAGGGCTGAGATTGTATCCAGGCGGGTTTTCTTGAACCATACTGACGTATTTGAATGTCTGTTCCCTATATGCTTCACCACACAAGCCCTGTGAAACTGAAAGTTTCAGATTCTGATCTGGATCGCCCTCCATGTTCAACTGGTACTTGAAGTCAAATGAATTCTCTTTCCAGGGATAGAAGCTTCTCCTTACACCCATGACGTTTACCCTTAGATTGACGTCACGACCTTCGAAAAGTTTCGTGCGCAGTTCTTCCAAGTAAGGTCTAAACAACGTTGAACATATTAGCTCCCGGTTTTCTTCCCAACGCTTCGCAGGTTTGACTATCTCATAGTACGAGGCGAGAACAACTGTCAGTATTCCAATGATTGAGACAGGAACTTTCCAGGCTGGGTCTGACGGTGCAATTGCGATCACGAAAGCTATCACCGGAAGCAGCGCTGAGATGAGAAAGGGACGGAGCTTTTTCAAGATTCCTCTTTCCCGTAGTTTCCAGCTAACATCTAATGAAACCTACAACTTTCTGACCAAAATGTCAACAACGTACATCATTAGCCAGTCTACACTCTCCTTCTTGCGCAAGGACTTGTAATCAGAGAGGGATTACCTGACAGTCACGCGGCAGAGTTTTGCCGAGTAGCCCGCAGTACTGATCGATGCGTTCGATCAGGTGGAGGCTAGTGCATCATCGGGATCTTCACGCCCCACTTCTTTGAGTTCTCGATCGCCCGCTCGTATCCTGCATCGGCATGTCGCATGAGGCCGAGGCCCGGGTCATAGGTGAGAACTCGCTGGATTCGTTCTTCCGCTTCTTTCGTCCCATCGCACACGACGACCATCCCGGCGTGAATTGACAAGCCGATCCCGACACCGCCGCCGTGATGAACGCTCACCCAGCTTGCTCCGCCCACGCTATTGAGCAGCGCGTTCAGAATGGGCCAGTCCGCAATCGCATCGCTCCCGTCTTTCATCTTCTCGGTTTCACGGTTGGGCGAGGCGACGCTGCCGCAATCCAAGTGGTCGCGGCCGATGACGATGGGAGCCTTCAACTCTCCGCGCCCGACGAGGTCGTTGAAGATCGTGCCCATCTTTGCTCGCTCACCGTACCCGAGCCAGCAAATGCGCGCCGGCAGGCCCTGGAATGCTACCTGCTTCTGCGCCTTGTCGATCCAGTTGCAGAGATGCTTGTTCTCGGGGAAGGTTTCTATGATGGCCCGGTCGGTCCGGTAGATGTCTTCCGGATCTCCTGACAGAGCGGCCCAGCGGAACGGCCCTTTCCCGTCACAGAACAGAGGACGAATATATTCGGGGACAAATCCCGGGATCGCGAATGCGTTCTTGACGCCGGAGGCGAGTGCCTCCCCCCGAATGTTGTTGCCATAGTCGAAAACGATCGCGCCCTTCTTCTGAAGCTTGAGCAGGCCTTTCACGTGCTCGACAATGGATGCTTTGGCGAGCTGGACGTACTTCCGAGGGTCCTTTTTCCGCAGCTCGAGGACTTTGGCATACGGCATACCGGCTGGGACGTAACCGTTGAGGGTGTCGTGCGCGGAGGTCTGGTCTGTGACAACGTCTGGCAAGAACCTGCCGTCGGCGATCTTCGGTATGATCTCCGCGGCATTGCCGAGGAGCCCGACGGAGAGGGGAAGCTTTCTCTCTTTTGCAGCGCGGATCTGAACCAGCGCATCATCGAGGTTGTCCGCCGTGGTGTCGAGGTAACTTGTCTTCAGCCGCCGCTGGAGCCGATCTAGATCCACTTCAACCACGAGACAAGCGGCCCCGTTCATCGTGGCAGCGAGCGGTTGAGCACCACCCATGCCGCCGAGGCCTGCAGTGAGGAGGAATCGTCCGGCCAGGCTTCCGCGAAAGTGTTGGGCAGCGCAGGCCGCAAATGTCTCGTACGTCCCCTGGAGTATTCCCTGCGTGCCGATGTAGATCCAGCTGCCGGCGGTCATTTGACCGTACATAGTCAAGCCGAGGGCCTCGAGGCGTCGGAACTCGTCCCAGGTTGCCCACTTTGGGACGATCATCGCGTTGCTGATCAGCACCCGGGGAGCGCCCGCGTGAGTTCTGAAGATGCCGACGGGTTTCCCTGATTGAACGAGCAAGGTCTCATCGTTCGCGAGGCCCTTCAAGCTTGAGACGATCGCCTCATAGCACGCCCAGTTCCGCGCGGCTTTCCCCGTTCCGCCGTAGACGATCAGCTCTTGCGGCTTCTCGGCTACTTCCGGATCGAGGTTATTCATGAGCATCCGCATCGCAGCCTCCTGCAGCCATCCCTTGCACGTGAGCGTTGAGCCGCGGGGCGCGCGGACAGCTGGTGCAGACTTGGATTTTGTTGTGTTCATGGGCTTCATCGATGTTCGACGTTCGAATTCTCTTCCCGCTCTCTTCAATTTCACTTCGCCCTATATGCCAGAGCCGAGACCTCTATCCGGGCGTTTCTCACGAGGTTCGATACTTCCACGGCCGCTCGCGTCGGAAATCTGCCCGGCTGGAAATACGTTGAATACACGGAGTTCATCTTTGCAAAGTCGTTGATATCCTTTAGATAAACGGTGCATTGAAGAACATCAGATGCGTCATATCCTGCGTTCTTCAAGATCGCGATAATATTGTCAAGGACCTGACGGGTTTCATTCTCGAAGTCGGGTCCAGCCAATTCTGAGCTTCCAGGTTTCAGGCCGATTTGGCCCGAGATGAAAAGAAACCCTCCGACTCGAATGGCGGGCGTATAAGGGGCGATGGCTTGTCCTTGGGTGTAATAGTTCTTCTCAGCACCCTTGGCGAGTTCCTGTTGAACCATTTCGCGCATCGCATTCTTGCATATCGAGCATCCAGCCACAGCAAAGGCAATGAGACATGTGAGAACGTATTTCATAGTTGTGCCTCCGATGGAATAGATGGAACGGGGAGTGCAATGGGTTGACAGGACTCTCCTGATGTCACGCAACAACGTGAAGACTGATCACCCTCAGAGCTTGTATCCGATCTTTCTGAGGAATTCTTTTCTTGTCTTGATATCCGCCTCAGTCTCAACTCCCTTTGTTTTCTCCCCGTCGATCACACCCATGATGCCGCGGCCGCTCTCCGTTTCTGCAACGATCACTTCAACCGGATTGGCGGTCGCGCAGTAGATGCTGCACACTTCGGGGATAGCCTTGATCGTATTGAGGATGTTGACAGGAAATCCGCTCTCCATGAACAGGATGAAGCAGTGACCGCAGGAGAGCGCCATTGAGTTCTTCTTCGCGAGCTCAATGAGACTCGAATCATTGCCGGTCCAGCGGACCAGGGCGGGCCCCGAGGATTCGCAGAACCCGAGTCCGAACTTCATCTGAGAGTTCGTTTGGACGATCGCCTCGTGGATGTCCTCCACCGTCTTGATGAAGTGCGACTGTCCCAGGATGAAGTTGGTGGTCTCCGGCTTCTCGATCTTGACAGTCTTCAATTCCATGTCGCTGTTCCTTTCATGTTCTTCCTGTAGCTCTCCAAACTCGCGTTGGATGATGTGGACTCACCGTCCACGCAGGTTCTTTGCTGCCAATTGCTATGCGACCGAGAGCCGCTCATCTCTGATCCCTGGCGACACCACCGAATGACAGGTTCATCTTACGAGCTTTCCCGCACGGAATCAACTGTTCGTCCGGATCGCTGCGTCGCATCTACATGCGCCGCAGAAGCTCGAAGGAGTAACGAGGTTATCTTCAAGGCTGATGAGCTAGGCCCATCTGTCCGAAGGTGACGAGCCATTTCAGGATTCCCCGGCCCGGCTCGAGCGGGGCAGCTATTTCAACGCACGCCAGACTTCCTTTCTTCATCTCGATCTTCTGGCCCTCGGCCCCGCTGATCAGGAGTGAAATCACCTTGCTGAGATGCGGTTCGTGGCCGACGAGGAGGATGCCCGGTGCGCCCGGGCTCTTCAGCTGGTCCAGAATCTGCCCCGGGGCACTCGAAGACGCCAGGAACTCCGAGGTGGAGATGGGGGGAGAGTCCAGCTCTCGTTGGACGGCTGCCGCCATCTGCTGCGCTCGAAGGAGCGGGCTCACAATGATGAGCCCGATGCTGGTCCTCGTCGTTCGAAGGAAGCTTCCCGCCGTCGAGCCTTGCTGCTGCCCCAATTCGCTCAGCGGCCGTTCGCTGTCGTGAAGCGAAGGGTTCTCGACAGCGTCCCCGTGTCGCAGAAAAAAGATGGTCATTCTTCAGTGAACGATGAGGATTGCTGCAGTCACCTCTGCCGAGCGGCAGATCGACTAATCTTTGGTGAGGTTGTACTGCTGGATTTTGGTGTACAACGTTTTCAGACTGATCCCGAGAATCTTGGCAGCTACATTCTTGTTCCAATTGACGGTCTTCAAGATACCGTCGATGTGAGCTTTCTCGATCTCTACCATGGAGAACGCACCTCCCAAGCGGACGCCTGTGCCCGGCGTCTCACGCATGGAATCCAGCAGAGGCCTCGCGCCGATCGGGAGAGCGAGATCATCGACTCGAATGAGATTATCTTGGCAGAGGATCGCTGCACGCTCGATGACGTTCTCGAGCTCGCGCACGTTGCCCGGCCAGTCGTACTTCATCAGGAGTTCAAGTGCCTTTTCGTCAATCTGTTTCGGCTCCTTTGCACGCACGCGGCTCTGGAGGAAGTGTTTGACGAGCTGGGGGATATCCTCCTTGCGCTCGCGCAGCGGGGGAATCTGAAGCGTGATCACGTTCAATCGATACAGAAGGTCCTCGCGAAACTTGCCCGTGGCGACTTCCTGTCGCAAATCTTTGTTCGTGGCGGAGATGATGCGTACGTCGGATTTCAAATTCTTGTTCGAGCCCACGCGCCGAAATTCTCCTGTCTGAAGGAACCGGAGGAGTTTCGGCTGTATCATGATTGAAATCTCGGCGACTTCGTCGAGGAACAGTGTCCCGCCATTCGCGATCTCCACCAGGCCCTGCTTGGTGGCGCTTGCATCCGTGAAGGCTCCTTTTTCGTGCCCGAACAGTTCGCTTTCGATCAGCGTTTCCGGGATGGACGAACAGTTCAGCGCCATGAACGGGTCATCCTTCCGGGGGCTGTTGTTGTGGAGGAAGGTGGCGACAAGTTCCTTTCCAGTGCCGCTGGCTCCCTGGATGAGAACGGTGGTGTCCGTTGGGGCGACGCGTGAAGCAAGGTCAAGGACTTCGAGGAAGCCCTTCGATCGACCGATGATTGAGGGGGGGAGCGTGCGGCGGGTGAGCTCCATCTTCAACGCTTTGTTCTGGATGAGCAGGCGCTTGCGCTCCAAGGCATGATCGATGCGAGCCAGCAATTCCTCTGTTTCATACGGCTTTGAGACGTAGTCATACGCGCCGAGCTGCATACATTCAACGGCGATGCGAACGTCGCTCACACCTGTAAGCATGATCACCTGCGCGTCGATGTGGTGCTCTTTGATGAACTTCAGCACCTCAATCCCATCCACCCGCGGCATCTTCACGTCAAGCAGGATCAGATCGAAGGGGAGCGTTTGCAGTGCGTTGATCGCACCGACTCCATCGCCCGCCGTGCGCACATCGTATCCTTCCTCGTCAAGAACGATTTTCAAGACGTTGAGGAACGGCTCTTCATCATCAACCGCGAGAATGGAAATTGGAGCTGTGGGCATGAGCAAACCGCGCTGATAGGTTAACGGATTGGCAGAGCGAACGAGAACGTTGCTCCCTTGTTCGGTTCCGACTCCACCCAGATCTTCCCGTTGTGGGCTTCGATGATGCGTTGACAGATGATCAGCCCCAGGCTCGTCATCTTGTTCTCGTCCTTGGCTCCCGTGACATTCCGGTAGCGGTCGAAGATCAGCGGGAGCTCTTCCTTCGGGATGCCCGGGCCGCTGTTGAACACGGAAACCATCACGAAGTCTGATGGCTGTTGTCCCTCCTCCAACACCATCGCGATTTTGCGCACACGGATGACGACAGTGCCCTCTTGTGGTGTGTGTTTGACGGCGTTGGTGAGGAAATTCTTGACGACCTGATCGATCTTCTGGCGATCAAACTCGATCGCGGGGAGTTCGGGCTCCGCGTGGACCTCGAGGCTGGTGTTGTTCGACTGGAGCGGAACCCGGAACTCCTGTGCAACTTCCTGGACTAGGTCGGCGAGGTTGCTGATACCGCTGTTGAGCCGGACGCGGCCGGCTTCGAGCTTCGTCAAGTCCATCATATTGTCCAGAAGCCCGATGACCCGATCGATCGAGGTGGTCATGTAGCCAAGCAGTTCCGTCTGATGGTCGCTCACGGGCCCTGCCATACCCTTGACCAAATAGCCGATGCTTTGACGGAGGCCCGAAATCGGGTTGTGAAGGTCGTAGAGGAGCCGCGCCGTGTGCTCTGCCTGAAGCTGGCGAATGCGTTCCTCGGCGTCGCGCGCACGAATCAGCATCCGGAGCTGGGGGACAAGCTGATCCATATCGACCGGCTTGGTGAGATACTCCTTCGCTCCGAGCTTCATCGCTTCGACAGCCATGCTGACGTCGCTCATGCCGGTCATCATCACGACTTCGGTCGTCGAGCAATTCCTTTTGATGTAGCGGAGAACTTCGAGGCCGTTTGCGCCGGGCATCTTGATATCTAGCAGGGCCAGGTCGAAATCATTCGATTGGATCAATCTGATTGCGTCCAGCCCGTTGGAGGCTTCCTTGACGTTGAAGCCCTCGTCCCCCAGCCAGGCTGAGATTGTTCCCCTCAGCCCGTCCTCATCGTCAGCCACGAGAACATTGAGATTGTGCTGGTCCATAGGCTTAGTCTGCTGATTCGGATGTCGCGCTCGTTCCGTGATGCCTCGTTCGTACGCGAGGGCGGGGGATGGCCTGAACCATCGAACGGTTGGCGAAAGAAATTGCCGAAGGTGCGACAGCTTCCATCCGCGAGAATGCACGGCCAACGTGCTGGCCATTATAGCCAGATTCGCATGAAAAGTCAATTGGCTGGCTCACAGGCCTGCGTGCGGTTGAATTTCAGGAAAGGCTGAACTAAATTGTTTCAGACGCTGATAAGGGCTCTTTTGTTGACCATTCTCCACGGGCGTTCACGCCTTGCGTGGAAGACCTCGTTCAATGGAAGGTTTCACCGACGTCGCTCGCGAGGACGTGAGTGCGAGGCTTCTCTCTGCGGCTTGCGCACGGGTTGGATCTCGCCGGGGGGAATTGCTACATTGTTCCGGGACACGTAAATGGCGCATTCGAAAATTCGACTGGTCTCAAAGACGGGCAATCTATGACATTTACCAAAGATCTCTTGCGAAGCCTTCCGAAAGTCCTTCTTCATGATCACCTCGATGGCGGCGTCCGCCCCCAGACGGTGATCGAGCTGGCGAAGGAGAACGGTTATCGGAAGTTACCGACGACTGATCCGGACCAGCTGGCTGAGTGGTTCCACCGCGGGGCGACGCGGGGCAGCCTGCCCCTGTTCCTCGAGGGGTTCGAGCACACGTGTGGCGTGATGCAGACGGAGGAAGCACTCGAGCGTGTCGCCTATGAGATGATGGAAGACATGAAACGCGACGGCGTCATGTATGTCGAGACCCGTTTCGCACCGGTAGAACATATCAAGAAGGGGCTTCACTCCGAAACCGTGGTTCGATCTGTGCTTCGGGGACTGGAGCGGGGGAAGAGAGACTTCGGCGTGGAGTACGGCGTGATCCTCTGTGCGCTGCGGAACATGAAGCCCGATATCTCGGAGGAGATCGCTCAGCTCGCAATTGACTTTCGCGACCACGGTGTGGTGGCGTTTGACCTGGCGGGGGAGGAGGGCGGGTATCCTCCGAAGAAACATATCGAGGCCTTTCATTACATTCAGCGAGAGAACTTCAATATCACGATCCACGCCGGGGAAGCGTTCGGCAAGGAGTCGATCTGGCAGGCGATTCAATGGTGCGGCGCGCACCGAATCGGTCACGCGACACGGCTCATCGAAGATATGAAGGTCAAGGACGGCGAAGTGCTGAGCATGGGCACGCTTGCGCAATATGTGCTGGACAAGCGACTCCCGCTTGAGATCTGCCTCACGAGCAACGTGGACACGGGAGCGGTCAAGACTCTCAAGGAGCACCCGTTCGGTATCTATTTTCGATACAGATTCCGGGTGACCCTCAATACCGACGACCGGCTGATGAGCAGGATCACGCTCACCGACGAGTTTCAAACGGCAGCTGAAGTATTCGATCTCAAGCTCGACGACCTCGAGAAGCTTACGATCAATGCGATGAAGAGCACGTTCATGCCCTACAAGAAACGTATCGCGTTCATCTACGATGTCATCAAACCGGGGTTTGCTGCGGCGAAGGAGCGACTGGGGGCAGGGAACACCCGAGCAAGTCGTCTTGCACAGTAGAGAACTCAAGCCGGCACGGGTCGGTCATCCGTGATGTCGCGCTCGTTGAACGATAGGTTTCACGGGACAGGTGGAGTTGAAAGGAGGACCTATGAACCACCAACACATCCACTGGCTAGGGCACGCGTCCTTCCGCATCGAAGACGGCGCCACGCAAATCTACATCGATCCGTGGAAGCTTCCCGCGAATGTGCCCAAAGCCGATGTCATCTTCATCACCCACGCGCACTACGATCATTTCTCGATGGAGGACATCGCTAAGATCAAGAAGGAAGGGACGGCGTTTTTCGCCCCGAAGGACGCGGCCTACCAGATCAAAGGCACCGTCATCGCTGTTGTTCCCGGAGAGATCTATAACGTTGGCGAGTTGAAAGTCAAGACGATTCCAGCCTACAACATCGGGAAGAAGTTCCATCCGAAAGGGAGCAACTGGGTGGGGTACGTTATCACTCTTTCGACGGGGCAAAAGATCTACCACTCCGGTGATACCGATCTTACACCCGAGATGAGGACCGTCGTGACCGATTTTGCCTTGTTACCGTGTGGCGGGACCTATACGATGACGGCGAAGGAAGCGGGAGAAGCAGCAAATGCATTCAAGCCTCATACGCTGATCCCGATGCACTGGGGAGACATCGTCGGCTCGCGTAAGGAGGCCGAAGAGGTGAAGAAGATCTTTTCCGGCGAGACTGTGATCAAGTCCCCGGAACGCTAGAAATGAAAGCGTGGCCATTTCTCCTGGTGGTGCCGTTCATCCTTATCTCATGCACCAGCAGCTACCCCTACCTTGTACTGACGGAGGACTGCAACTGCGAGCGCTACGTCTACCGGGATCCGCAACACAAGCTTCACGTCGAAGTCTCGGGAATCTACCGGGTGAGCGATCGTGTGTTCTCCTCAATCGCAATTAGCTTCAGCAACCAGGGCGGCGACACGTTGAGTCTGCGACAAGCATACCTGAAGGGGACCTCCGAGAACGTGCACTATCAGTTCAACGGGAGGTTTCAGCCGATGCCGTACGATCTGGTTCTGCCCGGACAGACCGTCACGGTCACGCTCGAGGGGACCGATATTGACGTCGTTGGCGAGCCGTGGCACAAGATCGCAGGGGAGCGCGTCACGCTGGAGATCAGAGGGCTGCTGCTTGGTCAGGAATTCCTTGCTCCCATTCTGGTCACGCTTGTTCCCGCCAATCCCAAGCTATCATCGTGACCATGGCGAAGATTATCATCTACCAGAAGCCGACGTGCGCGACTTGCAGGAACGTCTACTGCGTCCTCAAAGATTCCGGTGTCGACGTTGAATCCGTGAATTACTACTTGCAGCCGATTCCCAGATCCAAGCTGAAAGAGCTTCTCAAGAAGATGGACATCCCGGCCCGGGAACTGCTTCGAATGAATGAGAAGATCTACAAGAAGCTGAGGCTTGGGGAGAGGGAGCTTTCAGAAGATGAGATCCTGGATCTTCTGACGCACTACCCGGATTTGATCCAGCGTCCGATCGTTGAGAGGGGCCAGAAAGCGATCCTCGCGAGGGCTGTAGAGAGGATTCGAGAGATCGTGTAGCAGGCTCAGCTGCCCTGAACCAGGCTTGCCAGCCGTTCCCGGTCCTTACGCTTGATCCTCATGCGAACGATGACCTGGTTGTCCTCGTAGATTCGCTCGAGGACCTCGCCCGTCTCATGGAGGCGGGAGATGAGCTTTTGATTCTCTTGCGGGATCTTGAAAGTCTCCTCGACAAACTCCTTCTTCAGCAGTTGCAATACCTCCTCCTTCAGGCCGAGAATATTGATGCCGCGCGTAGCGGAGATGAAGACCCTGTGATGATACTTCTCGGCGAGCGACTGCATGATGGTTCGATCCGGCAGTCGATCGATCTTGTTGAAGACCATCAAGGTCGGTTTTTCCTCTGCCCCCAGCTCAGCGAGGGTGTCGTTTGCGATCGTGATCTGCTCTTCGTACACCTTGCTCGAAACATCGACGATGTGCAACAACAGATCCGCTTCGGTGATCTCTTCGAGCGTGCTTTTGAACGAGGCCACGAGATGGTGGGGAAGCTTTCGAATGAAACCGACCGTATCGGTCATGAGGATTTGGATCGAAGCGCTGAGGGGAACGATGCGCGTCGTCGGGTCAAGGGTTGCAAAGAGCCGGTTTTCGACAAAAACGTCCGAGCCTGAGAGCAAATTCAACAGCGTCGACTTTCCGGCGTTCGTGTATCCTACGAGGGCCGCTCGCGTATGAAGGCTGCGCCCCTTTCGTTGCGTGAGACGCTGCTGGGCGACGCGCTTCAGCTTCTCCTTCAGGTGACTGATTCTCGCCCGGATCATCCGCCGGTCCGTCTCGATCTGTGTCTCACCGGGGCCCTTGGTGCCGATGCCGCCGTACTGTTTTGAAAGGTGCGTCCATTGGCGGGTCAAGCGCGGCAGGAGGTACTCCAGCTGAGCAAGCTCTACTTGGGTCTTCGCTTCGTTCGTCTTCGCCCGGGAGGCAAAAATGTCCAGGATGAGAGCACTCCGATCAAGAATCTTGCACTCGAATGCGCGCTCCAGGTTTCTTACCTGGACCGCGGAAAGATCATCGTCGAAAATCACCAGTGGGATCGCAAGCTCCTGAACGAGCGACCGGATTTCCTCGACCTTGCCTTTACCGATGAAGGTCGAGGGCTCAATGTGGTCCCGGTCCTGGGTCATTCGCACCGCGACCTCAGCCCCGGCGGTATCGGCAAGGAGCGCCAGCTCGTCCATATACTCCTCGGTCTGATCACGGCCGATCGAGCGCGTTGACACGCCGACGATGATGCATCGTTCTTTGCCTGATGGAGCGAGTTCGATCATAGGATCAGGGAGCCAGTGTTTCCTGTTTCGAGGTGCGTGCAACGATCATCTCAGCGAGCGCTGCGATGAGCGCCGCGAGCAGCAGATACTTCCACAACTCAACGCCAAATCGGGATTGCAGGATCGTTCTCTGGAGGTCCCGAGGTTCTCGAACTTCCTTCACTGAGGCCGGATCGATGCCGAGTCGGTGAAGCATCCCTTCGATCACCGCGGCGGGAGCATTTGTTGTGTTCGATTCCCGCGGATCCAGGTTGACTGCAAACGTCTCGACGGTCTCTTTGCCTGCCGCCACCGTGTAGATTCCCACGCGATCCGTCCCGGTAAACCGCGCCATCTGCCGCGATCCGACGGATGAGGGTGTGACGATGACTTCCCCCTTGTCGGGGTCTAGAACCGTCCACGGAACTCCGGCGCGAACTCGACTCTTGAGAAGAATCTCGTCCCCTGCAAGCGTTTCGCTCGGTTGTTCACGCTCCTGATCGAGATACGAGATAGAGCGGTGGAGCAACGGCACAAAGAGTCCCTTGAGCGGAAAGTCGGACCACTGGAGGTCGGCTGCGACGCTGTAGAGAAAGGCGCGGCCTGACCCTACTTGCTGCTCCACCAGAAGTGCTGCCCCGTTCGAGAGGGTAATGATCGGATTAGAGCGTGGCGTCAGCGCATAGCGTACGGACGAACTCACACGAGGCGATTCGACGGATCGTCGCGTGGCAGCCGCCCGCTGACCTTGTGGACTCCCTCCCTGCTCTTCGAACATGCCTTGAAACACAGGATGGCGCAGATCAATTTTCTCGAACTCAACGAAGGAACCGCTTTGCGAAACGCCTCCGTCAATCCCGGTGATCGTCGGGAGCTTCAAAGGGGCGCCAACGACTTTGTTGAAGACGTCAGGTTGAACCTGCGGTTCAGGGAAGATGATGATGCCCCCGCCATTGGCGACGAACGATGCAAGCTCGTTCACCTGCGGTGTGGAGAGATCCTGGCTGTTTGTGAGAACCACCACGTCCGCTGCGTCGATTTGAACAGAGCTCAACTGATTCGGACTCACCTTCTGCAAATCGAAGCTTGAGCCGGATGCTGATTGCCGGGTTGCAAGCGCAAGCGACACGTATCGCGCATCCGCTGGTCTTCCGACAATCAAGACCCGGATGTGTTCCGGAACATACACGACGAAATACCGGTGATTGTCGTATTCAAAATCATCATCTTCGAGCTCGACGAACCCTGAGATGTAGCCAAAGGCGTTGGGAACGACGGAGAATTCGACGTCTGCAGAGGCTCCGCTCTGAATGTCAACGCCGCGTTGGGTGACCCGCGTCCCATTCAGATACACGCTGACCACGTGATCCTGAACCGCGGCGGCGGAATAGTTCCCAATCCGAACCGCCACGGTAAACGGCCTGCTTTGTTCAAATATCGACGAGGGGATGCTGACCGATTCGATGCCGAGGTTCTGAATGGGCCTCCTCCCCAAGGGGACAAAGAAGAAGCGAACCTCGCGAGGAAAGAGCTTCTCTTGTGCGGACGATGCGGTCGGCAGATCAAACGATCCGCTCTTGAAGTCGGAGAAGAGATAGACCTCCTTGTTGAAATTCGAAGATTTTGACAGAAGTTTCGCCGCATATCGCAGTGCTTCCTCGATCGGCGTATGCACATACGATGGTCTGATCTGCTCAATCTCCTTTCTGAGAAGGGCGAAATCTCTCATGCCCATCTGCACGTCATCCGGTACTCCGCGGTGAATCTCAGAAAGTCTGACGAGGAACACCTCGTCGCCTTGATTCAAAAGACCGACGATCGTCTCTGCCGCCCCTTTTGCCTGCTTGAGCAGTTCACCTCGTTCGTCATCGACGGTCATAGCAAAAGAGTCATCGACGAGAAGGGCCGCCGATGTCTTGGCATGCGAGCCGAGCGTTCCTGCCAGGGATCCCTTCAGGGTGGGCCGCGCAAACGCGAACACCAGGAAGATGATAAGGAGCGTTCGCAGAATCAGCAAGAGGATCTGTCGAAGTCTGAGTCGTCGAATTCTTGTCTTCTGGAGCTCCTTGATGAACGTCAGCGTGCTGAACTCAATCGTGCGGAGCTTGCGCAGGTTGAACAAGTGCAGGAGGATCGGAATGGTAGCAGCGGCTAACCCGAACAGGAGAAGAGGATTAAGGAACGTCATCGACCCGACACATCAAAGATAGAGGAACAATTGAGATTGCCCGGACGTGGCCCACACACCCACGCGATGGCAGAGCCTTTTTCCCAACATAGTGTGAAGATGGCCGAAAATCAAGCGAGGGCAAGAGCACTTGCTTCGGCGTGTGAAGCCAGAAAAGGTTCAGATCGCAGAACCTCCTTTCGAAAGCATGATGGAGGAATCGATCGGGGGTTTGACTTCCTCGATCTCCTGCGTTGCTATTCGGTGCATATTTCGGTACTTTTGCATCCAGCCTCAGCAATGATGAATTCTATGCCGATCGCGCGCCAGTTTCTCCTGGCCACACTCTTGTGCACCCCCTACCTTCCCGCTCTTGGTTTTCAAGCGCGCGACGAGCAGAGGCCGACGACACGAATCATTCAGCCCACATTTAGTGAGTCCCGGCAGCTCATCCCGAATTTCCTCCCCTACAAGTCTGTCAAGCGCCCGAAGGTCGCTGTGGTGTTGAGCGGCGGCGGTGCCCGTGGCGTTGCAGGTATCGGAGTGCTTGAGGTGCTCGAGCAGGCCAAGGTCCCGATCGACCTTGTCGTAGGGAACAGCATCGGGAGCATCCTGGGCGGTCTCTACGCTTCGGGGTATACTACCGAACAACTTCGTCGCATGGTGGACACCACGAGCTGGGAGAACGTGCTCAGTCTCAGTGATGAGGCGCGTCGGTCAGATTTGTTTCTCGATCAGAAAATTGCCGCGGATAGGAGTATCCTGACCGTGCGATTCAAGGGGCTGAAGCCGATCCTTCCCGAGGCATTGTCAACAGGCCAACGCCTGACGAATTACCTCAACCTGCTCGTTCTTCAAGGGATCTATCATCCGGGCCCCGGCTTCGATGACCTGCGGATACCGTTTCGTGCTGCCACGACCGACCTGGTTTCTGGCAAACAGATCGTGCTTGACCAGGGCGATCTGACGGAGGCGATGCGCGCGAGCGTCTCCGTGCCGCTTCTCTTTAGCCCGGTGATCCAGGATACGACGCAGCTCCTCGACGGCGGACTGGTCTCAAACATACCGGTCGATGTCGCGCGGCGGTGGGGGGCTGACATCGTGATCGCCGTGGATGTCACAAGCCCTCTCCGCCCCGCCTCGAAACTGCATGCCCCGTGGGAAATCGCCGACCAGATCTTGGGCATCACGATGCAATCCGCCAACCGGGATGAGCTGGCCAAGGCAGATATCGTCATTCGCCCCGATCTTGGGAACCATCTCTCTGATGACTTCTCGAATCTCGACACGTTGATTCAGAAGGGGAGCGAGGCCACAGGCCGCGTGATCGGTAGACTGGAAGCTATGATTCGGGAGAAAGACACGAAGCTAACAGAGAGCTACGCAGGGCATTCGGGGTTCTCTAATGCCAATTTTGATTTTGATGCCCTCCAACTCGATCAAGGATGGCTGATGAGGGTGATGGCGCTCGCCCGGGAGAGGCAGATCTCCGAGTTCGAGGTTCAGAGCCTCGTTAATGTGATGTATGAAAGCGGGGACTTCGAGCGCGTAGAAGTGGGGGTTCGGGAAAACTCCGTCGGCGCGCACCTGCGTCTCGAGTGTGCATTGAATCCGATACTCAGCTCTGTAGAGATCGTCGGAAACAGATACGTCCGCCTCGAAACCCTGCAGGGGGTGTTTCAGCCGCTCATCGGTCGGCGTCTCAATTTTCATCAGAGCCGGGATGCAATGGAGGCCGTGCTTGGAATCTACCGTGATCGCGGATACTCCTTAGCGAGGATCCGGGAAGCACGTCTTGATCGGCTGACGGGGAGAGCGACCGTGGTGATCGATGAAGGGACCATCTACCGGGTGGATATCCGGGGTACGACGAAGACGAAAGACTATGTCATTTGGCGAGAGCTTCCGTGGAAGGACGGCGATGTCTTCCAGGCGGCAAAGGTAGCTGAGGGGATCTCGAGGCTCTACGCCACGAACCTCTTCGAGCAGGTGTCAATCAGCGTGCATCTGGAGGAGTCGCGCGATGAACATCAGGTTGTTGTCATCAACGTCCGAGAGCGGAGCACCGAGTTGATCCGGTTCGGCCTGCGCATTGACAACGAGCGGAGTGTGCAGCCCTCGCTCGACGTCAGGGATGAAAACCTCCTGGGTATCGGCGCAGAGCTGGGGATCCACGCCTTTGGCGGGTCAAGAAACCGGAGCGTTGTCGGCGAATTCAGGGCGATGCGCATTTTCAACACGTACCTCACGCTCGGTCTTCGGGGAACCTACGGATTTCGTGATGTGAATGTTTATGGTGATGAGCTGATCGTCAATCCGATGCGATGGGATCGGGTCCTGGTCGGCGAATATCGCGAGCTTCGACGGGGAGGAACAGTCACGTTCGGAACCCAGTTGGAGCGCCTGGGGACAGTGACCGTCGAAGGGAGGCTAGAACATCATCGCGTGTGGAGCATCTCGGGAAATCCGGTGGAAACGGAGAGCTACAGGATCGGCTCGATTAAATTCGGCACGAAGGTTGACAGTCGCGACCGATACCCGTTTCCGCGCGCCGGTGTGGCGATGGATTTTTCCTATGAATCCGCCGTCCTGCCGGCAACAGGGGGCACGGGCTTCACGAAGATGTCGTTTACGTACGATTGGTATCAGACGTACTACAAGCGGAACACCCTTCACGCCAGGATCCTGTTCGGCTTCGCGGACGAGACGCTCCCGATCACCGAACAATTCAGCCTGGGTGGTCAGGAGAGCTTCTACGGATTGCGGGAGGACAACAGTCGTGGTCGCCAATTGTTTGTTGCGAGCCTTGAGTATCGCTACCAGCCCCCGTTCAAAATTTTCTTCGACACCTACCTCACCGCTCGGTACGATCTGGGTTCGATCTGGTCCACTGCGGCCGAGATTCATCTTCAGGACCTCCGGCACGGCATCGGTGTCGGAATTGCCTTGGATACGCCGATCGGGCCTGCGGAGTTCGCCGTCGGTCAAAGCTTCCACTTCCGCAGAGACCTGTTGAATAACCCGATCAGCCGCGGCCCCTTCCTCGGGTATTTTAGCATTGGCTATGCATTTTGAGCGCCGAAACGAATTGAGCAGAATCCCGTATCGATAGGAAGATACATTCTTGGAACAAGGACGCGCATGAAAAATCCATTCGAGAGGATGACCCCCCGGTCGATCCGCACAGTGTACTCGATCGCCGTCTTGGCCGTGCTGGCTATCGTGCTCGTGCACGCTTTCGATGTAATGGTCTTCAAAGCCACGAGCAACGACCAGTGTGCCTGGTTGCCGAGACCCGACGGCAAGCCCGGCCTGTTGATCGAGCAGGTCGTCCCCGGCGGGGTGACGGATGTCGCCGGCATCCGAGACGGTGACATCCTGCTCAAAATCGACGGGAAGAGTTTCGAACAAGGCGACCATGCGATGCAGATGCTGAACAGCATCAAACGCAACGAATATACTCAGTATCTCATCGCACGAGACGATTCAACCTTTACGACGCGTGTGCAGGTCTTGAAGGTGTTCGACATCCGGTACGTTGCCTTCTTCCTGCTTGGGTTTGGATTCCTCCTCGTCGGCTACATCGTCGTCATGACGCGTCCGCAAGGCAAGACCCAGCGGGTATTTGCGCGCTACGGCGTGTTCTCGATGTTGTTCCTCGGCCTGAGCCAACTCAACCTCGCCGGGGACCCCCCATGGAAACTCTACATTATCGGCATGAGTGCGACCGTCGGCTGGATCTTCGCGCTGCCGAACTTCATCACCTTCTTCCTGCATTTTCCCGTGCGGAGGAAAATCCTCGATCGTTTCTGGCTAAGACTGTCCCTGTACGGCTTTAGTGTACTCAGCGTCGTGCCCTTGCTCCCGGGTGTGTGGCCGGACCGCCCTTCACTGATTCGCATGGTGTCGGACTACTCGCCGACCTCCTTCTTCGTGGCCGGACTCATCATCTTTATCGTAACGTACTTCCGAAAGGTCGAGCGTGACCGGAGGAGACAGCTCCGCCCCGTGCTGATCGGCGTTGCGATCGGGTTGCTGACACTTGCGTACGTGTACATCCTTCAAACCAGGAATCCATTCGCGATTTTCACCAGGCCGATTCTTTTTGCCCCGATGCTGTTGGTCATCCTCCTCCCTTGCACCTTCGGGTATTCCATCTTCCGGTACCGTCTGATGGACATCGACTTCATCATCAAGCGCAGTCTGTTGTACGCAATGGTGACAGGCGTTCTCGCTGCTTTGTACCTTCTGCTGGTGTACATCATCGGGAACACAATGGCCGCCCTCCTCGGGACCGAGCAAAACGAAATTGTAAGCCTCGTCGCGTTCCTCGCGATTGCTTTTGCTTTCGATCCTCTGAAACGGAAGGCGCAGGATTGGATTGACCGCATCTTCTATCAGGAGCGGTACCACTACCAGAAATCTCTCTCCGAATTCAGCCAGGAACTCCCGCGACTGATGAACCTCGATCAGATCCTGACATCGATGCTCCAACGAATTTCGTCGACCATGCACGTGGAAAAAGTCGCAGTCGTCCTCTGCGATGAGAAGGAAGGATGCTCCTGCGCCACGCTGCATATGGATTCAGCCGCCTGCGCCTTTGGTACGGAAGCGGATGGTCTCTTGGCACGTCTGCGGAAGACACAGATGCCGCAATCGTTTCCCCTCCTGGCGACGGAGCCGGACAACTACCCGCTGAACGCAGAGGACAAGCAGAAGCTTCTGAGATCCGGCGTTGTTCTCGCCGTGCCGATGTTTCTTCAGTCGAGACTGGTCGGAAGCATCAACGTCGGCCCGAAGCTCTCCGGCAAGGTGTACTCCAGAGAGGATATCGACCTCTTGTCGATCGTGGCAAGCCAGGCGGCTATCGCGATCGAAAACGCGAGGCTGCACAAATCCGAAATTGAGAAACAGAAGATCGAGGAGGAATTGGCCCTGGCCCGCAGCATTCAACAGGGATTGCTGCCTGATTCTAATCCGTCGATCGAAGGGCTTGACATTGCCGGGATCTCAATCCCCGCACTCACTGTCGGAGGGGATTACTTCGACTACATCGATCTTGGAAAGGACAAGCTGCTGGTCGTTGTGGGGGATGTTTCGGGGAAGGGTGTGTCCGCAGCCCTCTACATGTCTAAGATCCAGGGCATGATCCAGGTCATCGCACCGATGTATGAGCATCCGAAGGATATGCTCATCCAGGTCAATCGCCGTATCTTCGAAGGGATCGAGCGGAAGTCGTTCATCACGATGACCCTCGCGCTGTTCGATCTTAGCCGAAGGGAAGTACTGATCTGCCGCGCGGGACACAGCCGGGCGCTGATCGGGGCCAACGGACAGCTTGAATACCTCAGAGGGGGAGGCATCGGGCTTGGACTCGAACGCGGGCCGATTTTTGAGAGCGAGCTGGAGGAAGCCAAACGTCCATTGACAAAGGACAGCATCTTCGTCTTCTATTCGGACGGGCTGACGGAGGCAATGAACGAGCGTAAAGTCCAGTTCGGTGAAGAGACGGTCTATGACATCGTCAACGCGAAGCGCCGCCTCTCCGCGCAGGAGCTTCAGCGTACGATCCTCACGTCGGTGGAAGAATTTCGAGGTGCTGCTGAGCAGCATGATGACCTTACTCTGGTGGTCGTAAAATCCGTTGCCGCGTAGTCGTGGGGGATGGCGCGGGCCGATCTTTTTCCTTTTTGACAAGAAGTTTGTACATTTGTTGCCGCACGGCTGACCTATCCCTCACCGACAAACGTTCAAAGCACCATGACGACGAAACCTCCGTCCCCGGTCATCGAGTTCACGGCGGACACGCTCGAAAAGATCGCCTACAACGCTGTCGCAGACATTCCCACGCAAGAGCCCAATGACAGAAACCGTCTCGGCTACAACATCTGGGCCTGGCTCGTTGATCGAAAAGGGACGCTCGCGCAAGCGATCCGAACTTCCGGTTCGCGTACCCACATCCCGTATGAGGAGGTTCTCAAGATCGTCTCCCAACGTCTTAAAGAGAAGGGTCTCGATATCTCATAAGTCGCTCTGGCGCGTCAGTCTTTCCGTTGTTCTTCCTGTCCGCAGTGAGATCTTTCTCCACTTCCTCTGACCTCCTTCTTCCGAAAGCAAGGATAGAAACCGACTATGGACCTAGGACTCAAAGATAAAGTTGCACTCGTCGCGGCCGCGAGCCAGGGGCTGGGCAAAGCGTCTGCTCTCGCGCTTGGCCAGGAAGGTGCAAAGCTTGTCATTTGCTCCCGCAGTGAGACGAACATCAAGAGCGCAGCGGCGGAGATTCGGGACACGACGGGAGCGACCGTCCTGCCGGTGGTCGCCGATGTGAGCAGGGAGGAGGATCTCAGGAGATTCGTCGGGACGGCGATGAGGGAGTTTGGAGCCGTGCATGTTCTTGTCAATAACGCTGGCGGACCTCCAACCGGTCATATTCTCACATTGCCCGACGAAGAATGGGAAAGAGGAGTCCAGCTCACGCTGATGAGCGTCGTGCGGCTCGCGAGGGAAGTACTCCCCCTGATGCAAAAACAGAAATGGGGGCGGATCATCACGGTCCTCTCGTTCGTCGCAAAGCAGCCGATCAATGAGCTGCTGATCTCCTCGACGCTTCGCCCCGGCATCATGGGGCTGACCAAGATTCTGTCCAATCAGTACGCGAAGGAGAACATCACGGTCAATTGCGTTTCGCCCGGCTCGGTCCTCACCAAGCGGCAGGAGGAGCTCGGAGCGGTTCGTGCGGCGGACAGGAAGATGACGTTTGAAGAGTATATGGCGGAAAACATGAAAGGAATTCCGGCAGGCAGGTATGGACGACCGGAGGAGATCGGGAGCGTTGTGGCTTTTCTCGCCTCAGAACAGGCGAGCTACATCAATGGCGTGAATCTGCTGGCGGACGGAGGAGCTGTGAAGGGGATTTCGTAATTGACGATTGTCAATGGATAGTTGTCGATTGACGAGGAGGGGGGATCGCCTGCTTCCGAGGCGTGAGCAAGGGGTTCAGCCTGTTCTCACGTAGTTCATATATGTGAAGCCCTCGTGAGTCTCTCTGTTGACTAGCTGAAACACACTCCCTACGAGATGTTCGTACGGCGGGAAAAACGTGTCACCGTCGACATCTTGATCGACGAGCGTCAGCTGCAGCTCGTCGGCTGAATCGAGAAGCTGAGCGAAGATCTCCCCCCCACCGATCACGAAGACCTTCTCTTCATTCTCCAGACCCTGAAGCGCCTCAGCCATCGTCGGATATGTTTCGATGCCGGGGATGGCTTTTGACGTGAGGACGATGTTCCGGCGATCCGGGAGCGGCTTCCCGAGAGACTCGTAGGACTTGCGTCCCATGAGGACCGTGTGACCTTTCGTGAGCTGCTTGAAGCGCTCCATATCGTCAGGGATGTCCCACGGCACCTTGCCGCCCTTGCCGATGACACGGTTACGAGCGACGGCCGCGATGATGATCAGTCTCATAGAACCTTTGGAAGGTTCATTATTTCCAGGGGATCGGCATGTTAAGCAGCCCGAGCTTTGCCTCGATATCCTCTCGCTCGTGGCTCCGCTTACGCTCTTGGCCGGCTGGCGGCAGCAACCCGAACTGGATCGCCAGTTCCGTCGCCTTCTCAGGATGACCTGACTGAATAGCTCTGATGATCTCGATCTCCAGCCGGGTGAGTGACGACGCGTTCACGCGATAGTCGAGAAAAGACTCCCAGGCGATCGGACACCAGCGTCTCAAGATCTCGTGACCGATGAGATTGGCGTAGCAGCGGATCTCGTACTGCGCATGCTCGTCCATCCGAAGCCAGAGAAAGTGGAACAGGTTGTGAAGATCGGACTTCCAATACGCTTCGGTGTAGGTCGAAAGGGGCAGGTCTTTCCGCGCTTGTTCGCGGGCGATGCCGGCATTCAGACGTTCGTTGTAGACCTTCCGCGCGAGATCTTGAAGCTCCTGCTCCCGCTGTGAGAAGTGTGCTCCGCGCTCCGGCTCGACAACACCGTCGCTCCCCTGTTTGTTGTTCTTCGATTGTTTGCGCCACTCGCCCGGCGGTGTCCTCTGCGAAGCATCGATGGCGATGGAATAACGCGTTGAGTACTCGTTGATGTTCGCCGTTCGGTGACGAATCCACTGCCGCCAGCAATCCATCGGAACGCGCACGTGGAGCTTGATCTCACACATCTCGAACGGCGTCGTGTGGGTGTTCCTCATCAGGTAGCGGATCAAGCCGCGGTCCTCCTGCACCTTCTTCGTGCCCGCCCCGTATGAGACGCGCGCCGCCTGCACGATCGATTCGTCGGATCCCATGTAATCGACCACCCGCACGAACCCATCGTGCAGGACCTTGAGGGGAAGGCCCAGGATCTCATCTAAGGCTGGCACGACCGGCCGGCACAATTGCTCCGCTTGCTGCTCCATAGTACGCTAATGGTTGGCCATCGGATATGCACGGAAGATGCTGAGAGACGATGCTGAAAATAAGCGGAAAAGGTCCGAGAAGCAAGGAAACGCGATTCACAATGCAGGCTGCTGCTGCGTCAGGCAGTGAATCGTCCCGAAGCCCAGAACGAGATCAACACAATGGATGCCCACGACGGGACGGTCGGTGATGAGCTAGTGTCCGTGAAAGTCGGTCACCGCTTAGGTGGTGGAAGTGTCAGTGGCAGCTGGCTGAGCACATACTCCGTGTTGAACCGCAAGAGCGCATAGGCTTCACTGGTCAGTGCGCTTGTGCTGCTGACATCGACATCGTGCAACACCTGCTTGAGTGTACTACGGGCGGCGGTGAGGTTGCTGTCGTGGAGGCTTGCTTTGACGAAGTTGAAGTAACCAAGATACTTGTCTGCCGTCATCTGTTCCGCGATCCAGCCCAGCGTCCTAGACTGTGCTGTGTAAGACAGGAGCGTGTCGAGAAATCCTTCTGGATCGAACGGTTCAGGCGGCAAGACAGGGCCGACGGTTCTGCCAACGACTCCTGGGCCATAGGGGGTGAGGTCTGAGTAGCCTGGGATGGAGTCCGTCGCCATACCTACTTCGAACTTGGGGAGAGAATGATGACCTTCCGCGTAGAAGGTGACAATGGACGGAAGCGATTGGGCCGTAAATTCGAAACCGCTCCGAAAGGATCGAGGTTCTATGGCGTCTACATAGCCCCCTGCACCCTCGAGCGGTTGTGCAAGCCAGCGTATTATCAAATCCCCGTCCGTGAAGAGAACCTGGTCCCAACTGACTGGTGAGTGCAGATCGGATATCCGACTGACTTCGCTCGGCCGAATATCAAATTGGCACACTTCCTGTCTCGCCGTGTCGCCGTTGCTAAGCGTGTAAGCGTACGTGAATCCCTTGTCAGCTACTTGGACGTGACAGGCTATTCTGACATCGATTCTGTTGCCCGGTTCAATATCCTGTGCAGCGCTGCTACTCAGGAAAACCACCACACAGAAAAGCAGGCGGCATGAATTTCTTGCGGATCGAGCCACGTACCCTTCACTTTCCTGTAACATACAAGTGAGCTCCTTCATGGTCGCATCTGGGATAGTTTTGAGCCGAGGGGAGGGAAGGAAATGCGTTCCGTATGCCAATTGCCGTTTCAACGTAAGAATGCTCTTGGTTGATTGTCTACCTAGCCGGCTGCTGCGTCAGGCAGTGAATCGTCCCGAAGCCCATAACGAGATCGACACAATGGATGCCCGCGACGGGACGGTCGGTGATCAACTGAAACGCGCTCGCTGGATGGGCAACGGTTCCGCAGTCACCTCGTGTCACTTCAGCAGAATCATTCGCTTCTGCGAAAAGTGCCGGTCGCCGCGTTGATCGGTGAACGAAAGCCGGTAGACGTACATCCCGGTTGAGAAACGGCCAGCCTCAAACACCGCTTGATGATATCCGGCCGGCTGATCCTCATCGGCGAGGACTGCGATCTGCTGTCCCAGCAGATTGTAGATCTTCAAACTCACCCGGCTGTCGGTTGGGAGCTGATAGCTGATCGTGGTTGTCGGATTGAAGGGGTTCGGATAGTTGTGGAACAGCTCGAAACGCTCCGGCGGAGCGACCTTCACCCGGATCTCCTTTGCCCAAGTCTCCCCTGTTGACGACAGAATCCTGAATGCGATCGTCTCTTCTTTTCCGACCGGGGCCTTCTTGTCGACCGAGAAGGTGAAGAGAACCGGCAGCTCCTGGTTCGCCTTGAGCAGCGGCAGAGTTTGTCGTGTTTCCTTGAACCGAATCCAACCGGGGACCGCTGCTGCCTCCACGGTGACCTGTGAGAGGGGCAGGGAGGCAGCGTTTGCGATGCTCAACTCGATGCTGTTCCCTACTGATGCAAACGGCAATTGATACACCGTTCCGACTGTGGCAGCTGGCGTGGCCTTGGTAAGCTGATCGTCCAGGCTTCCCGACTGGCCGAAACTGGATTGCCTTCCCGCCGCCAGCATCAGGATCGCGACAACGATTATTGCGCGTTTCATTGGTGATCCTCCTTTCATCTGCTTGCTGCCAACTAACGCCTGTTTTCTCTCAACTCTCTTGTCGCTCTAGCTCAAACGCCCCCAGATCAATGCTTGTCCTTTGCGGACGAGGATTACCATCCTTGTCCTCCTCCGGCAGCTTGCCTGCCTCCGCATCTGGAGCGGCGAAGCTGACGGTCCCTTTGTCGATCGCAACGGATGTCTCTGTTAGCCGGTAATCCGCCAGCAGCACATCGCCGAACGACTGCGCTGACGAGCCGGTCACTCCCACTCCTTCCGCACCCGTACTGGTAATGTTGCCGCTGTCCGCTCCATCCAATACCTGGTCATAATTCCCAACGTCCCTGGAGCTCTGCTTGTTCACCTTTCCATCGTTCCCAATCATCAGATTGTTCAGCAAGACGATCTTCCCTGCGCCGGCTTTGCCGTCCCTCTTGACTCCGTAGCGCCCCTCCGCATCTCCCTTGGCTGTCCCGTTGAAGGAGATGATATTGTTGACGAGATAGAGGTTCTTCTGGGAAGCGGCTTCAACGCCGTTCCAACCGTTCTTCACGATGGTGTTGTTGAGGACATACTGCGCCCCGTCGGTGCCGTCGGCGAAGTCGATGCCGTTCTTCTCATTGCCGGCGATGACGTTGTTGACGATGCGAGTCCGAACGTTGTGCTTCCCTGCGCTGATGCCGTCCTTGGAGGAGTTTGTGATCTCGTTCGCCTCGATCGTTATGTCGGTATTCTCCTGCCCCTCGATCTCCACGGCGTCCTTCTTAGACCCGGCTGCATCGATGGTGAAGCCCTTGACCGTGATGACGTTGCTCCGGGCGATGTGCACGCCCTGGATGGTCACCTCTTCGGATGCCAGCAGCGTCAGGGAGTCTTTCTTCTGGATCTCCACAAGCTCTTTGTAGGTCCCTGCATCTACTTCGATCGTTGTTCCCGGCTTAGCCGCATTGACGGCAGCCTGAATCGTTGTGAACTGGCCCGGCACGCTCAGGATCCGTCCGAGCGACCCCAGCTTCGTCAGTAGCTCGGTCGTCTTCCCGGCAAGAAACGTAAATCCTTCTTGCGTGACGAAGTCCTTCGGTCTGCGTTTTCCTTTCTGTTGCTCTTCGAGGGTATGGTGATAGACCTTCTGGAGGCGGTTGAGGAAGTCCTGCAGCCGGGCGCTCGCCTTCGTAAGGCTTCCTTTCCCCAGGTTCTTGCGCGCGTCGGTGAGCTGTTTGTTAAGGGAGTTGGTGAACCCCCTGTCCCCGATCCAGCCATTAGCGTATGCTGTTGCGAGCCTTGCGCTGATTGAGTCCACCTGAACAACAAACGGTAGTTCCTGCGACTGTGCCAGCAGATGATCCAACAGGTACTCCGTGTTGTACCGCAGAAGAGCATACGCTTCGCTCGTGAGCGTTGACGAGCTGTCGACGTTGACATCTTCCAACACCAGTTTCAGAGTATTCCGTGCGGCTGTGACATTGCTCTCCTGGAGGCTCACTTTGACGGAGTTGAAGTGGCCAAGATACTTGTCGGCAGTTGTCTGCTCGGAAATCCACCCCAGCATCTTGCACTGCGTCGTGTAGGACAGCAGCGTATCGAGGAATCTGACCGGATCGAATGGATCAGGCGGCAGAACAGGGCCGACGGTTCTTCCAACAACGCCTGGGCCGTAGGGGGTGAGATTCGTGTAACCAGGAACTGAATCAGGCGCCATTCCGGGTTCAAAGGAGGGTGGGGGTGCACACCCTTCAGCATAATAGATGCTGAGCCCAGGCAAAGAACGCGAAGCAAAGGACAACGCGCGTGCGGGATCTCCGGGTCCTATGCCCAGAGAACGTGGTGCTCCCCAGTCGATGGTGACTTCGGTCTTGGTTTTGTTAGCGTCGACTATCACTTTGAACCATCCTACAGGTCGGGTTGGATCTTGCACGAGACCCGTATCTCGCGTGATTACCCAGAACCGCCAGACGGTTTGCTTGCTCAAGAGCGAACTCGCGAGGGCATAATGGTATTCGTACAGGCCTGAGTTAGCGAGCAAATTCACGCCAGCACGAACAGACAGGTCAATCTTGTTGCGGGGTTCGACTTGGTCTTGGCACTTCGCAGCTTGGTACGGTACTAGCAGCCAAATCACTAGCATTGCTACAAGAAGAGGTGGCTTCATCTCACTTCTCCGTTAATGAAACGTGACGTGAAAATGAGTCTTTTCATCGAAAAATGTTCCGCTGAATGGTCGGCTAGTGACCATTCGTTCGAAATAGTCTTGATCAATAGCCTCGCCGTTCGAATATAGTTCATCTATATCTGCGCTCACTCCCTCTCGATGGGTCTGATGAGGAGTGTCCCAGTTGTTTGCGATATCGAAGGGCCCTCCGCTCGGGAGACTCATGTCGTTGATTCGAATACGATACTTCTTCGCGCTGTAGACGGAATCGGCCAGAGACTTCAACTTGCTCACAAGCTTTGCGGTCCCATAATGGTTGATTCGGTGCTGCGACACCACGCTGCCGGTCCCGTACGCGCCGATGAGCTTGTAATGGTTCCCTGCACCAAGCTCTTCCAGGCCCTTCACTTTCAACAAGACGATCGCACTTGCCGTATCCTTCTCAGAATCATATCCCCAGGCGGCGATTGAGTCTTTGCCCCCGATGCCGCTACTGAGATAGGTGCAAGTAACCTTACCCTCACCATCGGTTTCTCCCCAGAAATAGTCCACAGTGTCGTGCTCCGTGCTGACGAAGAGCCCCCAGGGTCTGTCGGGAATATGGTCGTGCCCTCCCGAAAGATCCACGCCAAACGCCGTCATCGTAATACGATAGTTAGACACCGGGTTGCCGTTCAATTCATTCACCCGTACGGTTACGCCGGTGCTCTCTACCTTTGACCAATCGATGATGTATTGCCTCTTGTCGGGGCCTTCTTTCCGATAGTTTGGATTGAGCTTGTTGTCACTATCTCCGATTGGAGCCAATGTCGATGGAGCCAACTCAATCTTGATCCTGACTGGGGGCATGTAAACAAAACGTCCCGGGAACCAGAGGCCGAAGATGTCATACCACCCGCCAGTTATTCGTCCTTCATCATGCCGCGCAAGCGAATCACCGATGTAGATGTCAAAGGTGACAGCGCTTCCCACGATGGGGTTCGCAAGTTCGGCCACACGGAGCTGGAGATTGACCGAATAGATTCTATGTGGCGCATCAGGCAGAGTAAGCTCGGCCTCACCAGTCCCATACGCAGGCAGCCCATTGATATACATTCTTAGAAACACCGCGTATTCAGATCTAAAGACAAAGCGCAGACTGGTCGAAGCGACCTGAGTTGCGCCGGCGACTTTGAACCGAGTCTGAGGTTTCAACTCGACCCTCTCTCGCTGGTAATTTGGCTAAAGAGGATCGCGGGCACAAGGCCGAGGAGTTGAATGAGTATCCAACGTCGGAGGAAAGCAGTGGAGAGGAGAGACATGAAAGACCTGCCTGAAGGTCTGAGCTACGGTGGCTTCGAGGATTTCCACCGCAATTTGTTAAAACCTGCGATGAATGTCAAGTCAAGATTAACGCGTCTTAGACACGATCTCTGTGCGTGGACCAACGTGGGCTGGGCTGGTAGGTTGCTTCGCCGGCTGCTGCTGCGTCAGGCAGTGAATCGTCCCGAAGCCCAGAACGAGATCAACACAATGGATGCCCACGACGGGACGGTCGGTGATCAGTTCGGAGAGGATGCCGAGGGCAATGCGGTCGTTGGGATCGTTGAAGGTCGGGACGAGAACGGCGGCGTTCGAGAAGTAGAAGTTCGCATAGCTTGCGGGCAGACGCTCTCCATCGATGGACAAAGGGGCCGGCATCGGGAGTGGAACAACCTCGACCTTTGAGCCATTCTCCAGCGTCATCTCTTCGAGGCGCTCGCGGTTCTCCCCCAACGGCCGGTGGTTCACATCGCTCGCGTTGGATTCCTGGCAAAGGACGACCGTTTTGGGGCTCACGAACCGGCAGAGATCGTCGACGTGACCGTGCGTATCGTCCCCGGCGATTCCTCCACCGAGCCACAGGATGTTCTTAACGCCTAGGTTGTCGCGCAGCGCCTGCTCGATCTCGTTCTTTCCAAAGCCGGGGTTACGAACCTGGATCTTCGGATCAAGCAGACATTCCTCCGTCGTCATCAGCGTGCCCCGGCCGTTCACATCGATGCTCCCGCCTTCCAGAATGAAATCCTTGCCGCCGATCTCGGCAGGCAGCAAACGGATGCCAAGCTTCTTAGCGGCGCGTTCCGGAACCGCGTTGTCCTTCTTCCAGTCGGGATACCGCGCCCAGGCGTTGAACCGGAACCGGGCGATCGCCACTTCCGGGGGCGGTCCATCCTTCTTCACGAACATGGGTCCGAAGTCGCGTGTCCAGCCGCGGTTCGTCGGGAAGTTCATGAACTCAATTCTCGCGAGGTCGACGCCGACGCGGGTCAGGAGACGCTTCACCCCTCGTCCCACTTCCGCATCGGCAATGATGCGGACGGTCTCGCCCGGAGCGATCTTTCGAACGATCTCACCGTACACCCATGGAATGGGGGCAAGCTTTCCCGGCCAGTCGGTTCTATTGTGCGGCCAACCGAGCCAGGTCGCTTCGTGAGGCTCCCATTCAGCCGGCATGCGAAACCCCAGGGCGGCAGGCGTGCGTTTCATCGCTTCCTGCCTTGTTTGCCGGAAGAAGCATCGGCGAGAAAGCGTTGTTCGATCCCTTCATAGGCGTCGATCCGGCGGTCCCGCAGGAAAGGCCAGTTCCGGCGGACGTTTTCGAGATGGCCGAGATCCACGACGCCGAAGACGGTCTCTTCTTTGTCGATTGAGGCTTCTGCGATGATGACGCCCTGAGGATCGGCGATGAACGATGAGCCCCAGAACTCAATTCCTGCGCTCTTCTTGTCGGGCTTCTCGAGGCCGACCCGGTTCACGGCGGCAACATAGAGACCGTTGGCGATCGCGTGGCCTCGCTGGACGGTCTGCCACGCCTCCCGTTGAGCCTTTCCATATTTCTTCTTCTCGCGCGGGTGCCAGCCGATCGCCGTGGGGTAGAGGAGGAGGGACGCCCCCTGGAGGGCCGCGATCCGGGCGCCTTCTGGGTACCACTGATCCCAGCAAATCATAGTGCTGATGCGCCCCACGCGTGTGTCGAACGCGCGGAAACCAAGGTCGCCCGGCGTGAAGTAGAACTTCTCGTAGTAAGCTGGGTCGTCCGGTATATGCATCTTACGATAGAGGCCGCCGAGCCGGCCATCTGCGTCAATGATGGCGGCGCTGTTGTGATAGAGCCCCGGAGCCCTGCGTTCGAAAACGGGCGCGATGAGGACGACGTTGAGCTTTTCTGCAACCTTTCCAAGGGTCTCCGTGGTGGGACCGGGCACGGGCTCGGCAAGATCGAAAGCATCCGCGTTCTCCGTCTGACAGAAGTACTGGGAGCGGAACAATTCCGGCAGACAGACGAGGTTTGCACCTTTTCGGGCAGCCTCCTCGATCTTTGTGACCGCGCGTCTCAGATTCTTGTCAGGGTCTGTGCCGAGGGCCATCTGAACGAGGGCGACGGTGAACTTTCTGGGAGTGGTCATCGGAGATGCTCGTGTCGAGAAAAATGATCGCGACGAAAGTACCTCAATAACGCATGAGAAGCAAGAATTAGAAAACAGACACCAGCATGCAGACCGCAGGCGGCCAAGGACGTGACGGGGACTTCGCCGTCAGCGGTTTGCCGATTCCCATCTGCTCACTGCCGCCGGAATTCACCTTGACAAAGAGGGCAATTGTTGCGATAATGATTCAACTTCTTGCCGATGAGCGACTCCAAAAAAGTCTATTCCGCTTTTCTCGTACTCGTTGCCACCTGGTGTGCGGGGATCATCCTCGCACCGCTGCTTGAACCCAGCGAACCGCGCATCAGCTCACTGCTGTACTCCTTCTACGCTCCTATCTGTCATCAGATTGACGGACGCTCCCTCCACATCGACGGCGCAAAGCTCGCCGTCTGCGCCCGATGTTCCGGCATCTACTTTAGTTTCCTCATCTCCCTTTTGCTCTACCCCGTCGTCCACCGGCTGGCTTCTCCGGCTATTCCTAACCGAAGGTGGCTCTCCATAGCCCTCCTCCCGATGGCGGTGGATGTGTTCCTGAACGTGACGGGGATTCATCCGAGCTCAATCCTCACACGGACGTTCACCGGGATCTGCTTCGGAGCCGTTCTTCCATTCTACCTGTTGCCGCCGCTGCTGGAGGCTGTCACACAACTTCAAACGCGACTACATCTACGTGGAGGTCTTCTCTATGCTCGAAAAGCCCAATAAACTTAGGGTGGCATTGATCAGCGGGGTCGTGATTGGAGCGGTCTCCGGGATTCCCGGGATCAGTCTCATCAACTGCTGTTGCTGCGCCGGCGTGTGGCTCGGCGGACTCATGGCGATGTACCTCTACAAGCAGCAGTTCACGGAGGGAATGGCGCCCATGGAATCGTCCGATGCCTTGATCCTTGGCCTGATGTCGGGCGTTGTGGGAGCGTTCGTCGCAACGCTGACGAGCGTGTTCATCCTCCTCGTCTTTGGGCCAGTCGAGGCCGAATTCGTGAAGTCGGTTTTCGAGAAGTTTGTGGAGCGGCTGGCTGAGAGCGGCAGCGTGCCGAGTGATCTGGCCGATCAGCTGAAAGATCAACTCGATCAGTCCATCCGCGATTCAGCCCGCATCTCAGGCATTTTCGGCAATCTCTTCATCACTCTCATTGTCTTTCCGATCTTTGCCATTCTCGGCGCCTTGCTCGGCTACGCGATCTTCAGACCGAAAACGCCGCCTCAAACGACTCAAGCTCAGTAGTTCCATGCGCAGAACGTTGATTGCACCACTGATGCTTTTCAGCTTGGCAGCGTACTGCTCCGTGCAGGCGCAATCTGACCTGCAGCACATCCATAAGCTGTTGACTGATCAGGTGGACGCGTGGAACCATGGAGATATTGAGGGATATATGAGGGGGTACTGGAATTCGGACAGCACCGAATTCGTCAGCGGGGGCGAGGTCGTCCGCGGGTATCGGGAAGTGCTGGCACGCTACCACAGATCGTACAGCACTCGCGAGAAAATGGGGAGATTGGAGTTTGAGGAGCTGGTGATCCGGGAGATCTCATCCGCGGCAGCCATCGCGACGGGGATCTGGCGGCTGCATCGTGCGACCGATCAACCGTGGGGTCGCTTTACGCTCGTCATCGAAAAGAAGCCGGAAGGGTGGCGCATCACGCACGATCACACATCCTCTGCAGGCAAGTAGAAGTCCGACCTTTCTCAGGTGTTGACGGAGGAAAAAGTCGGACTTCTTCCCGAGGGTTTCATGAGATTCCTACCTCAGCAATACTATCATCTTTACAATCGAGGGAACAACAGGTTACGGATCTTCTTGGAAGAAGAAAACTACCGGTTCTTTCTTCAACGTCTTTGTCAGCACTTTGACGAAAAACGTGTCCAGATCGTGGCGTATTGTTTGATGCCGAACCATTATCATATTCTTGTCTACCTTCAAGATGAAGTAGACTTTTCGAATGTTCTCAGAGGATTCACGACCTCATACGTGCGGTCGTTCAACAGATGGCATGGGCGCGTGGGCTATCTTTTTCAAGGGAATAGTCAGGCGAAGGTGATCGATCGGGATCCGTATCTAACTCATCTGTGCGGCTACATTCATCTGAATCCCGTCCATGCCGGGTTGGTGGCCCGTCCGGAGGAGTGGGAGTATTCAGACTACCGCGAATGGATCTCAGCGGAAACGTCGCCAATATCCGCAGCTAGAAGGGTGAGGGAAGAGTACGTGGGTACAGGTAAAGACTACGAGAAATATGTGGGCGATTTTTCGGGCGCAGAGAAGATGATAGTGGGGATCGAAGAGCAGCTCTTTGGTGCACATTAAGATGTCCGACTTCGCTCCTTGACAACTCAGAGTCAGAAGTCGGACATCGGCGTCATTTCATAATATCCAGCACCAGCGAAGTCATTGCCTTGACGCCGGTACGGATGGTCGGTTCCGGAAGCGGTGCGAACAGGCTGGAGTGAAGCGACGGCAGCGGGGTTCCTTCCCTTTTGCTCTTCTCGACTTTTGTGGGATCGACAGCCCCGAGCCAGAAAATGCAGAGCGGTATCTTATCCCCGAGGCTGTAAGAGCCGAAATCCTCTCCTCCCATGACCGGGTCGACGTTCAGAACGTTTTCCTTTCCGAGCGCTGCCTGAAGTGATTTCTCCACTCTGTGCGCAAAATCGGGGTTGTTGTACGTCGACGCCGTGAACTCGCTCGCATCCACGTTTATGATCGGCTGGCGGTCGGGCGGCACACCGGCAGCGGCGGCTATTCCCTTCGCGATCCGATCGATCGAGGCGAGAATCTTCTTCCGAACTTCTTCCTTGTACGCCCGAACGGTGAGCTCCAGGCGAACTTCGTCGGGAATGATGTTGTGCTGCGTTCCGCCGCGGATGGAGCCGACCGTGACGACGGCGGGATCGAGCGGTGAGGTTTCCCTGCTCACGATCGTCTGAAGCGCAAGCACGATCTGGGATGAAATGACGACAGGATCTTTCGTCCCCTGAGGGTAAGCGCCGTGGCCGCCGACGCCGCGAACGATAATGTCAACTGACGTCACGCTTGCCAGTGCATAGCCCTCACGGATTCCCACCTTGCCGGCTTCCATCAACGCATCGTCGTGCATGGCGAGGAGATAGTCCGGTTTCGGAAAGCGAGTGTAGAGGCCGTCGCGCAGCATGGCCTGTGCGCCAGCACCCCGTTCTTCGCTCGGCTGACCGATCATCACGATTGTCCCCTTCCAGCGGTCTCTCAACCGGCTCAGCATTCGGGCGGTTCCAAGGAATGACGTCATATGGATATCGTGCCCGCAGGCGTGCATGACAGGCACCTGGTCGCCCGCGTCATTTCTTTCCCTCACCTTGCTTGCATAGGGAAGTCCGGTCTTTTCTTCCACCGGCAATGCGTCGAGGTCCGTGCGGATAAGGACGGTCGGCCCCTGTCCGTTTCGCAGGAGGCCGACGATGCCGTAGCCGGTTCGCGCTGGCTCTGTATACTTGCCGACGTGTTCCGTGACGTCGAAGCCGAGCCGCCTGAGCTCGTTCGCAACGAATGAAGAGGTCTCCTTTTCCTGATAGGAGAGTTCCGGATGAGAATGGAGATGCGTGTAGACTTGGATGAGCGACGGCAGCTCACGTTCGATGATCGTGTTCAACGGCTCTTGGCAGTGGACTGTCGCTGAGGTGAGGAGAAGCGCGGTCAGGATGGCGAACGATCTGATGGGTTTCATAACGCTCCGACCTGTGATCAAAAAGGATGGCGTATGCGAATCAGAGATAGCGAAGCCGGATCCTGAACGTGGTTCCGATGCCCGGTTTGCTTTCCTTCAGGGTCAGTCTTCCGCGATGGTAGGTTTCGATGATTCGCTGAGACAGGCTGAGGCCCAACCCCCAGCCGCGCTTCTTGGTCGAAAAGCCGGGCCGGAAGATCTCCTTCCTGTAGCTCGGTTCGATCCCTTTCCCGGTATCCGCTACATCGACATAGACGTGGTTTCCCCGCTTGGAGAGAGTGATCGTAATCTTTCCCTCTCCATTCTCGATGGCATCAAGCGCGTTCTTGACGAGGTTCTCGATGACCCACTCGAAGAGTTCTCTGTTGATGGAGATGACGACGGCATCCTTCTCATCGACAACGAGTTGCACCTTCTTCCCCGTTTGGGGAATTCGCCTCTGGAAGTATTGCATCACCCTCTCGATCACCTCCCTGAGGTTCTCCTCCTTCAGGTCGGGTCTTGAGCCGATCTTGGAGAACCGGTCGGCGATCTTCTGAAGCCGGTGCAGGTCGTTGTCCATGTCCCGTAGCGTATCGTAGATCTTCGCATCGACCGCGCCGATCTGGTGCTGCAGCAATTCAACCCACCCCATCATGCTGGAGATGGGCGTCCCAAGCTGATGGGCGGTCTCGCGCGCCATTCCGACCCAGATGCTGCTCTGCTCACTTCGCTTGATGTAGCTGAAGCTCATGTAGCCGATGAAGATGAAGAGCGCCACGACAGCGAGTTCAACGTAGGGGAGCAGCCGGAGCTCCGTAATCAGCTTCGACTCGCCGTAGTGGATGTAGTTCAGGACCAGGCTGTCGCCGGACTCCACCTTGATGCGCTGGTTTCGCTCGTCCATGTCGGCGATCAAGCGCCTGAGAAACAGACGCTGCTGCTCCGGGGATTCCGTCGTATCGAGCCCTACGTTCCGCACATTGATGTTGTACGGCGGCAGCGGCTCGTTCTTCGCGTCGGAGAGGACGATCGGAAAGTTGATGTTCAGGATGATCCTCTCGAGGACGAAGCTGTAGTCGCCGCTCTGGCTCTTCCCGCTCCCGAGATACTCAAACGATTTTGCATAGAGATTCGCCATCCGGTCCTGGCTTGCCTGAAGCTCTTCCACGATGGTGTGGGTGTACCAGAGTGTCCCGGCGCCAATCATGAATGCAAGGATCAAGAGGATGATCTTGAGTTCGCTCGACTGGGGGAAAGTGTTTTTCGAGGACGGTGCCATGGGGTAAGGTGCGGGGATCGTTCGCGCCGCTATCGCACGATCAGCGTTTGGTCGCGGCGCGCACCGACGGAGACCATGGAAATATCGGTCGGGAGCAACGACGCAATTGCTTCAAGGTACGTGCGTGTTCTTGCAGGGAGCTTGGAATACATACGGACATCGGAAATCTTCGTCCTCCAGCCACGGAAGGTTCGGTACAGCGGCTGGACGACCTCTAGGGTTTGAACGTCTGTCGGGAAGCCTGTGACGTTCTTCCCGTTGATTCGATAGCCTATGCAGGCTTTGATCTCGTCGAAATCATCGAGCACATCGAGCTTTGTAATGGCGACCTTCTGGATGCCGTTGATCCGGATCGAGTAACGAAGGCTCACGAGGTCCAGCCACCCGCAGCGGCGCGGGCGTCCCGTCGTTGCGCCATATTCCCCTCCGGTTGTGCGCAGATGCTCTCCGGTCTCGTCCCTGAGTTCTGTCGGAAACGGGCCGTTGCCGACACGGGTTGAGTATGCCTTGACGACGCCGATCACGGAATTGATCGCCGTCGGCGGGATGCCGAGCCCTGTGCACGCACCGCCGCTGGTGGGGCTCGAAGATGTGACGTACGGATAGGTGCCGTGGTCGACGTCCAGGAGCGCGCCTTGGGCCCCCTCGGCCAGGATTTGCTTCCTCCTCTTCAGGGCGTTGTTCAAGTAAGCGGAGGTGTCTGTCACGTACTCGTCGATCTTCTTGTCAAACTCCTGATACTCCTGGATGATTGCATCGACATCGAGCTCTTTCGAATGGTACACCTTGCTCAGCAGCTGATTCTTCTCCTCGATGTTCCGTTTCAGCTTCGCACACAGCACGTCCCGGTCAAGCAGGTCGACAACCCGGATACCCGTCCGTGTATACTTGTCGATATAGGCCGGACCGATGCCGCGACCTGTCGTCCCGATCTTCTGGTCACCCTGTTCGCGCATTGTGTCCAGTAGCTTGTGGTACGGCATGATCAGATGAGCGTTGTGACTGATCAGCAGTCGGCCTTTCGTGGTGATGCCGAGCTGCCGCAGCTGCTCGATCTCCGTCATCAATGCCGCCGGATCGAGGACGACGCCGTTGCCGATGACGCACGTGACGTGCTTGTGAAAAATGCCGGAGGGGATGAGGTGCAGCACATACTCTTTGTTGGTGATGCCATTGGGTCCTTTCGTTGGGACCACGACGGTGTGCCCCGCGTTTGCGCCGCCTTGATAGCGAGCAACGATATCGGCGTCTTCGCTTAGATGATCGACGATCTTGCCTTTTCCTTCGTCACCCCATTGGGCGCCAACGATGATTTGAACGGGCATGGACAGTCCTCGCGGCAAATAACCGATCAGGTGAAGATTCTCTTCATGTGGGGAGGAAATGACCTCGGATTGAAGAGCAACCAGCGCTCCGCTCTCGCAGCGAGCCGCATCGTGGCCGCAGCACTTCCGAAAAAGTGTAGGGAAAAAATGAACGAAATACAAGAATGGGGGCTGGCACAGCCTTCTTTGCCTTTCACTCGTTTATCGGTTATATTCTCACGACGTTTTGCACTTCCTTTACCGGTACCAGACATCCCGAGGGACGTACGTGGATAAATTCGTCATCAACGGCGGCAGGAACCTGCACGGCACTGTCGAGGCGAGCGGCGCGAAGAACGCTTCCCTCGCCCTGATGCCTGCAACGCTGCTTGCTCCCGGCAGCTACGAGCTGCACAACACGCCGATCCTGCGCGACGTCACCACCATGTCCCAACTGCTGGAGACTATGGGCCTGCGGATCTCACGACAAGGCCACACGCTGCGGATCGACTCCTCGCGCGTGACAAGCTACGAGGCTCCGTACGAGCACGTGAAGAAAATGCGTGCGTCGATCTACGTTCTGGGTCCGCTCGTCGGCCGCTACGGCCGGGCGCACGTCTCGCTCCCCGGTGGCTGCGCATGGGGACCGCGTCCCGTGAACCTACACATCGAAGGCCTCAGGAAGCTCGGGGCTGAAATTGAGGTCCAGGGGGGATACATCGTTGCCAGGGCAAAAAGGCTTAAGGGTGCTCGCATTGTCTTCGACGTCTCGAGCGTCGGTGCCACTGGCAACGTGATGATGGGTGCCGTCCTGGCCCAGGGGACAACCATCATCGACAACGCGGCGATGGAGCCGGAGATCGCGGCGCTCGCAGGCTTCCTCGTCACGATGGGCGCAAAGATCGAAGGGATCGGGACAAATCATCTTGAAATTGAGGGCGTTGACGACCTGCATCAGGCGGACTGCGTGACGATCCCCGACCGGATTGAGACCGGGACCCTTCTCGTGGCTGGTGCGATCGCGGGGAAAAGGGGATCGAAGGTCCGGGTCGAACGATGCAATCCGTCCCATCTGAGTGCGATCACGACGAAGCTGGAGGACGCGGGCGCACGACTGACCATCGGGAAGGAGTTCGTCGAGGTTGAGCCGCCGGAGGAGATCCGTCCCGTCAACGTGACGACGTCGATCTACTCGGGGTTCCCGACCGACATGCAGGCCCAGTGGATCGCCTTGATGTCCCTTGCCGCGGGGACGAGCATCGTTACCGATACCATCTACTTCGACCGTTTCATGCATGTGCCGGAGCTGAACAGACTTGGCGCGAACATCACGGTCAAAGAGAATATTGCGACCGTCGTCGGCGTGGAGAAACTCACCGGCGCGAAAGTGATGTCGACAGACCTGCGCGCAAGCGCCTCCTTGATTCTTGCAGGACTCGTTGCCGAAGGCACAACGGAGGTCCTTCGCGTCTATCACCTTGACCGCGGCTACGAGCGCATCGAGGAGAAGCTCTCACGACTCGGAGCGGATATCAGGCGTGAGAGCGGAGGGGAATTCTAGTCGAGGTGAGCTCTCCGGCTTGTTGTCCCACCTCCTGAAGAGCATCCTCTTGAACCTCAAAAGGGCCTCACACCTTTTGATCAGCGGACCATCTCATGCTTAGGCGTTTCCTGTCGTATCGCTCTCATCAGTTTGCGCTGTTCCTGCTTCTCGCCGTTTCACTTCTTTGCACCCAGATCCCGCTCTTCAACTACCTCGGCTATGAATTCTCCGCCGTGACCGCTCTCCTGGCAAGCTTTCTTGCAGGGTTGCTTACAATTTCCATGTGGCGGAAGAGCGACGGGGCTTACAAGGGAAACGCCGTCTCTTTTTCATTGCGCTCCTCCGGGGTGCTTCTCTTGTCGCTGGTGATCCCACTGGTCGTCATTTCAGCCAACGCGTTGTTTGTCAAGAATTGCTCATTCCCGGATGGGATCCTGCTGTTCCTCCTCATCCCGATCCCGGCCGTGCTCTTCGCACATTCCCTGGCCTTGCTGCTTTCCGTCACCCTGAAAGGATGGAGGAAGACTTGGTTCGTCCTGCTCTGGCTTCTCGTCCTGACGCATATCCTGTACGTCACGATGACGCGCCCACAAATCTTTGCGTTCAATCCGGTCATCGGTTTCTTCCCGGGGCTCACGTACGATGAGACGCTCAATGCCATCCCGCGTCTGTTGCTGTATCGGGTCGGAACGCTTGCATTTTCCGTCGGCCTGGCTATTCTCGCCGTTCTGGTGGATCAATGGAAAGCTCGCCGGCGACCGGAAGGAGGCGTGGCGCAATCGGGCCGAACCAAGGTCATGCTGATGCTCGTGCTGGCAGCGTTCTCAGGTGTGCTGTTTGTCTTCAGCGATCGGCTCGGGCTCTCGTCTTCTGAAGGTTCCATCCGTCGCGAGCTCGGCGGCGAGATCGAGACCGAGCATTTCGTGATCGTCTATCCTGACTCGATGTTGAAGGGGGTCCGTCTCTCCCAAATTGTTCAGCTCCATGAGTTCTACTTCGACCAGCTCTCACGGGCCCTGCGCCTTCATCCCGAGAGGAAGATCCACTCATTTTTGTACGCATCAACGGAGCAGAAAGGAAGGCTTATCGGCGCAACTCACACGGACATCTCCAAGCCGTGGCTCCGGCAGATCCATGTGAACCTCTCCGATGTCGACGGCACGTTGAAGCACGAACTCAGCCACGTGCTCGCGGGAGAATTCGGATTCCCCTTCATCAAGGTGGGTGTGAATTCAGGTCTGATCGAGGGGTTTGCCACCGCAGTCGAAGGAGAACGATACGGCGAGAACCTGCATCGCCTGTCGGCAATGATCTATGCCGTGGGTCTCCATCCGGATATGGAGAGCCTCTTCTCGTTCTCCGGTTTCCTGCGTGTCCAGCCCGATGTCAGCTACACCCTTGCAGGATCCTTCTGCCGGTTTCTGATCGAACAGCACGGCTTGCGGCGATTCAAGATGCTCTATCGATCCGGGAATTTTTCCTATCTCTACGGCAGAAATCTTTGCAGGCTGCTCCTCGAATGGCGTCATTCTCTCGAGCGTTACAGGCTCAGCGATGCCGACCTGGAGAGGGCAGCGTATCTCTTCAAGCGCCCGTCGATTTTCGGCAAGCAGTGCGCGCGGGTGATCGCAAACCTGAACGCTCGGACGCGCGACTTCTACCGCGAGCGGCGGTATCAAGAGGCGCTCGAATCCGCTTCACGCTCGCTCGGACTGACTACAAGCGTCGAGGCGATAGTCCAACGGACAAATTCGCTCTTGAAGCTGCAGCGGTACCCCGAAGCGATCGCCTTCGCACGGGAGAAGCTGGCTGACTCCACGGTGAATGCTTCGCTCCTTACGCTCCGGCTCGTCCTCGGTGATGCACTCTGGGGTGCCGATTCACTCGACGCGGCGGCGAGTTCCTACGAGCACGTTCTTCGCACGGATCTCTCGCCATCGTGGAATGAAGGGCTGACCATACGGCTCACCGCGCTGAGAGACCCGAACTTGGTGCGCGATCTGAAGCCCTACCTCACTGTGCCGATGGCTGACTCGGCGCGTGAGGCGTACCTGAGACAGCTCGTTGTGCGTCGGCCGAAAAATCCCCTCCTTCGCTACCTGCTCGCGCGCGAGCTTTCCTCGAAGGAACATAACCAAGAGGCGATCGATCTTCTGTCGAGCGTGCCGAAATTGAGTCCCGAGGTCCTGGAACGCTTCCGGCAGGAACGAATCGCCCAAGCGTATTTCGTTCTCGGGAGGTATCAGAAGGCGCAGATCTACTACTGGCGGTCGCTCAACTACGTCACGAATGAGACCGAGTCCGCGGCGATCGAGGAGAGGGTGAGATTCTGCGAGTGGTTAGAGAGACATTTTGAGTCGCCGGATTGATTTTCCTGCAAAAAATGGGTTAATTGTTTTGCGTTTCTTGAAATTCTCACACCGGATCTCCTTTTCCCTGGACTAGTCCTGGAGACAACCATGTCTATGACCATTACCGATGTCTGCGCGCGGGAAATCCTCGATTCTCGCGGCAACCCGACAGTTGAGGTCGAGGTAACGCTGGAGGATGGGACGATCGGGCGCGCGGCTATTCCGAGCGGCGCATCGACAGGAGAGAATGAAGCGGTTGAGCTGCGCGATGGGGATAAGGCTCGATACAACGGCAAGGGCGTCCTGAAAGCCGTCGAGAACGTGAACAACATCCTTTCCGTAGAAGTGCTCGGGTTCGAAGCGACGGACCAGGTCGGAATCGACAGGATGATGATCCAGCTGGACGGGACGCCGACGAAAGGCAAGCTGGGTGCGAACGCGATCCTGGGTGTTTCCCTCGCGGCGGCAAAGGCCGCGGCAGCATCGCTTCACCTCCCCTTGTATCGCTACATCGGCGGAACGAACGCGAAAATCCTCCCCGTGCCGATGATGAACATTATGAACGGCGGCAAGCATGCAGACAACAACGTGGACTTTCAGGAGTTCATGATCATGCCGATCGACGCGCCGTCGTTCGCTGAGGCGCTGCGGATGGGTGCCGAGGTGTTCCATTCGCTGAAGTCGGTCCTTCACAAGAAAGGGTACAATACCGCCGTGGGGGATGAAGGAGGGTTTGCGCCGAACCTGAAATCTAACGAAGAAGCCCTGGAGGTCATCATCGAGGCGATCGAGAAGGCAAACTACAAGGCGGGGGAGCAGGTGTACATCGCGCTTGACCCTGCCGCCAGCGAGTTCTACGACAAGGAGAAGAAGAAATACGTTTTCTCGAAGTCGGACAAGTCGGAGAAATCGCCCGAGCAGATGGCGCGTTACTGGGAAGCCTGGACGAAAAAATACCCCATCGCGTCGCTTGAGGACGGAATGTCGGAGAACGACTGGGAGGGTTGGAAGATCCTGACGGATGCCGTCGGCAAGAGAGTGCAGTTGGTCGGTGACGATGTGTTTGTGACAAACGTCGAATTTCTCTCCAAGGGTATAGACCAACGGGTAGCGAACTCCATCCTTATCAAAGTCAATCAGATCGGGACGCTGACGGAGACGCTCGATTGCATTGAGATGGCCAAGCGCGCGCGCTACACAACGGTGCTCAGCCATCGCTCCGGCGAGACGGAGGACACGACGCTCGCGGACCTCGCGGTGGCGACGAACGCCGGCATGATCAAAACGGGCTCTGCCAGCCGGACGGATCGCATTGCGAAATACAATCAACTGCTGCGGATCGAAGAAGAGCTCGACACGAACGGGTACTATGCCGGATTCGGCGCGCTCAATGTCAAGCTGGATTAGCTGATGAAGGACATCAACTATCAAATACCGCCAGAGGCTCACACGCCAATGTACAGTTGGCATAAGTTCTGGGGTAGGAAGACGTGGAATGTGGTCTCAAGGTTTGTCGAGACGTACTCGCCCGAGGGTGGCATTGTGATGGATCCATTCTCAGGCAGCGGAGTCACGGCTCTGGAGGCACTGAAGCTCGGTCGTAGAGTGATCGCGGTCGATCTGGTGCCAATTGCTACAGAGATATTGAGACTAACGATACAAAATGTCGATCCGCTAAAATTGAGAGAGGCTTTTGAGAGAGTCGAGAGGGATGTCAAGAAAACAATCAGCGATTTCTATCTTGCCGAATGCCGAAAATGCGGGCAGCAAATCGCGATCCAATGCGCCGTGTGGAAAAGAGACGAAAAGAAGAGGCTTACACTCAAAGAACTACGATATAAGTGCCCGAATTGCCGTGAGGTTGTTGAAAAGGGAGGCGCACCAAAACCAAAGGACCTCAAGCATCTAAGAGGGGTTGAGGAGGAATTCGGCCAGAGGCGCCTATGGTATCCCCGGAACCGGCTTTACTATCCTGATGGGAATCCTTTCAAGGAGAAGCAGCAGTACGATTCGGTCGATGAGATGTTCACACCGAGGAATCTCTACGCTCTTGCACTTTTGATAAGATCGATCGAAAGGGAGAAAGATGACAGGCTGCGCGATTTTCTAAAGATATGCTTTACTTCTATGGTTCACCTCTGTTCAACTTTGGGTGCAGTAAGCGACCCGTTGCCTACCAGTCATCACACGCCTTTTTCCTCGACAGGCTGGACCCAGCATAGCTACTGGTTTGCGAGGGAGTTCATGGAGCAGAATGTTTGGATTAAGTTCGAAAGCGCAATGCTCGGTCATCAGGGTTTGCTGAAAGCTAAAGTCGAATCCAACCAGCATTTTAAAAACGTGAGAATAGGCACTAGAGTTGAACAGGTATTGGACGGAAAGGCAGACATCTGTATCGTAAACGCATCCTGTCTGGACGTCTTTGAAAAGATGTCTGCCAAGTCAGTAGACTACATTTTCACAGATCCACCGTATGACGCGTCAATTCAGTATGGCGAACTTGCTTATATGTGGGTAGCCTGGTTGAAGAAGGACAAAGGTTATGTGCAAAAGATCTGGACGGATGAGATTGTCCGCAATGAGCGCCAGCAGAAGAATTTTGAGGTATATCACACGTTGCTCAGGAAGAGTTTTGACCAAATGTACAGGGTTTTGAAGCTGAATCGCCACCTTACTTTGACGTTTCATAACCCCACGTTCAAGGTTCGAAATGCCACGATTCGTGCTGGCACGCAGGTCGGTTTTGAGTTTGAGAAGATACATCACCAGCCAACTGCTCAGAAGTCTGGTAAATCCCTTCTACAGCCATTCGGCTCAGCGACAGGGGATTTTTATCTCCGGTTTCATAAGCCAGCCTCGGAGAAAGCAAGGAAGGAAGGCCCCGAGGAAATTGATGAAACACGATTTGAGAAGATCGCGATAGACACAACTGTGCAACTCCTAGCAGAAAGAGCGGAACCCACTCCATACACTATCATCATCAACTGCATCGATCCTGTCTTGGCGAGACACGGGTATTTCTCGACATTGCACACAGGCTTAGATGTGAGCGCAGTCCTTAAGAAGCACATTGGGAAGGAATTCAGACTGGTAGCGGAAAGAATCGGAGGTGTCAAAGGCCAACTGTGGTGGTTCAATGACCCAAAGGTTGTCAGCAGGCTCACTGAGATACCTCTGTCTGAAAGAGTTGAGCAGACAGTCTACCGACTTCTTCTGGCGGAGGGAAGAATAACTTTCACCGATGCCTGGGAACGCGTAAGCGTTGAGTTTCCGAATTCATTGACGTCCGATAGCACGAGTATTCGAGAAGCACTAGAACAATATGCCAGGCCAATATCGGGCGGTTACTGGTTGCTTAAGCCGCAGATCAACCAACGTGTAAACCAGCACAACGAGATCATAGCTGTGCTAGCCGAGGTCGGCCAGGAGATGGGCTATCAGGTCTGGATTGGGAAGAAAGAACAATCCGAATATGCAAGAGGGATAATCGGCAGCGATAAGAGCCTGAAGTCATACGTCTCTGCTAATCTTACGAGGCTTCGGGAAGTCAAGGACCTGGCCACAGTTGAGAGGATTGATCTGATATGGATCCGGGATTCCAGAGTCGTCGCGGCTTTTGAAGTCGAGTCGACCACCACAATGACAAGCGGATTGGTGAGAGGCTCGAATCTCCCATCTGAAGCACCGAAGTATCTTGTCATACCCGAAGAGCGCGATGATCAACTGAAACGGAAAATGAAGTCGCCGATGTTCGCCGAGCGGTTTCTTGAGGATCACTGGTCTGTCCTTTATTTCGACACGCTCAGGGCTAATTACAAGAAGCTCAAGGCATGCAAGGTAGCGATCCAAGATCTTGTTGATGCGAAGATGAAGGTGAACGCAGTCAAGGAGGCTCAACAGGAATACACCCTTTTTTCGGAACAGGAAATGGATAAATGAATATCAAATTCGGTACCGACGGTTGGCGCGGGCTCATCGCTGCCGACTTCACCTTCGATAACGTCGCCAAGGTCGCCCTCGCGACGGCGAACTATTTTAAGCGCCACAAGAGAATCAAGAACGGTATCGTCGTCGGCTACGATGCACGGTTCCTCTCCCAAGAGTTCGCGGAAACGACAGCGGCGGTGCTCGCGAACCGCGGGATCAAAGTGATCATATCCGACAGAATCTCCTCGACCCCGATGGTGTCGCTCATGACCACGAAGCTGAGGGCAGCCGGCGGTGTGATCATTACGGCGAGCCATAACCCGGCGCAGTACAACGGCTTCAAGATCAAAGGGGACTTTGGAGGACCTGCGCATCCGGAGATGATTGAGAAGGTGGAGAAAGAGCTGAGGAAAATCAAAAATGAAAAAGTGGAAAGTAAAAAGAGTTTTGAGGAGCTGGTCGAGAAGCGTGCGATCAAGAAGGTCGATTTTACCGCAGCGTATGTTGAGGATCTGAAATCCAAGCTCAACCTCCCGTTGATCGCTTCCTCATCAATCAGGATCGCCTACGATGCGATGCACGGCTCAGGCCAGGTGGTTTTCCCGCAGCTCACTCCCGTTCAGGCGGAACTGAGGAGCTCGTTCAACCCCTCGTTCGGCGGAGCCCATCCCGAACCGATCCCACAGTACCTCAAGGATCTTGCCACGGCTGTGGTCATGAAGGGCTGCAACATCGGCATTGCCACCGATGGGGACGCGGATCGTCTTGGCGTGCTCGATGAGAGCGGAGCCTTCGTCGACTCCCATCGGATCTTTGCCCTCCTGCTGAAGTACTTTGTCGAGGAGAAGAAACTCACCGGCGAGGTGGCGAAATCGATCTCCGTCAGTCAGATGATCAACAAGATGTGCGCGAAGTACGGCTTGAAGCTGCACGAAACGCCCGTCGGCTTCAAGTATCTGTGCCGTCTCATGACGGAGCGGGATATCCTCATCGCCGGCGAGGAGAGCGGGGGATTGGGCGTCAAGGGACATCTGCCGGAGCGCGACGGGATCTACGTCGGGTTGCTCCTCTGCGAAATCATGGCGAATCGAAAGCGAAAGCTCAGCGAGCTCGTCGAAGAGCTGATGATCGAGTTCGGTTGGCACCACTATAATCGGATCGATGCGCAAGTGACCGAGAAGGAGAAGCAGCACATCCTCTCAGCCTACAAGAAAGGGATAAAATCTCTTGCGGGTCACGCCGTGCAAAAGGTTGAGACGACGGATGGCTACAAGCTCTTCGTGCAGAACGGCTGGGTGCTCGTGCGCGCATCAGGCACCGAGCCACTGATCAGATTCTACGCTGAGGCGGATTCGGTGCTGAGGGTCGACGCGCTGCTGAAGGCCGCGACGAGCGTGTGAAGCGATCCATCGGATCGATCAAGGGAGTAGAAGGCAGCCTGTCGACCCACGAGGTGAGCGTCACCGAGGTAAGGGCCGGCGAGAGACGATTTGCGGACCTCCCTGCTAACAGCAGTGGAGGTTTTCCATCTCAATGAGGACAGAAGAAGAACACGGATGAAGGTATCGCACCTGGCGAGAACGTTGATTCTCCTGCTGTTTCCGTGCTGGGCGCTCGCCGGCAGCAATCCCAAGACAGCCGTCGCGGTTCGGACGCCGGTTCCTCCTCGTATCGACGGGATCCTGAACGAACCAGAGTGGAAGCTCTCCAAGCCTGAGACGGAGTTCATGCAGCAAGATCCCAACGAGGGCGATCCTGCGAGCATGCGGACCGAAATCCGGATTCTCTATGACGATGAGGCTCTGTATTTCGGCTGCACGATGCACGATCCCGAACCTCCCGAGATCGTCGCCCGACTGGCCCGCCGAGATGACGAGGTCGTGTCAGACGCGATCTCGATTCGCCTCGATACATTTCACGACCACCAGACCGCGTTTGAGTTCACAATCAATGCCGCGGGCATAAAGACCGACATCCTTCAGTACAATGACGGTCAGGATGAGGATGCCTCGTGGGATGTCGTCTGGGATGTCCAGACGAAAATCAATGACAACGGCTGGGTCGCTGAAGTCAAGATCCCGTTCAGAGCACTCCGGTTTCCCCAGAACGATTCCTATGAATGGGGACTGCAAATCGTTCGCCTGATCGCCCGCAACAATGAAGTCCAACACTGGGTGCTGGTTCGAAAGAGCGAGAGCGGCTCCGTTTCCAAGTTCGGCCATCTCCTCGGAGTCGAACACATCCCCGCAACGACAAATCTGCAAATCATTCCATATACCTTGGGCAGCGGTCGTTTCGTCCCTATATCCTTGAGCTCCCCTGATGGGCGGGAGTTCACATCCAATGTAGGATCCGACGTCAAGTACCGTCCCGGCAGTGGCCTCACGATTGATGCAACCATCAATCCGGATTTCGGTCAAGTGGAGGCGGATCCAGCCGTACTCAATCTCACCACCTTCGAGACGTTCTACCCGGAGAAGCGGCCGTTCTTCATCGAGGGCTCGCAGATCACGCAATTCACCACCTTCGGGGGCGAGTTTGGCCCGGGGCTGTTCTACTCGCGTCGCATTGGCCGCGCGCTCAGCGTGGACGCCCCGCCCGGAGGTTATGTCCTGGATGAACCGCGGTTCGCCACGATCCTTGGGGCGGCGAAGATTTCCGGGAAGACGACCAGCGGCCTCTCTCTCGGTGTCCTGGAGGCTGTGACGGACAGGGAGACGGCCACTCTCGTCGATTCGCTCGGCAAGAGGAGGAAAGAGACGGTCGAGCCACTCACGAATTTCAGCCTTGTGAGACTTCGCCAGGATCTCATGGAGAACTCAAACGCCGGGATGGTGCTGACCTCCGTGAACAAGCATGGGAAAGTACCTGCCATGACGGCGGGCGTGGACTGGAACCTTCGCTTCCTGGAAAGCGTCTACCGAATCGACGGGTTCCTTGCACGCTCGCGGACCACGGATGGGTCTGATGCGCGCATCGTGGGATCGGCAGGGAAGCTCAACTTCAGCAAAGATGGCGGCCCGCATTGGAGGGGTAATGTCTCGTTCGACTTCACCTCGAAGGGGTACAACGTCAACGATATGGGGTACTTCCGCCGACCGAACGATTATGGCTGGATGGGGCAGCTTCTGTATCGGGATGACGAAGTAACAGCGATTAAGCGAATCTGGGAGTTCAGCTCCACCTATCATCTCCGGCGCAACTTCGACGGAGCAGAGATCATCCATTCGGTGAACCTCGAAGGTCACGTCACATTCCCCAGCTACTGGGAAGCCGATATGCATGTTGAGCTCGATCGGGGAAAGTACGACGATCGGGAGACGCGCGGGAACGGATTGTACAGAAAGCCAGGGACGCAGAACATCAACGTGAGTGTCGAGTCGGATTCGCGCCAGCTTATTGTAGGGGAGCTGGGCTTCACGCTGGGCAGCGACCAGCGGAAGGGGAGATTTCTGGAATTTTGGTCAGAGTTGCAGGTGAAGCCGGCTTCAAACCTGACATTGGACTTCGAGGCTGGTAGGAGCATCCGCCGCAGCGAGTTCGCGTGGGCAACGAACTTCTATGGCGCTCCCAAACTGGACGGCTCGGGGGTGCAGACCGTCAGCATCTTTGCTGACCGGTCGACGGATGAGTGGGATTTCACCGCTCGCGGGTCCTTTGTCTTCACTCGCGATTTGACCCTCCAATACTATCTCCAAATCTTTTTCGCAAAGGGGAAGCACGAGAACTACTACAAGATGCTCTCGCCCGCCGCGTTCGAGCCGTATGACCGACACCTCCAGCCGGATTTCAATGAGCTCTCGTTCAACTCCAACGTGGTCTTGCGGTGGGAATACTTGCCGGGGAGCACGCTCTACCTGGTTTGGTCCCAGGCCCGACAGGGTGAACGGGGTGACTATCGGACGTCTTTTGCAGATAGCTTTTCCAACACCTTTTCCCTTCCAACGACCAATGTGCTGTTGCTGAAGGTGAGTTACTGGCTTAGTATGTAAGACCGTTGAAAGTTGTAAGTTGCGCGCTGTGTGCGTCCCGCCGTTGTTTGGCGGGAAATGCGGAATCGCTGTTTTGTAGTGGGATTCTCAATTGAAAATTGATGAGCGAGTGAGGCGGCAATGAAGCGCGGGGATGAGATTCGACTGGACGTCGATGCTGCGGCCTTCGAGGGCCGATCAGTCGGCCGCGTCGACGACTTTGTGATCTTCATCGAGGGGGCGGTCCCGGGCGACGTTGTGACAGCACGCGTCCTGAGGACAAAGAAGAACTACGCCGAAGCGAGGGTGGTTGCCGTCGAGCAGCCATCTCCGTTTCGTGTCCAGCCGCGCTGCAAGCATTTCGGCGTCTGCGGGGGATGCCGATGGCAGCACGTCGACTATCAAATCCAGCTCCGCTTCAAACGGCAGCATGTGCTCGACGCCTTCGAGCGCATCGGGGGCTTCCTCGATCCCACCATCCTTCCCATCATCGGTTCCGACGAGATCTACTTCTACCGGAACAAGATGGAGTTCTCGTTCTCCGATCAGCAGTGGCGGCTGAACAACTCAGAACTTGAAACTCGAAACTCTCAACTCTTCCTGGGTTTGCACGTGCCCGAGCGGTACGATAAGGTGCTCGAGATCGAGGAGTGCCACCTACAGTCGGATGTCTCCAACCACATTCTCAACTTCGTCAGGACGTTCGCGCGACGCCGCAACCTGCCGGCATTTTCCTCGAAGAGGGACGCCGGCTACCTGCGCTTCCTCGTCATCCGGCAGAGTAAGCGGACACACGAGCTCCTGGTCAATCTGGTTACGTACGACGATCGGCCCGACGTAATGAAGGAGTTTGCCGCGCAGCTCCTGGACGCCGTCCCGGACGTCACGACCGTCGTCAACACGATCAACTCAAAGAAAGCTCAGGTTGCATTCGGTGATCGGGAGAACGTCTACGTTGGGGAGGGAGTCATTCACGAGAAGCTCGGACGCCACCTCTTCACCATCTCAGCAAGCTCCTTTTTCCAAACCAATACGGCTCAGGCGGAGAAGCTCTATGAGGCTGCGAGGACGTTTGCTGACCTGAAGGCAAGCGACGTCGTGTGGGATCTCTATTCCGGGACGGGCGCAATCGCGCTGTTCATCTCCGACGCGGCGAGAGAAATCGTGGGGATAGAATCTGTCGCGAGCTCCGTGAAGGATGCAGGGCGCAACGCGGAGGCCAACCAGGTCCGGAACTGCACATTCATCCTCGGCGATCTGAAGGACCAGCTGACGAAGGAGACGGAGTGGATGGCCGGGCACGCAAAGCCGGATGTCATGATCATTGACCCGCCACGCAGTGGGATGCATCCGAAGGTGGTCGAGGAGATCATTGACCTTGCACCGCCGCGCATCGTCTACGTGAGCTGCAATCCCGCAACGCAGGCGAGGGATGTGAAGGCATTGTGTGCCCAGAAGTATACCCTCGTCAAACTTCAGCCTGTCGACCTCTTCCCTCACACTTTCCACGTTGAGAACGTCGCTCAACTCAACTTGCGTTGACGAAGCCCCCCGTATGTGGAAAATGAAAAATCCCTGAGTTTCCTCAGGGGTTTTTCGGCGTTACCTCAGACTCTCCGGCTGGCGCGATCACTTCTGCCAACCCGGAGTCAGGAAGCTACCTGCTTCCAGCGCGAAGTTTATACAAAATTAAATTAAAGTCAAGTCTGAAGGCTCTCCTACGATCGATTCGGAAGCATCTTGGATTAGCCCATGTCCGGCGGGCGACGATCCTCCCCGTTGCTCAGCCAAATCACTATCGTCCTACTGCAACCGCCGTGCGCTTGCTCCAGATCGTTCGGTTGATGATAGTTGGTTTGTATCCATTCGCTACCTGCATTGACTCTGCCTCTTGAACGAACGTCGCCTCAACCCGCTCGATAAGGCTATCCCCACCGAGGAGCGTGAAATGCAAGGGTGCGAGTGTGAGGGTGTCGGGAAACGAGTACCATTGAATGGCGAGGAAGTGATCGTCGCTCGTCGATGCGAGCGGCGTCGAAACGTCTCTCAGGGTGTCGCGCCCAGCCGAGTACGTGACGCGAAGCGTATACGGCCGATACTTGCAGCGAAGCTTAAGGAGGAGGTCGAACGTCGTCCCGGAACCCGCCCGGCCTTGCCGTTCGGACGGGCCCGCCCGGCTCGTTGTGACCTCCCGGTCGATGAGGAGCCAGGGATCCTTCGGCGCCGGTATGTCTTTGATCATCACCAATGTCTTCCTGCCTCGCACTGTCGTGTCCGTTGCTCCGCACCGGAGCTGAGTGCCAGCAAGATACTCGGGCGACTCGACGGTGATCATCCCGCTGGTCGAGTCCGCGTCGAACAGTTGCTGGATCCAGACGTTCGGCTTCCAGTATCGTGAATAAGACGGTTGAGCCGAGAGAACGGCCACGAGGATTGCGAACGCTAGACCGGCTGCAAGAATGCCCTCCCAGCGTCTCAGCCGCTTCAGCCAGAGCAGATCCTTCTGCGAATCGAAGTAGATTGCTGCGAATCCCAGGAGAAAGGGGAACGACCAGAACGAGAAGAAGAGAATGTAGGCGAGATGGATGATGAAACTCGTCGAGGCGCTCACGGTGGGGGTGGAATAAGCAAAGCGAGCAAGGAACTCGAAATTCTCCGAGAAGAAGAAACGATACATAAAGTAAGATGACAAGAGCCAGAGTGCGACCCTCAGAACCGGCTGTCGGATCAGGATCGCAATGGCGAGGAAGAAGAACGCCGTCGCAGGATACAGTGCCGCCTTGTAGGAACTGAACGACGCTGGGATGAGGATGATGATGAGGAAAATGACCGCGCGGAGGTAATAGGAGTACGCGTCGCGGCGTAAGCTCAGCTTCGGAGCGAGCTGGAGGCAGAGCCAGATGCCGATACAGCCTCCGAGAAATCCGAGAACAAAGTAACCGGTGAGATCGACCATCCACGGATGCCGCACTCCTTTGATCAGCGAAACGACATTCTCCGAGAGCCACACACAGCATTGGATGATCAACATCAAAAGAAAGAGCTTCAGCCCTGGAATCTTAGGCCGGACCGTTCGATCGACGGACGGTCGGCGATCCCGGAGACCAACCAGTGCAAAACCGGTCAACACGAGCGAGAGGAGAATGAAGACGCGGAGGGACCATCGCGGGAAGAAAATGGGAGTCCTCCCGACCTGACACAGGTAGTACTGACCGGTTTTCTCCCCAGGCACGCCGCTGTCGAATCGCTCCACGAGACGGTAGACCAAATCTCCGGAGCGCTTCAAGCCGCTCAACTTGAAATTCTCGTAGTTGTCCTGAGGGGTATGGATCGGGTCTCGCGGATCGGAGGTGAAATCGATCGCGGGGATATTTTTTTTGAGAAAGGGCTCGTGATCGGATCCGACGCCGCCCCCCGGCATCGCGCTCATGAACGCAAAGAAGTGCGTCGGAAAGTACAGTCCCGAGTATCCCAGTTTGTCGAATTCCTCGTAGGAGGCTTTCACCAACCATTCGGGCGAGCTCCGATCCCCGGCGTCGAGCGTCGGCAGGAGCAGGTCCGAGCCGTTCGCCATGTCGATCTGAAGCATCAGCACAACGTCCTTCATCTCTGGGAAATGCTCGGCAAAGTACCGGGAGCCCTGCAACCCCTGCTCCTCACCGGCGAAGAAGGCGAAGACGAGCGTGGACTCGTTGGTCCGTTGTGACAGGACGCGAGCCAGCTCCAGCACGACCGCGGAGCCGGAGCCGTCATCGTTTGCGCCCGGAATGTCGGGGCCGGCCGAGTCCATGTGTGCGCCGATGACGATGATCCGCTGTGAGGACCCCCTGTGGATGCCGACCGCGACGCCGCTGCGCGTATTCCTGGGGGGCCCGCCGAGCATCCCGCCGAACTCGGTTATCGGCATGATCGAGACTTCCCGGAGCCCGAACTCGCGCATCTTGTTCGCTGCATAGTCCAACGCGCGCCGCTCGTTCGGTGAGCCCATCGGCCGCGGCCCAATATCGACCGCAATGGTTCTCAGGTATGCGGACGCGCTGTCGAGCGAGAAGGGCGTTTGAGCATACGCAGCGCAAACAGTGGTGAGTGCGGCCAGAAATGCCGTGCGAAGGGATCTTCGGAGGTCGAGACGGGCGCTCATTGCGATCAACTTCCTGAGATGATGTGGAGGTGTGTTTGGGATTCTTGAAGACGAGAGACGAACAACCGAAAGTCGTTCATTTTCAGTGGAGGTAGCGCTCGAAGAAGGAGGTAATCCTCTGCACGTATTCACTTCCTCCGACGTTGAGGAGGTCGGTATGATCACCCTTCGGGACGACCAGCAGCTCTTTCGGTTCGTTGGCGTTTTGATAGAGAGCTTTCGAGTAGGCCGTTCTAATGTGGGAGTCGTCGGTCCCGTGAATGAAGAGGATGGGTTTCCGAACGCTCTTCGCCGCTTGCAGGGGTGAGACTTCACGCGCTTTGAACTTTGCGATCTTCTGGGAGCGGCTCATTGCAACGTTCCGGAGGAAATGCCACGGCAGTTTGATGAGGCGCTTCTGGTAATCGACCATAATTGTTCGCAGGTCGGTGAAGCTCGCTTCAGCCACGATGGCGGCAATCCTGTCGTCAAGTGCGGCGGCCTGCAGCGCCACTGCTGCACCCATGGAAGTGCCAAACACGCCGAATGCTCGGGGCTGGATGTCCTTGCGGTTCTGGAGGTAGTCGATCACGGTTGAAAGGTCGTGCTTTTCGTAGAAACCGTAGGTGCAATACTTCCCCCCGCTCTCTCCGTGCCGACGGGAATCGTACAAGAATGTGTTGAATCCTCTTTCGAAGAAGAACTTCGCGTACGGGACACCGCCGAGTTTGCAGTCTCCAATGCCGTGGAGATAGATGATCGTGCCGCGCGCTGCGCGCGATTGTCTCACGAGCCAGCAGCTGAGCCTCAGGCCGTCACGCGTCGTCACCCAGAGATCCTCCTGCGGAAGGCCTGCGTCTGACGGCTGCAAGAGCGTCGTGAAGGTGCCATACCATTCCCGGCTGCGGAGGCTCGGCTGTAGGATGATCAAAGGGCCGATGACCAGCATGATGGCCGCGGCGGTGACAAGGAACATCATCATCAAGAGTAGGAGGGCAAGGACGATGGACATGGAGAGAAGGGCTTATTCCTCTGGCAAGGTGGTTGATGAAGATCCCCACTTTAATATAAAGAGGCAGCCTCTGTGATGCAAGCTGCCAGCGACTGGCCCTTGACCCGTCACCACGTCGGCCGATTTTGATGTGGTCGGATTTCATCGTACTTTGTCGATAGCCGTCGCTCCTATCTTGACACGCACTAGCATGGAATCGCCACAGAGAATTGCTCTCGCACATGATTGGCTGACGGGGATGAGGGGAGGCGAGAAAGTTCTTGAAGTGCTGTGCGAGCTCTATCCCGGCGCTGTCCTGTTCACGCTCTTGCACAACAAGGGTGCGATGTCCCGCACCATCGAGAAGATGGAGATCCGGACCTCCTTCCTGGATCGATTGCCGCTGAAGGCTGAGGGCTACCGGAACTATCTTCCCCTCTTTCCACGAGCCATAGAATCCTTCGACCTGACTCCCTACGACTTGATCCTCTCTTCGAGCCACTGCGTAGCGAAAGGGGCGGTGCCGAGCCAGCGGGCGCTGCACATCTGCTACTGCCACACGCCGATGAGATATGTCTGGGAAATGTACGACGAGTATTTCGGGAAGGGACGTGCGGGCCCGACTACACGCGCTGCGATGTCATTCTTCGCTCCGCGGTTGCGCGCGTGGGATGTCCGCACGAGCAACCGGGTTCACCACTTTGTCGCCAACTCGCGCAACGTCGCGGAGAGAATTCAACGTCACTATGGACGTTCCGCGGATGTGCTTCATGCCCCGGTCGATACCTCGCGCTTCCAATTGTCGGACCGGGACGAAGGATATTACTTGATCGTCAGTGCGCTCGTGCCGTATAAACGGGTCGATCTGGCGATCGAGGTGTTCAATCGCCTCGGAGAGCGCTTGGTGATCGTGGGCAAGGGGCCGGACCTCAAGAGGCTTTCGGCACAGGCATCCCGGAACATTGAATTTCTCGGCTGGCAATCCGACGAGGAGCTCGCGAAGCTCTATGCTCGCTGTCGAGCGCTGGTTTTTCCTGGAGTTGAGGACTTCGGTATTGTCCCGCTTGAAGCCATGGCCAGCGGGAAGCCCGTCGTCGCGTACGGCGAGGGGGGAGCCTTGGAATCCGTCGTTGAGTTCTCGGACCATCCGACCGGTGTGTTCTTCTATGAACAAACCCCCGAGTCGCTGACGGGAGCTCTGCAGAAGCTGGGCCGACTTCGATTTGATCCAAAGTCGATACGAGCGCACGCAGAACAATTCGACCGATCCGCGTTCAAACGGAAGCTTGGGGGATACATTGATGAGAAGCTCCTTCTCCATCGAATGCGTTGAGCGGCAGCCTCGACGCCCTTCGCTGAGCCCACGTCATGTTGGCCCGAAAGAGGAAAAACCTTTGACTTTAGAGCCTGTTTTGCGTACATTTTGTGTCCGATTTGTCGATTTACTCCGCTCTATTCCACCGGGCACCCCTTCCTCGGGATGGGGTTTTTCGACGTACAGGGAGGTCTGAAGGGTCAGGCGATCCGCGAGATCGGGATTGACCCGTGGAGGAAATGATATTCCCATGACTGCGGACCAGCATCATAGGTCGAAAAAGATTCGTTATGACTTGCTGTTAGTGCCGAGGGACGCTGCAGGCCAGTCGAGGTCGGTTCGTTTTGCAGCGTGGCAGTTCTATTCGCTGATTATCGGTTCAGCCGCTACGATCGTCGTGATCGTCTTGTTGATCCTGATCTTCACGCCGATCGGTGGGTTGGTCCCGATCGAGAACCCGGAACTGGTCAACCGGTACGGCAAAGAGCTCGTCTCAATGAACCAGCGGATGACCGTGTTGATGGGGGAGTTGGTGGAGCTCCGGGAATACAATGTCAAGCTGAGGAGAGCGTTGGGGGAAAACGTAGCTGTCACGGATTCGAACCTTGTCTCCCGAGCTGCACCTCTTCCGTCGAGTGTCGATACGAGAGCGCAGAATGAGCGCCAGCAGGAAGGCGAAAATGAAGCGGCGAGCCGTACCACGCGGTCGACGTTCCGTTCGGTCTCGATGCAGCCGGCAGAACTTGAGTCGAATCAGATTGTTTTTCCCGTCATGATGCCGGCTCAAGGATATGTCACTCGGGGATACGATCCGGACCAACGGCATTATGGGCTTGACATCGCGGGAAAAGTCGGTACACCGGTCTGTGCTGCGACCGATGGACACGTTGTCTTCGCCGGATGGACGGTTGATGACGGCTACAAGGTCATCCTGTCGCACGTGGGCGGCTTTCTAACGTTCTACAAGCACAATCAGGCATTGCTGACCGCTGTCGGGGCGTTCGTGAAGCGCAGTGAGCTGATTGCGCTCTTGGGCAACACGGGTGAGACGAGCCAGGGTCCGCACGTCCACTTTGAGATCTGGAAAGATGGTGTGCCTGTGGACCCGGCCAACTATATCTTGAATCTCAACCTATAAAAACCTGTGGCTCTCAAACCTGATCAAACAAAGGAACTCAACCTCATCGGTCCCGGGACGATGATCGAAGGGAAGATTCGCTGCCAGGGGAGCATTCGCATCGATGGCAAGGTCACGGGGGAAATCACCACGAGTGAGCATCTCGCCGTCGGGTTGTCGGGGGAGATCGACGGCAATGTGACTGCCAAGAACGTCACGATCGGCGGCAAAGTGCGGGGTTCAATCAGCGCGACGGAAAAGATCGTTTTTGAGGGTAAGGCCGTTGTGAAGGGAGATGTTCGCGCCGCCAAGTTGGTGATTGATGAAGGGTGTGTGTTCGACGGGAAAGTGGTGATGACGGACAAGTCAGTGCTGTACGAAGCAAAGCACTGACGATTCCACTCGGGCGTGTACGGGAGGTTGGCACGATGTCCTTTTCTCCGAGACAGAACGAGCCAGACAAGCGCAAGGAGTTGTTTCCGGGACTCGGTCAGGTCTACCGAGAGGTAGCGCCGTATCTCACCCTCGGCTTTCAACTCGCTGCAGCCGTCATAGTCTTCTTCCTCATCGGGTGGTGGCTTGACAGCCGGTATGGGACCTCGCCAACCTTTCAACTCGTGGGGCTGGTGATTGGTGCGGTGGGCGGCATGATCAACTTTTTCAGGACTGTTTCCAGGTTGACCAAACAGGACAAGACGTCACATCGATAGGAAAAAGGTGTGAAGATCGACTGGGCGTTTTTGAGGCTTGTGTTGTACTATGCCGTCGGGGTCGCGGTCGTCATCGTTTTCCCGTTGTCTGCAGTTGCCAGCAGAGAAGTTTTGGACAGCGTTATCGCGAGCGGGATCGTGAGCCTCCTGCATCTTCTCCTGGGATATGCTGCGATCGTATTGGGATTTGACAAGTCGAACACGGTGTTCCTCAAGATCGTCCTTGGGGGGACCGTGATACGTATCTTCCTGCTCGTCGGTATCGTCGTTGTGCTTGTTCGAGTGTACCATTTTCAGACGTTATCTCTGATGCTCTCTCTGTCGGTGTTCTACATACTGAATCTCGTGTTGGAGATTTCTTTCCTGCAAAAAAAAGTGGCCCTGAAGAGCTGACTGCGATCAAGTCTTGAGCCTCGATACCCCTCTCCTTGCCGATACCCTCAAGCACGCTGCGAAAGCGGCGAGCGATACTGCTCGCGCAGCTGTTCCGCTTGGTGCTCCTGAACATGCTGAGAAGTTTGACTTCTCGCATCTGCTCGGGCACATGAGGAACTCCTCGGAGATCGAATTCCCGGGCGGCCATCTGGAGTTGCCCCACATCCCTCCCCTCCACCTCGGCGGCCTGACGATCGATCTCTCGCCCACGAAGCATGTCTTTTTCATGCTCCTGTCTGCCCTGATCCTGGTTCTGGTGGCAGTGTACGCCGCGCACAAGAACAGGAGAAGCTCTGTGCCGACGGGCTTGGGCAATCTCGTAGAGATTTTCGTCGTCTTTATGAGGGACGAGATAGCGCTTCCGACCATGGGGAAGACCGGCCTCCGGTATCTGCCGTACCTGCTGACGACGTTTCTTTTCATCTTGATCATGAACCTCTTCGGCCTGGTCCCGTACGGAGCCACGTCGACGTCGAACGTTTCTGTCACGGCAGCGCTGGCCTTCATCGCTTTTGTCATGATTCAGGCTGCAGCGATCCGCGCCCAGGGGGTCAAACGCTATTTCGCTCATCTCACAGGCGGCTTGCACTGGATGTTCTGGCCGATCATGATTCCTGTTGAAATCCTAGGTCTCTTCACGAAACCCTTCGCGCTCTGTATGCGTCTCTTCGCGAACATGAATGGCGGACACATCGTTCTCCTCGCGCTCATCGGCCTGATCTTTCTTTTTCGATCGTTGATCATCGCGCCGGTGTCCGTCCTGTTCAGTGTCGGCATCAGCGCATTGGAGCTGTTTGTCGCGCTCCTCCAGGCCTACATCTTCACGATCCTGACGGCGCTGTTCATGGGATTCGGCATACATGCAGAAGATCACGAAGAAAACACGGATCAGGCACATTGACAACCGACAATTCTCAGATCGCTGCAGTTCAGAACGCTTTACTCAATCAGGAGGAATGATCTATGGAAGCTAACGCAATCGCATACCTGGCTGCCGGAATCGGCTCAGGGCTCGTGATCATCGGAGCGGGACTCGGCATCGGAAAACTCGCCGCGGCCACAATGGATGCAACCGGACGCCAGCCGGAGGCAGCCGGACAGGCGCGCACGTCGATGATCATCGCGGCTGCACTCATCGAGGGCGTCACGTTCTTCGCCCTTGCCATCTGTATCATCCTTGCCACCAAGGGCTAAGAGTCGAGGTCATCGCTTATGTTTGATATCAACCCCGGTTTGATGGTGTGGACGGTCGTCACCTTCATCGTCCTGGTGCTGGTGCTGAACAGGTACGCGTGGAAACCGCTGCTGAAGGTGCTCGAGGACCGAGAGTCTGAGATCCGGCGTGCACTGGAGCAGGCGGAACGGGCTCGTGCCGAAGCGGCCGAGCTGCTGGAACGAAATGAGCAGAACCTCGCGAAGGCGGAGGAAGAATATCGGAAGATCGTTCGTGAGGGGAAGGCCCTTGCTGACAAGGTGAAGGAGGAGATCGTCGCCAGGGCTCGTCAGCAAGCGCAGCGTGAGCTCGAGCATGCGAAGGAAGAAATCCAGCGGGACGTCGACGCCGCGAAGCAACAGCTTCGAGGGGAGGTCGCGGATCTGGCGATCGAGGCGGCCGGCAGGATCCTCGGTGAATCGCTCGATGCCCGCAAGCAGAAGAAAATCGTAGATGATTTTCTGAACCAACTACCGAAGAATTAGTGCAGGGAGAGGTGTTCCGTCGGTGGACTTGTCGGCCGGTCGAGGACGAGTGCCCGTCGTTACCGTATTTGACAGCTCACCAATGTCCGCCAAAAGCGGACCTGTCCGCCGCACTTCGTGGCAGATGGGCCTCCGGCGCAATCCAATTACCAATCTATGACCAATACTCGTGTTGCTCGGCGCTATGCCGAAGCAATGTTAGAACTAGCGGAAGAACGGAAGCAGGTCGATCGGGTCGCTGAGGACTTCAGCCTCCTCCGGCGGATTATCTTGGAGTCACGCGACCTTGCGTCGTTTCTCAGAAGCCCGATCATCTCGAAGGAGAAGAAGATGTCCGTTCTCGACACGCTCTTTGCTTCACGACTCGGTGCCCTCACCATGGATTTTCTGAGGTTGCTGACCGACAAGAATCGAGAGGATGTGTTGGGACAGATCACCGAGGAGTTCGTTCGGCTGCGTGACGAAAGGCTGGGCATAGTGAACGTGGACGTGCGCTCTGCGCTTGAACTGACGAAGGAGCAGCATCAGGCACTCGGGCGGCAGTTCGAGCGAATGACGCGGAAAAAGGTGCGCGTCACCGCGAGTGTGGACGAGCAGCTCCAGGGTGGACTCGTTGCGAAGGTCGGAGATACGGTCTTCGACGGCAGCGTACGCCGCCAGCTGGAACTGCTGCGGGAGCGATTCGCCGAGAAAGTCGGCTCGAACTAGTGCCGTTTCCATAAAGTGATCTTGTGTTTATCGATAACGCGACTGCAAATGGAAACGAGCACTACTGCCTTTTTGGAAAGGGCGCAGACAAGGAACACAAGATTTCCTTTTAGAAGTGGCACTAGCTCGTCAACCAAGTCCAATCGGATTCTAGAAAAGGAAATTGTATGCCAGAAGTAAGACCCGACGAGGTGTCCGCAATCTTGCGGAAGCAACTCTCCGGATTCGAAAGAGAAGTCGACGTGTACGATGTGGGAACCGTGTTGCAGGTGGGGGACGGCATTGCACGGGTCTATGGACTCTCAAAAGTGATGGCGAGTGAGCTGGTGGAGTTCCCGCACGGCGTGTTCGGGATGGCCCTCAACATCGAAGAAGACAATGTCGGATGCGTGCTCTTCGGTGAGAGCTCGTTTATCAAAGAGGGGGATACCGTCAAGCGGACGAAGCGTCTGGCGTCGATGCAGGTGGGGGAGAAGATGTTGGGAAGGGTTATCACCCCCCTCGGTGAGCCGCAGGATGGAAGGGGACCGATCAGCGTTGAGAAATACCTGCCGCTGGAACGAAAGGCATTGGGGGTCATTCAGCGCCAGCCCGTGAAGGAGCCGCTGCAGACGGGGATCAAGGCGGTCGACGCCATGATCCCGATCGGCCGGGGGCAGCGTGAGCTCATCATCGGGGATCGTCAGACCGGGAAGACGGCGGTCGCGCTCGACACGATCATCAATCAACGCTATACGCATACGGAGAAAGCGAAGAAGGAGGGGATCGAGCCGGTCTACTGCATCTATGTCGCGGTGGGGCAGAAGGGTTCGACGATGGCGCAGGTGGTGAGCAAACTGGAGGAGTACGGAGCGCTGGAGTACACGACCGTCATTCAGGCAACCGCGAGCCATCCGGCTCCGCTGCAGTTCATCGCCCCTTACGCCGGTGCGACGCTGGGTGAGTATTTCAGAGACAGCGGCCGCCACGCGCTCGTCATCTACGACGACCTCTCCAAACACGCCCAGGCGTACAGGCAGATGTCGCTCCTGCTGCGCCGGCCGCCTGGCCGTGAGGCGTACCCGGGCGACGTGTTCTATCTCCATTCGCGCCTCCTGGAGCGGGCCTCGAAGCTGAACGAAGAGCTCGGCGGCGGGAGCCTCACCGCCCTGCCGATTATCGAGACGCAGGCAGGGGACGTTTCCGCGTACATCCCGACGAACGTGATCTCCATTACGGACGGTCAGATTTATCTCGAGTCGAGCCTGTTCAACGCGGGTGTGCGGCCGGCGATCAACGTCGGCATCTCGGTCTCACGCGTGGGAGGGAATGCGCAGATCAAGGCTATGAAACAGGTCGCGGGCCGGCTGCGTTTGGACCTGGCTCAGTATCGCGACCTTGAGGCGTTCGCCAAGTTTGGGTCGGATCTCGACAAAGCGACGCAGCAGCAGCTGCGGCGCGGGTCACGGCTTGTGGAGTTGCTCAAGCAAGGCCAGTACGTGCCGATGCCGGTTGAGGAGCAGGTCGTGGGCATCTTTGCAGGCACGAACGGATATCTGGACGAAATCCCGCTTGAGGATGTCCAGCGTTTTGAGGGAGAACTGCGTGAGTACGTCAGTCTCAGGTACCAGGATGTCTCGACGACGATCGCCGAGCAGAAGACGCTCTCGGACCAAGTGACCGGGAAGCTCCACGCAATCCTGAAAGAGTTCAGCGCCAAATTCAAGGTGTCGATGAAGGCAAGCTGAGATGGTGAGGTCCATTTACAAGCGTGCAAGAAGCTCCTAGCGTATGGCGACGCTCCGGGAAATACGGCAGCGGATTGCCGGGATCAAGAGCACGCAGAAGATCACCAAAGCGATGAAGATGGTGGCGGCGGCGCGGCTTCGTCGCGCGCACGAGGCAATCATCTCCACGCGTCCGTACGCTCGGAAGATGGGAGATCTGCTGCGGCATCTCGCGGCGCACGTGGATTCCGGCCTCAACCCTCTCCTCGCTGATCGCGAGGTCAGAAACGCCCTGTTCATCATCGTCACTGCCGACCGGGGCTTGTGCGGCGCGTTTAACAGCAACATTATCAAAGCAGCTGTGCAGCACCTGAGGGAGAACTACCAGGACCGCGATGAGCGTGCGAGAAGAGTCAAAGTGGTGACGGTAGGAAAAAAGGGGTACGACTACTTCAGCAAGCGCGGCTACGAGCTGTATGCCAAGCACGTCGGAATTTTCCAGGCGATTGATTTCAGCGAGGCTCGCGCGATCATCAGCGAAGCGACCAAAGGATACCTGAACGGTGAGTTCGAGAGAGTCGAAGTGATGTACAACGAGTTCAAATCCGCCCTCCAGCAGCGGATCGTCCATGAGCAGCTGCTCCCGATCCCTGCCGAGGAGGCACAGCCTTCGGCGCGTCTCCGCGGGCTCGCTCAGGTCGACTACATCTACGAACCGTCGGATGCGGAGATCATCAACGTGCTCGTTCCCCGCCATCTCAATTTCCAGATGTGGCGCATTCTGCTCGAATCAAATGCGGCTGAACAGGGTGCCCGGATGACTGCGATGGACAATGCGACGGAGAATGCCAGGGAACTGATCCGGGATCTTACGCTCGAGTTCAACAACGCCCGTCAGGCTGCAATTACGAAAGAGCTTCTCGAGATCGTCAGCGGCGCGGAGGCGCTCAAGCAGGCTGGTTAGGTCCCGGAGATCAAGAGGGGGATGTGCCGGAAGCAATCTCGCGGACGATACGAAGCCGTCGCTCCAACTACGGGGCGCCGGTTTCTCTGGTCCCTTTCGCGGGATTTGAGCGGGTTGCAAGCACCGTCGATCTGGCGAAAACGGGCTTGATCGGGGGTGTTTTTTTTGGTACCTTATTAGGCCGAAATTTTGAGAGGCATGGCTTCCGAAATCTCAATCGGTGCGGGAGATTTCGGAAGTTTTGTTAGTATGAACGGACTTCGATGTTTGACACGTTAAGCCGGAAGCTTGAGACGGTTTTCAAGAGACTGCGGGGTCAGGGCAGGATCTCGGAGGCAAACGTTGCCGAGACGCTCCGCGAGATCCGCCGCATCCTCCTGGACGCCGACGTCAATTACAAGGTCGCCAAGCAGTTCATCGAAGATGTGCAGAAGCGGGCGCTCGGCCAGGATGTTCTCAACAGCATTACGCCCGGCCAGCTCATCATCAAGATCATCTTCGATGAGATGGTACAGCTGCTCGGGGCGTCGAAGGCTGAGATCCGGACCGCGCAAACGCCTCCGACCGTCATTCTCGTGGCCGGTCTGCAGGGATCCGGCAAAACGACCTTCGCCGCCAAGCTGGCGAGCTTCCTCAAACGGAAGGGGAGCAACCCCCTGCTGGTTGCGGCCGATATCCATCGTCCCGCGGCGATCGACCAGCTGGAAACGCTGGGCAAACAATTGGAGATTCCGGTCTTTGCTGATCGGTCGAAGGATGCCGTTGCGATCGCTTGCGCCGGCATTGACTTCGCACGGAAGAGCATACGCGATACCATCATTATCGACACGGCGGGTCGGTTACACGTCGATGAGGAAATGATGCAGGAGGTCGCCTCGATAAAGGAGAAGACGCAGCCTCACGAGATACTCTTCGTGGTTGACGCGATGACCGGCCAGGACGCGGTCAACACCGCCAAGGCGTTCCACGAACGGCTGGATTTCGATGGGATTGTGCTCACGAAGCTCGATGGGGACAGTCGCGGCGGCGCGGCGCTCTCGATTCGCTCTGTGGTGCAGAAGCCAATCAAGTTCATCGGCGTGGGCGAGAGGCTGGACGCCCTTGAGCCGTTTCATCCGGATCGAATTGCCTCGCGCATCCTCGGGATGGGCGACATCGTTACGCTCGTCGAAAAGGCGCAGGAACAGTTCGACCAGGAGAGAGCAGTCAAGCTGGAAGAGAAGCTGCGGAAGGCCCAGCTCACGCTCGAAGATTTTCTCGACCAGCTGCGGGAAGTCAAAAAGATGGGCTCGCTCAGTCAGGTCGTCGGCATGCTCCCCGGCGCGAACCGCATCCCGGACGATGCCCAGATCGACGATCGCGCGCTCGTCCGGATCGAGGCGATCATACAGTCGATGACGAAGGAAGAACGAGTGAGGCCCTCGATCATCAACGGAAGCAGGCGGCGGCGGATTGCCCTTGGGAGCGGCACGACAGTTCAGGAGGTCAATCGGCTCCTGAAGCAGTTTGAGGAGATGCAGAGAATGATGAAGCGCCTCAGCAAGGGGAACATGAAGCGCGCCCTGCAGGGGATGCGATTGCCGATACGCAACTGAAAACTCAAAACTCTCAACTCTAAACTCATTACGAACAGGAGTCATGCGGTGGTAAAGCTACGGTTACGAAGAATGGGCAAGAAGAAGCATCCGATTTACAGGATCGTGGCGGCGGACATTCGTTCGCCCCGGAACGGCCGGTATCTCGAGGCGGTCGGCCAGTACAACCCGAACGTCCATCCGATCTCTTTGAGCATTAAGGACGAGAGGGTGTTCCACTGGCTCCGGAGGGGCGCGCAACCGACCGATACCGTTCGATCATTGTTTCAGCGGCAGGGGCTCTGGCTGCGGTGGACGCTGATGCGACAAGGCGCCGATGAGGCCAAGGTTCAAACCATCCTCGAGCGCTGGCAGATGCAACAGGCTGAACGGGGCACGCGGGAAGCAGATCGGAGGGCGCGCCGGGCCGAGAGAAAAAAGAAGGAATCAGCCAAGCCTGCAGAGGCTCCGGCGGCGGTGGAGGCCCCCGCGGAACCGGCGTCCTAGCTCCTGGCGTTAGTACAGTAAGATGGGCTTCGGATTTGTGGAGGGAGGTAGGCTCTTCTCACGCGGCGGTGCGGTGGGTGTTTTCGCGGCGGGGCGAGTGAAGATTGAGTCTTCGGACAGGAGGTGGGACCATGAGGGAATTCGTCGAGTACGTTGCGGAGCGGCTCGTGGACAACCCTGAAGCTACGACGGTCGAAGTGGAAGAGAAGGAAGACAAGACCATCTTCAAGCTGAAGGTCGAGCAGGGCGACGTGGGGAAACTGATCGGAAAAAAGGGAAGGACCGCTTCGGCGTTCCGAGTCCTCCTGAGGGCGGTAGCGGCGAAGGAAGGCAAGAAAGCAGTACTGCACATCATCGGCTGATGGGTCGAGCGACCCTGTCGATGCACCGCACAACCCGGAATGATTGCTGTCGGAAGAGTTTCCAAGAGCGTTGGCATCAAGGGAGAGCTCAAGGTCGTACCGCTCACCGACGACCCCCACCGTTTCTCCAGATTGACCACCGTCTGGGTCGGGCGGAATGAGGTGACCTCAGAGCGGTGCACGATCAGCTCCGTCCGCATCACCGGGGGGGGCATCTTCCTCAAGCTGAAAGAGGTCAGCTCGAGAACCGACGCTGAGAGAAAACGAAACTGCTTTGTGTTCGTCCCGGAGCAGGACGCATCCGCTCCCGCGAAAGGTTCCTTCTATATCCACGAGGTCATCGGGATGGAGGTCTCGACGGATCGAGGAGAAGCTCTCGGAAGAGTGCGGGACGTGTTAACGCTGCCGGGAAATGACGTCTGGGTGGTCCTGTGCGGGAAGAGAGAGATCTTGATACCTGCAACCAAAGAGATTATCGTTTCTGTGGACCGGGAGCGGCGAGCGATTGTGATTCACCCGATCGAAGGGCTGTTACAGTGATGCGGATTGACATCGTCACGGGCTTGCCCAAGCTCCTCGAAAGCCCTCTGCAGGAGAGCATCCTCCGGCGGGCGCAGGAGAAGGGAAAGGCAGAGATCGTCGTGCATGACCTCCGCCAGTTTGCCCACGACAAACACAGAACGATCGACGATACCCCGTACGGCGGCGGCGCCGGGATGGTCCTGAAGCCCGAGCCGATTTTCGAGTGTGTGGAGAGCCTGACCGCGCAGCGCACGTATGACGAGATCATCCTGCTTTCTCCTGCGGGCGAACGGTTCACGCAGAGGATCGCGAATGAGCTGTCGCTGAAGGAGCACCTGATGCTGGTCTGCGGACACTACAAGGGTGTGGATGAGCGGGTACGAAAAGCGTTGATGACGCGGGAGATCTCGATCGGAGATTACGTGTTGACGGGGGGCGAGCTCGCCGCGGCCGTCGTTGTCGATGCGGTTGTCCGGCTGGTCCCGGGCGTGCTCAACGATAGTGAGTCGGCGCTCAGTGACTCCTTTCAGGATGGGCTTCTCGGTTCACCGGAATACACCCGGCCCGCGGAGTACCGTGGGATGAAAGTGCCGGACGTGCTCCTCTCCGGAAACCATGCCGAGATTGAGGAATGGCGTGAGCAGCAGCGGCTCGCGCGAACGCACGCGCGGCGGGAAGATTTGATGACGAAGCAACAACGAGTATAGTATTGACCATAGATTAAGATGGAGAGAACTTCATGGATAAGCTGAAACTGATCGAGGCAACTCAGCTCAAATCGGACAGGCCCGAATTCAATCCTGGTGACACGGTCAACGTGCACGTGCGCGTCATAGAGGGGGACAAGGAACGCATCCAGCAGTTCCAGGGCGTCGTCATCAGCAAACGTGGCTCAGGTGCGAACTCGACCTTCACGGTTCGGAAGATGTCGGACGGCGTCGGCGTTGAGAGGATCTTCCCTCTGCACTCACCGAGGATCGCGAAGATCGAGAGAGTCAAAGAAGGGAAGGTTCGCCGGGCAAAGCTCTACTATCTGCGAAAGCTTGCTTCAAAGCAGGTGACGCAGAAAACAAGTGCCTAGAACTCTGGTCGAAGAGTAGTGCCACAAAGTGCCACGAACGGTTGAAGAACCAAGATGTTGTTCTTCGTGCCTTAGTGGCAAAAGCGTAAGTTCTCAACCGGACGTCCAGTCGATGAAGCATCTCCTCGGCGTTTCCGAAGCTTCGTATCTCCGCCCGTTGCTCTATGGCCTGGAGACGCCGGATTCCCCCTTCGAGCTGTTCGTTGACATTCCCGCAGAGATCGCGATCAAATCTCGAGAGCGCACCCGGAATCTTCGGTGCGCTTTTCTTTCTCCTATCGACTATGCGCGCCATGGCGACGACTACCGCATCGTTCCCGATGTCGGCGTTTCCTCGTCCTCCCGTACAGAAACAGTCCAGCTTTTCATCAAACAGGGGGTTCGCAACATCCGGTCGCTCTCAGTCGATGTCCGCGTGACCTCCGAGATCATCCTTGCCAAGATCATCCTCACCGAGAAATTCCCTAACCTCACGTCGTCGGATGCGGGGATCCAGTTCATACCGATGCTTCCGAAGCTCGACGAAATGCTGGCGAAGGCCGATGGCGCACTCGTCGTCAATTTTCACCCCCACCAGAGCTCACCGGAAGGGCCGTTCTCGATCGACCTCGTTGAGGAATGGAATGATCTCACGGGGCTTCCGTACGTCCACGGCTTCTGGGTGGGCCATGACAACCCGGAAACAGAGGAGCGGGTGCTGGACCTTCTGAGAGCTAAGCAGGATGGCCTGACACACATCGAAGGGCTCGCGGGGCAACTGTCACAACGGCTGAACCTGCCGATCGACAAGGCTACTCGGTATTTCTCTTCATTCTCCTTCAGACTCGGCCAGGAGGAGCAGGAGGGCCTCTCGGAGTTCATCCGCTACGCGTTCTTTCACGGCGTCCTCCCGGACGTTCCCGACATCAATTTCTTCGAACTCGACTCCCCCCCCACACCTTCCGTCAACTAGGAGGATGCTGCAACGTTCCAGACTGCGTCACACCCGCGAAAGCGGGTGTCCAGAACTTAGCTTTCTTCTGGATTCCGGCTCTTCGCTTCGCTCGGCCGGAATGACATTCAGTTGTTCAATCCCTTCATTGAATTTCCCCTTTTTTTCGGTACATTTGTCGTGACCCTGAACTGGCGAGATGCTCAAATCCCTCCTCATAAAGAATTACGCCGTCATTGAACAGATCGAGGCCGATTTTGAGAGCGGCCTGAATATCATCACGGGGGAGACCGGTGCCGGCAAGTCCATCCTGATCGATGCGCTGAGCCTTGTTCTCGGCGAGCGGGCGAGCTCGGATGTTGTCCGAAAAGGCTCGGACAAAGCAGTGGTGGAAGCAATCTTCAGCGTTTCCGGGAACAAGCGGCTGAAGGCGGTGCTCGAGGCGCACGAATTCGATGATCAGGACGAGCTGATCCTGCGGAGGGAGATTTCGGCGAAGGCGCAGGGCCGATGCTTCATCAACGATACGCCAGGCACTCTGGCGGTCATGCAGGAGATCGGCGATCTGTTGGTCGACCTGCACGGCCAGCACGATCATCAGTCCCTGCTCCGTACGGAGACACACATCGATCTGCTCGACGACTTCGGCGGGCTGGCAGGGTTGCGGGAGGAATTCCGTGCCGGCTATGATGCCCTCACCCGGTTGTTTGCGGAGCTTGAAGAGCTGCAGGCGAAGGAGCGGCAGTTGAGGGAGCGGCGTGATCTCTACGAGTTCCAGATCCAGGAGATCGATGCCTTGTCTCCCCAGCGCGGGGAGGAGGAGACGCTCGAGACGGAGCTCAGGATCCTGGAAAACTCCGAGAAGCTCTTTGAGGCCACATCGCACCTGCACCAAATGCTGTATGAGAGCGAGCAGGCAGTCTACGATCAACTGGTCGTCGCTCGCAACCAGCTCGAAGATCTTTCGCTCATCGACAAGTCCTTCGAAGACGCGAAGAATGAATGTGCGTCGGCCGTTGCCATCATCGGGGAGGCTGCAAAGTTCATTCAGACGTACAATTCGAAGATCGAATTCAACCCGGAGCGGCTCGAACAGATTCGCGAGCGGCTCGGCAGACTCGCGCTTTTGAAGAAGAAATATGGGGGATCGATCGACGCTGTTCTCGACCACCGGGAGAAGGTCGGGAAGGAATTCGCCTTAGCCGAGAATTTTGAAGGTGAAATTCGCAAGATAAAGGAGAGGATTGAGAAGGAACGGGCAAGCTGCTCCGCCGCGGCCCAACGCCTCTCGGCCAAGCGGCGTGACCACGTCTCGAGAATCAATGGCTCTGTGGCCGCTGAACTGGCAAAGCTGGGGATCCCCAACGCCCGCTTCGATGTGAGGATCGATAACCGGGCCCTCGGCAAGACGAATGGCCTCGACCACGCATCAAAAGCCTACGTCAAGCTCGGCCGGGAGTTCTTCGATGCCACGCCGAAGGGAATCGACTTGGTCGAGTTTCACATCTCGACGAACCTCGGGGAGGACGTGAAGCCGCTCGTGAAGGTTGCCTCGGGCGGGGAAATTTCACGCATCATGCTGGCGCTCAAGAGCATCCTTGCCAAGTCGGAGCGTCTCCCGCTTCTGATCTTCGATGAGATCGACGTCGGCGTCAGCGGACGGATTGCCGTAGCCGTCGGCAAGAGCCTGAAGAGCCTCTCGCAGTTCCACCAGGTCATCGCGATCACGCACCTTCCGCAGATCGCCGGACTGGCCGATACGCACTACGTCGTGGAGAAGGTGGAGCGTGACAAGCGGGCGAAGACCCGCATGCGGAAGCTCAACCTCGAGGAGCGGGTTGAGGAGGTCGCGAAGCTGATGAGCGGCGTGGAGGTCACGGAAGCAGGGCTGAGAGGGGCGAGAGAATTGATCGGACTAACTAAGAAATGAAGAACAGCAAACCTAGTTTCTTGGACGTCTACTGTGGGTGCGGAGGCTTCAGCTTGGGCTTCGCACTAGCGGGATTCAAACCCGTAGCAGCCATAGACAAAGATCGAACGGCATGCAGCACCCATCGGATGAACTTCACTCGGCGAGGCTGCCACACGCTCGTACGAGACCTGAATAACTATGGGCCGAAGCGGCTGCATAAGTATCTGCGACGGCATCGCATCACGACGAGGTTTGATGTGATAATCGGAGGCCCCCCCTGCCAAGGATGGTCTGTGGTTGGTAGAGGAAAAATGAAGTCTCTGCCAGATGGTGGCGAGAGACTCAAGAACGATCCGAGAAACAGATTGTATCGGCGATTTGTGAACTATGTTAGGCATTTCAGGCCGAAATGTTTCGTGATGGAGAACGTGCCCGGTATGTTGAAGCATGACGGCGCAAATGTCGCGGAAGTGGTCAAAAGAGAGTTGGAGCGATGTGGATACCGAGTAGGGTACAAGGTAATAAATGCTGCAGAACATGGCGTACCTCAAGTGAGGAGAAGACTGTTTTTCGTTGGCTTCAGAGACGGTCTGCAAATTGATGCGTGCGACTTCTTTGACTCTCTGGTGAAACACGCGGGCCCGAGTGTAGGGGACGCAATACGTGATCTGCCAAGGATCGGACATGCACAACGAGCAACACCGATAAAGTATAAGGCAAAACCTGGTCAGCCAAATTGGTTCGTGAGGTTTGCCAGAGCGCGTTCAAATGGAAAGCTGGCCGATCACATAACGCGATCCCATAATGAACAGGACTTGAAGGCTTTTGCGTATATGAAGCAAGGAATGACATACTCTGAGCTTCCAAAGAGATTCAAGAGATACTCGGACGAGACGTTCAAAGACAAGTACAAGAAGCTTTGCTGGGACAGGCAGGCTTGGACATTGACTGCGCATCTGCGGGCAGACTGTTACACGCACATTCATCCTTCGCAAAGACGAACCATTTCTGTGAGAGAAGCCGCACGGTTGCAGAGTTTTCCCGATTGGTTCAAACTGGACGGTAGCTTGGGTGGGAAATTTCAGCTGATAGGTAATGCAGTTCCACCCTTGTTGGCGAAACAAATCGCGCATGCGGTGAAGAAAAGGATCAGCAAATGCCGCACCAAGCGCAGAAGGTGAGGATCCTGCGTCGCGAGATAATGAAGTGGGGCAAGGGCCATTTGCGGAATTTTCCTTGGCGCGTAAGCAATAACCCCTACCGCATATTGATCGCTGAGATGATGCTCAGGCGAACGAGAGCTGACCAGGTCAAAAATGCATATGAGAGTTTTCTTAGGGCATTCCCAAATGTTTCCTCTTTTGCGAACTCGAACGCGAAGACCTTGAGGAGGATATTGCGGCCAATTGGCTTGAGGTGGCGCGCAGAGAATTTTGTCGACCTTGCGAAGTGCTTGCGTGTAAGGAAAGTCCGCAGAATCACCGGCAGCAAGCAGAAATTGTACGCATTGCCGGGCGTTGGACCTTACGTGGGCAATTCAGTTCTCTGCTTCGCCTTTTCTAAAAGGTGCGAAATCGTTGACACGAATGTGGTGAGAGTAATAGGCAGAGTATTTGGCCTGAAGAGTGGCCCTGACTCACGAAGAAATTCGGAATTCATCCAGCTCGCAAGGGCTGCATTGCCTCTAACGAATGTGCGCTTGTATAACTACGCATTGCTGGATTTTGCATCGCTTATTTGTACATCCAAAAGTCCAAACCACGCCGAGTGTCCGTTGCTCTTCATCTGCTCCTATGCCAAGAAACGCGGAGTTAGAACCTGATGGCCGAAAAGACGAGTGTCGTGAAAAAACATTTGCGCCCCAAGGCGAGGCTCTTCACTATCTTGGGGCAACAATTGATTAGCAATGAAGTAATTGCCGTTATTGAGCTTGTAAAGAACTCGTACGACGCGGACGCTTCCAAAGTATCGATAAGGCTGGACAACATTAGAGACAAACAAGAAGGTAAGATTGAAATAGTCGACGACGGAACCGGCATGGATGGAGACACGTTGGCGAGGGCTTGGCTAGAACCTGCCACGAACTTCAAGACCTTAAGTGGAAAGAAGGAATTGAGTCCTCGATTCAAGAGGTTGCCCCTAGGTGAGAAAGGCGTGGGAAGATTCGCTACCGACAAACTCGGGGAACAACTCGAGGTTGTAACGAGGAAAAGCAACAACGAGACTGAATCACTTCTCAAGCTACAGAGCGAATGGTTTGAAGCGGACAAGTATCTGGATGAGATCGACGCAGAAATCATATCTCGAACACCTGCAGAGATTATTCAACCACCTCATGGGACTATTATTAGAATCGGTGCACTAAGAGCTGTTTGGAAGGAAAAAATGGTCGAGCGGTTGCACTTTGGCTTGGGGCGGCTGCTTTCTCCGTTCGCGGACATAGGCAATTTTGAAATACAGCTTGACTGTCCAGATTTCCCGCTTCTGTCGGGCAAGATCACCAATCCGATATACGCGAAAGCCCCATACAAAGTGAAAGGCAGGATCGACGAGAATGGCAAGATTGGATTCTACTACAATGAGGATGACCTGCGATACGACTCACTCGTGGAGGCGAATCCGTACTTTGAGGTAAAGGAGAACGGTAGGGGCAGCTCTAAGAGGGGCGGAGATTACCGGAAGCCCGAATGTGGCCCATTCAAAGTGCAATTCTACGTTTGGGACCTAGACATCGCAGGTCTGAAGCGCGCTGAGATGGACAAGGTGGCGAAGGATCTCCTAAAGCAGACCAGCGGGGTGAGCATTTACCGCAATGGATTCCGAATTATGCCGTATGGAGAGATGGGTGACGACTGGTTGGATTTGAATCAACGAAGAGTGAACAATCCCACCCTTAATCTGAGTAAGAACCAAATAATCGGATTTGTCGAGATTACGCAAGAGGAGAATCCCAAGCTCCAGGACAAGACAAATCGTGAGGGTTTGATCGAAGAAGGCGACGCTTTCAGCGACTTGAGGGCCCTGACTGTCGCGGCGCTGTCGCTCGTTGAAGTCAGGAGGTATTCATCGCGGACGGCGGCCAGAAAGAAAAGAACAATCGCTGAGGACATCGTCATTCATCGGATCAATGAAGGACGGGCTCACTTTACTGGATCTGCAGCTCAGCATGTGTTTGATGCTATTCAGAACGCGTACCTTGAGAAGAAGAAGGAATTCGAGACAAATCGCGAGCTCCTCATTCAACTGGCCGGCATAGGCCTCACAGCTGAGAGGTTAACGCATGAATTTCAGAGGACGACAATTAGCCTGCAGAAGGAAGTGCGGGATATAAAAAATGAGCTGCGAGCTTCGAAGTACGAAGGACCTTTGACGCAAATGACTGAAGCTGCCGCCTCGCACATCGAAGTCCTGCAAAGCATCCTCGCAACAATGGAACCGCTTTACTACACACAAAGGAAAAAGACTCAGCCTTTGAACATACGAGCGGTTGTGGAGGATGTGGTTCGTCTATTCAAGCGGGGGATCGACGAAGCTTCGATTCAAGTTTCCATAAAAGCGGAGGCAGAAATAGTGGTCCAGATGAATCGTGGTCATTTGCTCCAACTTTTCTCGAATCTTTTGGATAACTCAATATACTGGCTTTCAACGAGAAAGATTGATGAACCACGAATTCTTGTGGTCATAGGCAGAGAAAAAGATACCGTTCTCTTTTCAGATAACGGGCCGGGAATCCAAGATGAATACAAGGATCTTGTCTTCGAACCGTTCTTTACAACCAAAGCGGACGGCAGAGGATTAGGGCTATACATCGTTCGTGACATACTTCTATCTTACAAGTGGGATGTGACAGTCGAACCGAAAAGCAAATTGCTCCCTGGGGCAACTTTCAAGCTAAGATTCAATCAAAGCACAAACACCTCGAATGCTTAGGACCTCGACAGGGCTCGCGTTACAAGACGTGCTTGTCGTCGATGACCAACGGCAAGAGGTGGAGGAGCTAATGACCTTTCTTTCGGGCCAAGGATGTCATGTGCACTTCTACGAGAAAAGCGAGGATGCGAGAGATTTCATTTCGTCGAGTCCAAAGCTTGACCTAGCCATCCTTGACTATTGGATTGAAAGTGACAACTCTGCCATTGCAAGGTTGCTGTTGGACGAACTCAGAAATTACCACTTTGTGCCGGTCGTTATTTACTCGAAACATAGGGAGGAGGCTGAAGAACAGGCATACTATCCTCGGGAGATGTATATCGTCATCGAGAAGGCGGCAGATGTGCATGCCCTAGAGAAGAGGGTTCTACAATGGTTTGAGAGCTCGCTTCACGCCCAATTGGCAGTTTTGTGGTCCCAGACGATCAGAAACAGTCTGGTTCAATCCATGTGGACTCTCTTTTCAGTTTCCGACAACGGCTTGGGTCTGATTCTCAAGGCTATAAAGGCCGGAAATCCTACTGTACAGGGGCACTACGAATTGTTGGATAGCCTGCAAAGGATTCTCTTCAACTACGTCACGACAAGCTCGAATTTCATGGCCGGACTCCAGGCAATAGTAGGAAGAGTGAAGGTAGATTTAGACTTCAACGATGCAGCAATCCTCGAATCGTATGGCCGCATAAAACAAATTGAGATGTATATCAAACCGCCGGACACTTCTGTCTTGAACACCGGTGATCTGTTTGAGAAAGAAGGCAAGTACTACGTTCTCACTACCCCCTCATGCGATATCTATAACGACAAGACAGATTCTATTGACTTCATAGAAGCGTTCGAATATGGCGATTTTCTTAAGACGAGCAGGAGCTTCAAGCGGGAAATGATACCCCAACTCCTGGCGAATAGCGCTCGGCAGTTTAATCTTCACTTCCTCCCGTTTGTGTCTGAAAACCTCCATCTTGTCTGTAAGTTTCACTCGGTTGTAAGTCACGACAAGGAAACGTTTGCCAATGAAAAAGCGAAATGGAAAAAGATAGCGACTCTTAGCTCACCATATCGAGAACACTTCATTCAGCGCTATAGTGCTGCCGTGAGTCGTCTGGGGGTCATCGATCTTGCCAAAGAATTCAGGTCGAGCCTACAGAAAATGGGTGAAGCAATTATTGAGACGCGCGAGGCTGGATCAAAGGAACAATGATCTTGAAGCAATAATTAGCCTATCGCGCGCCTGCGTTCGTTCAGGAAGGTCACCAACCTGTATGTCTTTGATGATTTACAATACACTGAGTCGTCAGAAGGAAGAATTCAAGCCGATCCAGGAGGGCCGCGTCGGTGTCTATGTCTGCGGCCCCACGGTCTACAGCCACTCGCACATCGGGCACGGTAAGAGCTACGTTTCCTTCGACGTCATCATCCGGTATCTCCGCTACCTCGGCTACAAGGTTCTCTACGTCCAGAACGTCACCGACGTCGGTCACCTGACCGACGATGCGGATGAGGGGGAAGACAAGATCGAGAAGCGATCGAAGGCCGATCGCGTGCATCCGATGCAGATTGCCGAGATGTACACGCGGAGTTACTTCGAGGACATGGACGCGCTCGGGATCATCCGGCCCGACATCTCGCCGCGAGCCACCGGCCACATCATCGAGCAGATCGAGATCGTCAAGAAGCTCATCGCGGGAGGCTTTGCCTACGAGGTCAACGGGTCGGTCTACTTCGATGTGAGGAAGTTCTCCGGCTACGGGAAGCTCTCGGGACGCACGGTGGACGAGTTGGAAGCAGGCGCCCGCGTGGAGGTCAATCCGGAGAAGCGCCATGCGGCCGACTTTGCGCTTTGGAAGAAAGCGGAGTCGGGACATATCATGCGCTGGCCCAGTCCGTGGGGTGAGGGCTTCCCTGGATGGCACGTCGAGTGCTCGGCGATGTCGATGAAGTACCTGGGTGAGAGCTTCGACATTCACGGCGGCGGCCTTGACAACCAGTTTCCGCATCATGAGTGTGAGATCGCACAGAGTGAGGGCGTCACGGGGCGGCCGTTTGTCCGCTACTGGCTGCACAACAATATGGTGACGGTGAACGGGCAGAAGATGAGCAAATCGCTCGGCAATTTCGTTACGCTCAAGGACGCCTTCACGAAGTACGATCCGATCGCCGTGCGGTTCTTCATCCTTCAAAGTCATTATCGGAGCACGCTCGATTTCAGCGACGAAGCCGTGCAAGGGGCAAAAGTCGGCCTGGAGAAGCTGCTGAACACACTCCGCAACCTGAGGGCGGAGATTGCAAAGGCCGGATCTGAGTCGCGCACAGCGCCGGCTGCGATCGACCTCGACTCGTACCGGTCACGGTTCCTCGGGGCGATGAACGATGACTTCAACTCGCCGCAAGCGATCGCCGTATTGTTCGATCTCTCCAGGGAAGCGAATGCTCTGCTCAGTCTCGAAACAAAATTCAGCTTCTCGTCGCTTCAGAAGATCGCGGAGCTGTTCACAGAGTTCGGGGGGGCGATCCTCGGCGTGATCCCCGATGTCTGCGGCCCGGTTCTCTCAGCCGACGTGAAACTCGAGTCGGATCTCGTTCAACTCCTCGTTGACTTACGGGCGGAAGTCCGGACTCAGAAGCTCTGGGGATTGTCCGATAAGATCCGCGACGGGCTCAAGAAGCTCGGGATCGTCCTTGAAGACAAGAAGGATGGAACTGTGTGGCGTAAAGGTTAGGACGTATCTCAGGAATCCCCCAGAAAGAATAATGTCATCCTGCAGCGCCTGCCCGACCTACACGGTCGGGCGGGGAGTCGAAGGAGATATTTTTCGCTCAGAGCATGCTTCTCCCAAAGGGGCGGTTCCGCTTTCAGAATCCCGCCCAATAGCGGAATCCCTGAAAGGCGGGACTTCGCCGGACTTCGCTCAGCCTGACCGACGAGTGGTTTTTGAGATAGCTCACTGATACAATCCAAAATCGTTCGATTCCGGAAGGAGGCCCCAGTGAAACAACGTGCACAATTCGTCACCCTCGGTTTCATCTTCTTCGCGATGAGCGCCGCTGCGTTTGGGCAGAGCAATGCCGGCGAAAGCGCGACCATCGAACCGACAATGCTGATCGACAAGCCAACGGCCGGCATGCTCCATCGCGGTAACTACTACATCAGTGCAAACTTCTACCAGCAAGGCGGAGTGCTCTTCGGTGTGGCGGTCGGCCTAATAGATCAATTCAGCTTCGGAATCTCGTACGGAGGGACAGATGTTCTCGGTTCTCGCAAGCCTCAGATGAACCCGTCCCCTGGCGTGAACGCCAAGCTGCGCATTCTTGATGAAACCTCGTATTCGCCCGCAATCGCAGTCGGGTTCGACTCGCAAGGGAAAGAGCTCTATCTCGATAGCCTCAAACGATACACAGTCAAATCACCCGGCTTCTTTGCTGTGGCGAGCCAGAACTACGCCTTCATGGGCAACCTCAGTCTCCACGGAGGATTCAACCTCTCAACGGAACGGAACGACGGGGACAAAGACTTGAACGCGTTCGTCGGAGCGGAAAAGTCACTCGGGAAGGATATCTCGCTTCTCGCCGAATATGATTTTGCCATCAATGACAATAGCGCGAGCGCGATCGGACGGGGAAGAGGCTACCTGAATGTTGCTCTCCGGTGGTCCTGGGGGAAAGGAATGGTGGTGGGGGTGAATGTCATGGATATCTTCAAGAATCAGCCAAACGTCAACGCCCCGAATCGAACGATTCAGATCGAATATGTTGGATCTTTCTGATGTGCTCTGCTGTGTACACTCGGAACTACTTATTGTCGACAAAAAAGGATAGGGAGTTGCTTCTCTGACGCGGAAAACCCTGATTATGGCTCCTAATCGTGGCTTTTTTTTGAACGCTGGTGGCACTAGAATTGTTGTAAGATTGTGTGGAATGTCCACAAGGAAGGGTGACATCATGAAATCTCCAATAAAGCTTCTGAGCCTCTTGATCCCGGGTTTCGCGCTCACTCTTCTCGTCTCCGGCTGCTACACGCAGCTTGTCACGCGGGAAGCTGACGAGGGATCCTCGAGCGCAGGGTATGGACAACCCCGTTCCTACAGCGAGGGTGATACGCTTGCGCAGCCGCCACAGGACTACAGCAATTATATCTACGATGATTACTACTCATGGCGACCTCACTACTGGGTCGGGTTGGACTTTTACTACCCCTCGTATTACTGGTGGAATCCGTACTATGGCGGATTCGGATTTCCGTACTACTACGGGTACTATGGTTATCCATATTACGGCTACTATGGCTACAATGGTTATCCATACTACGGCGACCCGTATTCTTATTACAGGGGTTACCCCTTCGTGGTCTACGCCGGCAACACTGGAGGCTCCCAGACACGGGAGTCCGGGTATCGCCGGTCGGGTGTCAACCGCGTGGGTGGATACTACGGAACCAGTGGTACTCCCAGTGGATCAATCAGCGTTCCACCTGCGGGTCGGCGGTCGGGCGGTAGCTCCGTAGCACCTTCAAGGAAGACGGAGGCATCGCCGAGCAGAGCGCCGGCGAGGGGGTACGCTCCGCGATCGAGTGGAAGGTCGTCGCAAGAAGCTCCAAAGGGTCGATCGAGCGCTCCCAGCGTTCGTTCCGCCCCATCAAGCGGTTCTAGCGGCGGCGGTGCTACAGGAGGAGGAGGCCGCCGCAGCGGCGGGCGCAGCCGGTCCTACTACGAAGCGCCCTCCACCGGTTCGTATCGCAGCGGTGAACCGGCATATCGCGGCTACACACCGCCGGCTCGAGGCTACACGCCTTCTTACAGCCCTCCTCCTGCACGCTCGTCTGCTCCAGCAAGCTCAGCTCCGAGCTCGGGAGGAAGTTCAGGCGGCTCAAGGAGCAGCGGCTCTTCGCGGAGCGGTCATCGCTAATCGGCACAAGACCTAGAGGAGAGAATAAGCAATGTTGACGCACAGCAGAAACTTCTTCGTCCGAGTCACGGCTCTCAGCGCCCTCACCCTCCTCACAGCCTCTGCGGCGCGCGCGCAGTTTGTGGAAGATGCACTGCGCTTCTCGACGTTTAATCTTCCCGTCGGCGCTCGAGCTTCTGGCATGGGAAATACCTCGGTGGGACTTGCCGACGACTTCTCGGCACTCTTTACAAATCCGGCGGGGCTTACTTCCCTCCGTAACTTCGAGTTTTCGGTTGGCCTGTCGAATCCTTCGTACAATAACGACGTACTGTTCTTCGGCCAGAGCACGAGCTCGAATAACAGCGTCACGAACTTGAACAACCTCGGACTGGTCTACCCAGTTCCGACAGCCCGCGGCAGCTTAAGCTTCGCCTTCGGCTTCGCGCGGATCGCCAACTACTCGACCTCGGCAGTGTTCAGCGGATTCAATCCGTACAGCTCCCTCGTCCAATCGCTCACCCCGAACGTCAACCTGAACGGGATGTCAAGCACTGATGTCCAGAACCTCCTAGACAGCAATATCCCCTACCAGGTCTATCTTGCGAACTTGGATTCGATCAATGGAAGGCTTCATCCGCTCGATACAGGCTATGTGCAACAGAGCGTGAATATTCGCGAAGGTGGTGGATTGAACAGCTGGTCGCTTGGCGGAGCCGTCGATATTGCAAAGGACCTTTCGCTTGGAGTCACCTTCAGCCTGGTCTCCGGTTCCTATTCGTACGACAGGCTATATACGGAAACTGACGTGACGAACCATTATAACCAGCCCGCCCCATGGGACTTCAACCAATTCGTCTATGAGAGCACGATCAGCAGCAATATCAGCGGCTACAATCTCTTGGTCGGGTTGATGTATCGGAAGCAGGGTCGGTACAAGATCGGCTTCACGGTCAAGACGCCGACGTACTACGAGATCTCGGAAAATTTTTCGGATGCCGGCAGCAGCTACTTCGACAACGGGGACAACCCCGCTACATACAGGAATCCCGGCACAACCAAATACAACATCCGGACGCCGATCGTTCTGAGCGGCGGTGCCTCCTTCCAGGTGACGGATTGGCTGCTGCTGGCCGGAGATGCGGAGTACACGGACTGGACGCAGATGGAGTTTACAAATGACAACCCCGATCTGCAGAGCGAGAATCGTGTCATACGGGACATACTTCAACCTACGACCAACCTCCGGGGCGGGGCAGAGGTAACCCTGTGGAAGTACGGGGTTCGGTTGCGAGGTGGAGTCATGTACAACCCATCTCCGTACAAAGGCGATCCGACGGACTACAATCAGCTCTACTACACTGCCGGTGTGGGGATCGCGCTGGACGAGAACGTCGCCGTGAACGCCTCGTATGCCTACGGCACCTGGAAAACGTTCCGCGACAACTATTATGTGGACTTTGCGATACCGCAGTTGGTGGCGCCTTCGAGGACAAGCGAATCTGTTAAGCTGAATACATTGAACGTGACACTCTCGTATCATTTTTGATCCCTCGCTGAGGGCATTCCACAGAAAAGCGGCCTCTGCGTTGCATCAGCGTGGGGGCTGCGCTGTTTTTGGAAAGGATGGTGGATTATGAACAAGTCTATTCGAAATCTTCTCACTGTGGGTCTCGTGTCAAGCGTCGCTTTCTTCCCCTTCGTTGCTGCGTCGGGGCAGGTGCACAGCGCCAAGGCCGAAGCAACGCTCACCGTCAACGCTGGGGATCCAGGGGCCCTCCAGAAGGATGGCCTAGCACCGAAGAAGAAAACGCCGGAGCGTGTGGCCGACTACGTGGTCAAAGCAGCTGACATTCAGAGGGTGCCAGACCCCCAATTCTGGCGAGTCTTGAACTACCTCCTCCCGGAGGTCTTCCCGCGGGCGGAAGGCGCTTGGCACACCCAGTTA